>Ga0157369_10000360_pt1 | contig 60629 bp, 102 predicted proteins | sample C25metaG_FD_113461 | JGI IMG/M metagenome (GOLD analysis project Ga0157369, IMG submission 113461) | Corn rhizosphere microbial communities from Kellogg Biological Station, Michigan, USA - C2-5 metaG | ecosystem: Host-associated > Plants > Roots > Rhizosphere > Soil | place: USA: Michigan... | reverse complement strand
TTGGGCGGCCCGCTGCGAAGACTGCGGACACGACCAGGTCTACGACACCCTCACGAAAGAAACCTGGGACCTCGACCCCGACGACTACGGGCCCGAAGGCTCCACCGAAACGAAAGACACCCTCTTCTAGTGACCGACCCTCTGAACCCTGACCAACCAATCCGCTCCGTCGGCGCCTACCAGTGCAACCTCTGCGGCCACACCGAGTACTGGACCAACGACGGCAAAGACGCCGCCGGCGCCCGCCTCGACCAACACCTCACCACCGAACACGGAAAGGACCTCTCATGACCGCTGATGAAATCCTGATCTACCCGACCACCTGGGCCTGCGACATCCAGCACGACTGGGCGACCATCCCGCCCCAGGACTGCCCAGACGCCAACGCCCACTTCCACGCCGATTGTGAACGCTGCCTCTACAACCCCGACACCTGCGCCGACTGCCGCAAAGGCGGCTGCGAACGCTTCCACACATCCGAACGCGTCTGGGGGCCAACCCCCGACGTCGTCAAAGAACGCATGCGCGCCCACTGGGCTGAAGACCACGAACCAGCCGACTTGCTGGAACTGCTCGACGGCATGGGATAACTTGGCGCTGTCACGACCGCTCCGAACGTACCTCCGCCTTGGCAACGTCTCGTAGGGAACGAGCCCGAGCATCCGTGAGCTTGTCACCCTCTTCTGCGAGCAGCCGGATCCATTGCCAGTTCTCTTCGCGCTGACGCTCGGAGGCGTTAGCGTATTCCAGCCAAACTGCTACGAACGCTGAACCGAACGCCCTGAGCGGTTCAAGCCTGGCGGTGCGATCTCGAGCCCCATTGGCATCGAGGGACTTTGTGGCCAATGTGTTGATGTGCAGCACCCACTCGATTGCTTCGGCAGCGAGTTCTTCTGAACTATTGTCGATTCCCCATCGGATGATGGCGTTCCGCATCCGCGAAAACTCCACCTGAATATCACGGTCACCGGCATTGCATTTCATGTTCATTGCAAGAGTCGCATCGAGAAGATCAGCAATGGCAGCATGCACACGGGCCTTCCATGCCTCCTGGCGTTGCTCCTTGAGCTGCTTCTCAAGGCTGGCGCGCTGCTCGTCAAGCGCCTTCTGGGCCAGCTGCCGCTGCTCTCGGATCTGCCGATCCAATTGCGACCGCTGCTCCACCCGCGCCAGGAAATTACTGTGCTGCTGGCTGATCGCGTTTTGGCGAGATGATTCCTGCTCTCTGGCCAAGGCTGCGTCGGCCTGAGCCTTTTGGAATGCGAGTTCCCTGTCTGCCTGGAGGGTCTGGTGCTTGTTAGTCTTGCGCAGAACAACCATGGCGACGGCTGCCGCCGATCCGCCGGCGATGATGGCGCCGATGACGGCGCTCCAGAGTAGGGCCCAGTTGTCTGCGGTGATGTTCCAGAACATGTGCTGATCGTACCCGGCAGGCGCCGCACTCGTAGCAGCCCGGGCGTGGCTCGACGGAATCGAATCACAACGTTGGTGATGTCCGGCGAACAGCCTCAACGGTTGACTAGGACTGGGCATCGGTGTGAATCGCAAACTGATGCGGGTAGGGGAATGGCACAAGTTGGGTAGACCGGTGGCCGGCCTGACTTGTGAATGCGACACTGCAGAGGTTTTCGCCGCCGGTCAGATTCGGAGAAGGCAGCCCAAGGGCCGCGTGGCTGGTCACGTCGACCAGCGTGGGATGAAGGACGGACGCTCCGCCGCCTGCGATGTGTGACCATCGGCCAATCGGGATCACCAAGCCGTACGGGTCAAAATTTGCCTTGAGCTCGACATCGCGGGCAAAGGATTCACCCTTGTTTATCAGCTTCAAAGTGACGCGGCCTTGATTCGCCATTGGGTCCGCGGAGAAGTCCATCTCAAACGGCTCCCACTCGAGTACAAAGACTGCGTCCTTGTAGGCGCGCGTGTCCCGCAGAGCAGCTCTTGCCTGATTCCAGGCAAGGAGAGAAAAAACGATGGAAACAGCAACACCGAACCAGGTCACCCACACTTCAGGAGTCATGCACCGATCCTACCGGCGCGTCCCACCTTCCCCCTCTGCGCCGGGGCATGGTCAGGGGCAAGTACCAGCCCCGACCTGACAAGGATGCCCTCATGGCCCGGCATGACCGTAACCACTACCCCCACCTGTTGACCTGTAGCTGCGGGAAGGTTTGGGCTGGCACGAAGAATGACGCCCGGCGGATCCGCAAGGAAATCGTGACGCTCAAGCAGCACGAAACCCCGTGCCGGTTCTACGAGTGCGAGTCCGGTGGCTGGCATTGGACGCAGCAGGTCGAGAAGGGCGTGCGGGTCTAGGAATTGTTGGGCGCGTCGTGGGTGTGGCGCTGGTGTACTACATCGAAACCGTATAGTCTGAGTCTACAAAACAACTACCAGCACTCTACGAGTGAAAGAGACTCTCATGAACACCATCCCCGCCTACGCGCACCCCGTCCCCGTTAGCGCTGACGGCATCAGCTTCCGCAAGGTCCACGGCCCCCGCACCCAGGCCGCCACCACACTCCGCAAGCGCGCCGGCACCGAACAGGCCCGCATCCTCACCGCCCGCACCAAGACCGACATCTTCGCCGGCACCTACCTGGCCGCCGCACGATGAACGCCGAACCGACGCGCTACGCGTTCAAGAACGGGGACGGCCACCGGCTCGAGATCGAAGCGACAGGCAACCGCCAAGAGATCCTGGTCAGTATCCAGCCGATCGGCAGCCTTTGCACCGTCTCCATCACCATCCCCAACAACCAGGCACCCGCCGCGGCCTTGGCGATCCTCACGGCCGCCGGCTTCAAACCTTGGGAAGACCTGGCAGCCGTGTACGGGACCCGGGAATCCGTTGGGCACGCGGCATGCCTGCTGACCGAGTGGGTGCGTGAAGAAGAGCACCGCGCCAAAGAACGCGAACTGACCCGCCGCCGCGACGAGCTCGCGTGCGAACTCGCTGGGGATGGTGCCTACGCATACCGGTTCGCTTCCGCTGACCACCAACGCGCCATCGACATGATCATCCGCCTCCAGGACGAAGCGGCCGGCAAATGACCAAGCAGCCCGAAGTCAAAGTCCTGTGGGGCCACAAGACCCGCACCATGTCCTGGGTTATCGAAACCGAGGCGCGGGGCCGGGAAGTCATCGCCTCTGCCAGTACCACAAGGTTCTTCGTCCGCGACCTCGACCAGTACCCGGACATGACGATCCGGGCCATCACCGGCGACGTCGTAGACGTGTGGCACCTGATCCGCAACGGCCGCCAACCCGAAAACTACGCCACCCACCGCCTCGCACCGCCATTCATGCGCGACATCGAACCGCTACCGAAAGAGGAATCATGAACAACCCAGTTGTTGCAGAAAATGCAACTACTCCCAACCGTCCGGAAATCCCGGATGGTTCGCCTGAACCTGTAAGCAGTCGTTACAAGTTGGCGCGTGACCTGGTGCCGGGTGACGTCATCGACTTTGGGTGGCAGCGGCGCACCGTGGCCGGGACAACCTGTGCTATCCGCAACGCCGGCATGCACCCGGGCACAGGGTACGCGCACGGGCTCATCCTCATCGGATGGGAAGACCACCCCACCGCCGAATACGGGGCAGCACCAGACCACCAATTCACGATAGGAGCATCATGACAACGCCACGCTTCAACCAGGACCCTGGCGCCGACTACGGCAAGTGCAACACGTGCGGCATTGCCTTACCGACCGAGCAGGACGCCAGCGACCACAGGGAAGCAACGCTCGAGGCGTCAAAGGTGGCTGGCGGATCCAAGAGCCACAGCACGCGCACCACCAACCCGTCACGTGAAGACCGCATAGAGAACAACATCGGCTCCCTGATCGAGGGGGCGATTCAAGACGTGCTGAGCAGCATTGACGACCTGATCGCCGCCGACCACATCACCGAGGAAGAAGCCGTTGCCGCACTCAAATTGCAGCACGTCGACTTCCTGGACGAGTGGAAGGAATACTCGGCATGAGCACCATTTCAGACCTGCAAGCCCGTGCTTACCAGCAGTCCGCGGACAAGGGATTCCACGACGACGAGCCCACCCAGGGCCGTGAGCTTTCCATGCTGAACGCTGAACGGATCGCGCTCATGCACTCGGAACTGTCCGAGGCCCTCGAGGAGCTGCGCAAGGGCAAGGGCCCGAACGAAACCTGGTACGCCGTCACGCCGCGGCGGACGCGAGCATGGCGGTGGCTCACCGGGGCACCCAAGCCGCTCCCGAAGCCGGAAGATGTGCCGTCCGAACTGGCCGACGTCGTGATCCGCGTCCTGGACTTCTGCGGCGCAACCGACATCGACCTTGAGGCCATGATCCTCGAGAAGCTCGACTACAACGCCACCCGCGGCCACAAGCACGGCGGGAAGGCCTTCTGATGAGCGCCTACCAGTTGGGCCAGCGGGTCACCATGAGCGGGACGGCCTTGAAGCAACAGCACCAAGGGCACACGATGTTCATCGAATCGGGACTGCCGCAGCGCCTCGACTACCCAACAACCAAGACCTTCACGGAGGGCGTGATTGTCGGCAGCCGCACGGTGGCAGAAGGCGACCGGGAGAGCATCGACGAGTACGGCTACTACTTCGCGCAGAAAGTTGGAAGCGCCCGCCGCGTCTGGCTTGTCGCGTTCCACCTACGCCGCAAGCCCGTCATGTGCTTCGACCACCAGGTAACGGCGGTGACCAAGTGACCATCAGCAACGAAGCGATCCCGTCTGGCGCATTTGAAGCCGCACGCACTGGCATGGACAAGCGCTTGACATGGGGATCACTCCACTGGCCCGAACTGCCCCCGGACCTGCTGGACGAAATCACCACCGCCGCCCTGTCCGCTGCGGCACCGCTCATCGAAGCCCAAGCATGGGATGCGGTCATTGCACGCATCGACCTTGGCACCTCATACATGGTGGATGAAAAGTATGTCGCCGGCGCCGAATGGGTCAAGGGTCAAATCATTGACGTACTCCGCGCCCGTGCCGACCAAATCGACGGGGGAAGCAAATGAACAAGGGAACCTACTACTGCGATACCTGCGAAAGTGTCTGGGGCACGTCCACACACGAAGGCACACTGAGCGAATGGCAAGCGCGACACGAAGGCCATAGCACATTCCACCGACCCGCCGAGGTGACCAAGTGACCGCCCCGGATCTGGTGGAGGTCATCGCGGGAGTGCTGGCAGGGCATCAGCCGCTAATTTCGGCCGATCCGGGGGATTCATGGAGTCCCCCGGAAGAGTCCGTTACCTGCACATGCGGCGAGGACTTGGGCGGCTGGGTTGCATCCGGCTCTGGCTGGGAATGGCCTAACTGGGACGCGGACATCGCCGCCCACCAAGCCCGTGCTGTCCTGGCGGCACTGGAAGGGGCGGGGACGGTCGAGTGGGGCGTGCAGACAACGTATTGCGATGTGATCACCGTAGACACCGAGGTAGCCGCGCAGGCTATCGCGGCAAGCAGTGGCTACCCCGTCGTCTCCCGGCTCACGCTGCCATGGACTCCCGAGCCATGACCAGCCGTAAGCTGCCGCCGCGACATGAGCATTGGGGTCACGCGCCGGGTGAGTGGAAATACTCATGCTGTGCGTGTGAAGGGGCTGCGCCAGACCCTGGCTGCGAATACTGCCTAGAAACGCATTACCGCATCCATGAGCCAAGTCAATACAAATTCTGGAAAGAGGAAACGCCATGACCAACCCCAAGCTTGACGAGATCGCCGCACGGGCCTTTGCCAGTCCCGGATGTAACCGGGGTTGTCTTGATGGGAATTGCGTGGCTCGACATGACCGATTGGATCTGGTGGCTGCGCTTCGGGCCGTGGAAGCGGTGCATTGTCGCCACGGTCTTTACGAGTTGGAGGACTCGTGCGAAGACACCCGTGACAAGCATCGGGAGGAACACCATCACGAGTGCAGTGATGACATTGGGGAGTTCTACTGTGACCAGCTTCCGGTAGGCGATATGTGTGATGAATGCCGGGATGAAGACGGCGAACGCATGGACTGGCCGTGCCCGACTATCCGGGCGATCCAAGGTGCGCTCTCGTGAGCATGGGTAAACGCCGGGCCGTGACCTGGTTCGAGCAGGACGCGTTCAGCCCCTGGCGGGACGTCCTGGTCTACATGCAGCGCGCCGGCACCGTGAGGAAAGCCAAGAGGCAGGCCAACCGGCGCGACCGGCGCCAGACCAGGCAGGAGTTGAGGAAACCATGAGCGGCTCCTGCTACCACGGCATCCACGAATGCGACGGATGCGCCTGCGAATGCCACCAGGAGGACCAATGACCGCCGATCGCCTCCGTCTGGCCCTCCGCGTCCAAGCCCACTGCCACACCCTCGCCGCCATCGCCCTCACCGCGAGGCCATCACAACTCCGCAACCGCCTCGCCTACATAAAAGCCAACCTCCAAGCCCTCATCGACCTCCTCGAGGAAGAACCATGACACAGCACGGACCGCAACTGCGGATCAAGCTCGACGCCAGCCAGGCCCAAAAGGCCATGGCCGATCTCGCCGCGGCCGTCGGCGCCGTGGTGGCCGAGATCAGCGAGGCGTTCAAGAACGTCACCATGGCGGCCCACGACCTGGGCGTCATCCCCGAGCCGGGACCCACAGACCCCCGCGCCCGCGCGCTCTGGGCCAAGGCACACCGCGGCACCGGACCGGCGGTGCCCAGGAACTGGGGCCGGCGATGAGCGCGAAGCGAGTTACGCGGGTCCATGCGCATGCACACACCGATCTCATCGACGCCGTGGCCGTAACAAGGTTTTGGCGGAACGTCTCGCCCGCTGCCGACGATGAGTGTTGGATCTGGCACGGGGACTTGTCCAAGGACGGCTATGGCACGTTCTTCTACCGAGACCGAATGCGCCCAGCACACGAGCTCGCGCTTTCATTCACCACCGGCGAACAACGCAGCGACGGCCTGGACACATGCCACTCCTGCGACAACCCGCCGTGCTGCAACCCGAGTCACCTACGGTTTGACACCCGTCAGTCGAACGTTGACGACATGATTCGCCGAGGTCGCCAGGCGCGGTCAGGAAAACTCACAGACCGTGACGTTGTCACCATTCGTGAACGGCGAAATGCCGGAGCGCGGCAGAAAGACCTCGCCGAGCAATTTGGCGTGACCGACGGGACGATCAGCATGATTGTCCGCGGTATCAGGTGGGCAAATGTTGGCGGACCAATCGAGTCTGACCGTGCCCAATATCGGAAGGCAAGCTAGACATGGCAAACGAACCTCAAATTACGATCATCGGTAATCTCACGGATTCGCCGGAGCTCCGCTTCACGCCAGCTGGCGCGGCGGTGGCCAACCTGACCATTGCCAGCACTCCCAGGACATTCAACAAGCAGTCCAACGAGTGGGCCGATGGCGAAACACTGTTCCTTCGCGCCAGCATCTGGCGTGAGGCGGCCGAGAATGTGGCTGAGTCCCTCACGAAGGGCATGCGCGTCGTGGCCGTGGGCGCGCTGAAAGCACGCTCCTATACGACCAAGGAAGGCGAAAACAGGACCAGCATGGAGCTGGAGCTCGAGGAGATCGGGCCCAGCCTCCGGTACGCCACCGCCAAGGTCCAGCGCAGCGCGCGCGGGAATGGTGAAGGCGCTGCCGGCCGCGGCAACAACGCCCAGGGCGGCGCCTGGTCGCCCACACCCGCCCCCGACCAAGCCCAGACCAACCAGGGCGGGCAGGCCTGGGGGAATCAGGGCCAGAACCCCGCCGGCGGCTGGGGCTAAACATGCGCGCACCGGCACCCTGCCACCACCAAACCCGGCACCACCACGGGACAAGGGACGCCTACCTCCAGGACGGGTGCCGGTGCGACCCCTGCAAAGACGCCAACACCGCCTCGATGCGCGCCTACCGCGCCAAACGCCGCACCCGCATGGTCCCCGCCGGACCCGCCCGCACCCACATCCGGCAATTGTTGGCCACCGGCCACACCTGGCACAGCATCGGCCAAGCCGCCAGCCTCAACCCACTCACCGTCCAAGCCATCATCGAAGGCATCCCCACCCGGGGCGAATACCCGCGCCGCAACATCCGCCACGCCACCGCCACCGCGATACTCACCATCAGGAAGGACATACCCCTTGCTGCCTGACCCAGAACCCACCCAGGACCTCCACTACCTCCAAGAACTCGGCGTGCCGGTCGAGAACATCGCCAACCGGATCGGCCGCACCGCAACCGCCGTTCGATACCATCTCAAAGAAGAAGCCGAGCAGATAGAGAACCAGCCATGAGCCGCCTGTGCGGGCTCGACGTCATCGTCAGTCCAGGGCTTCCCGGACCAGCCCCGTCCCTCGCCGAAGACACCGTCCGTCAGGTCCGGCACGGCCTCGCCAACGTCCTCGAATGGCTCGGCGAAGACGTCGGCCCGCTACCCGGGGCCAGGACACACATGATCCAAGCAGGCAACACCCTCTTCGTATCCACCGAACTCCACAACAAGCTGAAGGACCAAGGATGAGCGACGACGTCCACTTCTACGGCGGCCCCCTCGACGGCCAGACCCACCCAGCCAGTCAGGCTGAAGGCGCGGACTGGTACGAAGACGAGGCCACAGACAGCGGCTACACGCGAGCCAACCCGACGGCGTTCATCTACACCGGCCAGCTCACCAGCGCCATCGCCGCGGCGCCCGAGCCGTCCGCGCCGCCCGGGCCCCGCCCAGAAGTGACCGTGCACGGCACCAAGCTCATGACCCTGGGCCAGCTCGCCCAGTTCCTCGACGCCGCCCGCGCTGCCGGCTACCCCGAAGACCACGTCCCGCGGGTGATCAACTCGTTCGGCGGCCGGATCCGGTCGCTCACGGTCAAGGACTAAAACCGAACAAGGCGGGGCGTGTCGAATCTACGAAACAACTACTCACAGTAGACTGAACCTGTTGGCCCGCCCCACAGGAAAGTGACCGTTCGTATGCGCCGGATCTGCCCCGCCTGTTCTACCCGCACCCAGCAGGTCATCGACCCAGCCTGCATCATCTGCCACGGGCAAGGGCACATCACCCTCGGCGCCGCGGCCCTGGCCATCTACGAAGCCGACGTCGTCGCCGAAGCCGTGGCCATCACCCTGGAAGCCGCCGCGCGGGAAGCTGACCTGGCCCTGTCCCTCTCCGACGACAAGGTCGCCCCCGTCGTGGACGCCCTGGCCGTCATGGCCGCCGCCGGGATCATCCAGCACGCACCGGCCCTACCCGGCCACGGCGCCACCGTCACCAACATCAAGACAGCCCCGTCCCGCCGCCGCACACCCCGCCCCCTCACCGCCGGTGAGCAGCTCTGCTTCGACTTCACCGGACTCTGGCCCGAACCACAAGACCGCCGCGTCATCGCCGCAGCAAATCACATCTACAGCGAGCACGACCGACCCCACGCCCGCGGCCTCCCCACCATGAGCGCCGCCGGCCACCCCAGCCACCTGGCCCGCATCCTCGACCCCGCCGAACCAGGCACCAACACCCGCGCCGAAGCCCGGACACGGCGGCACAACCACCAACACGCCCAGGCACTCATCGAAGCCGGCCACACCGCCGCGAAACGCCGCACCAGAAAGAAAGCAGCCACAGCAGCATGACAACCATCGTTATGGTCGAGCACGACGGCGACGTCCTCATCGGCTACGACTCCCAACTCACCGGCGCCGACAAGACCATGTCCCCGGACGCGAAGGTGTTCGCGAACGGCGGGGCTGTCTACGGTGTAGGAGGGGTCCAGCAATACCGGAACGCCCTGCGCTACGCCTCCCTGCCGCTACCCAAGGACGACTCCGCCCAATGGGTGGAGCGCACCCTCGTCCCGGAGCTGCGTCGCATCTTCGACAAGATCAACCCAGCACGGGGAGCCAGCGACGTCATGCTCCTCGTGGCCGTCAATGGGACCGCGTTCGAGATCGACGGGCACCTCGCCTGGTACCGGAACACGGCCGGTGAATACTCGATTGGCACGGGCTCATTCTTCGCCCTCGGCGCACTCTCTGCCGGTGCCAGCGTGGAGGACGCCGTCACCATTGCCGCCACCCATGACCCCGGCACGGGCGGGACCATCCACGTGGCCACCGCCGACGCGCTTCTGACCGCCGCCGGCTACCGGGTGGCAGCACTCGAGGACGCCGCCTGATGGACGCCCTCAGTGAAGCGCTCGAACAGCTGATCAAGGGGCTGCAGCGGGAGCATACGCAGGCGGACTACGCGCTGGCTGGTCCCTGATCCTCGATGTATTTCGCCCAGCCGAATGTCAGGCGTCTCTCATCGAAGAACTTGCACTCAGGATTACTGCAGTGCGCCGGCATCACATCGAACTGACGGGCCATTCGGCCATTGATCACGTTCCGTTCGACCCTCTTGAGCGTGACTGGACTATCACACGTTCCACATACCCAAGCCATGAGGCCCCCTCTTCACGCGGGCGCCCCGGCAGAGCGCTCAGCGTGAGTCTACGCCTTGGTTGCGAGCCTTCCACGCGGCCGTGCGGCGACGACCCTTGTCCCAATCCTTGACCTGCGCGAGGTCCCAGACGGGTGAGTTCCCGATGGTCTTGATCGGCGCCGGCAGGTCCTTCCCTGTGGCGGCACCGTTGCGGCGGTTGCGGGCTGCCCGGGCCTGGTACGTGCGCACCGACGTCACCGGCACACCGAGGATCTCGGAGAGGTCAGCGTAACCACCGAAGTCTGTACTAATACTCATGACTCAACCGTAGCAACGCCACCGGACATCCCACCCGCCCAGACTCGGCATCGGCACTGTGAAACCATGACACGCCGCAATAACGCCACGACCGGTGCCAAGACCCTCACCGCCCAGGAACGCGACATGGCCGCGCTGCGCCGCCGCACCGACGACCCCGACGTGTCATGGCAGACCATCGCCGACGAATTCGGCTACGCCTCCCGTGGCGCCGCCTGCACCCAAGTCATGAAGCACCACCGCGCCGCCCAAAAAGAGACCAGCGACGAGTTCCGGGCCGCATGGGACGCCCAATTCAGTGTCGCCCTCGACGAGATCAAGGCCATCCTGGATGGCGCCTACCCGATCCCGGACTACCTCGAAGACGACGACACCATCGCCCTGATCGTCGAGGCCGTCAAGAAGGACGGGAAGCTGAAACTCGAGGCCATCGACCGGCTCGTGAAGATCAACGACCGCCTCGCCAAGATGCACGGCTTTGATTCGAGTGTAAAGATCGAAGCGACGGGCCCGGCCTTCACTGTCCTGGTCGACCCGGACATGCTGCCAGACGGGGCCACCGTTACCCGTGACGAAGACTAGGGCCTGGTCCTACCCGTACAAACCCACCGCCCGGCAGAAACAAGCCCACAAGTCCGGGGCTGATGAAACCCTGTTCGGTGGCGCCGCCGGCGGTGGGAAGTCCGAGTTCCTCCTCGGCTCCCTCGTCACCCTCTGCCTGCTCGTGCCCGGCGTGCAGGTGGTCGCGTTCCGGCGCACCTTCCCCGACCTGAAACGCTCCCTCATCCTCAAGCTCATGCCCAGGCTGCCGAAGCAGATCGCGAAGTACAACTCGCAGGACCACGCCTGGAACTTCGCCAACGGCTCCAGGTTGGAAATGGCGTACCTCAAAAATGAGAACGACATCTACAACTACCAGGGTGCCGAGTACGCCCTGGTTGCTTTCGACGAGCTGACCCAGTTCACCGAGGCCCAGTACAAGTACCTGCTCTCACGGGCCCGGGCCGGCGGCGACGTCCTCAAAAGGATGCAGCAGCTCGGCCTCACCCCGGCAGTGATTGCGACGGCGAACCCCGGCGGCATCGGCCACAACTGGGTCAAGACACGGTTCATCGACCCGGCCCCGCCCATGACCCTCTTTCAGTCCCCGGCCACGGAGGACGAGCCGGACCCCCTGACGCGCCGGTTCATCCCGTCGCTGATGACGGACAACCCGCACCTGGACCAGGACCAGTACCGGCGCATGCTCCAGGCCATGGACCCCGTCCTGCGCCAAGCCCTCCTCGAGGGGAACTGGGACATCCTCGACGGTGTCCGTTTCTCCCAGTGGCGGGCCGGCATCCATGTGATCAAGCCCGAGGACCTGCCGCTGAACATGCTGGGCGATGTCCGCTGCGTCGGCGTCGACTACGGCTTCTCCGCCCCGTTTGCTGCGGTGTGGATGGCGAAACTCGCCGACGGGCTCATCGTCGTCTACCGCGAGGCCTACGCCACCGAACTGACAGCCACCCAGCAAGCCCAGCTCATCCTCGACTCCGAAGCCCCGGGTGAGCGCGACGCCGGCCACCACATCCCCGTCGTCATGGACCCGGCCATGTGGCGCCGCAACGACTCCGCTGCGCACAAAACCCTCGACAAGGACGCGCCCCCGGTCGGCTCCCCCGCCCACGACTACCAGAAAGTCCTTGGCCAGCGACCGATCCGGGGCATGAACAGTCGCGTGAGCGGCTGGTCCACGGTCGATGAGAAACTGCGCGTCCGCGGCGACGGGCTCCCCCGCCTCCTCGTCTATGACACGTGCCGGGACTTCATCCGCACCCTGCCCTCCCTCCCCCGCGCCCGGACCAACCCCGAGGACATCGACACCCACGCCGAGGATCACATCGCGGACGCCTTCAGGTACGGGCTCCTGCAACTCGAGGGCAAGCGGGGCACAGGCGACTACCAGGAGCAGGTTCCGGCCTCCGCGGTCAGCACGCTCACCGCGGGCCTGTCCCCGGCGAACTTCTAACCCGTCCCACCCGCCCGGCCCCGGCCCCGTCATGGTGGGGCCATGGCCACAGCTAAACCGAACACCGCAGAGGCGGGGAACCCCGGCGGGATCATCGCCGTCGACAAGGGCTTCGTTACCGAGTCCCTGGAGCAGAACGATGCCCTGAAATTCCCGCAAAGCATCCCAGTGTTTGACCGGATGCGGTCCACCGACTCCCACGTCGGCAGCGTGCTGCGCGCCATTCAGCTGCCCATCATCGGCGCCCGCTGGGACTTGCAGGTCGACGACGTCCGCCCCGAGGTGGAAGCCCTGGTCAGGTCGGAGCTGGGGTTGTCGAAGGAAGGGAAGATTAGGCAGCGCCGCCGCCGGCAGGGCATCGTCTGGACAGACCACGTCCGCGACATTGTCGGCTCCGTGCTGTGGGCGGGGTTCATGCCGTTCGAGCAGGTCTATGAGGTCGCCCCGCCCCTGCCGGGTCAGGAGACGCTCGGCCTGAAGTCGGTGGTGCACCTGCGCAAGCTCGCACCACGCCTGCCCCAAACCATCACCAGCATCGGTGTGGCCAAGGACGGCGGACTGGACCACATCATCCAAACCGGTCTCGACGCGTCCAAGGACCTGAAAATTCCGGTGGCCAACCTCGTCTTCTACGTCCTCGACAAGGAAGGCGCCGACTGGTCCGGCCGGTCCATCTTCCGGGAGGCCTACAAGAACTGGAAGATCAAAGACACGCTCATCACCCTGGACGCGCAGATTGCTGAACGCAACGGCATGGGCATCCCCGTCGTCACCTACACCGACGAGGCCAAGGAAGGGGCCGCGTTGAAGGTCGCGCAGGACCTCCGCGCCGGGTCCACCGCCGGCGTCGCCGTCCCGGCCGGGGTTACCGTCGAGATCCTCGGCGTCACCGGGTCCACCGTGGACTTGCTGCCCAAGATCAAGTACCACGATCAGGAGACCAGCCGCAAAGCCCTTGCCATGTTCCTGGACCTCGGCCAAGACAAGGGCGCCCGGTCCCTGGGAGACACGTTCGTGACGCTGTTCATCAAGTCCCTGCAGTCCGTCGCTGACCTGATCGCGGAAACGGCGACCGAGCATGTGATCCGTGACCTGGTCGAGTTCAACTTCGGCCCGGACGAACCCTACCCTGTCCTGACCCCGGGCGATCTGGCCTCCAATGAGCCTGTCTCTCCGGAAACCCTGAAGCTGCTTGTGGACGCCAACCTGATCACCCCGGACGACGCCCTCCAGGCGCGCATGAGGGACCGGTACGGGCTGCCCACAGCCGAAGCGAAAGCCGCCAGTGCCGGGATGACTCCGGCCGAGTTGACCGACCGCGTCACCGCCGCGACCTCACTTTTCCGGGCCGGTTACGAACCAGCCGCGGCCCTCGTCGCCGCGGGCCTGGACCCGATCCAGCACTCCGGCCTGCTCCCCATCACGCTCAAGGAGCCCGGCGCCACCACACCAGGCACGCCCGGGACGCCAACGGCCGCGGCCAGTGCCGATGTGCAGTTCACCAGGCTCATGGAACGCTACATGCAGCTCCGGGGCACCCCCGATGCCTGAACCGGGCATGGAGCAGCTGCTGGCGGCCGCGGAGAAGCGCGTCTTGCTGCGCGAGCTGGAGCAGATGGTCATCGATGAGGAAGTGAAGGCCGGACTGTCCATCCCGGGCGCCGTCCGGCCACTCTTCGCCCATGAGGTCGGCGCGCAAGTCCGGTTCGCCGAACTCGACAGCGCCGAACAAGAGGCCGTGAAGGAAGTTGAGGACGTTTTCACCTGGCTGGACGCGGTCATGGTCGCCGGGATCGTCGGCGCGTTCCGGGCCGGGAAAACCTACACGGCCGCGACGGCCGCCGACGTCTTCATCGGGCTCGCGGCAGCCCAACCACGCCCCGTCCGCCGGGCTGTGAAGTCCGCCATCGGGAAGCTCGCCCTGATCCTCGCCAAGGCCCACACCACGGCGGGCAAGATCGTGCTGGCCGAAGCCGCCCGGCAAGGCGTCACCGACCTGCCGCCGGCCCCACCCATCAACCCTGCAAAGTTCCGGGGTGACGCCGCCGCCGCGGCCGCCTACCACTGGCCCCGCCTCACCCACGCCGTGGCCAAAGACGTCCTGCAACCCGGGGCGGAGGACATCACCCGGGACACCATCACCAAGACCGCCGAGAAAGTCGGCACCGCCGGGGCGCAGGACACCGCCAAGCAAGGAGTCCACCACGCCGGCGGGACCGGACGGACCGACACGGCCAACGAGCTGCCCATCGACAAGATATGGGCCTCCGAACTCCTCGACGGACAAGGATGCGACCTCTGCGGGGCCATTGATGGGCAAGAATACGACACCCTGGCCGACGCGCTCCTGGACTACCCGCATGGCTACATGGATAGCTGCCGAGGCGGGGCCCGCTGCCGCGGCACGTTGGTCTTCCAGTACAAAGTGGCCTAACACCACACCCGTCCCACACGGCCAACCGCACCGCGACCATGGTGCGGGTATGGGAAAACTTGCCACTGTCAAAGACGTGCCACTGCTGAAGGTCGGCACCTGGGATGCGTCCACCGGGAAAGCGTCCGTCACCGAGGAAGACCTCCAAGAGATCCTCGACGCCTACTCCTCCGGTGAAGTCGATCTGCCGGTGATCAAGATTGGCCACCTCGACCCCCGCTTCATCGACCCGGCGCAGGACGGTGAACCGGCGTACGGGCAGGTATCGAACCTGCGCACGATCGACGACGGGAAGACCCTCGTCGGCGACTACATCAACGTCCCCGAGGAACTCGCCGGGAAGCTGGTGTCCGCGTACCCCAACCGGTCTGTGGAGTTCTTCCGCGGCGTGAAGCTCAAGGACGCGGCCGGGAAGGTACTGAAGACATTCAAAGTCGTCCTCACCGCCGTCGCGTTGCTGGGTGCGACGATGCCGGCCGTGATGGGGCTCGGCGACGTGCACACCGAGTTCAAGGCCGCGGACACGGACGGCGCTTTTGCTCTCTCCGCCCATCAGTTCGGGTTCCCGGGCGGCCTCACCGGCAACGCGCTGCGTGAAGCCCTGGACGGTGCACTGCAGGCGGCCTTGAAGGACGCGGCAGGGGGTGACGTGCCCGAGTGGGGCTTTGAGGTGTGGGTCATGGACTACGACGACGCCAGCATCTGGTACCGCAACGGAGGCGTCATCTACGAGCGCGGATACACGATCACCGATGGTGCCGTGACCCTCGCGGACACGGTCACCCCGGTCGCGGAGGAGCGCACCTTCAAACCGATCGGAGCGCCCGAGGCGGCGCCAGCTGGTGCACCCGGCGCGGACACGGGCGCCGTCCCACCCGCCACCGCGGCATCGGCTGAACCTACCAATGACAGCACCCCCCGGGGTGACAACAGCAATCGAACGAAGGACACACCCACTGTGGACATCATTGCCAAGCTCCGGGAGCTTTTCGGCCTTCCCGCTGACGCCGACGACCAGACCATCCTTGACGCCGTGACCGCGGCGAAGACCGCCGAGGACGCCGCCACCGCCGCTGCAGCCGCCGGCGCCGAGGGCGGGGAAGGCGGGACCGCCGCATCCGGCGCCGTCGAGCCGACCGACTCCGTCACGGTCTCCGCCGTCGCGTTCTCCAGCCTCCAGGACACCGTCCAGAAGCTGGCCGCCCGCAACGAAGCCCTGGAAAAGGCTGCGACGGAAAAGCGCCGGGACGAGATCATCGCCACCGCCCTCTCCGAAGGCCGCCTCACAGCCCCGGAAACCGCCTCGTGGCGCTCGGCCCTGGATTCGTCCGAGGACACCACCGTCGCCCTCCTGGCGGCCCGCACCCCCGTCTTCTCCACCGTCGAACTGGGCCACGCGTCCAGCTTCAACGCCGCCGGGGAAGCCCACGCTGAGGCCCTCACGGCCGCAGAAGACCGCATTTTCGGAATCTGCTAAGGAGCCCAACACACCATGCCCAAGAACACTGCCATCCCCTTCTTCCAGGCCGGCCCCTTCACCGGCACGCCCACCGCTGACGTCACCGGGAAACGCTTCGTGAAGTACGCGCCCGGCGGCAAGGGCGGCGCCCCGAAGATCGCCCCTGCCACCGCGAAGCTGGCCGTCGCCGGCGTCGCCGCCCACGACCAGGTCACCGGCGTGGGCGTGAGCGTCGAAACCGACGGGGTCGTGCCCGTGACCGCCGGTGAAGCCCTGACCGCAGGTGACAAGGTCGCCGCCGGAACGGACGGTGTCGCCATGAAGGCCGTCGCCGGTGACGTCGTCGTCGGCACGGCCACGGTCGAGGCCGCGATCAACACCGACGCCCCCATCCGCCTGTCCGTCTAGGCCACCAAACCTTCTTACCGAAAGCGAGAACCACCGTGGGCAACTACCCCGCAGGCCAGGTCAACATCAACGTGGCCGACTTCCTCAAGAATCCGTCCCGCGTCGAGCGCGTCGTCCGCGACCTGACGAAGGACAAGACCATCGCCGACTACGCCTTCGGCCAGGGCGATGCCAAGGACGGCGCCGTCATCTATGACGAAGTCATTGGCGAGGCCGAACAGGCCGACCGCGACGTCGAAGTCATCGCGCCCGGCGCGAACTTCCCCGAATTCGGGGTCCTCGACGAAGAGCAGAAGATGGCGAAGGTCGACAAGTACGGCGGCCAGTCCTTCCTCACCTTCGAAGCCGTCCGCCGCAACGACGTCGACACGCTGAACAAGCGCCTGCAGATCGTGAAGAACCTGATCATCAAGCGCGTCAACAAGGTGTCGGTCAACGCTCTGGTGAACAACCAGAACATCAACCGCATCACCACCGCGGACACGTGGGACGCCGTCGGCTACGACGCCCTCGCCGACATCTTCCTCGGCAAGGCCCGCATCGACGACGCCGAGATGGGGTACACGGCCGACCTGGTCCTCGCCAACCCCAACGATGTCCAGAAGTACCTGCTGGGCAACAAGTCGATCCGTGAGCAGCTGCCGCGGGAATCGAAGGACCTCAACCCGGTCCTCTCCGGCGACCTGGACGGCCTGTGCGGGGTCGAGTGGATCAAGTCCTCCTCTGTCCCGGCGGGCAAGCTCTACATCGTCAACAAGGGCATCTCCGGCTCGGTGCGTGACGAAGAGGGCGGCGTGAAGACGAACGTCTACGACGAGAACAAGAACCAGCGCACGTACATCCAGGGCTGGCGCTCCATCGTTCCGATCATCACGGACCCGCTGTCCGTGGTCGAACTGACCGGCTTCGCGGCCTAGCATCGTGGCCGCCAAGCGAGGCGGGCCCCGGAAGGCACCCTCCACAACGACCCCCGCGGTTGTTGTGGAGGGTGCCACCGCATCCCCCGCAGAAAACCAGGACACCACCATCCCCGAGAGCGTGCAGGAGACCCCAGTGGTTGCAGAAAACGCAACAACTCCCACCGTGGAGGAAACACAGACAACCGTGGACCTGCTCCAGGCTGTCGCCGGCGCCGTCGAGGAAGGCACTAAGGGCGAGGAGGCCCCCGAGAGCGTGCAGGACACGGCCGCCGGCCGTCTCGCCGCCCTCGCCGCGCTCACCGGCGCACCGTCCACCCCGGCACCGACCCCCGCCATCGCCCTGGACGTGGAGCCAACCGGTGTGGAGGAGACGTGGGCCGACGGCGACTGCGAACTCGTCACGGGCGTCGTGACGTTCGCCGTGTTCCAGGCAGTCGTCGGCGGCCGCGTGAAGCAAGCACGCAAGGGCACCACCCTGCACGCCACCGAGGCTGTCATGGCCCGCGGTGAACGCCTCGGCGCGATCGTGAGGACCGTCTAGCCGTGGCCGATCCCACCACACCGGAGACGTGGGGTGTCAGTGTCGATCAAGTCACGGCACTGGCACCCCACGTCACCATCACCCAGGCCGACCCTGCACCGGGCGGGGAAGACACCGCGTGGGCGGGGACCGCGCAGGCGCAGGTCAGCGCCACCCAAGTGACGTCCTGGATTGGTGATGTGGCCGCCCGGGTCAGTCTGCGCATCCACCGCCGCACCCTGGTCACCGACCCCGTTATGACGGCGACCATCGCCGCCGCCGCGCACGACCTCGTCCTCAACGGCGCCGGGTCCTACCTGGTCGCCGCCGCGTTCCCCGCCAAGGCCGGGACCAACGACAACACCAACTACTCCGCGGAACTGTGGCGGCGCTTCACCGAGGGCCTGAACGAGCTCGACACGGCCGTCGACGAATGGCTCACCGACAACCCCGGCGGGGCAGGCCCGGACACCGGCGCCATTGTCGGCTCCTTCCCGGAACCGCGCTTCGCCGACGACATCGCCTGGTAGCCGACAATGGCGACGGTTGTTTTCAAATTTGACGGGCTCGAATCCTTCGCGCTCACCCTCGACCGGTTTCGGGAGAACATCCAGGACGCGTTGCCTGCGTTCGAGGCGATGGCCGACCACCAGGCTGCCGTCAACACCAAGCAGTACAACAGCCGCGGCGGGTACGCCTCCGGTGGGTGGGCGCCACTGTCCCCCGCCTACGCGGCCTGGAAAACGAAGCACCACCCGGGCAAGCCGCTCATGGAACTCTCCGGCGACCTGCGCGACTCCCTGGTCAAGCGCCCGTTCGGCATTGACGAGGTCACCGGGCAGGGCATGGTCATCGGCACACAGGTCTCCTACGCCTCCTACCACCAGCACAGCACCCCGACCATGCCCGCCCGGCCCCTCTTCGGTGAGCCCCAGGGCGTGGACACGAAGGTGTTCGCGAAAATCCTCCAGTCATGGATCGTTAAAGGAACGGTGAACGTCTGACATGCTCGGCGCAGAAGGCGTAGCAACCGCCATCCTCCAAAAACTCGAGACACGGCTGCCGGCGAAGGTCACCGAATTCCGGACCCGCTACGGCACCACCGCGGCGGCCCTGCCCATGCCGGCCTCCCTGTACTCCACCGAGGTCGATGTCCTCTCGGTCGACAAGTATCCGGCCATCATCGTCACCACCGTCGACACCACCGGCAGGATCGGCAACCGGCAACTGCAGGGCACCGGCGAAGTCGACGTCTACCAGTACAAGTACCGGATGCGGGTCTTCCTCTACGTCACCGGCACCGACCACGGCCCAACAGACCTGCTGCGCAAACGCTATGCCCTCGCCGCCCGCGAAGTCCTCCTCACCAACCTCGTCCTCGTCGACGCCGACGGCCAGTACGCGCTCCTGGAGCCCAACACGGTCAAGGAATCCTATTCGGACGTCGCCACGAACCAGGCCCAGCTCCTGTTCGCGGGCGTGTACGTCGAGTTTGAGGTCACCACGGCCGAGTCCCTGGCCGCCTGGCCGGAACCGCTTCCTGGCGATGTGGAAATTGTCGCCGATGTGGGCGTCATCCCCGCCGGCATGACAGGCGTGAATCCGTGACACAGCATCCCGTCCCACCGCACCCGGGCACGCCCGGCCACTCTCAAACCATGAGCGCAATGACACGGGCCCACAACCCCGCCCCCCATGAGGTCGTCGTCGACAGTGAAGGCCACATCCTCCCCGGCCACACCACCATGACGATCAACCCCACGGACAAGGTCACGGGACGGCTGATCCTGGCCGAACGCCTCGTCATTGTCCGTGACCCCGCCCCCGCACCGCCCCCTGCGGATGTGGTGGCGCCCAAGACCCGCAAGAAATCCGCACCAGCCATCCCGGCTGTGGCCGAGGACGGAGAGTAACCCCCATGACTATCGGTGTAGAAGTAACCACATCCCTGCGCAGCGGCCCCACGAACAACGGCGCCCTCTCCGGGCGGCTCCACGTCGCCGGGCTGACGGAACGCGGCCCCGTCGGACCCGGCGTCCTCGTGACCTCCCTCTCCCAGTACGAGGCGGTCTTTGGCGGCCGGACCGCGTACTCCTCCTCGCTGTACGACACGGCCCGCACGTTCTGGGAGGAAGGCGGAGCCGAACTCATCGTCTCCCGCACCGTCGGCCCGACCGCCGGCAACGGGCAGATCATCCTCAAGGACACGCTCGACGTCGACACGGTCAAGATCGAGGCTTCCCAGCCGGGCGCGTTCTCCACCGAACTGTCCGTGCAGGTCGACACGACCGGGTCCACGTACAAGGTCACCCTGTACCGGGGCCTGGACGTCATCGGCACCTATGCCGGTCTGGACTCCCCCGCCGCCCTGGTCGACGCCCTCCGCAACAACACCAGTGTGCGGGCGACGGATCTGCTCTCGGACACGGCCGCGCCCGGAAACCTGCCCGTCACCACGGTCAAATCGCCGCTATCCGCCGGGACCGACGACCGCGCCAGCGTCACCGCCGCCAGCATCGGCGCCGCCCTCGACGCCGCCGGCGAATTGGGCGCCGGCGGTGCCGTCGCCGCACCCGGCTTCCCGGCCGACGTCATCGGCGCCACCCTCCTCGCCCATGCCAAAGCCAAGGGCAAAATCGCGCTGCTCGCCGGGGAAGTCGACACGTCCAGCGCGCAGGTCATCGAAATGGCCACGGCCCTGAACACGTCCGGCGGCGAATACGGGGGCATCTTCCACCCCCACCTGATCATCCCCGACGGCTCCGGCACCCGCACGATTTCCCCGGAAGGGTACGTGGCCGCCGTCCGGGCCCGAGCCCACCTGGAGACCGGTTTCTGGCAGGCCCCTGCCGGCGACCGGGCCCGCACCCGCTGGGCCCTCGGCACAGTCACCACCGTGGATGTGGCCGCGAACAATATCCTCGCCGACGGCCTCGTCAACGGGATTGTCACCACCGGAACCAGGGTGCGCCTGTACAACTGGGCTTCCCTCGCCGCCGACCAGGAAAACTTGGCGCTCCTGTCCTCCCGCGACGTCCTGAACTCCCTGTCCATCCGGCTCGCGGACGCGATGGAGCCGTTCGTGTTCGCCGCGATCGACGGGAAGGGCTGGCTGCTGTCCAAGGTCGAGTCCGCCGCCGTGGGTGTCCTGGACCCGGTCGCCCGCGCCGGCGGCTTCTTCGCCCTCGAGGCCGATGGGGAGGAGATCGACCCCGGCTACAGCGTCGTCGTGAACTCCACCAATAACACCGTCGATTCCCTGGCGAAGAACCAGGTCCTTGTCTCCGCCGCGGTCCGGCTCGCCCCGATGGCCGCACTGATCAACGTCGACATCGTCAAGGTCGCCGTCACCGCCACCGTCTAAACCACCCCACCAACTAAAAGAGGAGGAGTCGCCGTGACTCTTGCAACGAAACGCCAATTCATCGTCTCGGTGGCCGGGATCACCGGCAACTGGGAATCCACGTCCGGCGGTGACATCACCGCACCCTCCACGAAGGTCTACGACGGCGGCTCGGACCGGCCCACCATCCTGGGCGGGCTGCCGGAAACATCCGACCTCGAAGTCACGCGCACTTTCGACCCGAACCGTGACGAAGCGATCCTCGCCCAACTGCGCAAATCGGTGGGGCGCGGCCGGTTCACGCTCACGAAGCAGGCCACGGACGCGAACCGGGTCAAGGTCGGCAAGCCCACCACCTACTCCAACGTGCTCCTGGTCGGGATGACGGAGCCGGAACATGAGGAAGGGTCCTCGGACGCCTCCCCGGTGAAACTGACCTTCGCCACCGCCGGCGCCGCATAGGCGCCCCCTTAATTGTCCCCGCCCTCTCGTGGGGTTGGGCGGGGCAAACCAGTGGGACGGGTGGTCCGTAGCTAGTCGCAGCACAGCGTTGCTGGACACACGCACCCGTCCCACATCCACGCCCGGCCCCGGGCGACCCTGCAAGAGAGACGGCCACCCACCCCGGGCGGCCCACGAGCAGAGCAGGACACAAACCCCATGAGTGAAACCACGTTCGGCGGCTACGGCACAGAAACCGCCACCAACACCACCCCCAACTCCGCGACCCCTGACGCCGGGCTGTCGATCTTTGACGAACTCCTCGCCGAGGCCGACACCGAGCAGGACTTCACCGAAACCTTCGCGATCCGCGGCCGCGACGGCTGGACCGCCTCGTTCTCCACGGACTTCGGCTCCCGCGACATCAAGCGCTGGGCGAACCTCGGCCAGGGCAAGCGCAAGCGCGTCCAGGACGCCGACCAGCGCCTCATCGCCGGGTCCTGCATCGTCGAGCAGAACAACGGCCTGTACAAGAACGGCGTCCAGGCCTTCGACTCCCAGGGCGACCCGCTCACGTTCCGCCACCAGGCCTTCATCGACGCCTACGCCAAGGACGCCTTCGTCAAAACCGCCATCGACGCGGTCGTGAAGTTCATGGGCGAAGGGCAGATGTTCTCCATGAACGCGAGCCTCTACGAGCTCGCCGGGTTCGGTGACGATGTGACCCCGGTGGACCCTACCAACGGCTAGCCGACCGGCTAGCCGACTCCACCACCTTCCAGTATTGGGCGGTTGTCGCGCACACGCTCCGCCTGGACCCCGTGACGGTGATGGAGGAAACCAGCGAGAACCGGATGGGGATCCGGGCAGGTGCCGCCAAGGTGATCTGGGCCAGGCAGAAACAAGAAATCAACGACATGAAGGCCAAATAAATTGAGGGGTGCCGGTGGCTACTGAAGAACGGGTTGTCCTTGTAGCGCAACTCCAGGACGAGCTCTCGGCACCCCTCAACACCGCCACCAAAGCCGTTGACGAACTCTCCCAGGCCACGGAACGGGCCCGCGGCGCGAACGGCCGGTTCGTCCGGACTGTGCAGCAGACCGCGGCGTCCACGGACAAGGCGCGGGACGCGTCCGGCCGGTTCGTGAAGACCATCCAGCAAGTCACAGGCGAGGCAGACGCCTCGACGAAGACCGTGGGCCGGATGGGGCGGGCGATCCAGCAAATCACCAACCCCATCCGCTCCGTGGCCGGGTCCGTGCGCAGCGGCATTTCGGCGCCGTTCGTGGCCGCAGGCAACGCGGTCCGGTCCTCGGCGTCCCGCATAGGGGCGATGATCCCGAACTTCATCAGCAAGCCCTTCACCGCGGCTGGGCAGGCCGTTGGACGGGCAGCCTCGTCCATGGTCTCCGGCATCGGCTCCAGCTTGTCCAAAATTGGTGGACTCGCTGCCAGAGCCGGGCAGTCATTGGCAACCGGAATCGCGAACGGCGCCAAGGAGGCTGCGAAATCCGTTGCGCTCATCGGAACGGCCGTAGTCGGAATCGCCCTAGCATTCGGCATCTCAGCAGCCAAGGCCGGCCTTGCCTACAACGTCCTGGGCCAAACCTCCAGGGCATCCCTGACGACGCTGCTCGGGTCTGCGAAAGCCGCCAACGAACAGATGGCCAAGCTTGACGAATTCGCCTCAAAGAGCCCGTTCGACAAGGCGCAATTCATCAAAGCTCAGACGCAGATGATCGGCTTCGGCATCGCCACCGAAAAGGTACTTCCAGCCTTGGGCGCCATCCAAGACAGCATCGCCGCCGTGGGTGGATCTGGTGACGACATCACGTCCATCGCAGACACCTTCTCCAAGATCCAATCTGCCGGAAAGATTACGGGCGAGGACCTCCAATCCCTGGGTGGTTACGGCATCAACGCAGCCCAACTGCTGGCAACGGAGTTCGGGACCACTGCCGCTTCCATCAAGGCCGACATTAGCTCCGGGGCCATTGATTCGGAGAAAGCCATTGACGGGCTTACGTCGGCCATGACGAAGAAATTCGGAGGCGCCGCAGCCAACGTCAAGAAGACATGGCTTGGAGCGACAGACCGAGTGAAGGCAGCACGGCGCGCGATCGGGTCGGCGCTGCAGGAGCCATTCGTTTCTGAAAAGGGCGGCGGCAAGGCCGTCCCCTGGGCGAATGACCTGGCCGACATCCTCCGCAATCTAGTTCCGCTCGTGGGCGCACTATCGTCAGCATTCGCGAATTCAATCGCACCGACCGTGGATTTTGTTCTTGGTCGATTGAAAGCGCTGGCCGCGGCCTTCAAAATGGACGGTGCCCCGGAAGCAATCATCGCCCTGCTCAAGGGCGAATTCACGCCTGCGTTGCGCAATGCCTTTCATCTCGAGGAAGACTCCGGTGTCGTCCGCCTGATCATGGGCATCCGGTCCGGCCTTGAGGCCATCAAGCCCCTGTTAGGTCCAATCATTGGTGCCGTGGTTGCCTTCGGTGGAGCCGGGCTCGCTGGCATGCTGGGCCCGTTCGGGAAATTTATTCCGGTCCTGAACCCCGTACTCGGCATCTTCCTTGGTCTGGTGGCATCTTCAAAATCACTGCAATCCGCCTTGGGCGATGCATTCAAGTCGTTGATGCCGGTGCTCGAGTCGCTCCTGACGGCGCTGCAGCCCGTGATTGGGATGGTCAAGAATTTCGCCGAGAGCTTTACTCTCCAGCTGGCCCCGATCATTCCCGTTGTGGCAGGGTTGATCGGGTCGCTTCTCGGCACTGTCACCTCCCTCATTCCGGTCCTTCTGCCGGTCGTGCAGGCCATCCTCGGCGTGGCCATCGCCCTAGCGCAGGGCCTGACACCGATCCTGCCCGTCGTCGCCGCACTGATCACCACCGTCGTCGGTGTCGTCGCGTCCCTGATCCCGGCCCTGATGCCCGTCATCATGCTGGTCGTCGACTTGGCCCGGAATCTGATCAGCGCGCTCCTGCCGGTGATCCCGCCGATCATCGCGATTTTCACCCAGCTCGTGGGCATGGCGGCCGGTCTCCTGATCCCGATATTGACCGCGATCCTCCCGCCGGTCATGAGCCTCATCGGCGCGCTCATGCCGCTGGTCCCCGCGGTCATGGACATCATCATGATCTTCGTCCAACTTATCTCCGCCGTCCTGACGCCCCTCATGCCACTGGTCACGATGATCGCGAACCTGCTGTCCACCGTCCTGGTTGCGTCCCTGAACATCCTCATGCCCATCGTCGGCTTGCTGGTGGGCGCCTTCGTGAAACTGGTCGACTACCTGAAGGGCCCGCTCGGTGCGGCGATCGACTGGATTTCTGGACTGTTCAAGGGACTGTCTGACCTGATCAGCCCGATCCTCGACGGCATCGGGAAGGTCGCCGGCGCTATCGGTGGCGGCGTCGGCAAGGCCCTCTCCGGCCTGAAGGGCATGCTCGGGCTGGCCGGGGGCGGGATCATCGGCTATGCCGGCGGCGGGACCGTCCTGGGCGGGTACGCGCCCGGCGTGGACAGCATCCCGGCCATGCTGTCCCCCGGTGAGTCGGTGTTGGTACCGGAAGCCACCCGGGCGATCGGCCCGGCGAACATCCTCGCCATCAACCACGCCGCGTCCGGCGGCCGCGCACCCGGGTCCACGGGCGGATTCACCCGGTCCGCGCCGCCCCAGCTCCCGGCGCCGTCCAGCGGCGGCGGGGTCGGTGTCATGGTCACCGAGGGCGCCGTGCAGGTCACCGTGGTCGCCCAGCCCGGACAGTCCACGGAGGACATCGGCGAGGCAGTGGCCGAAGAAGTCGAGAAAGTCTTTGAAGAGATGAAGCGGAGGGGGTACTGAGTGGGTGCCGTAACCATCCTGGTCAACAAGCCAGCGACGAAGCAAACCATGAAGTTCACGACGGACGACGGGTTTACCGGGTCCATGCACAGTACGCCGTCGCAGTTCTCGTTCACGGACGTCCCGAATTTCGGGCAGGTCGAGCGCGAAGGGAAACAGACGATCACCCGCATGGTCTCCCGCGGCCTCAAGACCCTCTCGTTCAGCCACACGGTGGCGGCCCTGGACTATCAGGCGTCCATTCAGGACGTCGTGACCCGGTTCACGAACACCACGCGCCGCGGGACGCGTGTGCGCTTCACGGGCGGCTCCGGACCGTTCATGCAGCCGTGCTGGTGGTTCATCAAGGACATGAGTGTGAGCGTCGTCCAACTGGCGCTGAATAATGAACCGTCCCGGGTGGAAATCAGCTGGTCCCTGGAGGAGGCCGTCGACGTGACGGCGAACATCATCAAGCCGAAACCGGTGGTGAAGAAGCCTGTCTCCAAGACCCCGCCCCGCCCCGTGGCTGCCCCGGTGCGGACGTACAAGGTGGTGCCCGGTGACACGCTCTGGGGCATCGCCCTGCGGTTCTGGCGCAACGGCGCCCGCTGGCCGGAGATTTTTAACGCGAATCGCAATGTGATCAAGCAGCCAAATCTCATCTTCCCTGGCCAGGTTTTTCGGATTCCGGGATAGCCCATGGCCACCACACTCAACAAGAACATGCTCATGAACATCAGGGTCACGGGCAAGGGCCTGCAGGCCGACCTCGTCGACTCCTGCACCAAGGCGACGTTCTCGACCGCCTGCGACGCTGTCACGGAAATGTCCCTGACCTTCCAGGACTCCATGGATCTGGCCATCTTCCGCTCCGGAGTGCTCGCTTCCGGCGCGACGGTGTCCTACGGGGGCTGGTCGATGGTCGCCCGCACCCAGGACCTCGCATCGGGGAATGCGGGCCCGCAGCTCACGATCAAGGCGCCCAGCCTGTTTGTGGAGCGCCTGCGCGGACAAGTCGGGGAGAAAGCCTGGGGCCGGGTGGACGTGTCCGCCTGGGTTGCCGGGGTGGCCGCCGGGGTGGGCATGAAAACACTGGTCCAGCCGGGCCTCGGCCAACAGACGCTGGTGCGGGCGAAGCCCGAGGGGGACAACCGTGAATCAACCTGGGACGTCCTCACGTCGGCCGCCACCCAGGCCGGGGTATGGCTGTTTGAGTACGGCAACATCCTCGTGTTCGCGAAACCGTCATGGCTGATCAAGACGACCTGGGCGCGGCGCTCCTGGGACCTCTGGTGGGACAACTGGTCCTCCTATTCCGACGGCATGGGCGGGATGCCGAAGTACTCGAAGGACCCGAACAGCAACCCGGGCGAGACCCTCACCGTCAGGTTGGTGTCTCCCGACGCCGACCAGGCACGCCCGGGGGACGCCGTTGTCCTCACCGGGAAAGCAGTTGGGGCGATGAAGGGGACGTGGATTGTGAAGTCCGTGGACTACCCCATGACCGTAGCCGGCGCCGTCACCCTCGCCTGCGTCCGCCCGGTTGACCCGACGATCCCGCCGGAAGGCACCGCCGAGAAGTCCACGGCCACGGGCGGCACCAAGACCGCACAAGCCGCCACGGCCGGGTCCGCCGCCGTGGACCGGTACGTTACTTCCGTCAACGGCAAGAGCATCGATGTGGATGGGGCGTACGGGGCGCAATGCGTGGACCTCGTCCAGCACTACTTCACGAATGTGGTCGGCGGCGGCAATGTGTTCGGCAACGGCAAGGACTGGTACAACAACTCCACGGCCCTCGCCGCGTGCACACAGGTCGCCGCGGGCGCTGCGGCCAGGAAGGGCGACATTGCCTGCTACGGGCCGTCCCACGGCGGCGGGTACGGGCACGTCGCCATCGTCCTGGACGATCTTGGCGGATCCTTGAAGACTCTCACCCAGAACCCGGGCCCGGCACACATTGAGAACCTGGGGAAGGCCGGCCTGATGGGGTACCTGCGACCGAAGAAGGCGTTGACATGATCTGGGCGTGGCTGATGATCGGGCGTGTGTCCCGGCTGGTGTCGGACCTGCGGGAGCCGGACCACGCGGACAATACCCTGGCCGAGTATGAGGGCGCGCCGTTGATGGTGGCCGAGGCGATAGGGCAGGCCGTGGCTGCCTGGGATGTGTGGCTGCCGCTCACCGATCAGGCGCTGGCCGGGGTGCTGGCCCGGGACGGGAAGCGCGTGCCGGTGGCTGGTGCGCCGTCGGGCGCCGTGGTGCAGCTGGCGGACGGGCGGCTGGGGCTGGTGGTGCCGGTCGGGGTGGTGGAGTCGTACGGGCCGGGCCTGTGCGTGGTCCCTCCCACCCCGGGCCGGTACGTCGCGGCATGGTTGGTGCCTGGTGTCGCCTACCTGGAAGGACTGACTGTATGAGCGCGTTCAAGGACGCCATGACCGGCAAGGGCCGGCCCACGACCGTCACCGAGGGCCCGGCGTTGTGGCGCGGGGAGGTCGTCGAGGTGCTGGCCACGGGGCTGGTGTGGGTGATGATTCCGCGGATGGCCGGAACGGATCCTGTCGGCCCGATCAACGCGACCCCGCCGGGCCTGGTCCCGGGCGACCGGGTCATCGTGGGGGCCGTGGGTGGGGACGTGAATGACCTTTTCGTGCTTTCGCGGGCGGCCGCGCCGGCCGAGGGGCCACCCGCCTGGGAGGATGTCACAGGCAAGCCGTCTGTATTCCCGCCGGCGGCGCACACGCATGACTGGGGGGACGTCACCGGCACCCCGGCAACCTACCCTCCGTCCGCGCACTCCCATGTGGTGGCTGATGTGGTCGACTTCCCAGCGACGATGCCGCCATCGGCCCACACACACCCGTGGGAGCAAGTCACAGGCAAGCCGACCACGTTCCCGGCCGCCCCGCACACCCACGTCTCCACGGACCTGGCCGATGCAACCGCGACAGGCCGGAGCCTCCTTACGGCCACGGATGCCGCCACGGCACGCGTGGCGATCGGTGCGGGGACATCCAGCCTCGCCTTGGGCACGACGGCGGGCACGGCCATGCGCGGCGACAAAGCCTTTTCGTACGGGGAAATCACCGGGCTCGTCCCCACAGCCGCGCTCCCCCCGCTGGCCGTCATCGAAACCTACACCGTCAACTCACAAGCAGAAATGCTCGCACTCGATGCGCAGCGCGGCGACGTTGCCATCCGCACCGACTCCCTACGCACCTTCGTCCTTTCGGCCGACACCCCCACCGTCCTAACCGCGTGGAAAGAGATCATGGCCGCGGGCCAAGTCACCTCCGTCAACGGCAAAACCGGCACCGTCTCCCTGACCAAAGCTGACGTCGGACTCGGATCCGTGGACAACACCACCGACGCCAACAAGCCCGTCTCGACGGCCACCCAAACGGCCCTCAACGGCAAAGCAAATGTTATCCATACCCACGACATAACCGCCATTATCAGCGGCACGATGGATTGGGCCAGAATGCCCGTGCCAACAAGCATTCCCACCAACGTCAATTTGGACACCTTTACCAACACGCAAACCTGCGTCCGAGAATTCGGGTCAGGCGCCACCATAGCATTGAACTATCCAGCCGACGGGCTTCCCGGTCTACTTGAAGTCGCCAGTCTCGGCCTATCCGTCTACCAGCGATACACCGCCCGCGGAGACGCTCCAAGAGCCATCTACACGCGGGGAAAATATGACGGAACCTGGTATCCGTGGGTGAAATACACCGGCGTCTAAACTCCAAAATTGAGACATAGCCGCCATTATCGGAATCTTGCCCTGGGCGCAGCATCCAGGCCCGATTACCTTGGCCTCCGAAAGCCTCAACGGCGTGATCCAGCCCTACGACTACGAGCAACCGTTGGTGGCCAACGCTATCCCGGCGAATGGTTATCCTTCCGGAGCCGCGGCGTGCTCAATCACGGTGAGGCGATTCGGCAATGCAAACTGGGTCATCCAAGAACTGACGACCTGGGGAACGGTTCGTAAATGGGCACGCTCCACCAATAACGCCGGCACCAGCTGGTCGACCTGGCGCGAATTCTCGATGCTCTGACACGACGAAACCGCCATTATCAGCGGAAATCTTGACCCCGCCAGAATGCCTCTCCCGAAGCCCATCGGTGACGGCGTTGATTTGCGCACCTTGGTGGAGTCCGGAACCTACATTCGTGAGTCCGGCGCCGGGGTGTCAACGGCACTGAACTACCCGCTAAATGCCGCGGGAACTCTTGAAGTCCTCTCCAAAGGGCCGGCGATCTACCACCGGTACACGAGCCGCCCGGACGTCGGTAGTCGCGTCTTTACCTGCGGCAACTTCAACGGGACGTGGTTCCCGTGGGTCGAGCACTGACTCATGGCGTGGCTGCATCCCAGGACACAGAGAACGGCATCCATTCACCTGCGCCTTGGGTCCCTGGGCCGTAGCGTTCAACGTTGATCGATGATCCGGAAATGCGCAGTGTCCAGCGGTTTGTGGTTGATCCCTGGCATACCCAGACAGGTGTCTCGGCTGAACTGACGGCGAATCCAGGAGGGAGCGTGGCAACGGCGACCGATGCGGTGGCAACCGTTCCAGCGACGAGGCACCGTAGGGCGCCACTCAGATGCACGCGCCCGAATTCCTTCTTTATGCGGACCTTTGAACTCGAATCGTAGGGCTCAAATCGACCATCCGTGACCGGTATTTCGACCCAGCTAGAAAGACCTCTGATAATGGCGGTTTTGTAAGGCTGGCCCCACTCCCCCACCGTGCGTCTGCCCGGTGTTTTCGTGGCCTGAGCCCCTCCCCCACCGTGACACCTGCCCCGTCCCACCCCGCGGGGCCCGTAAAGCCCACGCTCGGGGTATGGCTGTTCAGAAGACTCCCCGGACCGGGCTGGAGACGTACACGGATGGGTCGGACGCGCACCCGAACCGGACGAAGTTCAATAGCGAGCGACAACTCCTCGACGCCCTAGTGGCCCTCGCCGCGCAGGGTGCGACTGGTGCGCGGCCCGTTCCGGGCATCTTGAACCGGCTCTACTGGGACACGACCGTGAAGCGCCTCTACTGGGACGACGGCACGGCATGGAATGAGATCACCACCAACGGTGGTGGCGGGGCCGGGCAGGAAATCAAACCCGGTACGGCAGCGTCCGAGGGCGCGTCTGGCAGGTCGGCCCGCGCTGACCACACCCACTACCTCGCCCTGGCCACAGCAGCAGTCGATGGGGCGATGGCCAAGGCGGACAAGGCCAAGCTCGACGCCGCCACGACAGCGGCCACCGGTGGCACTCTGCCTGTCAGGGACGTCAACGGGCGGTTCCAGGCCGGCGCCCCGGCAGTGTCCGGTGACGTCGCGAACAAGGGCTACGTAGACGGGCAAATCACGACCCGGGCCACGGCTGCCCATACTCACACCGTGGCCGATGTTACCGATGCCACCGCCACAGGCGCCGAGCTCGTGAAGGCCGCCAGTGCGGCCGCAGCCCGCACCACCCTCGGCCTCGGCAACGTCGATAACACGGCCGACTTGGACAAGCCCCTGTCCAGTGCCGGCGTCACCGCCCTGGCAGGGAAGGCCAACACGGGCCACTCCCACGCCCCGGCCGACATCACAGGCACCCTGGCACCATCCCAGCTGCCCGCAGCGACCACCGCCGCGCAGGGTGCGCTCCCCGCGGCCGACAAGGCCAAGCTCGACGGGGCTTCCGCCTCATCAGCGCCGTCAACGCTGATGATGACCGACGCGAACGGCCGCTACCAGGTCAACGCCCCAGCCGTGGCCGCGGACGCCGCGAACAAAGGCTACGTTGACGTGCAGGTGGCCACCCGGGCGGCCGCGGCACACACGCACCCATGGGCTGACCTGACCGACGTCCCGGCCACCTTCGCCCCTTCCGCGCACACGCACCCCTGGGCGGACATTACGGGCAAACCAGCGACCTACGCCCCGTCAGCACACAGCCACTCCGGGGCGGATATCACGTCGGGGACGATCAACCCCGACCGGATCGCCAACGCCACCAGCTCCGTCGACGGGCTCCTGTCCCGGGCGGACAAAGCCAAACTGGACACTGCCTCATCCTCGTCCGCCGCGAACACACTCATGATGACCGACAGCGGCGGCCGCTTCAGCGCGAACTCACCAACGTCCGGCGCGCACGTGGCCAACAAGACATACGTCGACGCACAAGTCGACACCGCCGCCCCCGCGAACCACACGCACACCTGGAACAGCATCACTTCCAAGCCGTCAACGTTCGCGCCCAGCTCGCACACCCATCCCTGGTCACAAATCACCGGCACCCCAGACCTGGTCTCAGTCTCCTACGCGAACAACAACTACGCCTACAAATCGCACACGCACAGCTGGGGCGACATCTACGGCAACGGCGCCCGCATGGCATGGGGCGGAACCTACACACAGCTCCTCACCCCCGGCGGCGGCAAACTGACTCTTTACGACTCCAACATCGTGCAAGCCTCCGGCATCTACTCCAACAGTGTCCCCGGCAGTTCATACCGTGCGGTCTGGGTCGATTCCAGCGGCTATATGGGTTACAACCTCTCGAGCCGTAAATACAAGACCAACGAACGCGCCTACCAGCCAGGCATCGACTTGCTGGATGCGGTGGAGCCGAAATGGTTCCAGTACAAGAAGGATGTTGCCGAACACGGGGCCGACGGCGCCGCTTGGCACGTCAACTTCATCGCCGAGGACCTGCACGACGCCGGCCTCACCGAATACGTCTCCTACGACGGCAAAGGCACCGCTAGGGAGAACGCTGAAACGATCAACGAGCAGCTCATCGTCAACGCGCTCTGGGCCTTCGCCAAAGCACAGCACGACCAAATCAGCGCCCTCGAAAGCCGCATCGCGGACCTGGAGGGGCACTGATGATCGACGGCATCCCCTCCTGGATCTTCGACACAGCCACCCCCGGCGCCGCGCTCGTCATCGTCGTGATCTTCATCTTCACCGGCCGCCTCATCCCCCTCGTCTACTACCGCGAGCTCAAACAAGACCGCGACCGGTGGCGGACCGTCGCCGAACAAACCACCACCTCCGTCAAAGTGTTCTCCGACGCCTTCCCAGAACTCCTCGAAGTCGGCAAGACCACCACCAAGGTCATGACGGACATCCGCGAGAAATCTGAAGCAACGGAGGCCACGCAATGAAGCGATTCGGGCTAAAACACCTGCGCGTCACCCCCGAAGAAAAGGACGCATCCACACAGGCCGTCATCGACTCCGAAGAACTCGCCCGGAAAGCCCGCCTCATCCTAGGCGAGTCAACAAAAGTTGGTGATTCCCTCCGGCAGCTCCGCCAAGAAAACCATTTCGGCCGGTCTCTCACACACGCATTCAGGACACACCCTGGGGGGAACCTTTGAACCTGACCTTACTCACCCTCGTCTTCGCCGCGTTCGTCACGGTCACAACCATTTACGCGACCCTGGCCCGCTGGACCAGGTACCGGGCCGGCCGGTCCATCATGTGGCTTCTCTGCGCCCTGACCCTGGCCACCGGATACTGGCTCGCCGCCCGCTACGTCCCACCACACGTCCGGCCCTGGATCAGCAACACCACCGGCGTCCTGCTCGTCCTGTCCGCGGTCGAGGTAGGCCGCGTCATCATCACCGAACAGCTGCACGGCCGCCGCACCCGACTCCACCACAAACAGTAAGGAAAGCACCGCCATGGCTAACTACAACGTCAACTACGTGGGGCCAGCCCCCATGCTCCTGCAGCTCCGGGACGAACTGAACTCTGTCTTCCCCGGCCGCTTCGCCGGAACGGACGGCTTCATATCCGGCTACGACTCCCAGGCCAACCCCGCCTACGCGTTGAGCGCCCACAACCCCAACAACTTTGGGCACGTCATGGCGTTCGACATCTCCACCACGGACAACGGCCTGCAGATCGACGAGGCCACCGGACGCGCGCTGGCCGACTACCTGCGGACCAAGGCGAACGCCAAGTTCCGCTACCTGATCCACGACATGTCCGCTGGCACCCCTGCCGCCAAGATCTCCGGCGACTTCAACGGGTGGGCGTGGACAACTTACGGCGGCATCGACGCCCACTCCAACCACATCCACATCAGCCTCACGGACGACTATCAGTGGGGCGAATCCTGCGGGCTGGACCCCAAGGTCTACAATGACCGCTCCAGCTGGGGAATCGCCGCCTGGTACAAGGCCTACAAGGGCGGGGCAGCTGGAACAGTGGTCAAGCCTGCTGGCAGCATCAGCAAGCCAGCGGTGCCCAATCTGCTGCAGTCCAACACCTTCGTGGCGACTGTGGACCGCGGCGACACGCTCACCAGCATCGCCAAGCAGTTCGGGACCACAGTGGCCGCCATCCTCGCCGTGAACAAACTCCCGAACCCGAACGCCATCAACGTGGGCCAGAAGCTCAACATCCCCAACAAGGCCGCAGCGAAACCCGCCCCCGCAGCGACCAATGCACCTGCCCCGGGACCGGCGCTGGTGAACCGCATCGTCACCAACGATGTCGCCCACGTACGCACCGCCCCACGCTCCAATGCCCCCGTCTACGCCTCGTACCCCAAAGGCACGCCTATTGCCGTCAAGGGCTTCGTCGTCGGCGAAAACCCCTACGGCGCCACCCCACCGGACAACGCCTGGTACGTCACCAAGGGCGGCTACTACCTGTGGGCCAACGCAGCACAGAACACCATCGCCGGCCTGCGAAACCTCACATGAGCAGCCACACCAATCCCATCCGGGCAGCCGCCCTCCTGCTGCCCCTGGCCGTCCTCGCCTGGGCGGCCCTCGCCGCCACCTGCTACATCATCGGCGCCGGGACGGCCGCCGTCATCGACATCATCTCAAGGAGCCTGTAGTGCTGACATCCATTCTTCGCACCATCGTCCCCGCCCTCTGGGGGTCCTTCATCGGCTGGGCACTCGCCCTGGTCCCTGTCCTGGAGCCGCTGCGTGAGCAGCTGCTCGGCTACGGTGACCTTGCCGCCCCCATCGTCGGCGCGCTCATCATCGGCGCCTGGTACGCGCTCTGGCGCAAACTCGAACCACGCCTGCCCGACTGGCTCACCCGCATTCTGCTTGGCTCCGCCAAAACTCCGAGCTATTCCAACGCCAACACCATCCCGGGCGAGGTCGTGGAGGACTGGCACGAAGTCAGCCCCAACACCCAGTAGCGCCAAGAAGCGCCCCACCCTTCACCGGGTGGGGCGCGTTTCTTGTGTATGGGCGGCCCCAGACTTGAGCATGAAAAAACCGCCCGGCACTCTGAAGCACCAGGCGGTTCACTCGCACCCTTCCGTATTGGGGGATCGGAAGGACGTCACAAGGCTACCGCTCCACCGGCCCAATAACCAATCGAGATGCCGGCACCGGGGCAAGCACATTGCCGCGCCCGGCACCCGCGAGTAACGTCTCCACTGTTGGCCCCGGAACCGAGAACACCCACCCTCACGTTGGGGGATCCTCGGATAACCCGGACCAACACTGGCGGCTCCGTCTGGGGGCGGGGCCGTCAGAAACAACGACGCACCCTACCCCGCTCCATCGTGGAGCAGGGTGGGGTGCATCCTTAGTTACGAAAGTCGAGATGCGATCCAGATGGTTGCAGCCCTTAAGTCAATCTCATGATTTACGAGCTGGAGAACCATCCCGCCTGCTGTCTCGGCGTCCATGGGACGCAGAACGAATCCGTTGTGCTTCAGGTACGTCGTCATGCTTATCCACGCCGTGCGTTTGTTTCCTTCCTGAAACGCATGGGCCTTAGCTAGGCCGTCCAGCAGAACCGCAGCACGTTCGACAACTGTTGGATACATTTGGACGCCCTCGTAAGTATGCATAGGGCGGCCAAGCGCAGACTCGAGCTTTCCATGGTCCAGGAGTGCATGAGGTTCATATTCATACAGCACCATTTGGTTTGCATTGACAACAAATGGGACATCAAGACAGAGACTCAACGCGTTGAGAGCCAGTCGAGCGTGCTCTTCCAACGCGACACTTCGTCAGCCAGCGCTTCATCCGAAACCGCCATGGCCATAGTTCCGGTTTGAACTGGAGCAGCTGGCACCGACTGCATGCAGAGGGCCTGCAGTGAGTATGCACTTCGCATGGTTTGAGTGCGAATTTCATTCTTGCAGTATGCATCCGGCGCAAGATTTCCACGTGATTCCTGCCACGGTGTCTCTCGATGCGTAAGCTCGACAAGTTCCTTCTTGCTCATGGAACCGTAGAACTCAAGCACGGACTGGATGACAGCCTTCTGCCGATCTGTCAGCTTGCCAGAATCAGCACCATCAATGTGCGTCCCGAGATGTCCGTCGCTCCGATAGAACTTATTGTCGCGATGGAGGTCCGGCGATACCGGACCATCCGGCCAAGCCTCAAACTTCTCTTCGAAGATCGGGTCCCCATCCCAAACCAAGCTCCACGACTGAACGTAGTAGGAGAGTTTTTGCAATTTCCAAGCGTCAATCCAGCCGAGTTTGTCATAAATGAACTGCCCGACGTCGATCACGTTTGCCATTGGTACTCCTTCCTAGCCATCCACGGAGTCGAACCACAGTTGGTTATCCACAGCTTATGCACCCGTTGTGCACAGGCCGTGCTATCAGACTACGACATGTGGTAAGGCTGCGACGAATTTTTGGAGGGGACGCCGTATAACGATTTCAGAGTTGACGATCCACCCTGCCACGGCGCACCTAGTACTCGCCGTCCGGGTAACCTTCCGCCTGGTCGTAGACGTCTTTCCATGATGATTCTCGGCGGGTGATGCGGGTGACGGTGTCGGCGGGTACCCAGAAGTCGAAGGTCTCGCCATCAGCCACCCAGTTGATACAGATGTGCGTGGCTGTCCATCGCACGGCTTTGGCGTCGACGGTCTCGGTTCCGCCGTCCGTGCGCTGCAGGGTGGCGCGGACGTAGGGTTCGCGTCGGTAGGTGAACCGTGTTGCTGGGTGCTTGCCGAAGTCCGGCTGTCCCTCCACGTAGGTGTGCTGGCTGACGTGTACCATGGCAGCCAGTTTAGAACTCCGCACTGACAACGGAAGGCTGCCCGTACCACTGGTTGGTGACGAGGGTCTCGTAACATGCTTGCATTCGGCCAACATAAAGGTTATTTTCGGCTTGGACCGATATGGCTGTGGTAGCAAGTTCCCCAACTCCGACCACAGCGCCCGGTCCACCCCCAAGTCGTTCGCGTGGTGGCAGTAGTCACCTCCACCGTTGCTGCGCGTCCGACACGGCGGCGTCCGCCCTGGCTGATACCAGGGAGGGCGCCGTTCGCGGTTGCGTTCCATCGCCCGCCTGGGGTTGCCCGCAGCATGGCCAGCCATAATTGATGCTGCCCCCAGCCTGCAGGCCGTGCGGGGATAAAATCACGAGATGAACTTGGATCGCTGGCATCGCATTACTGAATGGCCCCTAATGGCCACGTCCATCCTGTTTCTTGCCGCATACTCCATCCAGGTTCTTATGGCCGGACCTATAGCTGCTGTGGCGGGCTGGTTTCTTTTGGCCACATGGGGCCTATTTCTTGCGGACTATCTGGTATCGCTCGCACTCGCCCCCCGGAAAGCGTCCTGGTTCTTTCGTAACCTACATGTGTTGGCGATCGTCGCCCTCCCCATGCTCCGGCCCCTGAGGATACTCCGGCTGGTCACTCTCCTTAGCGTCCTCCAACGCGTGGCGGGCAATGCCCTGCGCGGCCGTGTCGTGACATACGTGATTGCATCCTCCGGAATGCTCATATATGTCGGCGCTCTCGCCATGTACGACGCCGAGAGGACAGCCCCGGGCGCCTCCATCAAATCGTTCGGCGATGCCCTGTGGTGGGCGATCGTCACCATAACCACCGTTGGGTACGGTGACTTCACTCCAACGACCACAATCGGCCGTTGCATCGCGGCCGGACTGATGATCAGTGGAATCGCCCTCTTGGGTATCGTGACTGCCACGCTCGCGAGCTGGCTCGTAGAAAAGGTGTCCGAGGAAGATGCAAAGAAGCAGATCGTCACCGTGGAGCATCTCGAGGTCCTTCGGGAAGAAATTCGTTTGCTCCGCGAGGAGCTGCAAGTCCGGAATGAGGTTGGGTCCTGACGAGACGGAGTGCCAGCCATGGCATTTGTCCACACTCCACCGCTATTGCTGGCGTGCGAGGCCAGTTCCCCGTTAGGCTGGCGATCATGGCGGACTGGGGTGTGTCGAGGCATCCGGAGTGGGACATGATGTACGCGGCCGGGCTCACGGTCCGGGAGATCGCCACCTGGTGTCACCAGCACGACAACACCGTCAGGCTGCACCTGCAGGTGCGCGAGGGGTACTGGCCCGGCTTCCGGGCAGCCCACGAAGAGGCGCTGGCGGCGCGGGGCCCTGACCGGCCCACCACCGGCTGGCGCCGCCGGCACAGCGAAGCCGCGGCCTTCGTCGCCGAACACGGGCGGCTGCCCGACCCCGGCACGTGTGGTGAGCGGTCTCTGGCCGCCTGGATCACCGTGCAACGCCTTGCCTACCTGCGAGGGGAACTCGGTGCCCGCAAGATCATCCTCATGGGCGAGCTCACCGGCTGGAACCTGTCCCCGCATCAGGCCCGATTGGATGAAAACTGGCGGCAACGCTTCGCCGAACTCATCGACTTCGTCGCCACCAACGGGCGGGTGCCACGCTGGCGGAACCACCAGAGCGAGCACGAACGCGTCCTCGGCGTCTGGCTCCACAAACAGCACCAGGCACGCTCCGAAGGCACGATTCCCCGGTGGCGGCATGAGGCGCTTGATGCCGCGCTGCCCGGCTGGAAAAGCCGGACGTAGCAGCGCATGCCCGTCCCACCACGTACGGGCGGACCGGCACACACTGGGTGCATGGCTGATGGCACACTCTCGTTTCCGTTCCGGATCACCCCGACGGGTGCTGCCGCGACCGTCGGCTACGGCACCGACGCCGAAATAGACGAAGCGATCGCCGTCCTGACCATGACCCAGCTCGGAGAACGGCCCATGGCCCCCGACTACGGCACTCCCGACCCCGCCTTCAACGGCCTCCACACCGGCGACGTCCAAGTCGGGCTCACCGACCACGGCCCCGCCGGCATCACCATCACTAACATCACCACCACCCCCTCCACGGAAACCCTGTCTCGCGCCACCATCCACTGGACCCGCGACACCGACGAAACGGCCACCCCATGACAAGCGACGTCCCCGAATTCCAGACACTCAACCTCCTCGAATACGGCTCCGAGCAGGACATCGTTGACGCTGCCCTCTCCTACGCTCAAACGCAGCTCCCCGAATGGCAGCCTCGCACCGGCAACGCCGAAGTCGTCCTCATCCAGGCATTGGCGCTCATGTTGGCGCCGGAGGTCATGGCTATCCAGATGATGCCAGCCCAAATCGTCGAGCAGCTCATGGGCCTGTACGGCATCAGCCGGGACCCCGGCACGCCGGTCTCTGGCAAAGTCACCATCACCGTGACCGCCTCGGCGCCGATCCAGACAATTCCCGAGGGGACCCGCCTCCGCCTGACCCTGCCCGTCACCGGCGAAACAGTGGACTTCATCACCGACGACGCCGCCGTCATCATCACCACCGACCGGCTCGACGCCGAAGTTGGGGTGACCGCCGAATACCTGGGCATCGTCGGCCAAGGCACGCCAGCCGGCACCACCCTGGACGTTGTCGACCCGCTCCCCTTCATCGAATCCGCCACCATCACCACAACCTTCGACGGCGGCACCGGGCAGGAGCCCGACACGCCCTATTTCGCGCGCGCCTCGGCCATCCTGGCCCGCCTCACATCCACCCTCGTCCTGCCCGAACACTTCCAGTACGCGGCCCTCACCCGTGCCGGTGTCGGCCGGGCGAAAGTCTTCGACCTCTACGACCCCGTAACCCCGGCCACCACGGCGGCCGGGCACGTCACCGTCGCCGCGGCCACCACAGCAGGGCAGCCGCTCGCTGCGGAGGACGCCACCGACCTGGAAACTTGGATGTCCTCGCAGGCGCTCGCGTCCCTGACCATCCACGTCATCGAGCCAACGTACACGGCCGTCAACATTGACGTGACTGTCCGGGCCACCCCCACAGCCGCCCCTGACCAGGTCCAAACCTCCGTGGAGCACGTACTCACGGCATGGCTGGATCCCGCCTCGTGGGATTGGTCCCCGGGCGCGTCCCAAAACCAGCTCGTCGCCATCGTCTCCTCCGCCGCCGGCGTCCGTGAGGTCGTCGACATCACCCCCGGCTTCACCCTCGACGGCAAAGCACCCCTCCCCGCACTGGGGACGATCACCGTGACGGTGGCCCCATGACCGGCCCCGACGGCACGCCGGTGCACTGGTGGACGAGGAAATGGTGGGACACCCTCCCGGACGCCTATAAGGCCGCCGACACCGCCCAGCAGGCCGCCGGCCGGTCCAACAACCCGCTGCTGCGCTTCATGGACGGTCCAGGACGCGCAGCAGGGCTCATGCGCGACATTAGCGACCAAGCCTGGGCTGGTGACCTCACCAACCCCGCCACAGCCCCTGACGCGGCCATCCCGTGGCTTGCCCAAATGCTCGGCGCGCCCACCACCCAACGCGCACTCCCCACCCCGGATCTGCGCGCCTACCTGCAAAATTTGGCCGACGACGGACGGCCCGCCGCCGGCACCCGCCAATCCATCATCACCGCTGCAAAACAGTACCTTCTCGACGACGGGCAGGCCATCATCCTGCCGGCCTCCTCGACGACGCCGGCGCACACCATCATCATGCTCGTGCGTGCCGACCAGGTCCCCGGCGGCAGCCTGTCCGCCCTGGTGGCCAAAATCAGGGCCGCCGGGGTCATCCCGGCCGGGCACAACCTTGTGGCGCGCATGGCCGTCTCAGAATGGGACGCCTGGGAGGCCGCGGCCGGGACAACCTGGGACGAGGTCCAGGCGAACACCAAGACGTGGGCACAGGCGGACAGCCTCGGCATCGTCCTGGAACCAGAGGCCCCTTAGAGCAACGCTTCCGGTCCGGGGGCGGCCCGGGCCCTGGCCGCGACCAGCCGGGCCCGCATGCGGGCAGGCTCATTGTCGAAGCGGATGCGCTCCGGCGGCCAGAACCGGAACCACCGCTCCAGGACAGCCACCGCCGCGTCATGGTCGCCAATGGCAGTGTGGGCTTTCGCGCACTGGACGTACCAGTAGGACTGTGGCTCGCGGTCGTCATACTGCTCCACCGTCTCCATGGCGGAGATGATCTCTCGGAGCAGGTCCAGAACGGCGGCGAAGTCGCCCATGGCCCACCATTCGTCCAGCTCCAGATGCCAGTCGTTGACATCCCGGCCGCGCACGACCCGGCGCCGGTACGTTTCCGCCATGTTCACCGCGTGAATGGCCCGGCCGGCCTCGGTCCTAGTCTCGGGGCGCATTGCCGGGGTTCATCGCGGACACGACGGCCAGCACGGCACTGATCTGCGCATCGTTCAGGTCGGCGGCAGCGGCCGGCAGCAGCCCGGCGAGCCGGGACGGCTCCTGCAGGTGAAAGCCCAGGCTATTCGCCGCGGCATAGATGATCGCCTCCGCCGACACGCCAAGGCCCTTGGCAAGCCCATGAATCACGGCGGGCGCCGGCCACGCCTGCATCGGCTTAGTCTGCATCTGCCAGATCCTCGACCGCGACGGCACGCCGCCGCAAGCGGCTTCGAGTTCCGCCAACGACCTTCCATTGGCCAGGCGCGTAATCAATTGCGCCAGGTTGTCATGCATGAGAAATCCTATCGTGGGAAGAATTACAGCGCTGTAGTTATATCAACTATTTGAAATCGCCAAATAGAGAATCAGACTACATGAAATAACAATTCGCGGTCTATGCCTTAAGGCGATCGATGAAGGCCCGGAGATTTGAAAGCGTCCCGTAAACGTCCCTTTCGCAAAAGAATGGTCACGTATCCATCATGAGCCTGCGTCCAATTCGTCCGTGAGTCAACGATCTGCGGTACCCCAGGTCGGACTCGAACCGACACTTTGCAGTTAATCAGTCTCCACTTTCGATTATCCCTTACTGACTCCACCGAAAGCCATTCTTGACCACTAATGACAGCACAAGCTGGGATGATTTTCCGTTGGCGACTCCACGCAAAACCACTTGGATAAGCGTCCTCTACCATCTGAAAGCGTCCCGTTTCCGTCCCTTTCAGGACCGGCCAAAGCGTCCCAGGATCTCTGACGAGTCCGGCGCGTGCTTGTCTTTCTCCACGTAGTGCTTGAGCGTGACGACGTCGGATGCGTGCCCCAACTGGCGGGCCGCGACGGTACTGCCCACCTCCCGCTCGATGATCGTGGCCACGGTTTTGCGGAAACTCGACGGCTTCACCCAATCGAATTCCTCGCCCCGCGCCTCCCGCCACTGCCGGCGCAAATTCCCCGGATCAATCACTGTGCCGGCACGGGACGGAAACACCACTCCCAGCGGATTCACTTCCGGGTTCTGCTCAAGCTTCCTCCTGGCCAGCATCACGACGGCGAACTTGGGCAGTGAGAGAATCCGCTCTCCGGATTCCGACTTGGGGATGTCCTGCCGGTGTAGACCGCGGGCCGTGGTCCGCTTGATCGTTCCGGTGACTTCCACCGTGGCCGGCGTCGCGGCCAGGTCGACATCGTCCCAGCGCAGTGCGAGCAACTCCCCCGGGCGTAGGCCGGTGGCAATGAGCAGGTCCATTTTGTCGACCACGTCTTTCGACTTCCGCGGGCCCATGACTCCGGACTCCTGCCACGCCGCGACATTGGCCCGAAGGGTCTCGAAGTCCTCCACGGTCAGGGCGCGGGACGCTTTCGTCATGGTCGGGGTCCGGACGGTTTCCCGGATCGCGTTGTATTCGGCCGCGTCATACCGCACTGCCAGGGCCATCATCATGCCCAGCACAGACCGACAAGTCAGGGCGGCGGAGGTTCCGCCGTGGCGGACGGAGCGCTGCTTCCCTGTTTTCGGGTGAATGGGTGTCCGGATCTGTTGCTTGCCGGTCTCCTGCAAGAACCTTTCCAGCCTCCCGGTAGTCGCTTCACGGATCGTCACCCCACCCAGGCCAGGGTTTATATGCACGTCGAGTGCCCGCCGGTAGATGTCTAGTGTTCCGGGCGCCTTGTCCAACTTCGCGAACCATAGCTCAGCCAGCACGGAAAGTTTCGTGTCCGGCGTGATTTCTTCTGTTCCGTGGGCGCGTTCCCGAAGCTTCCTCGTGAGCGCATTCTCGGCCTTCTGGCCACTGGGCCCTGTCGCCTTTACGCGCCGCGTCACGCCGTCCTTGTCCCGGTAACGACAAAGGGCCTGCCAGGTGCCGTCGGGCAGTTGTGTGCGCTTAATGTTGCCGCGTTCCCCGATGGGCAACGGCGGCCTAGGCACTACTGATCCACTCGGCAACCATGACAGACCCTTTCCTCGACGATGGGCCCAACTTTAGTAGGCGTTGAACTCCGTGACCACCGGGGCGTCCTCCGTGCCGCCGACCCGACACTCGATAGTGAGTCCTTTGGCCTTGGCGCCGTATTCATTGGTGACGTCTGCAGTGGCCTTCAGGAACCACTGGTCATCTTCAATTCGTTTGGCAATGCTGCCGAGGAGCCAGTGAGCTTTGAAGCCATACCGGAACTGATCTTCGCCAACGTGATCGCAAGCTACGGATGCGGTGCTCGAGTCGAGCCCCAAGCTGGTTTCGGTCGGCGTCTTCGCCTTCTCCGCTGCCGCCTTGGCGGCGGCCGCCTCGGCGGATGCCTTGGCTTCGGCGGCGCCGGGTTTGGAGACGTTGAACGTCACGGTCTCGCCTTTGGCCACGGATGCGCCGGCGGCCGGCTGGTGGGATTCGATCTGCCAATTGCTCAGTGCCAGGACCAGCTTCCCGTCGACGGTGTTGACGGACTCCAAGACAATGCCGTGGTCCGTCAAGTCCTTTGCAGCGACGTCGAGGGTTTTGCCCGTGTAGTCCGGCAACACGAACGCCGCCTCGGTGACTGCCGGGGCTTTCACCGCGGCCTGGTCTGCGGGCTGGCCCTTGCCGCCCCCGCTAATATTGCCAATTATCCCGATGACGACAAGGAGCGCGACGGCGCCCCAGATCAGCTTCGCTTTCTTGCTCATTTTCTTTAGCATGTGATTCCCCTTGTGATGCGGTGATGATGTTTCAGTGTGTTTGGACTTCGACCATGGACAATGCCGTGGTTTCGTCCGGTGTGAGGCTGGACAGCCGGTCGGTCAGAACCATTTCGGTTACCCACAGTTCGTCGGCCAGTTCCGCGTGGGAGCGGGCCCAGGCCACATGCCGGCAGAGTTCCCCGATCGGTATTAGCCGGCGTGCTGTTTCGATGCGCACGGAGCGTTCCACAGCCGGCGGCTGGCAGCCGATGTGGCGCCGCTCCACATGCACGAGCTCGTGCGCGAGGACACAGCGGCGCTCGACCTGCTGCAAACGGTTGTCGAGCCAAATGATATCCGTGCCATTGGTGCGGCCCGGAACATTGTCGGGCATGCGTACCCAACGGACAGTTACGTGGACAAGATGTCGGAGCGTCCCCCAAGGATCAAACATGATCCAGAGGATATCCCTAGGTTCAGACATCCACCGAAACAGCTACTCGTCCTCGGGCGGCTCCTGCGACTCCTCGCCCCTATCCAGCCCGTTCGAATGCTCCCGCATGCTGGGCGAATCGGTCACCGGGTGCGCGGCAAGGTCGAAAGAGTCAGGGGGCGCGGAATCGACTCCGTCATCCCGGGGCAGGATCTGCGCCCGTTCAAGGACGGCGCGGCCCTCGTCTTCATTGAAGTAGTCCCTTCCCGTGTTCTCCATGAGGTTGTGGACGCGATTGTTTACTTCTGCGAGGAGTTCTTCAATGCTGAATGAATCGATGCTCGGGCGGCCCACCGGACGCTCCGCAGCTTCGTCGGCCGTGAGGAAGCCCGCGGAAATGAATGCTTCGAGGACCGGCCTATTGTATGAGCGGGCGAATGCTGCCACGTTCTCCGGCTTAGGTGCGGAGTCTTTCCAGCGTGAGATGCTGGCGGGCGATATGCCGACCTTGTGCGCGATCTCCACTTGGGATGCGGCGCCCGTTGTTTTGAGGACGTACTGCCACCATGTCATGCCCGTTACTCTAGTTGCGCTCACGCAATGATCATGCCTTGTTTATTGGCTTGCGTCCACGCAACACGCGGCTGGGCTTAGTTACACCCGTGTGTTTTCGCAGGTCATCGCAACTTTGAGCGCAAGTAGAGGGGGGTTACCAAATCGTTATTCTCTCTAATTGCGTACACGTAAGGTAATGCGTACAGTAGACGTATCGCCGCAAGAACGGCGGATAACCCGCTAAAACTCAAGGGAGGTGACCCCACCAATGACATGCACCCTCGCACTCCGAACTGACCAGCTAAAGAAGATGCGCACGCTGGCCCAAATCACCACAGACGCTGCACTGGCCGCCCGAATGGGCATGGACCCCGCCACCGTCTCCCGCGTCCTCAAGGGCAAACAATGCCCTGGCCCCAAATTCATGGCTGCCCTCGTCCGATGCTTCCCCGGCTACGACCTCGACGACCTCTTCGAAGTAGTCGACACCGACTAGCCCACCGCCAAGAAAGGAGCAGGTCGATGGACCTCCTCGACAAACCACTCCTGACCACGCAAGAAGTAGCAGACGTCCTGGGGCTAAAGCCCGGAACCGTTGAGAACTGGCGATACAAGGAAATCGGGCCGCCGGCAGTCAAGATCGGCCGCAGCATCCGCTACCGCGGCGAAGCGATCCGCGACTGGATCAACAACCTCCACGCCGCGTAGGCGACCACAACACCCCCACCCCGTGTTTACGTCCGGGAGAACAGGACTACAGTCATGCCCAATTTGCTCCCACTAGCCAAGAAGTACAACCGCGAGAAACACCTCGGCCTGTCCCGGGCGGAGGTAGCGGCCGCGGCCCGCCGCTTCGAAGCCCGGTGTGAAGGCTGGACACAGGCCGACGCTGAGGCCTATTGCCTGGACTACTGGGACTCGGTAGGGGAAGAAGCCGTCAAGAACGTCCAAACCGAAAGAAACCATGCGAACGCGGCACGCCGTGTGGCCGCATGACGGAGAGGTCATTGGAGCGGAAGTTGTCTATCTCAATTGAACCGGCAGCAAGTAAAAGGGGCGCTCGTTGGCGCCCCCTTCACTTGCTGCCGTGTATCAAGGACGGCGGTCCTACTTCTGCGAATTGATGTGGTTGAACACACGGTTGATATTTTCCGTGTTCAGGTCCATCTGCCTGGCGATCTTGATTTCCAGTTCGGCAAGCTTGTTCAGCGTGTACTGCAGTGAGACGAGCGTATCGCGCAGCCACGGATCAATCCCTGGAGTTCCGGCGTTCCACGTCATCTTCGAGTGGTGCGTGTGGAAAGCGCCGACTGCTTGCTTGAAGTCTTCGGCTTCTCTGTGAAGTGACACTAGTTTCCCCCTCATATAGGCGCGCAAATGCGCATCGTGTGACGCCCACGAGCCTACCGCCAGAGAAAGTAATGGCGCCATCGATGATGTCAAAAGGCAGGCCCCTCACCATGTGCGGTGAGTGGCCGTTGTTGACCCTGAAAGGAAAAGCATGTCTAATCTACAGCTCTTCAGTTACAGCGGGCATGAAGTTCGCACCCAGTTGATCGACGACGAGCCTTGGTTCGTGCTTGGCGATCTTTGCAAGGTCTTGGACCTTGCCGCACCGCACATGGTTGCCAAGCGCATCAGCGAGGATGACCGAAGCTCAACTTCGGTCATGGATTCGCTCGGCCGCAAGCAACAGACCACCATCGTGAACGAGTCTGGCATGTATGAGGTCATCATTCGTTCGGACAAGCCGGAAGCCAAGGCGTTCCGCCGCTGGTTGACGGCCGACGTTATCCCGTCCATTCGCCGGACGGGCTCCTATGGTGTCCCGGCGATGGACCTAACGAGCCTGGAAGGCATCAGCGCTGTCCTGGATGCAGGGAAGGCCGCTCTGAATAGGGCCGAAGCTGCAGAGCGTCGTGCGGCGGAGTTGGCGCCAGCCGCCGCTCATGCTGAAGTCTTCCGTTCGGCGGAAGGGCTGCGCACCATAGGCGACGTGGCCAACGACTTTCGCGTCCATGCAGCCACGGCATTCCCGGGCGTGAAGATCACCAACCAGCTGGTTTGGGATCATGCCGGCGCCTGCTCACTGGTGATCCGGGGCAACACGGTCCGCCACAACCAACCGACGTCGCAAGCTATTAGTGCGGACTGGGCAAAGCCACACCGGGTCCAGTACGAAACGAAAACGCGCGGATCCCAAACGACTGTCACTACCCGGCTTACTCCGCGAGGAGAGGCCCGCTTGTGGGACCGCATGGTCAACCACATCTCCGCTACTGGATCTCTTGAGCTCACGAAGGAACTGGCCTCATGACCGATTTCTCCATCCCCACCCTTCGGTCAATAGAATCCGTGGGGCCGCTCAAGAGCCAGGGCATCTTCGATCATCGCGAATCGACTCCCTGCGCCGGCTGCCAAGCAGTTCCCGCGGACGGCGACAAGATCACCAAGTATCGGCACCGCTGGTGGCACGAGGAGTGTGCGCGACGCGACGTCGAATCAGGGAACGTCAAGGCTGCGTGGCTGGCCCTCGGGCATGATTTGGCACGCTCCCCCCGGTCCTACCGCAACACCGAAGCCAGGGCTATCGTGGGGGCACTGCTGGGAATGGTCCATGATCCGGACCTGTACGCCAGCGATCGTGATCTTGAGTAAGGGCTGCCATGAGCGAACCAGAAAAACTTCCCCGGATGGCGTTCACGCCGGAGGAGGTGTCCGAGATGTTGCAGGAGCCGGTGTTCACGATCAACAAGCACTGCCGCACCCAGGCCCTGAAGGGCTCATACAAGACTGGCGGCCGCACGTCCCAGTGGCGGATCCCGCCGTCGGCGATCGCTTACTACCAACAGCACCAGCCCCGCGGCTGAGAGTTACTTTTCCGGTTGAAAATATACCGGTTTTCATACCACCCGCCACCGCGCGGGTTTTTTCATACCCAAAAACAGGAGAACCGCTTTGACTGTCACGAATATTTCCGAACGCATCCAAGCCCGGGACGGTGTCGCCGTGGTCCTGTACTCGAAGCCGCAGTGCGCCCAGTGCGACCTCACGGCCGGCATGCTCGACCGGGCCGGCATCGTCTACGCCAAGGTCGACATCACCCAGGACGAGACCGCATACGAGTACGTAACCCGGTCCCGGGACGAGGGCGGCCTCGGCTTCCAGCAGGCCCCTGTCGTCTACGTCTCCACCATCGACGGCGACCTCGACTGGGCCGGCTTCCGCCCCGACCTGATCAAGACCCACATCACAGACAGGGCCGATGCGGCATGAGCATCCCATCCCTCTACGTCGCCATCAAGTGCGGCGCCTGCTATGCCAACACCGAGCATGACGGCGATCAGTACGTGTGTTTCGACTGCGGGCTGTGCTGGTCGAACGACGACGTCTTCGACGGCGAGCCCGGCGAGTTCCTGGCCGAGGACGCGTCCGCCTGCGACCACCCATCCGGTGATACCAAGCCTGTGGTGAAAGTGCAACCGTTCCGCACAGTCGACGGCATCGTCAAAGAGTGGCGGGAATGGACCCAAATTTACGGGCCGTGTGTCCTCCCAGCGGGCCACAAGTCAGCTCACGAACACCCTCTGACCACCACCTACCGCGACCTGGACGACACGGATGCGTTCCTCGCCGCCGCCTTGGCGGATACCGAGGGGCAGCAGCTGGTGCAGGACATCCTCGACAGAGTAGGAGCCACTAAGTGAACGTGCCTGACCCGATCGACCGGGTGTTGAACGAGACTCTCGAGCGCGGCAATGCGCTCATCGCCCGCCGGAACGACATCACGGCCATGGTCAGCTGGAACCGGATCCGCGAGTACAAGGACGCGTACCCGGTCCTGAAGAACGCGATCAACTACATCGTTGACTTGGAGACCATCCAGCAGACGCGGACCATCACCACCGTGGAAGAACTGGACGCGCTGCCAGACCAGACGGTCATCATCGACGCCGCCAAAGTCGTTTACCAGAAAGACGTAGACGGGCCATGGTGTGACGGCCCGCACGAGTGGCAATCCACAGAGGGCACCTACTGGGATGTGGACAACGTCCCCCTTCCCGTCACTGTCCTCTACGAACCTGCGGGGGCGGAGTGAGCGGGCCGTGGACGATCGCCTTGCCGTGGGCCGCGCCGCCGGTGAAGCCGAACGGCGGGCACGGGAACGTCTACGCGCACGCCAAGAAAGTCAAGGCCACGCGGCAGACCATGGGACTACTCGCCCGCAAGGCTGGCATTCCCTGGCTCGGGCGCTGCGAAGTGCAGCTCACCTGGTACGTGCCGGACCAGATCAAGCGGGACGCCGACAACCTCGCCTGGACCTTGAAGCCGCTGTGCGACGCCCTGGCCGGGACAAAGCCCATGGATCACCGCATCGTCGACGACGACACCCCGGATCTCATGGTCAAGCACATGCCGGTCATCGTCTACCGGCCCGGCCAGCGAAAGCAACTGGTCATCACCATCACCGAACCACCAGCCCCAGAACGGAGCGCATCGTGACCAACTACAATCCAGAGAGTGAGCAAGAGAATGCCCGAACACCTGCAGGCGCCGATCCTGGACGCCGTGAGGAAGGCCGCAGTCAAAGCCAAGGCGGCCCAAGAGGAACGCGACAGGCTCATCAAGGACGCCATCGAATCGGGGCAAGTGAACGCCACCGAGCTGGCAAAGTCAGCCGGCGTCAGCCGCCAACGCGTGTACCAAATCCGCGACGGCAAATAGGTTCTAGAGCAACATCCTTGCTTCACTTGCACTTCGGACAAGTGACAAGTATTCTTGACACATCACCGCAAAAGGTGAGGGTCCCGGACGGCAATCCGGAACCCTCGAAAGCCACCACAACCGTTCAAAGGAAACTGTGATGACCGTACACAACGGTACCCTGACGCGCCCCGCGCTCACTAACTCTGACTTGATCGACCGCCTCGTCGATGTCCCCCTCACAATCCAGGAGGCCGGGCACGTCCTGGCCTATTACCTGCCGCTGGTTGATGCGGAGTCGCCGGCGGAGTCGTGGAAGAACCACTACCTGGTCGCCCGCCTCCACATCGGCGCCCTGTTGGGCCGGTTCCTGGACCGTGCCACGTTCCTGTCCGCCGTCGAAGTTGGCACCGAGATCTGGGCGCGCCGCAACGGCCAGGAAACCTCCAACGGCTACACGCTTTGGACCCTTGAGCAGCTGCACGTGGAACTCTCCACGATCATCGACCAGCTTTTGGGCGGCACGGAGTGAAGGGCTTGAAGCTGACCCCGCTCGGCGAGCTCGTGGTCCTGCTCGCCAAGGGCACCACCCTCGCCGGCCTGGTCTACGTGTGCCTGCTGATCGTGATCGGGGTGGCCCCGTGAGCCGCCACTCAGGCATCACCTGGCCCTTCCCCACCGAACCCGACTTCGACTCCGGCGATGCCGCCGAGGTTGAACCGACCGACGCCGAACTCGGCGGCGCTGTTACAGACCCTTTTGATTCCCCCAGCTATGCCACCCTCACCTGAAAGGCACCACACCATGAGCACCATCGCATCCCTCGACATCAGCAATTTCCAGCGCCTCGGCGGTGTGAAGATCGAACCGTCCGGCAACGTCATCCTGCTGTGTGGGAAGAACGCCAACGGCAAAACCTCTGTCCTCGACGCGATCCAGGCGACTTGGTGCGGGCATGACTCCCGCACGATCAAGCGCCCCATCAAGGACGGCCACGGCAAGGCGTCCATCGACATCACGATGACCGACGGCACCGTGTTGACCCGCAAGTACACGCCCTCCGGCACCACCCTGACAGCCAAGGGTCCGGACGGTGCGAAGCTGGGCCAGAAGGACCTGGACAAGCTGATCTCCTCACTCGGCGTCGACGCCTCGGCGTTCGCCCGGGCCGGGGAGAAGGACCAGCTCAAAACCCTCCTGGCCGTCGTCGACCTCCCATTCGTCCCGGCAGATCTCGACGCCGAGCGGAACGAAGTCTTCACCCGCCGCCGCGACACCAACCGCGACGTCGCCCAGCTCGAAGCCCAGCACAAAGCGTTCCTGCCACTGCCGTCCGACCTGCCCGAGGAAGAAGTCAGCGTCACCGAACTGCTCGCCGAATACCGGGCCGCCCAAGACTTGGAGCGAGCACAGGCTGACGATCACCATGAGTGGTCCCGTGCCAACGCGGAGATCGACCGGATCAATGCCGAGATCTCACGCCTGATGGGTCTCCGGGCTGGTGCAGAGCAGGACTTGGCCAACGCCACGGCCCGAATTGCGGAACACTCCGCGCTGCCGGACGTCGATGACATCCAGCTGTCCATCGACAACGCCGAGGTCATCAACTCCCAGATACGTGTGGCCAAAGAGAAGCGCGATGTCGCATCCCGCCTCGCGGCCGCCACCGGCGCCGCCGAAGCACTCACCGCCCAGCTTGTCGAGATCGACGCACGCAAGGCCGAAGGGCTGGCCGCGGCGGAAATGCCGGTCGAGGGCCTGTCCTTCGACGAGGAAGGCGTCCTCTACCAGGGCGTCCCCTTCTCCCGCGCCTCCGGCGCCGAACAGATCATCGTCTCCGCGGCCATGATCATCGCCACCGACCCCGAAGTCCGCACCATGGTCATCCGCAACGGCAACGTCCTCGACGAAGACAGCCTGCAGGTGTTGCAGGAAATGTGCGAAGACAACGACTTCCAGGCATTCGTGGAATTCGTCTCCGATGGCGCCGACCACGAGTTCCGCCTCGTCGACGGCGAACTCGCAGCATGACCGCGTTCGAGGGCATCGAGCCCCCGTTCTGGGCAGAGCCGGACGACGACCTCAATACCTGCGAGGAGTGCGGCGAAAGCATCGCCAACGACGACGAAGCAGTCGACAACATGTGCGGTCACTGCGCCGACGAGGCATACAACAAATTCGAAGACCCAGAGGAGGAGTAACCATGGTCACCAAACCCATGATTCGCACGGGTGCCAGGGCGCCCAGCCCGAAGCCGGCCGTCCCGGCCAAGACGACCGTCACCACGGGCACCGCACTGGCCAAGCCCACGACCAGCAAGGCACCGGCGAAGGGCCTGGTCTTCACGCACAATGGGCACCGCTACCGGCTGGACGGCATGCCGGTCACCGGCGTCACCACACTGATTGGGGAGGGTGTCCCGAAGGGCGCGCTGATCCCCTGGGCGGCGGAGATGGCCGGGGAGTGGGCGATGGAGCACCTCGAGCAGCTGCCCGTCATGCCCCGGGAGGAAGCGATCCGGGAGATGAAGTACGCGTGGCGGAAGCACCGCGACGACGCCGGCGCGACCGGCACAGCCGTCCACAAGATGGCTGAGCAGCTCTCCCGCACCGGTGAAGTCGACGCCGACGAAGACCTCCTCGGCTACGTGGAAGGCTTCGCCCAGTTCCTGGACGACTGGCAGATCACCCCGGTCCTGCTGGAGCGGCCGTGCGGGAACCGCACCCACCACTACGCGGGCACCTTCGACATGTACGCCACTTCCCCGCTGCTGGCCGGCGGGAAGCTCGTGCAGATCGACTTGAAGACGTCCAAGGGCGTCTATGGGGAGACGGCGCTCCAGCTGGCGGCGTACGCCAAGGCAGAGTTCTACATCGACGACCACGGGGACGAGCAGCCCATGCCGGAAGTCCACGCCACATTCGTCGCCCACGTCACCCCCATGGACCGGGAAGGCGGCCACGCCCGCTACGGTGACCGGCCCCTCGGCACGTCCCTCTACGCCATGGCCACCAGCCCGGAGGAGATCAACGAGCACTTCGGCTGGTTCCTCGCCGCGGCCTACACCGCCAAGGCCAAGAAAGCCCGCGAGCTCCTCGCCCGCGAACCCCTGGCCCTGCCGGCGGCGGTGGCCGCATGAACCCCGTCTTCGAGCACTTCAACGCTGGGACCGGGAAGTCCGTCCAGCTCTACTACGAAGACGACCGGGTAGCGCTCAACACCACCCAGCCGACCAACGACGGCCGCGGCAGCTATCACGAGCTGATGCTGCCGATCGGCGCCGTCGCCGGCCTGGCCGAAGCCCTCACCCGCATGGCAGCCACCATCGAGTCCCGCATCAACAACGACCTGACCAACACCATCGAAGGAGAAACACCGTGAGTGAAATCGCAGTCCCCCAGTCCCCCGGCAGCGACCTTGGCCATATGGGCTCGCCCGTTGGCGGGTTGCCCCAGACGGCGGCTGTTGTGCAGCTGCAGGAATGGGCTGCCGAGCTTTCCGCTGCGCACCAGCTGGGCGCGGCCCTGGCCGCATCCAACTTCCTGCCCAAGGGACTTTGCGAGCTGTCCAACGGCGCCAGGAAGAGTGAACCGCAGCTCGCCGCCGACGCGGCCGCCGTGATCCTTGCCGGCAAGTCCGTCGGTCTGGACCCGATGCAGTCCGTGCAAAACATCTTCCCGGTCTACGGGATGCCGTCGATGTACGCCCGCACCATGGGCGCCCTGGTCATCGCGCAAGGCCACGAGGTGCGCCGTACCTCGGCGACGGACGAGGCCGTGACCTACAGTGTCCGCCGCAAGGGCGACGCAGACTGGCAGTCCTTCACCTGGACCATCGAGCGCGCAAAGAAGGCCGAGTACACCAAGAACAAGAAGTACCAGTCCGATCCCATCGCGATGCTGGGAGCGAAGGCACTGTCCGAGGCGTGCCGGGTGGTCTTCTCCGACATCCTCCTCGGCATGCCCTACAGCGTGGAGGAAATGGAACTCGAGGACATGGGCGAAGTCCCGGCGCCGAAGGCGAAGGCCGAGCCAGTGAAGACCGGTGCGAAGGCTACTGTGAAGCGCCGGACCGCACCCGCCCCGGCCCTGCCGGATGTCGTGAACCAGGCACCCACACCCGAACCCGAGGTCGCCACCGTCGAGATGGCTTCTCCGGAGCAGATCACTCACCTGATCGTCGCGCTCAAGGCCGCCGGCCACATCACCAACGAGGCAAAGGCCGCGGCCGTCCAGGAGCAGGTAGGCCGCACGTTGGGCGGCTTCCAGGACCTCACCGTGGACGAGGCTGCGGGACTGGTCGACTTCTTCAACCAGGAGGTCCCGCAGGCCGCAGAACCCACGGTCCTGGATCCTGCCGCGGACGCTGCCTGGCTGGCAGGCCAGACCGCCTAAACAGGCGACGTCCACCCACTGACGTCAGGTGCCGCGCATGCTGGGCAGCATCTTCAGCTACCACAGACGGAAGGAAGAAGCAGTGCCAGAAAAATGCGGCTCCTGCGACGGAGTCATACGACCAACCGGAGAATGCGCATGCTCGGACTAAGGCAATGCCAGATTGACGCATGCACCAACGTGGTACTCGCTCGAGGCTGGTGCGGACGGCACTACGCACGGTGGAAACGTACCGGCTCCCCGATCAGGACCACCAGGCGCGAGACTTTCACCGGATCAATCGCGGCAAGACTCGAAGCGTATAGCAAGCGCCAAGCCAGCGGCTGTGTCGAATGGACGGGAAGAGTCAACGAATACGGTTACGGCGTAGTCGACCTGGGGCGCCCAGTTGGCGCTCATCGCATTTCATTCGAGCAAGCAAATGGTCCGATAGCCGCAGGGTTGCATGTGCTCCACCGCTGCGACAACCGAAAGTGCATCAACGCGGACCATCTATTTCTCGGTACTGACAGCGACAACAAAGCGGACATGATGTCCAAAGATCGGATCGCGTGGGGTGAACGAGCCGGTGGCGTCAGGCTGACGGCAGACCAAGTCCTCAAGATTCGTGCGTCCGCCAAGTTGCAGGCCGACATTGCCAAAGAGTTCGGCATTTCACCCGCCACGGTCAGCGACATAAGACGGCGCCGAACCTGGGCGCGTCTTCCCGAACCTGCGAAGGTCACCTGATGGCTCTGGGTGCTCCCAAGCTATGAAACCTCGCACAGCCCCAACTGAGGGTGCGTCACCACAAGCGTGGCGCACCCTCACCCATGCCCGGAACATCACGCACACACTCTTTGAAGGAAACAATTCCCTTGTCTGAACTGGTCTCAAACCCCGACGAAACCCCTACCACCACTGCCACCGATGCTGATGCGTTGACCGCGCAGGTCCTCGGCGACACCGCCGCGCACGACGACGTGCCCGCCACGGCCACCGAGGAAGCCACCGGGCCCGTGGATGACTTCCCGTGCTGCACCGGCGCCGAACATGCCCCGGACCCCACCGCGGACCTCACCCCCGCTGACGTGTTCCTCGCCATCGTCCACCGCGCCGGCCTGACAGCGCAGCTCAACCCCGAATGGGAGGGCCTGTTCCCGCAATGGTGGGACCACACCGGCGCAAACATGGGCATCCTCCGCACCGCCGTCGACACCGCCGCGTACACGGCCGCGACCGGCGTGACCATCCCGTCCTTGACGACGTACCTGTCCGCGCTCATCCTCGACATCACCGCCTGGACTAATGCCGACACCACCACCGACGAAGCCTGGACCATCCACGGATTCGAAGCACGCGCCCTCGCCGACATCCTCCACCAGCACGAACAGTCCATCGACCCCGGCGCCTACACCCACCCCCTCCACCAGCTCGTCCACCTCGCCACCCAGACCGTCGGCCCCGACCTGACCACCGTCTACGGCGAACTCTGCCGCACCGGAGCCATGGGCACACCCCACACCCCCTACCACCTCCACCACCTCCACAACATCCACGAAGGCGCCACCATCTAAGCCCGGCCGACCACCAACCAGAAAGGGGGACTGCCAATGGCCAGGGACCGGGCAACCATCAACACAGCAATCTGGACCAGCGACGACTACCGAGATCTAGACGTCGCCGAACAACACATGTACAAGCTCCTCATGACCCACCCGGATATGAACTATGTGGGCGTCGTCGACTGGCGGCCCGGGCGCATCGCAGCCATGACGGCCGGTGCCACAGCAGCCAGCGTGAGAGCCGCCGCGGAAAGCCTGCAGGCCAAGCGGTATGTCTTCATCGACGACGGCACCGAGGAAATCCTCGTCCGATCCTTCCTCCGTCACGACGGCCTCCTGAAGCAACCAAAATTGTCCATCAGCATGGTCAACGCCTACGGGGCCGTAGCCTCCAGGAACATCCGCAAAGTCATCACGCACGAGCTCCAGCGACTCATCCGAGAGTTCCCGGACTGGGCCGCGTTCAAGCAAGAGAAAGTGCTCTCCATCATCAAGGGGGAAGGCGCCGACATGGACACCTTTACCCAACCAAAAAACCAAGACCTTACCCAAGGGTTTACCCCTGCATTTACCCCTGGCCTTACCCTAAACGCGACCCAAGGCCAGGGGTTGCGCACAGCTACAGCTACTACTACCTCTACTTCTAACGAAGTAGAGGGCGTTAACTCACCTAACGTAACGCGCGACGAAAACACCGGCGGCAAAGCCGGGACCACCATCCCGAAGAACTTCACCGCCACGCCAGAAATGATCCGGTGGGCGCAAGACAACGCCCCCAACGTCGACTGGGCAGCCAGCACCAAACGATTCAAAGCCCACTACCGATCAGTCGCCGGCAAACAACAATTCCGCACCGACTGGCACGCAGCCTGGGAAGCATGGCTACTCGGCGACCAACAACGCGCCCAAAACCAGCCCCAACAATTCCTGACCTCCAAAGAACGCCAACTCCAAAACGGCGCACGACTCCACGCCAAATACTCGGCCATCGAAAACCAGCGACAACAAGAAATCGAGGCAACCCCATGAACCTCCCCGACACCGTCAAATTCCTCACCTGGCTCAACCAACACGACGGCCGCGTCACCGTCACCGAACCAGAAATCGAAATCTGGTCCCACACCCTCTCCGTCATCCCCACCGACAACGTCAAAGAAGCAGCCCTCGAGTTCTACCGCCTCCACGAAGACACCAAACCCAGCCCAGGGGCCATCCGCAAACTCGCCTACGACATGCGCGACCGGGCACACGCCAAGCAAAGCGCGCTCACCGCCAAAGCCCCCACACCCAAGAACCCCATCACCTACCGGGAACGCAACCCAGAACTCTGGGACCAGGAAGTCACCCGCGGCCAGCAGAACTACCGCGACGACCTCCGCAACCGCGGCATCACCCCACACGCCGAAGAATGCGCGTACTGCCGAACATAGGACAGGCGAACTGTTGACGGATGTAGTTGTTTTGTAGAGCGACGTCACGGTCGGATCATGGGTCAGCGGCGGCGTGGTGCATGGTTTCCCGGCCCTGTGGGGTGCTTGTGGGTGCCAGTGCCGCTCGCGCTTTCCTAGGCTGTCTACGGGGCATACAGCGGCTTGTGTCGATCGGGTGTTCCGGCCGGCGGGCATGGCCTTGGGTCGCCAGGTGGGCACAGCGACACGTCCGGCACATTCCATTTCAGTAGTTGTTTTGTAGATTTGGACTCGATAGTGTGTTCATAGCTTCAGTACATAACCAACGGGCCGAGCGGCCCAGAATCCAAGGAGTTTTCATGAGCAACGCAGCAACGACCGAAACGGTCACCCAGTACGGCATCCGCAAGCCCAACGGCGAGATCGTGTGGGGCAGCGTGGACGGCTCCGGCCGCTATCTCGACATTGGCATCGAGGGCGCAGCCACCGGAGGCCGGACCTACGACGGCAAGCGCGGCCAGTACGCCGTCGACGGGCGCGCCACCATGCGGGCGGCCATGTTGGCCAAGGCCAAGGAGGTCGGCATCCCGCAGGAGGACTTCGTACAGGGCCACGAGTACGTGAAGCGTGACATCATCACGGTCACCATGGAGCCCCTTGTCATGCCGGCACCGACCGGCAGCGACGCGAATATCCAGTTCTGATGACCACGCCCGTAACCCGCCAGCCGACAGCGCTTGCCTGTCCGGTGTGCGGGTATTCGCGGGAGTACAAGACCAGGGCGTTGGGTGCGGCTCATTTTCCGAAGCATTCGTGTGCGAACGAGCTGGAGCGGATCGCCCGTGGACAGCGCGCCGCGGCTGCCCGCACCAGGGAAGGCGCCAAGCGCGACTGCGCGTGCAAGGTCGCCCGGCACGAGCACGGCACGAGGACCGCCTACGTGGTCGATAAGTGCCGGTGCCGGGCCTGCATGGACGCGAACATGGCTGCCTCGAAGGAGCGGGAAAAGGCGAAGTTGTATGGCCGGTACGATTCCGGCCGGGTCGATGCCGGCCCGGTCCGGGAGCACATCGCGTTCCTGGGTGAGAGCGGGGTGTCGTTGAAGCAGCTCGCGAAGCTCACTGGCCTGTCACTCTCGACGGTGTCTGCGACCGTGTACGGGCGCGTGGAGCGCGGCCACGGCCCATACCCGCGGGTTGCTGTGGGGACGGCGGAGAAGATCCTCGCCATCCGGCCGGACCTGGAAGCCATGGCCGGAGGCCGCATCATCGACGGCACCGGCACCCAACGCCGCCTCCAAGCCCTCGTCACCATCGGATGGTCCATGTCCAGGCTCGCCGCACGCCTGGGCATCAACCCCGGGAACTTCACCGCCATGGTCCACGGCACCCGCGACGTCACCGCCGCCCGGGCAAGGGAAGTCATAGCCCTCTACGACGAGCTGTGGAACAAACCCCAGACCGGCACGGATCACCGATCCCGGATCAGCGTCAACCGGGCCCGCCGGACGGCCGCCCAAAAAGGTTGGGTGGCACCCCTCGCCTGGGACGATTCCACCATCGACGATCCGGCAGCCCGGCCGGCCACCGGCGAACCCACCACGGCCGCCGAAGCCCGCATCGCCGACATCGAATTCATGATCAGCACCGGCACCCCCTGGTGGGAAATCGCCCACCGCCTCCGCCTCACCGAAGGCACCCTCGAAACGTTCTGCCGCCGCGCCGGACGCAACGACCTCATCACCGCAGCCAAAACCGACACCCGCGACTACAGGAGAGCCTCATGACCACCCCCGCCACCCACACCTTCCAAGCCGTCTGGCCTATCCTCGAAGGCCCCGGCCACGCACCCCTCACCGATGCCGAGCTCATCGAGGACGCCCTCGCTGACCTGCCCGACGTCGCCGCCCGGCACGGCGTACGCATCACCGGGAAAGCCCGGGCAGCGATCACCGACGGCGCACGGTTCCCCGGCCTGCACACCGCCGCCCACGTCGTCGTCGCCGAAGCACTCGCCAAACCAGTCGAACGCGCCATCGCAGCATGACCACCATGACCGGGCAACTCGACGCCCTCGAAGCGCTCTTTGCTCAGGAACACGGGCTTCCAGAACTGACACTCCACCACAGCAATCACAACGACACCTGCGCGCTCTGCCGGAAGCCGACAGCGCCCATCCACCGGGCGTTCAGTCAGTACGTATGCACGGACAAGACCCGAGGCCAAGCAGACCCGCACGGCACGGCCTGGGCGATCCTGCGCGTCTGCAAACCCTGCGCGAAAAAGCACAACGACCTTGACCAGGTGCAGGAACAAATTGATGCCGGCACCCGCCCCTACGTGATGGGAGACCGGCACCCCACAGCGCCGCTCGACTTCACCACCCAAGAGTTCCACCCGGACCAGTTCGACTACGCCGCCCCCTGCTATCGGTCATGGGTCGGTGACGAGTTCCGCATGTACCGGGGCTGGCATGAAACCCGGACCGGCCGCAACGCCTACGGCACCCCGCACCCCACCGTCATGTACTACGCCGACCTGCGCTGCAACCACTACCGCACCGACTGCTACTGCGTCGGTGACCTGTACTACCGGGCCTACTGTGTCGGCTGCGAATGGTGGACCCCCATCACCGACGGCGAGAACATCGCCGCCGGGCTGATCCTGGACCACTGCTGGCCCGGCTGGCGCGACCTGCCCACCGTCGAGTCAAAACCAAACGCCAAGTTCGGGTACGACTTCGCACTCCCCGCCGACTACCCCGCCGAATGGCAGGTGCCCGGCGCTCCCGTCAAGGAATGCCGAGACAACACCAAGACAGGCACCCGCCACGTCCCCAGCCGCTCACCCTGGGGCGGCTACGCGACCGCGGTCACCCGCGAATGCGAGGCCCACCAATGACGGCGATGGCCGGGCAGGTTGACGTCTTCGACATCCTCGGGGAACGCCCGCCCGTCACCATCCCGCCGTTCACCGTCTGGACGTCTTCGCGGGCGTCCATCGCCTGCGGCTGGTGCGGATCCCGCAACCTCACCGGGGAAGGATGTGGCGGAGGAGCCGGCCGCGGCCCCGGCAACGCTCCCTGGTACACGTGGGACTACTGCAACACCTGCGCCACCAAGTACGGCCGGCCGGAACCACACCGGCCCGGCTACCCCATCCGCATCGGGGTGCGGGCATGACGGCCGCTCACGTGGTGCCGGAGTCCGTCCGCCGGCTATGGGGCGTGCCCGCCCAGAATGACTTGCCGCCGTTCTGGGACGGGGTGCCGGTGGAGTGGTGGGGGTGGGGCACCTCCGACTCGTCCCTGGCCTATCACCTGCCCTTGGACCAGCTGGCCTGTACCGAGTGCGGATCGCTCGCGGGTGCGCGCATCAACTGGGGCTCCCGGCACGACCCTGACGAGGGCCGGCAGATCCGGAACCTTTGGG
>Ga0157369_10000359_pt1 | contig 60703 bp, 57 predicted proteins | sample C25metaG_FD_113461 | JGI IMG/M metagenome (GOLD analysis project Ga0157369, IMG submission 113461) | Corn rhizosphere microbial communities from Kellogg Biological Station, Michigan, USA - C2-5 metaG | ecosystem: Host-associated > Plants > Roots > Rhizosphere > Soil | place: USA: Michigan... | reverse complement strand
GATGAGCGAGTTCGGCCTTGCCGCCGATCAAACGGGTGTGTTCTTATTCGAGGATCACAAGATCGCCCGCGCCAGTTTTCTGCTGCCGGATAACTGTCGCAAGGTTTCTACCCGCGCCTTCCTTATGTTTCTCGAGCAACAGGGGTTGATTGACTCAGCGCCTGAAATCGAGCGGCGCGCAATCCACGCGGGAAGGCAATTCTCCCAGATTCGTTTTCCGCCGGAACGACGCCGCAGCGGTTCCAAGCCTAACCACCCGTTGTCGCTCGCCCGCCCGTAGACAAAGGCCCGTTGCTTCGGGAAGCCCCCTTGTTAAGCGGGCTGCAGGTGACAGTGCCTGCCAAGTTGCCGAACGAACCTTGCTTGACCAGCGTTTGTTCCTCGTAACCGAAAGCCTCTCACCGGCCGGCATCCCCCTCGAACAATTCGACATGCTCGTCGAACACGCGCTGTTGACGCAGCAGCGCGTCGTCGAGGTGCGCGAGCAGCGCCCGTTCCGCGGCGTCCGGGTCGTGCTCGGCTAATGCGTCGAGCACACGCTGGTGCTGTGCAAGCGTCATCGCGCCTTCTTCCGGCTCGCGCGCCGTCACGTAACGCACGCGATCGATCGGAGCTCTGACCCAATCGATCAACTGCAGCACCTTCGGCAACCGAGCCGCCGAACCCACTGCCGCATGAAACCGGTTGTCGTGCCGTATCGCTTCCACCGGGTCGTCACGCTCGATGGCACGCCGATGCACTTCCTGAATGTCGTGCAAGGCATCGAGCTCGCGCGGCGTGATCAGTTCCGCCGCGCGGCGAATGCTCGCGCTTTCGAGCACCCGCCGAATCAATGCGCTTTCCGCGAACTGCTCCCGCAGCACCGGCGCGACGAAGGTGCCCGATTGCGCCGCGATCGTGACGAGTTCTTCGCGGCCAAGCCGCTGCAGCGCCTCGCGCACCGGCGTGCGCGAAACACCCAGCGTTTCGCTCAACGCGCGCTCGAAGATCACGTCGGAGGGTAAAACCGCCATCGTGACGATCGCCTCGCGCAACAGGTCGTACACCTGCGCCGACAGCGGCTGAGCCCGGTTCAGCGAGACGGCACGAGGCACCACGCGGGCGATGAATTGCTCGGGATCGTTACGGTCGGTTTTCATGAGCCTTGGGCACGGCGCCCAAATCAAATAATCATTCTACGGGCTGGCGGCCGTGCGACTCTCGCATTGGCCGTTTAGACGCACCCCATGGGCAAACACCGCATCGAGCCGCATGCAGAAACTCCCCCCATATCGTCGTTCAACTAGTATATTAGTTAACCGGTGCAGACCGTCAACCGGCTCTTACCGTCTCGTCCTCTCGTGCGCCCCCTCGAGCTCGATCGCATCCTGCGTTGCGCGTGGACGTTTCAATCAGATCAAAACCGATCAAAAGGAGACAGCAAGTGCGTTCGTACCTCGCTTCTGCAGTTCTCGGATTGTGTCTCGTCGCCAACGGCGCCTCACAGGCGCAAGCCGCCGCCAGCAGCACGGCGACGATGAAGATCGCGCTATCCAACAACTATGCCGGTAACAGCTGGCGCCAGACCATGCTGAAAAGCTGGGCTGAAGTGGCCGATCCGGCCGTCAAATCCGGCGTCGTCGCGGCGGCGCCCACGTTCACGACAGCGGAGAACCAGGCCACCGAGCAGGCGCAGCAAATCCAGAATCTCATCCTGCAGGGCTACAAAGCAATCGTCATCGACGCCGCCTCCCCCACCGCGCTCAATGGCGTGATCAAACAAGCCTGCGCGGCGGGCGTCACCGTCGTCACTTTCGACGGCACCGCGACCGAACCGTGCGCGTACCGCATCGCCGTGGATTTCCATCAACTCGGCGCCATGCAAATCGACTACATGGCCAAGCGCCTGAACGGCAAAGGCAACCTGCTCGAAATCCGAGGCTTGGCCGGCGTATCGGTCGACGACGAAATTCACCGCGGCATCGTCGACGAAATCAAGAAGTATCCGGGCTTGAAGATCGTCGGCTCGGTGCACGGCGACTTGACGCAGACGGTCGCGCAGAAACAGGTGGCCGGCATCTTGCCGACGCTGCCGAAGATCGACGGTGTCGTCGATCAAGGCGGCGACGGCTTCGGCGCGGCCAACGCGATCAAGGAAGCCGGGCGCCCCACTCCCATCATCATCCTTGGCAATCGTCAGGAGGAGCTCGCATGGTGGGCGCAGCAACGCAAGACCGGCGGGTACGAGACGCTCTCCGTGACCATCCCGCCCGGCTGCGCGACTTTTGCGTTCTGGGTGACGCAGCAATTGCTGGCGGGCAAGAAGCTCCCGCACGACATCCGCATGCCGCTCATGGCGGTCACGGCCGACGACCTCGACGCCGTGCTCGCGAAAACGCCGTCGGGCGGCATCGCCAACAAGCTGTATAGCCTGGACGAGGTGACGAAGGTCGTCGACCTCAAGTAGCCGCTTGCCGCCAGCGACGCCTGACGAACGAAACGCAGGAGGACGAATTGATCGACGCTCACGCCCCAGCACAACCGCAGTCGAGCGGCGCGCCGCCGGCGCTGATCGCGCTGGAAGGAATCGGCAAGACGTTCGGCCGCGTGAAGGCGCTGGCCGATATCCGTTTCCAATTTCGATCCGGCGAATGCGTCGGCGTCGCCGGCCACAACGGCGCGGGCAAATCGACGTTGATGGCCGTGCTCACGGGCGTCTTGCAGCCCGATGGAGGGATCATGACCATCGAGGGCCGCCCAGTCTCGGGCTACGATCCGAATGTGGCCCGTGCCGCAGGTCTGCGCTGCGTGTTTCAAGAGTTGTCGCTCTGCGCGAACCTGAGCGTGGCCGAAAACATGTCGATCCTGCATCCGGCGTTGCGCGGCCGCGACTGGCGGCGCCGCGCCACACGCCTCATGCTCGAGCAGCTCGACGCGATCTTTCCCGGGCATGGCCTGAAGGGACACGAGCTGATCGCCGACCTCACATTGACGCAGCGTCAGATGGTGGAGATTGCACGCGCGTTCACAGTGGTCAGCGATCCCGTCAAGCTCGTGATCCTCGACGAGCCCACGTCGAGTCTCGACGCGCATACCGCCGCCCAGTTGCTCGCTTTCGTCGCAAAGGCCGGCGAGCGCGGCATCGCGACGATCCTGATCAGCCACATGCTCGGTGAAATCGTGCACGCGGCGCATCGTGTGTTGGTGATGCGCGACGGGCGCGTAGCCGCAATCCTGCCGCGCGAGGCGATCACCCAAGACGCCATTGTCGCAGCGATGGGCCAGGATCTCGATGCCGGTGTCGTGCACACGACGCGGCGCGAAACCGGCAACGGCCATGCTCGCGCGACGCTCGCCTATCAATGGACGCTCGGGGCGGGCGCGAGGACGAGCATCGATGCCTCGCGCGGCGAAGTCATCGGTTTCGCGGGACTCGCCGGCCAAGGACAGAGCGAAGCCTTGCTCACGATCTACGAGGCGGCCACGAAGGGCCGCGAACGCGTGGCGTTCGTCGCGGGCGATCGCCCGCGCGACGGTGTCTTCCCGTTATGGTCGATCGCGCAGAATCTGGACATTCGGTGGCTGCTCGGCGCTCGCCGCGAGCCGAACGGCGACGCAAAGCGATTCGCCCTGCTGCCGAGCACGATCGATCGCCGCGCGGCACGCGCGCTCGCCGCCGAATGGACGGAGCGCATCGGCATACGCGGCGCCCCCTCGGCCGCGGGCATTCTCTCGCTGTCGGGCGGCAACCAGCAGAAGGTGCTGTTTGCGCGCGCGCTCGCATCCGATGCGCAGCTCATCCTGATGGACGACCCCACGCGCGGCGTCGACATCGGCACCAAGCGCGAGCTGTACCGGCTGGTGCGCGAAGAGGCGGCGCGCGGCCGCACGTTCATCTGGTACACCACCGAGAACGACGAGTTCGCGCACTGCGATCGCACCTACGTTTTCCGCGCGGGCCGGGTGACGCGACTGCTGCACGCTCATGAATGCAACGAGCAGTCGCTGCTGGCGGCGAGCTTCGCGGACGTCGAGGAGGTCCCCGCATGAACTGGACGCTCGATCGCGCTACGCTGCGCGCCCTGCTGCCCGCATTTTCCCTCGTCGCGGTCCTGGTGCCGATTTTTCTGCTGCAGCCCGCCACGTTCAGCTATTTCGGCATCGGCCTGCTGCTCAATCTTGCGGTACCGCTCGTGCTCGCCACGCTCGCGCAGTTGGCGATCATCACCGCAAACGATCTCGACCTGTCGATTGGGCCTTTCGTGAGTTTGGTGGCTTGCATCGGGGCGACGCTGCTGGCGGACCGGCCGCTCGTCGGCCTCGCCGCGCTCGCCGGATGTGTGCTCCTGTATGCGGCCGTGGGCGCCCTAGTCGAATTCCGGCAGATTCCCTCCATCGTCGTCACGCTTGGCCTCTCGTTCGTGTGGAACGGGCTCGCCGTGTTGCTGCTGCCCACGCCGGGGGGCGTGAGCCCGACGTGGCTCACCTCGATCATGGGGTACCAGACACCCTTCGTCGCCGCGCCGATCCTCTGGTCGACGGTGATCGCCGTGCTCGTGCACCTACTGCTCATGCGCTCTTCGTTCGGCGTGCGGCTGCGCGGCACGGGCGGCAACCCGCGCGCGATGCGGCGCTTCGGCTGGTCGCTCGTGCGCGGCAAGGCGCTGCTGTATGGCATCGCGGCGCTCTTCGGCGTGCTCTCGGGGCTCTGCCTGCTCGGCCTGACCACATCCGCGGATGCCAATCTCGCCCTGCGCTACACGCTGCTTTCGATTGCCGCGGTGATCCTGGGTGGCGGCGAATTCATCGGCGGACGCGTTTCGGTGATCGGCGCGGTCATGGGCGCAACGACGCTCACGCTGGCAGCCTCGTTTCTCGCTTTTTTGAATGTATCGCCGGATTGGCAGGTCGGCATGCAGGGGGCGATTCTGATCGTCGTGCTTTCTCTACGCGTGCTGCTGCAACAACGGCGCGGAGGTCATCGATGAGCGGCAACGATTCGGGTACCCGCACGGCAGCGACCGTGCAAGCGCCCGGCGGCGGATCGGTCGAGCCTCCGGTGCGGATCGACCTCGTGGCGCGGCTGCGCTCGTGGGAGACGCCCTGGCTATGGTCGTTCGCCGGTGCGCTGCTCGTGTGGCTCGTCATCGTCGGCGTATTCGGCTTCTCGATTGCCGGCAACGTCGTGGTCACCGCGCTCGTATTCGCCGTGTTCATGGTGCTCGTCGGCCTCGGCCAGATGATCGTCATCACGGCCGGTCCCGGCAATATCGATTTGTCGATGCCTTCCGCAATCGCGCTAAGCGGCGTACTGGGCGTGCAGTTGATGAAAGGCCGCGACGATTTGATCGTGCTGGGCGTGGCGGTCGCACTCGCGGTGGGCGTGCTCGTGGGCCTTGCGAACTATGTGCTGATTCGCGTCCTGCGCATTCCGCCCATCATCGCCACGCTCTCGTCGAGCTTCATCGTGCAGTCGGTCGCCATCACGCAGAGTCGAGGCATGCCGGCCCCGCCCCATGCGCTGCAAGCATTCGCGAACGCACGCTTCGCCGGCGTGCCCGCGATCGCATGGCTCGCGCTGGCGTCGTCGTTGGCGCTGGCGTTCGTGCTGCATCGGACCGTGTTCGGCCGCGCACTGTCGGCGCTCGGGCAAAACGCGAGGGCCGCATGGCTCGCAGGCGTGCAAGTCGAACGCGTGCGCTGGGTGACGTACGTGCTGGCCGCGATCATCGCCGCGTTGACCGGCCTCCTGCTGGCAGCCGTGTCGGGCGGCGCGGCGCTCGACATGGGCGTGGAATACATGCTGATCTCCGTGGCGGTCGTCGTGATCGGCGGCACCCAGGTCGCGGGCGGCAAAGCCACCGTGGCCGGCGTCTGGGGCGCGTCGCTATTCCTGTACCTCACGAATGCAATGCTCAACGCGTTAGGCGCGGGCGCCGGCGTACGGTCAATCGTCTATGGCGTGCTCATCATCGCGGTCGTCGTCGCGAGCGGACGCAAAGTGCGGCAGTGAGCGGCGCCTTCGACGAGCACGAGCACGGGTACAGGTACGGGCACGATCAAGTCACTTCAGGAAGAAAGATGAATCCAAACGAATACGAGGTCCACGACGCACGCTTTCGCGCGCTGCTTCAACCGAATGCGCAGTTCGAAAAACTCGCTGACGGCTGCATGTGGGCCGAGGGGCCCGTGTGGCTTCCGGCAGCTGAATTTCTCGTGTGGAGCGATATTCCCAATAACCGCATGATGCGGTGGGTGCCGGGCATCGGCACAGGCGTGTTTCGCACGAACTCGAACTTCAGCAACGGCAGCACGCTGGACCGAGAATGCCGCCTCGTGAGCTGCGAGCATGGCACGCGCCGCGTCACGCGCACGGAGCACGATGGCCGCATCACCGTCATCGCGGACCGCCACGACGGCCGCAGGCTCAATTCGCCGAACGACGTGGTCGTGCGCTCGGACGGCTCCGTCTGGTTCACCGACCCGGACTACGGCATCCTGAGCGACTACGAAGGCTATCGCGCGCCAAGCGAGATCGGTGCCTGTCACGTGTACCGCGTGGCGCCGGAAACCGGGGAGGTGCAGCGCGTGGCCGACGACTTCGCCAAGCCGAACGGCCTGGCATTCTCCCCGGACGAAACACGACTCTACGTGGCCGATTCCGGCGCGTCGCATATCGAGAACGGCCCGCACCATATCAGAGTTTTCGACGTCGACGCGCACGGCCGCTTGCGCAACGGGCGCGTATTCGCTGAAGTCGCGCCGGGTGTGCCGGACGGCATGCGCGTGGACGAGCACGGCAACGTCTGGACGAGCGCCGGCGACGGTATTCATTGCCACGCTCCCGACGGCACCCTGCTCGGCAAGATCTTCGTGCCCGAAACGGCGGCGAATCTCGTCTTCGGCGGCCCACTGCGCAATCGTCTTTTCATCGCGGCAAGCACGTCTGTGTATTCGATTTATGTCGGCGTGCGCGGCGCTTATGCGGGAGGCCCGAGATGAACGCGAACAACCGATCATCTACGCCGCAGCTTTCCAGCGCGGTGATTCTGCTCGATCCGCGCGACGATGTCGCGCTCGCGCGCGAACAATTGATGCCCGGCGCACCGCTTCACGCCGAGCATCGCGTTGCAGGTCTCATTCCCCCCGGCCACAAGGTCGCGCTGCGCGACATCGCAACGGGCGCGCCGGTACGCCGCTATGGGCAGATCATCGGCTTCGCGAGCCGCCCGATCCGATGCGGGGAGCACGTCCATACCCATAACCTTTCGATGGGCGAGTTCGAGCGCGACTATGCGTTCGGCGTGGATGCCCACGACACGCCGCCTGCCGCGCAGCGCGCGACGTTCGACGGCATTCGTCGCGCGGACGGCCGCATCGCGACGCGCAACTACATCGGCATTCTGACGACGGTCAACTGTTCGGCCACGGTCGCTCGCGCGATTGCCGATCACTTCCGCCGCGACATTCATCCCGAGGCGCTCGAAGCGTTCCCGAACGTGGACGGCGTAGTTGCGCTCACGCACGGACAAGGGTGCGCCATGGCCTCCGAGGGCGAGCCGATCGCGGTGCTGCGGCGTACGCTCGCCGGCTATGCGAGGCATCCTAATTTCTTCGCGGTCCTCATCGTCGGGCTCGGCTGCGAAACGAATCAGATCGATGCCCTGGTCGAAACCGAGCATCTCGAACGTAGCGCGCAACTCGCGACGATGACGATCCAACAAACCGGCGGAACGGCCCGCACGGTGGCTGCGGGCATCGAACGCGTGCGCGATCTGCTCCCGCAAGCAAACCGTGCGACGCGCGAGCCGGTGGACGCGAGCCATCTGATGGTGGGACTGCAATGCGGCGGCTCGGACGGTTATTCGGGCATCACGGCCAACCCCGCCCTCGGCTCCGCCGTGGACCGCCTGGTGGCGCACGGCGGCACCGCGATCCTTTCCGAAACGCCCGAGATCTACGGCGCGGAGCACCTGCTGACGCGCCGCGCCGCCTCGCGCGAGGTCGGTGAAAAGCTCGTCGCGCGGCTGCGCTGGTGGGAGGACTATTGCGCGCGGATGAACGCGAACATGAACAACAACCCTTCGGCCGGCAACAAGGCGGGCGGCTTGACGACGATCCTCGAGAAGTCGCTCGGCGCGGTGGCGAAGGGCGGCACCACGCAACTCGTCGAAACGTATGAATACGCGGAGCCCGTGCGCGCGCGTGGACTCGTGTTCATGGATACGCCCGGCTACGATCCCGTTTCCGCGACGGGCCAGGTGGCCGGCGGCGCCAACTTGATCTGCTTTACGACCGGACGCGGCTCCGCCTATGGCTGCGCGCCCGCGCCCTCGCTGAAATTCGGCACGAATAGCGCCTTATGGTTGCGCCAGCAAGAGGACATCGACCTGAACTGCGGGACCATCTTGGACGGCGAGCAGAGCGTCGAAGAGGTCGGCGCGGCGATCTTCGAACTCATGCTGGCAACGGCCTCGGGGCAACGCACGAAAAGCGAAAGCCATGGGTATGGGCAGAACGAATTCGTACCGTGGCAGTTGGGGGCAATTATGTGAGGACCGCGCCCCACCCCATCGCCAAGATGGGGTGAGCGCGCCGAGCCTCAACGGCGCCGCTTCGTCAACGTGACCGTCTCGAACAGCTCATACTCATCCGTCGGCGCTTGATCGGCGCCGGGCGCATGGTAATAGTTCATCGTGATCGTGGTCTTGCCGCCGTGCTCGCCCGGGTCCACGTCGAACACCGCGATGCCATATCCCGTGCCGGTGTCGCGCTGCGCCGACCATACGGCATCTTCCACGGCATCTGCCGGCGCGCGCACGAAGGTGCCTTCGGTCTTGCCCGGCATCGGCCGATTCGGCTTCGTAAAAACCTTCGCCTGCGGGTTACCGGTACCCGCATCGACACCGTACACATCGAGCGGCGCGCTCGTGCCCCCGCCGCCGAGAATCAGGTGAATCGTGCCGCGGCTCATGTCGAACGTATTGGCGCCCTGCTGCGCATGACGCACCGGACGCGGCGTCAACGTGTCGACGCGCTCGCCGGTTGCGAGGTCGGTGCCCATGTGGCGGAAACAGCCGCACACCGGATAGCTGCGCTCGTAATCGTGGTCGTGCCCGCAGAGCACGAGATCGACGCCGTAGCGCTCGAATAGCGGCAGCCACGCTTCGCGCAGCGCTTTGTCCGAGCCGTTGCCCGTCTTCGACGAACTCAACGCGTCTTGATGCATCTGCACGACGATCCAGTCGATGTCACGGTCGTCCGCCGCGTGGCGCAGCGTTTTCTCTAGCCAACGCGTCTGCTCGCCATTGCTATAGCCGCGCACGTAGAGCGAGGTGCCCGGCTGAATCGGCGCGTTGCCCGTGCTTGCCGCCGGCACGAGCGGCGCCGGGCCCGCGACGAACGCAGCGGCGTCTTGATACACGATATCGTCGGCATCGAGCGAGATGAACAGCACCGAACTGACTTGGAACGCGTACCAGCGCCCCGAAAAACGGGTGCCGTTCTCAGGCAGCGTATAGCGCGTCAGGTATGAATCGAGCCCCTGCGGACCGTTGTGAAACTCGAGCTCGTGGTTGCCGGGACACGGCATCCACGGGCGGTTAGCGGCCGACGTTTGATTGTTATTGCCGAAGTCGCGCCAGACGTCGGTTTGATGCGCGGGATTCAGGTTCGCATAGCACAGGTCGCCGTTGAGCAAATGAAACAGCGGTTGGAAGCGCTCGACGGCTTCGACCGCAAAGCGGCTTTGTGGCGACGACAACACCCATGCCGTATTCGGCGTCGCGAGATCGCCGTAGCTCGTGAAGCGAAACGGCTTGCGCCCGCGCGGCGCAGTGGTGAAGCTGGCCGTGAAGGGGCTGCTCGTGCGGCTGCTGTTATCGGCCGTCACTTCATAGCGATAGGTCGTATTCGGTTTCAAGTCGCGCAGGGTCGCGTGGTAGGCGAACACCACGACGCCGCTCAGCCCATCCGTGTAGGTGCGTTGCACGGCATGCGCCGTCTCGCTGTGGCCGCGATCCGCGCTAAAGGTGACACGAGGGCGGATAGACGGCGCCTGCGACGCCCACGACACGACGACTTCGCTGGTAGGATCCGCACCCCACGTCAAATGAACTTGCTCGGGGGTACCGTCGGCCGTCGCGCTTGCGTCGGCCGCTTTTACGGCGGCAGTGAGCGCCCCGGCCGCACCGGCGACACTCGATGCACCGGCAAGCTTCAAGAAACCGCGCCGCGACACACCAGCGTTCGTTTCGGTCGAAGATGCGGCAGTCGTGTTTTTCTTCGTCATTTCGTTTGTGCCTCACAAGTGTTTGGGCCACGCGTAGGCCGCCTCGCACCTCGACGAAACGGCGAGGCGTCAGTGCAGGCACTGGCGTGTCGGGGCGAACTTCGAGCGCAAGCAACTCCGGGCGTCACTTGCTCGTGTCGCTCGAACGAAGCGGCCATGCGTCGCACGCATGGGGTGCGGCAACGATAGCGGCGGCGAGTGAAGGTTCGATGTCAGTCGGGGGCCGCGGCTTGCAGGAGGGCGGTGGCGAGCCGCTCGTCCGCATGCGTGGGCGGAGCGGCGCTCACGCATGCCTCGCTTTACTGCGAGGCGTCATGGCGTGCAAGGTCGCACGGCTTCGCGCGCCTTGTTGCACCGCTTACAAGCGGCCAGGTAATAGTTACGGATAGTTTCAATTTGCAAAATAACCCGTCGTACGCCGAATGTATTCTTCGCATCACAAACAACAGGAGTGGGGTGGGCCATGAACGGCATCCAGAAGGCCATGCTTTCGGCGGTGTGCGCATCGATGGCGCTGGCGGCGTGCGGGGGCGGTGGAGGCGGCAGCACGCCGACCGGCACCGTGAACGTGCAAATGACCGATGCGCCTTCGTGCGGTTTCGACCACGTGTACGTGACCGTGAGCCAAGTGCGCATCAACGCAAATTCCGGCGCAGGCGACAACGATGCCGGCTGGACGACGATCACCCCCGCCACGCCGCAGAAGGTCGATCTGCTCGCGCTGACGAACGGCGTCATGTCGACGCTCGGCCAAGCCACGCTGCCAGCGGGTCGATATCAACAAGTGCGGCTCGTGCTGGCACAGAATCAAGGCAACGCGCTAGCTAACTCCGTCGTCGTTTCCGGGACCACCACCGAACAAGCGCTGGCGACGCCGAGCGCCACACAAAGCGGTTTGAAGATCATCCGCCCGTTCGACGTGGCCGCGAATTCGACGGTCGACCTCGTGCTCGATTTCAACGCCTGTAAGTCGGTGGTCCAGCAGGGCAACGGCTCGTACGCATTGAAACCGGTCATCACCGCCACCCCGACCGATGTCGCAGGAACGATCGACGGCTATGTCGCCCCGGCGCAAGCGGGGGCCACGGTGTTCGCCGAGCAGAACGGCAGAGCGGTGGGCGGCACGCTCGCGGACGGCAGCGGCCATTTCCTCTTCTCGACCCTGGTCCAGAACTCGGCCAACGGCAATTACGATATCGTGATCGCGCAACCGAACGAGACGACCGGGATCATCACCTCGGTGCCCGTCGTCGTTGGGGCGACGACGCACGTGTCCACGGCGAGCCAACCGATCACGTTACCCGCATCGACGATGAACACGGTCAGCGGGACGGTGACTGCGTCGGCGGACGCGAGCCTGCGCGCGCTTCAGACCGTGTCGGGAACCGCATATGAGATCGGGTCGGCGAATGCCAATCTCGACACAGGCGCCTATACGATGAGCTTGCCCGTCGCAGCGCCGATGGTCGGCGCCTACAGTAATGCGCTGCCGATCACGTTGACCGCGGTGGGGGCGTTGGCCGGCCAATACACGGTCGAAGCGGATGCCGCCTCCGGCGCGACGCAATCGAACGCGGTCAATATCACGAGCGGCAGCCAAAGCAGCGTGAATTTCTCGTTCTAACAACCGCATCAACCGCATCGTCAACCAGGGGGCATAGGGTGCCCCTCCTTCTCGGGGAAATCGTGAAAAAACTCATCATCGTTTTGGCGCTCGCCTCCAATGCGCTCGCGGCCTGTGCCGTGTACGTGCCGGATCAACCGGGCGTAGTGGCGCGGCCCCAGGGCGGACCCGGCAACGGCTTTTGCCCGCCCGGGCAGGCCAAGAAAGGAAACTGCTGATCCGCAGTGACGGGAACCAGCTTGCGGCGGGGCGGACCGATCCCTCCGCCGCAAGGCCTCGCCGCACTGGTGCACGCCGATGCTCGCAGCGAGTGCAGACGCTCGAGCTGCGTGCATATGAGGCACTGATCTAGGGCATGCCAGCGCGAACGCGCTTGCATGCCGCGCGACCCAGGAAGGTGCGCGAAGCCCCATCCTTGCTCGTTGCGCCCAAAATAGGCGCAGCTTTTCCCGGGTTTGGTACGATTCTTGCGTTCTGCGCCTGTTTTTTTGCGCGCAACCAAAACCATGAATGAGCTGAAATCGGGCGCCGATACGTTGTTCCTTCTCCTAGGCGCCACAATGGTGCTCGCGATGCATGCCGGGTTCGCCTTTCTCGAACTGGGTACCGTCCGCAAGAAGAACCAAGTCAATGCACTCGTCAAAATCCTCGTCGATTTCGCCGTATCGACGATCGCCTACTTCTTCATCGGCTACACGATCGCATACGGCATTCAATTCTTCGGCAACGCATCGACGCTCGCACAGCGCAATGGCTACGACCTTGTGCGCTTCTTCTTTCTGCTGACATTCGCCGCCGCGATCCCCGCGATCGTCTCGGGCGGCATCGCCGAACGCGCCAAGTTCAACCCGCAGCTTTGCGCCACCTTCGTTCTCGTCGGTTTCGTCTATCCGTTCTTCTAAGGGATTGCCTGGAACGACCGATTCGGCCTGCAAAGCTGGCTAGCCGCGACGTTCGGCTCGCAGTTCCATGATTTCGCCGGCTCCGTCGTCGTGCATGCCTTCGGCGGCTGGGTCGCACTGCCCGCCGTGCTGCTGCTCGGCGCGCGGCGCGGGCGGTATCAACGCGACGGGCGCATCGCGGCGCATCCGCCGTCCAATATCCCGTTCCTCGCCTTGGGCGCTTGGGTGTTGGCAGTCGGCTGGTTCGGCTTCAACGTGATGAGCGCGCAAACCCTCGACAAAATCAGCGGGCTCGTCGCGGTCAATTCGCTGATGGCGATGGTGGGCGGCACGATCGCCGCTTGGCTTGCCGGGCGCAACGACCCCGGCTTCGCCTATAACGGCCCGCTGGCCGGACTGGTCGCCGTTTGCGCCGGGTCCGACATCATGCATCCGATCGGCGCGCTCATCACGGGCGTGATCGCGGGCGCACTCTTCGTCTACATGTTCACCTGCGTGCAGAACCGCTGGCGCATCGACGACGTTCTCGGCGTCTGGCCGTTGCACGGCCTGTGCGGGGCGTGGGGCGGCATCGCCGCGGGCATCTTCGGCATGACCGCGCTCGGGGGCGCCGGAGGCGTCTCGTTGGTCGCGCAAATCATCGGCACGCTCGCGGCTATCGTCGTCGCCACCGCCGGTGGCGCGCTCGTCTACGGCGTCCTGCGCGCAACGGTCGGCATCCGGCTCGACGACGAAGACGAGTTCGACGGCGCCGATTTGTCGATCCACAAGATCAGCGCCACGCCCGAGCGCGAAACGGTGGCGTAGGCCCGTTTCCGCGCGCCGACACGCACGATGCGTCGTCGGCGCATGAAGAGGCCGCCGTGCCGCGCTGACGTTCAGGTGTGCCTCGCCCGCCCTCGCCCTCGAGGCGCCGCTTCCAAGCGACGAATCGGTCCTATCCAACTCAAAAAACAGCCCCCTGTATCTCAAATTATTAATGCTAATCGTTCTCATTTGCATTTATAATCACGACCGCAGTCTGAACCACGCAGCCGCGTAACCGGAGCGCCCGCCGCAACCAGAACGGGCGCCGCGATCGACACAGGGGTTTTTATGCTGACCAAGACGCCGCTTGCGCGCGCGCTCAAGCTTGCTCTCGCGCTACACGTCACGGCGCTTCCGCTCGCCGCCCATGCTCAAGCTTCATCGCCGGGCGCCACGCCAAATAGCCCGCCGCGCAACGACGCGGCGGCCGCGACCGGCGCCACGGCCGCCTCCAAGCACGACAAGACAGCTCCCGACGCCGCGCCCATCGCAACGTTGCCTGCGGTCAGAGTCGGCGGCAATGCCCTGCACAACGACTTCCACAGCGAAACATCCACCGTCGGAGCCAAAACGCCCACGGCGCTGCGCGACATCGCACAATCGGTCACCGTCATCAACCAGGCGCTGATGAAATCGCAGGGGGCAACGTCGTTTCAAGACAGCTTGCGCAATGCGCCGGGCATCACGATCGGCGGCGCCGAAGGCGGCCAGATCGGCAACAACATCAACTTGCGCGGCTTCACCGCGCAGAACGACATCTATCTCGACGGCTTTCGCGATCGCAATCAGTACTATCGCGACACGTTCGACCTCGAATCGATCGAGGTGTTGTACGGCCCCTCGTCGATGCTGTTCGGCCGCGGTTCGACGGGCGGCGTCATCAATCAAGTCAGCAAGCGCCCCACACTGAAAGCTTCCGGCGAAATCTCCACGACGCTCGGCACGAACGATCGCTACCGCACGGCGGTCGATTTGAACCGCCCGCTCACGGACACCGCCGCATTTCGCGTCGACGCGTTCGGCCAGTCGCTCGGCTCGACGCGCGACGAAATGAAGAACAAAGACTACGGCGTTGCCCCGTCGATTCGCTTCGGGATCGGCACGCCCACCGAAATCACGTTGTCCGCGTTGATTCAGCACAACTACGACATGCCCGACTACGGCGTGCAATCGATCGACGGGCATTCGTTTGCTCCGTCCATGCACACGTATTACGGCCTGACCGACGATCGAACGATTCAAGACGTCCAAACCCTGACGGCTCACATCGAACATAAAGTCTCCGATTCGCTCTCGGTGTCGAATCGCACGCGCTTCTCTCATTCGATGACCGACGCGCGCGAAACGGCGGCAGGCAAAGTGCTGACCGGGCCGCTTTCGAGCAGCACCGCTCTTTCGAACGGCAACTACACGAACCTGCCGCTCCAAGCGCTCTACGTCCAGTTGGCGAGTCACGACCGCGTGATCGAGAATCACTCGCTGTACAACGACACGATGGTTCGCTATCGATTCCACACGGGGTCGATTGGCCATGACGTCATCGCGGGCGCCGAGATCGGCCACGACAGCTACGGCAATCAAGCCTATACGCGCAATCACATGCCGGTCGTGTCGCTGGTCGACCCCGTGTACATGGCCACGCCTTCGAATGTCACGCAGACGGCCGGCAATCGCGCCGATTCCGGCGCCACCTCGCTGGCAGCGTATGTGAACGACACGATCTCGATCGGACAGCACTGGAAGCTGATCGGCGGCGTCCGCTGGGACCGCTTTCAAGCGCACATCCTCAATACGGTCAGCGCACCGGCCTACGCGGCGCAAACCAACTACTTCACAAGCGTGCGCGGCGGCGCGATCTATCAGCCCACCGACTGGCAGTCTTACTACTTCTCGTACGGCACCTCGTTCGATCCGTCGCTCCAGGCGCTAACCGTCACCAATCTCACGCAAAACCTCGCACCCGAGCACACGAAATCGTATGAGATCGGCGGCAAGTGGGATCTGCTCGGCGGCAACCTGTCGGTCACCTCGGCGTTGTTTCAGCAGGAAAAAGACAATGCGCGCACGCAAGTGTCCGCGACCGAATACTCGCTCGAAGGCGACATTCGGGTTCGCGGCTATCAAGCGGGCGTGACGGGTCATCTCTCGCCGAACTGGCAGGTATTCGGCGGCTATACGTACATGGACGCGGTCATTTTGCGGGCAGCTGACGGCACGCAAGGCCACGTGCCATCCAATACGCCGCGCAATACCGTGACGCTATGGACCGCGTACAACCTCACGCCGCATTGGGAAATCGGCGGCGGCCCCACTTATATGTCGGCACGTTATGCGGCGAATACGAATTACGTGCAGGTGGGCGGCTATACGCGTTGGGATGCGATGGCGGCATACCACGCGAAGCAATGGGATTTGCGCTTGAACTTGCTGAACCTGACGAACAAGTTCTACTACGACGCGCTGATTCAGTCGGACGGCGGCCGCTCCGTGCCGGGCGTCGGCCGCGCGCTCTTGGCCACGCTCGAATATCGCCTTTGATGACAGCGGCCGCCACGCGCACGACGCGCGCGATGCCCGCGCGTTCGTTCGCTAAGCGGCAGCGAAGGAAAGGACCCACATGCTGCTGAACATACCCGGCGTGCTGAACGCCGAGCAAATACGGATCGTGCGAAGCCGGCTCGAGGGCGCGGGCGACGCATGGGTCGACGGCCGCGCAACCGCGGGCTATTCGGGCGCACCGCTCAAGCGCAATCAACAACTCGCCGAGCATTCGCCGATCGCGCGCGAACTAGGCGATACCGTGCTGGCCGCGCTCGAGCGGCACCCTCGGTTCATCAGCGCCGTGCTGCCGAATCAGGTCTACCCGCCGCTGTTCAACCGTTACGAAGGGGGCATGACGTTCGGCAATCACGTCGATGGCGCCGTGCGCTTGCTTCCGAACGGTATCAAGCTGCGCACCGACGTATCTGCCACGCTGTTTCTATCCGCCCCCGAGGAGTACGACGGCGGCGAACTCGTGATCGAGGACACTTACGGAGCGCATGCCGTGAAGTTGCAGGCGGGCGACCTCGTGGTCTATCCGGCCACGAGCGTGCATCGCGTGACGCCCGTCACGCGCGGCGTGCGCGTCGCGAGCTTCTTCTGGGTGCAAAGCCTCGTGCGCAGCGACGCACAGCGCGCCCTGCTATTCGATATGGACAACGCGATCCAACGCTTGAACGCAACGGAAGCGGACGAGATCGCACGCCGCGATCTCGTCGGTTGCTATCACAACCTCTTGCGCCTGTGGAGCGAACCATGACCGTCTCCGAAGCCACCGCGCCGCTGCGCGCGGCGCCAGCGACCATAGGAGAACCCCGCTCGAAGCGCGGCCGGCGCGCCACTTTCATCAAGTGGTTGCGTCAGGTCCATGGCTGGGTCGGCCTCTGGGGGGCGGCTCTCGGCATGCTGTTCGGCGTGACGGGGTTCGTGCTCAACCATCGCATGGAGCCGCTGCGGATTTCGACCGGCGCCCCGCAGGTTTCGACCGTGCAGGTGAAATTGCCCGACCCGGCTCCGGCAACCCCGCACGCGCTCGCCAATTGGCTGCGCGAGCAATACGCGCTGACGGGGCGGCTCGGCCGCATTCAGCACGAACCTGCTCATCGCGTTTCGTGGGGCGCGCACGACACAGTGCAGCCCGAGCACTGGCAACTGATGTTTTCGGCGCCGAATGAAAATGTCATGGTCGAGTATTGGAAGGGCAACGATTTCGTAACGCTCAAGCGCAGCGAAAATGCCTTCGTCGCCACGCTGGTGAACCTGCATAGGGGCGTCGGGCTCGGCGTGGGGTGGGTGCTGTTGATCGATACGATCGCCGGCTCGCTCGTGCTGTTGTCGCTGACCGGCGTGTTGCTCTGGACACAGTTGCATCGAACGAAGACGCTCGCCGTCGTGCTCGTGTCCGGCTCGCTCGCGCTGGCCCTATGGGCGGGGCTCGCATGAGCACCCGGCCCAACACAGCGCCGCAGCGGCTGCATCGGCCCGTACTGGTGTCCGCGCGCGCAACACATGCAGGCCGCAGGCATGCGGCGGGGGTCGGCGTATGGGGAGCGTCGGTGCTCGTGCACGGCGCGGCGCTCATCGCCATCGTGAGCCACTTCGATGAGAAGCGAGCGGACACACCGCCCCTCGTTCCGCCTGTCTCGATCGAAGTGCTCGCACCGGCGCAACCCACACCGTCGATCCCACACGCGCCCGTCGCGCGACCGCCAGCGGCGCCAGCGGCCGCCGCACCCGCCGCGCGCGAGCACGCGCGTCAACCCACGACGCGCCCACTCCGTCCGCCAGTCCCGCATGCTCCCGCGGCGCCGGCGCCGTTGCCGTCGTCCCTGCCGGTACAGAGCACGCCATCGACGCAACCCGCGCCCGCCAGTTCGCCCGCGCCTGCCGCCCCGAGCGCCGCATCAGCCGCGCCAGCGCCCCCTCCGGAACCGGCCGTCACGCCGCCCATCGGCAACGCCGCGTATCTGAACAATCCGCCGCCGCGCTATCCGCAATCGGCGCAAGAGGAAGGTTGGGAGGGGCGCGCCGTGCTGCGCGTCCACGTCGACGCCTCGGGACACCCCATCGGCGTGCAATTGCATGCCTCGAGCGGTCACGAGGTGCTCGACAAGGCCGCGCTCGCCGCCGTGCGCCAGTGGACCTTCGTCCCCGCCAAGCGCGGCGCGACGCCCATCGACGGATGGGTCGACGTGCCGCTCGATTTTCGTCTGAACTGATTCCCGTTCGAAGGAGTACTTCACCATGTCCGAACTCGCCGCCGCTTCCATCGCCCACGTCGCGCTATGGATCTTGCTGGCTTTCTCCGTGGCAAGCTGGGCGCTGATCGTCCTCAAAACGCTGCAAGCGGTGCGCGCCGCTCGCGCCGATCGCCGCTACGAGCGCTCGTTCGAGCAGGCGAACGATCTGGCCGCCGCCGCGCGCTCGAGCGAAGCGGCCGCGGCCGATAGCCCGAAGGCGCAAGTGGCCGCTGCATTCTTCGCGGCGCTGACGCCCGCGCCCGTGGCGCACACGATCCACGTCGTGCAACCGCACGAACGAGAGCCGCGCGGCGACTACCCGGCGCGTTGCGAGCGTGCCCTCGCCCAGCGCATCCGCCAAGCGCGGCGCGCATCGGATAAAGGCTTGGCGGTGCTCGCGTCGATCGGCAGCACGGCGCCTTTCGTCGGTTTGTTCGGCACGGTGTTCGGCATCATTCACGCATTGAGCGCCATCTCGCATCGGGCGTCCGCGAGCATCGACGTCGTCGCGGGGCCGATCGGCGAGGCGCTCGTCGCGACCGGCGTGGGCATCGCCGTGGCTGTGCCGGCCGTGCTCGCCTACAACTTCTTCGTCCGCCGCAGCAAGTCGCAGAACGCCGACCTGGACGACTTCGCCAACGATCTGCTCGCGCTCGCCGAGCACCGCGGCTTCACACTTCGCGCAGGAGAGCGCCAAAGCGCCGCGGGCGCATCCGCCACGCCTGCTCGCGGCGAAACCGCGCAGGGGGCGCTTGCATAATGGCCTTTTCGACTCAATCGGATCAGGACGATGTCGTCAGCGAAATCAACATCACGCCGCTCGTCGACGTGATGTTGGTGTTGCTCGTCGCCTTCATCGTCACCGCGCCGCTGCTAAGCAATGCGATTCGCGTCAACTTGCCCAAGACCGAAGCCACCGCGAGCGCGCCCGAGCGCCCGGTGACCGTCAGCGTCGACAAAGACGGCACGGTCTTCATCGACAAACGCCGCATCGCCCCGCAAACGCGCGATGCCGAATTCGCACGATTGCACGCGCAGCACCCCGACGCGCCGGTCACGTTGCAAGGGGACGAAGGCACGCCATACGGCAACGTCGCGAAAGTCCTCGCGGCGCTTCAACGGGCCGGTGTGGCAAAGCTCGCGGTGTTGACGGCGCCGGTGCAGTAAAATACGCGCTTTCTCGAAACCACCAACGACATGTCCCTCGCCTCCACTCCCGAGATCATCGCCGAGCTCAAAGCCGGCCGGATGGTGATCCTCGTCGACGAAGAAGATCGCGAAAACGAAGGCGATCTCGTGCTCGCGGCCGATTTCGTCACCCCGGAAGCGATCAATTTCATGGCGCGCTACGGTCGCGGCTTGATTTGTCTGACGCTGACGCAAGAGCGCTGCAAACAGCTGAACCTGCCGCTCATGACGTACCGAAACGGGACGCAATACGGGACGGCGTTCACCGTCAGCATCGAAGCGGCCGAAGGCGTCACGACCGGCATCTCGGCCGCCGATCGCGCCCGCACGATCGCCACCGCCGTCGCGCACGACGTGCGGCCGGAGCAAATCGTGCAACCGGGGCACGTCTTCCCTATCATGGCCCAGCCCGGCGGCGTGCTCGTGCGCGCGGGGCACACCGAAGCCGGCTGCGACCTGACCGCGCTCGCCGGCCTCACGCCGGCGGCCGTGATCTGCGAGGTCATCAAGGACGACGGGACCATGGCGCGCCTGCCCGATCTGATCGAGTTCGCGGCGCAGCACGGCCTGAAGCTCGGCTCGATCGCCGATTTGATCCACTACCGCAGCCGCACCGAGTCGATCGTCACGCGCGTCGCCGAGCGCACGATGCAAACGGCGCACGGCCCGTTCCGCGCGATCCTCTATCAGGATCGCCCGAGCGGTTCGCCGCACCTCGCCCTCGTGCGCGGCACGCCCACGCCCGACACCGAAACGCCGGTGCGCGTCCATGAGCCTTTGTCGGTGCTCGATCTGCTCGAAGTCGGCACCTCCACCCATTCGTGGACGCTCGATGCCGCGATGAAGGACATCGCGCGCCGCGATCTGGGCGTGATCGTCATGTTGAACTGCGGCGACACGAAGGATCACCTGATCGACGTGTTCAAGGCGCTCGACGAGGAAGAAAAAGCGGCGCAGCTCAAGCGGCGGCCGGTCGACTTCAAGACTTACGGCGTCGGCGCCCAAATCTTGCGCGAACTCGGCGTCGGCAAAATGCAGGTGTTGTCGAACCCGCGCCGGCTCGGCAGCATGTCGGGCTACGGCCTTGAAGTCACGGGTTTCGTGCCGATGCCAGGCGCGAGCGCCCAGCCGAGCGCATAATCGCACGCGAGCGCCTCTCCCCCTACTTTCTACGGACCTCCAAATGGAAATCGGACAATACCAACCGAATCTCGACGGCGACGGCCTGCGCGTCGGCATCGTGCAATCGCGCTTCAACGAACCCGTCTGCAACGGTTTGGTCGACGCCTGCATCGAAGAGCTCGAACGCCTCGGCATCGCGGGCGAAGACGTCCTGCTCGTCACCGTCCCCGGCGCGCTCGAAATTCCGCTCGCATTGCAAAAGCTCGCAGAAAGCGGTCAGTTCGATGCGTTGATCGCGCTCGGCGCCGTGATCCGCGGCGAAACGTATCACTTCGAACTCGTTTCGAACGAAAGCGCCGCGGGCGTCGCACGCATCGGGCTCGACTTCGGCATCCCCGTCGCCAACGGCGTGCTGACGACCGACGCCGACGACCAAGCCGTCGCCCGCATGACCGAAAAGGGCCGCGACGCCGCGCGCGTGGCAGTCGAGATGGCGAATCTGTCGGTCGCGCTCGAGCAACTGGGCGGCGATGAGGACGAAGACGAAGAACAAGAGGACGAGGCATGAAGAGCGCCCGTCGACGTTCCCGCGAATTGGCCACGCAGGGGCTGTACCAGTGGCTGCTATCGGGCGCGCCCGCAGGTGAAATCGACGCCCAGCTGCGCGGGGCGCAAGGCTTCGACAAGGCCGATCACGAACACCTCGATGCGCTCCTGCACGGCGTGATCCGCGAGAACGAAGCGCTGTCGGCCGATCTCGTGCCGTGCTTGGACCGGCCCATCGAGCAACTCTCGCCCGTCGAACGGGCGGTATTGCTCGTGGCCGCGTTCGAATTCAAGCATCACGTCGAGATCCCGTATCGCGTCGTCATCAACGAAGCGGTCGAGCTCGCGAAGACGTTCGGCGGCTCGGACGGCTACAAGTACGTCAATGGCGTGCTCGACAAGCTCGCGTTGCAGTTGCGGGCTACGGAAGCACAGGCAGGCCGGGCCAACCGCTGAACCCCAGCGGTTGCCCTTTCGCACGCGCGCCGCGATCCGGCCCGCGTCGACCGAATTCGGATGGTTGATTGCATGAACATCGCTGCAGAACCGCTTGCAAAGTTGGCGTCGCGCGTCGACGCCATCGCTCCGTTCCACGTCATGGAGCTTGCCAAAGAAGCGCGGCAGCTCGAAGCGGCCGGACGGCACATCATCCATATGGGCATCGGCGAGCCTGACTTCACGGCGCCCGAGCCGGTGGTCGAAGCCGCGGCCGAGGCGCTGCGGCGCGGCGTAACGCAATATACGGGGGCGCTCGGCATCGCACCGCTGCGCGAAGCGATCGCCGCGTATTACCAGTCGCACTACGGGCTGATCGTCGATCCCGCACGCATCGTGATCACGGCCGGCGCGTCCGCGGCGCTGCTTCTCGCCTGCGCCGCGCTCGTCGACCGCGACGACGAAGTGCTCATGCCCGATCCGTCCTACCCGTGCAATCGCCACTTCGTGGCCGCCATGGAAGGCAAGCCGGTGCTCGTGCCGAGCGGGCCGGACGCGCGCTTTCAGCTGACGGCGGCCGAGATCGAAAACCGCTGGGGCGAACGAACGCGCGGCGTATTGCTCGCTTCGCCGTCCAACCCCACGGGCACGTCGATCGAACCCGCCGAACTCGAGCGGATCGTCAAAGCCGTGCGCGCTCGCGGCGGGTTTACGATCGTCGACGAGATCTATCAAGGGCTGTCGTACGATGCGCGGCCCGTCTCGGCGCTTTCGTTCGGCGACGACGTCGTCACCGTCAATAGCTTCTCGAAGTACTTCAACATGACCGGCTGGCGGTTGGGCTGGCTCGTCGTGCCGCCGGCGATGGTGGGCGCGTTTGAGAAGCTCGCGCAGAATCTGTTCATCTGCGCCTCGGCGCTCGCGCAGCATGCGGCGCTCGCCTGCTTCGAGCCCGAGACGATCGCCATCTACGAAGGACGCCGCCTCGAATTCAAGCGCCGGCGCGACTTCATCGTGCCGGCGCTCGAACGGCTGGGCTTCTCGGTCCCCGTCATGCCCGACGGTGCGTTCTATGTCTATGCCAACTGTCGCGGCGTACCGCACCCGGCGGCCGGCGACAGCGCCGCGCTCACGAAAGCCATGCTCCACGACGCCGGCGTCGTCCTCGTACCGGGTCTGGATTTCGGCCACCACGCCCCGCACGACTACATCCGTTTGTCGTACGCGACCGCCTATGCGTCGCTCGAAGAGGCCGTCACACGTCTCGCCCGGCTATTCGGGCATTGATGGCGTAGACGAGCAACCGGCCGCGGTACCGGGCCTTGCCGCTTTGGGCGAAAAAAAAGCACCTGCGTGAAGGTGCTTTTTTTATTGGGGCGGGTAGGTTTGCCGCTCGCCGCCTATGCGCCAAGCTCCGCCTGCGCGCCATGCCGCGGCGCGCCGCCACCCGCCGAATCGTCGGAAGTCGCTGCCGGTGCAGGCGTACCGCTCGTACTCGTCTTCGTTTGCGGGCTGGCCGAATGGTCGCTATCGAGCGCGACTTGCACGCGTTTGGTCGAGACGACGATCTGCTTTTGCGGCGCCTGCGGCGCGTTGATCGGCACCGATCGGCCGCGCGCCACATCGCGCAAACGGCCACGCTCGGCCAATACCTTGGCGCCGTAGCCACCGTCGTCCTGCGAGGTCGAACCGACGTAAAGACGCAGCCCGTCGGCCAGCGAGCCGCCGCGCGCGATGCAATCTTTCAGCACGACCGCGCCGACGGTAATGTTCGCGAGCGGTTCGAGCGCTGCACCCGGGCCGCCGAAATAGCGAAATTTGTCGGAGTGGACCTTCGACATGACCTGCATGAGCCCTTGCGCCCCAACGCCGCTTTCCGCGTACGGATTAAAGCCCGATTCGATCGCCATGACGGCGAGCAGCAGCAAAGGATCGAGACCGACTTGGCGGCCCGTGTCGAACGCCGCCTTGACGAGTTCGCCGACGGGCTCTTGCGCGACGTGATAGCGCCGCGACAGATACGACGTCACGAGCCCCTGCTCGCGTGCCGAAACGAGCACGCGGTCGTCGCGTGCGTCGGCCGAGACGCGCTGCGACGAGATCATCTTGGCAAGCAGGTACAGATTCGATGGCGTCAAGCTCGTGGGCAGACGCGCGTCGAGCGAGGGAGCCGAGCCCGTCAGCGCAAGGCCGCTCGCGCCGCTGCCATCGAAGGCGCCGTCATAGCTCGCGTTGTCGAGCCCGGCGGCGGCGCCGGGTGCGTCGTCGCTCGTCTCGGGGGCGGCCGGGCCGAACGCGGGCAACGGGTGGCCGCTCAACAGCCGCGCCGGCCCCGCTTGGACGGCGGCCGAGATGAACGGCATCAAACGTGCGGCGAGCGTGCCGCGCACGGTGGGCAACAGCCACAGCGCGAGCGCAACGAGGACGGCGCAAGCGCCCACGACACTAAACAGATGGTGACTGACACGCGTCCCACGGCGCAGCGCGGTTCGAATCGCTGCGGCAAAACTGCCGTCGGGACGCCACGATAACCAAGCATTCATTCAGTTCTCCCATTGAGCATGGCTCGTCCCGACGGGTACCACGGCGCACGAGCGCCAACCGAGAGGAAAGAGCCAAGACGTCGCGAGCCTTGGTTGGGGACCGCGGCGACGCCGGGATACGGCAAGCTACCGTCATCGACGGCAACGCACCGTGTGGAGAGCCACATCGGAGCAAAAGGACCGGCGGCACGCCTTGGGGCATGCACACGGTGACTCTCACGCGAAAGCCAGCGGCAACGCGCTGGCGGAAGACAACTCTTTGGGCCGTAGAACGCCGTGCAGGGCGGCGTACGGCGACGCGACACTTTCGGCCGCGAGCTGGACCGGGGGCAGTCAACTCAAAACGACTTGGCCCTGCAGCCAATGTGGGACGGATTCTAGCAGGCTTTTATAGATCGTCAATGCTACAAATCCGCGAAATGATAACAAAATGTAATGAAGGGACGGCGCGGAGCGGCTAAAATCCGCGCCCCGCGCGCGTTTCCACCATTTTGCTTTCGCGCTGCCGCATGAACGTCAATTCGCTGTGCAGGTAAAATCGTCGGCTTCCTGCGCCCGGGGCATCGGGCGCTTCCACGGCTCCAGTCGTAGGCTCAACATTCGTATGAAATACAAGGATCTACGTGACTTCGTCGGCCGCCTCGAAGCCCTCGGCGAGATGCGGCGCGTGCCCGATAGCGTCTCTCCCGTGCTCGAGATGACGGATCTATGCGATCGCGTCCTGCGCGCGGGCGGCCCTGCGCTGCTGTTCGAATCGCCTACGGAGTACCCGTTCTCCGTGCTCGGCAACCTCTTCGGCACGACGCGGCGGATCGCCCTGGGCATGGGGATCGACGAGACGGCAGCGGCCGAGGAAGGCGCGGCGTTGCGCTCGCTGCGCGACGTGGGGCGGCTGCTGTCGGCCTTGAAGGAGCCGGAGCCGCCCAAAGGGCTCAAGGACGCCGGCAAGCTGTTCTCGCTCGCCAAGGCGGTGTGGGATATGGCGCCCAAGACGGTCAGCGCCCCGCCCTGCCAAGAGATCGTGTGGGAAGGCGCCGACGTCGATCTCGCCCGCCTGCCGATCCAAACTTGCTGGCCGGGCGACGCCGCCCCGCTCGTGACCTGGGGGCTGACAGTGACGCGCGGGCCGAACAAGCCGCGGCAGAACCTCGGCATCTACCGGCAGCAGCTGATCGGGCGCAACAAGCTCATCATGCGCTGGCTCGCCCATCGCGGCGGTGCGCTCGATTTCCGCGAATTCGCGCTCGCCAATCCGGGCAAGCCGTATCCGGTCGCCGTCGTCCTCGGCGCCGATCCGGCTACGATGCTGGGCGCGGTGACGCCTGTTCCCGACACCTTATCGGAATATCAATTCGCCGGCCTGCTGCGCGGCGCGCGCACCGAGTTGGCGCGATGCCTGACGCCCGGGGTCGATGCACTGCAAGTGCCCGCGCGCGCGGAAATCGTGCTCGAAGGGTTCATCTATCCGCAACAGGGTGCGCCGGAGGCTGCGCCCGCAGGCGCCCCGCCGCGGCCGTCCCGAGGCGCGGCGGCCGCCTACGAGCATGCGCTCGAAGGGCCCTATGGCGATCACACGGGCTATTACAACGAACAAGAATGGTTTCCCGTGTTCACCGTCGATCGCATCACGATGCGGCGCGACGCGATCTATCACTCCACATACACGGGCAAACCGCCCGACGAGCCCGCGATGCTCGGCGTCGCGCTCAATGAAGTGTTCGTGCCGCTTCTGCAAAAGCAGTTCTCCGAAATCACCGACTTCTATCTGCCCCCCGAAGGCTGTAGCTATCGGATGGCGATCGTGCAGATGAAGAAGAGTTACGCAGGACACGCCAAGCGCGTCATGTTCGGCGTCTGGAGCTTCTTGCGACAGTTCATGTATACGAAGTTCATCGTCGTCGTCGATGAAGACGTGAACGTGCGCGACTGGAAAGAGGTGATCTGGGCGATCACGACGCGCGTCGACCCGGCGCGCGACACGGTTCTCGTCGAACGCACCCCCATCGACTATCTCGACTTCGCCTCGCCCGTCGCGGGCCTCGGCTCCAAAATGGGACTCGACGCGACCAACAAGTGGCCCGGCGAAACCGATCGCGAATGGGGCCGGCCGATCGCCATGGATCCGGCCGTGAAAACGCGTGTCGACGCTTTGTACGAACGCCTGGGGCTCGGCCGCTGATATATAAAGCGGCGGGCGCTTTCCGGACTTGTAAAGGAACCGTCATCGTCATGAAGACTGCGCTGGCCGCCGACGCGGCCGTCACGACCTATCGCGGCCCCGCCGTCGAAAACCGGCATATGGCGCACATCGCCGTGACCGATGCGGCGGGCCGCCTGCTCCATGCTTTCGGCGATCCGCATCGCCCGACGCTGCCGCGCTCGGCCGTCAAACCGGCGCAGGCGCTAGCCGTGCTCGAAACCGGGGCGCTCGAGCGCTTCGGGTTCGACGAAGCGGATCTCGCGCTGATGTGCGCATCGCACAACAGCGAAGAGCGCCATGTCGCGCGCGCACGAGCCATGCTCGCGAAAGCGCACGTGACGGAGGACGATCTGCGCTGCGGCGGCCATGCGGCCATTTCGGACGAAGTACAACGCGGCTGGATCAAGCGGGACTTCGCTCCGACGCCCGTTTGCAGCAACTGTTCCGGCAAGCATGCGGGCATGTTGGCGGCTGCATTGGCGATGGGCGCGCAAACAAAGGACTACGAACGGCCCGAGCATCCGCTTCAGCGGCACGTGAGATCCACGCTGGCGGAGCTCGTCGGGCTGAACGAGGCCGACATCGCCTGGGGCACCGACGGTTGCAACTTGCCGACGCCAAGCTTCGCGCTGGACCGCCTAGCGCTGCTCTTCGTGAAGCTCGCTGCCGCCGCCGATCTGCCCGCGCCGGCATCGCCGCGCGACGCGGCGCTCGCGCGCATCTATCGGGCGATGACGGCGCACCCGGAACTCGTCGCCGGTAACGGGCGATACTGCACGGCGCTCATGAGCGCATTTGGCGGCAACGTCGTCGGCAAAGTCGGCGCCGAAGGCAGCTACGGCCTCGGCGTGCGCGCCGGTGCGCATGGGGTCGAAGGCGTCGCAGGCCCGATCGGCGTCGCCGTGAAAGTCGAAGACGGCAACGGCGCCGTGTTGACGGCCGTGGTCACCGAAGTGCTGCACCAGCTTCAGATCGGCACATCGCAACAGCGCGCACAGTTGGATGTTTTCCGCGCGCCGAAGATCAAAAACACCGTCGGGCTCGAAGTCGGGCGCACGCAGGTGTGCGTCCCGCTTGCGCGGCAGGCAACGTCAACCTGATATGCCTGTACGGCCGCCGTATCGGCGGCCGCATCCGCACTCCACTTCGATCGCCTTCTCACTCATACAGTTAGCGCAGCATGCATCCGGTATCGCTCTTGTCCAACGGCTTTTTCCTGTCGCTTTCGCTGTGCCTCGACATCGGCATCGTCAATGTCGCGATTCTCTCGCGCACGCTGGCGCAGGGGTTTGCGCCCGGCTTCTGGCTCGGACTCGGCTCGTGCTTCGGCGATCTCGTCTATGCGACGCTGGCGCTGGCGGGCATGTCGGCCCTCCTCCAGTTCGATGCCGTACGCTGGGTCGTCTGGATCGGCGGCGCGGCCATGCTGTTGTATCTGACGTGGAAAATGGCGCGTGAGGCGTTCGCGCCCGCGCCAGCGGCAACGGGCACGCCTGCGGATACGGACAAGAGCGCAACGCGCGGCTTCGCTCGCGGCGTCGCGCTGGCGATGTCGTCGCCGTCGGCCATTTTGTGGTTCGCGGCCGTCGGCGGCGCGCTCATTGCGAAAGCCGGCGCCACGAGCACGCGCACGGCGTCGATTTTCCTCATCGGCTTCTTTTTAGGCGGGCTCGCCTGGACCGTGTTCATCTGCGTGCTCGCGAGCCACGGCAGAAAGCGCGCCGGTGCGTCGCTGCTGCGCGGATGCCATATCGTCTCCGCTCTGCTGTTCGCTTACCTGGCGTACAGCGTCATCTTCGACGGCTATCGCGATCTCATCCTGCACGCTTCGCACGCGACCGTCTAAGTTCGTCCGCGCTAGCCGACGCACACGGCAGGCCCGCGCAACTTGCAACGGCCCTCTGCGTCGACGCCGATCCGCCGCCCGTGGACCACAAGACGACGGCGCGGCGCCTTATCCGAGGAATTCAGCATAGCGCGGCAGATCGACGTTGCCGCCGCTCACGATCACACCGACGCGTTTTCCTTTGACCGGCACGATGCCGTGCATGACGGCCGCCGCGGCGAGACAACCGGTCGGCTCGACGACCATCTTCATGCGCTGAGCGAAAAAGCGCATCGTCTCGATCAGTTGGGCGTCGCTGACCGTTTCGATCTTCGAGACGAGTCGCTGAATGACGGGGAACGTATAGTTGCCGAGGAACGCCGTGGCTGCGCCGTCGGCGATCGTGCGGGGCGGATCGATCTTCACGATTTCGCCGCGCGCAAGCGACTGCTGGCCATCGTTGCCCGCTTCCGGCTCGACGCCGACGATCTCGCAAGAAGGGCTGAGCGCGGCCGCCGATAACGAGCAACCCGAGAGCAGTCCCCCGCCGCCCAGGCATACGACGAGCACGTCGAGCGGCCCCGTCTCCTCGATCAGTTCCTTGGCCGCCGTACCCTGCCCGGCCATCACGTGCGGATGGTCGTACGGCGGAATCAGCGTCATGCCGCGTTCTTGCGCGAGCTGTCGGCCGATCGCATCGCGATCTTCGGTATAGCGATCGTAAAAGACGATCTCGCCGCCGTAACCCTTGGTCGCCTCGACCTTCGCCGCGGGCGCATCCTTGGGCATCACGATCGTCGCGCGAATCCCGGCGAGCTTCGCGGACAACGCAATCGCCTGCGCGTGGTTGCCCGACGAATACGTGATCACGCCGCCGGCGCGCGCATCGGCGTCGAAGTGCGAAATGGCGTTGTACGCGCCGCGGAATTTGAACGCGCCCATGCGTTGAAAATTCTCGCACTTGAAGAAAACCGACCCGCCGACGCGTTCGTCGAAGGTACGCGAGGTGAGGACCGGCGTGCGATGCGCGACGCCGTCGATACGCGAGGCGGCGTCGACGACGTCATCGAAAGTGGGAAGAGCGAGCGCTTGCATGGGCGATGGAGCCCGCGACGGGGCAAGAGTGAGGGAAAGCGCATTGTCCCAGCTTCCGCCGGCGTTTGCGATAGCATCCGCCGCCGCTTACGCGCGCCAAACGTGCCGACGGCGCAACGCGGCGGGAGCCGGCGTTGCGCCGTCGGGAATGGCGAATGAGACGTTGGCGCTCGAGTTCAAGCGCGCATTCGAACTATTCGAACTAACGGGCGCTTTACCAGCGACGCCAGTGGCGGTGATGATGCCAGCCGCCGTAGTAGCCGCCGTAACCACCGTAATACACGGGGGGCGGTGGCGCATAGTACACGGGCGGCGGCGGTGCGTAGACGACGCGCGGCGGCGCATAGTAGACAGGCGGCGGCGCCTCGTACACGGGGTAAGCCGGGGCCATGGGCACGCCGATGCCGATGCCGACCGACACGTGCGCCTGCGCGGTCGCGGCGAACCCCGCGCTCAACGTCGCCGCGGCGATCAACAAAGCAAGCTTTTTCATTCCTATTCCTCTGGCGAAAGTGCGGACGCGCCGCTGCACGCGCCGCTGCACGTGCCCGGCACGACCGCATCGATGCTTCAAATGTATAGAAAAAACGGCGCCGACGCGTCGAGCATTTGTTGCAAATTGCAATGGGAGGGCCGCCGGGCGGCCGCGTGGAGGCGGGCCGGCAAAGCGCGGCAAGGTGCGATGGGTGAGATTTTACCGGTCGTGGGGCGAACGCCCCGGCATCGTCGGTAATGTTTAATTACAAATTCGACGGGGGCAAGCGCCGCGGTGCGCCCAGGCGGACCTGGAAGCGTCGTGCGTCACCCGACTTTCACATAGGTGAATTCGCGCGTGATGCTGGGTGGCACATAGGCCTCGCCGATCTTGACGCGCGGCGTCAGCCGCTTCTTCTGATCCCACCAAAGACGCCGTTGCGCCCGGCTCAAGAACCGCAAATGCTTGCGATAAGAAAAAACGTTCATCGTGACCTCCCATGCATGACTGCGACGCAAGATCGAAGAACGAAACGCAGTCGAGGCGCATGCAACGCCCCGCTCCGTGTCTCAATACGACGCTTCAAACGGACCGGCGAAAATCGGCACGAACCCCCGTTGCGCAACGGCGCGCGCCGAGGTATGCAAAATGCGCACGTGCCGCCGACGCGATGGGCGATACTGACGCCTTCCTCGTTCACGTACGGATGCGCGACTGCGCTTCGTTGCCTCTTCCCATGTCGTTCCCAGCTCTTGCTCGCCTCGGCTTCATCGGCGCCGGCCGCTTGGCGCGGTGCCTCGCGCTCGGCTTCGCCCGCGCGGGCTACCCTGTCGCCGCCGTCGCCGCGCGCTCGGCCGCGTCCGCGCAGCGCCTGGCGCGGGAACTTCCGCAATGCCGCGCGGTGGTCGACCCGCAAGCGGTGGTCGACGCCTCCGACGTTGTCTTTTTAGCGGTTCCCGATGACAACATCGGTACGATCGCGAACACATTACGGTTCGACCACGTGAGCGCCCGCTCGCAGGCACTCGTCCATTGCAGCGGCGCAACCCAGGTCGAGGTGTTGGCCGCCGCCCGCGCGCAGGGCGCATCGATCGGCGGGTTTCATCCGCTTTACCTGTTCGGCGGGGATGACGGCGACCTCGCACGGATTGCCGGTTGTTCGGTCACGATCGAAGCGCCCGAGGAACTCGCCGTCGTGCTTCAAGCGCTGGCCCGCTCGCTCGGCTGCGAAGTGCTGACGCTGCCCGGTGGACAGCGCATGCTGTATCACGGCGCCGCGCATTACGCGGCCAGTTTCGTGCTGGGCGCGCTCGACGAGGCCGCCGAAATTTGGGGCATGCTCGGCTTCACCGAAGAACAGTCGCTGCGCGCCCTGTTGCCGATGTTGGCGGGCACCGTGGAAGCCGCACGGGCCAAGGGCTTGCCCGGCGCGCTCGCCGGGCCGGTCTCGCGCGGCGACGCGGCGACGCTCACGCGGCAGTTGGCGGCGTTCGAGCGCCTGGGCGCCGAGCACGCCGCGCTCTATGCGTTGCTCACGCGCCGCTTGCTTGCGCTCGCGCGGCGCCGGGCCCAACCGCCCGCCGCCATCGAGGCGATGACCGAGGCCGTTCAAGCCACGCTGGCGGCCTGTTCGAGCACTCCCTCTTGCCAAGTGCAAGCGCCCAGTCAGCCGTGATATGGTGACGACCGGCAGCCGGCGGGCCGAGTCAAATCGCCGGCGCCCCAGCAACTGAGGAGAAAGCCACAATGATCAAGGTCAGCATTCTCTACCGGTATCGCGACAACGTCCGTTTCGATATCGACTACTATCGCGACAAGCATATGACGCGCGCCGCGAAGCATTTCGGCACGGCGCTGAAAGGATGGTCCATCGATAAAGGCGTCAGCGGGGGCGAACCGGGTTCGAATCCGGCGTTCGTGGGCGCCGGCCACTTTCTGTTCGATTCTGTCGAGGCATTTCAGAAGGTGTTCGAGCCCGTGGCCCACGAACTCGTCGCCGATATTCCGAACTACACCGATAGCACGCCGCAAATTCTCATCAGCGAAGTCGTGACGAGCGTTTGACAATACGCCGTCCACCGGCGCCGGGGCGTCGGGGCTCCGGGCCGCCAAGAAACTCAAAGAAGGAAAGGATCGAAGATGTTCGGGGACATTGCCCGCTTTTTACTCAATACCGTTTTCACGTTGTTCGGCGCGGCGCTCATTCTGCGCGCTTGGATGCAGGTGGTGCGCCTGCCGCCGTACAACCCCGTATCGAACGCCATCTTTCACGCGACGAATTGGCTCGTGTTGCCGCTTCGGCGCGCGCTGCCGAGCGGCCGCCGCGTCGACGTGGCCAGTATCGTGGCGGTGCTGTTGGCGGCGATCGTCTACGTGGTTGCGATGGTGGCGATCGCCGGCGTGGACCCGCTCGGGTTCGCCCCGGTGATCGCGCTCGTTTCCTTGCTGACCGTCGTCAAGTGGGCGCTCAACCTGATCATCTGGTTGACGATCCTGATGGCGTTGCTCTCATGGCTCAATCCGCACTCGCCCGCCATGCCGATCCTCTATCAGCTCACGGCGCCGTTTTTGAACCCGCTGCGGCGCGTGATCCCGAACCTCGGCGGCATCGATCTTTCACCGATCTTGCTGTTCGTCATCGTTCAGGTATTGCTGATGGTGGTCACACGGGCGGCCGTATCGCTCACGCTGTTCGGCATTTGATTCGACCGGCGACCGGGGGCCATCGGCCCCAAACGCCGGGTCACGCGTCGGGTCCGATGACGCCGAACGTGGCCGGGATTTCCGTATACACGGCGCGCACTTTCTCTCGCGAAACGCATTCGACGAGTGCACGGGCCTCGGTCTCCGTGGCTAGGAACTCGATTTCGACCGTCAGCGAGCCTTGCAACTCGAAGAAGCGGTCCTCGTGCAATACGCCATGCGCGCCGAAGCCCGCCATGGCGCGAAACGCCGAACCGCCGATGATTCCCATCTCCTTGGCGCGGTGAAGCAGCCACTCCCACAGCAGCTTGCCGTGAAGCCGATGGTTTTCGTGAACATAGAACCGCAACAAGACGTACCGCTCGGACTGCATGTGACCTCCCGACGCTGACATCGTGCGTATTCGATTTTGCCTGCGGGCGTGCGGCGCCACAACTATGAATCTCAGTAGCGGCGCGTCGGCAGCGGTTATGCCGCGCTTGCCGCGGCGCCGATCGTCACACGGCGGCGAGCCAGAGACGCGCCGTCCACATGCCGAGCGCCGTGAGCGAAAACGAGCCGAACAAATGCAGGCCGGCGGCAGCCAGTCCCCAGCCCAGTTCGCCTTGCGACAACAAAGTGACGACTTCCGCGGAAAACGTCGAGAAGGTGGTCAAGCCGCCCATGAACCCCGTGATGACGAAGAGCCGCAATTCGGGCGGCAGACCGGCTTTGGCGGCAAACAGCGCCGCGGCGACGCCGATGAAATAGCCGCCGATCAGATTGGCCGCGAGCGTGCCGAGCGGAATCGTGGGAAAGACGGCGTTCAAGCCGAGACTCAATCCCCAGCGCAACAATGCGCCGAGCCCGGCGCCGACAAAGATGGAGAGAATCGAATAAATCAACGTGCGGTCCTGATTCGAAGCGTGGTGTTGATCGAACCGGGACGGGGCGCGACGCGCGAGCGAACGCCTACCGATTCCGGCTCGGGGAACAGGTAGGCATCATCAGCCACGGGGGCGGTTGAAGGAGGAATGCCATCTCCCGCGCAAACAGGCGTCGTACCGCTATGCCCTGTCGGACGCAACGAGGCGATACTTTAAGCGTTGCCGGAGCGGCAGGCAACAGCGACCGGAGGCAGGCTAACCACGCCCTTCGAACAAGTCGCGCTCGCGCGCCAGGCCCTCGCCGACCACGTCGAAGAAAGCCCGCACTCTAGCGGTGCCTTTGAGATCCGCGTGAGCGACCATCCACAATTCGCCCTCCAACCCGGGAGCGGGCGGATTCATCGCGCGCACGACGCCGTTTTCGCTGTCGCCGAGATAGCACGGCAGCAAGGCGAGCCCGATGCCCGAGCGCGCGGCCACCAATTGATTGACGAGACTATTGCTGCGATACACGAAAGCGTCATGAGGCACGGCCTGCGAAAGCCATTGCGCCGCGGCGATCTGCGTCGTCCCGTACTCCCACCCTATCAGCGCGTGGCGCTCGAGCTCCGCCACGCTGGAAAGCGATCCGCTGTTTTCAGCCAAATAGCCCGGCGACGCGTAAAACGCCCATGCGACTTGCGCGAGCCTGCGCCCCCACAGGTCGCCTTCCTTGGGCCGCACCGGGCGCAATGCGATATCGACCTCTCGTCGCGAGAGATTGAGCACGTGATTGTCGACGACCAACTCGACCACGACGCCCGGATGCGTCTGCCGGAACACCGCGAGATGCCGGGTCAAGCGACTGTACGCCAACGTTTCCGATGAAGTGACGCGCAAGCGGCCGCACAGCCGATGGTCGCGGCCCGTTAGATCGCGATCGAGCGCGAGCGCTTCGTCCTCCATGCGCTCGGCGGCCGCCGCCATGCGCTGCCCTGCCTCGGTGGCCTGATACACGCCGCCCGACAAGCGCTCGAAGAGCCGCACGCCGAGCCGCGTCTCGAGCGCCTTCAAGCGGCGAAACGCCGTCGAATGATCGATGCTCAACCGCTCGGCCGCCGCGGTCAAACTGGCGGCGCGGTGCACGGCGAGCACAAGCCTCAATTCGTTCCAATCGTTCATGCGCGAACGTTAATCGATTGCTTGCGCAAACGCAATCCGAAATGGCATTTGCGCAATAGACTTTGCATGTCCGCACACCCTATGCTGGCTCCGTGGTTCATTTCCCGTCATTGAACAAGACTCAAGAGGCCTCTATGAAGCTCTATTACTCCGCCGCCGCCTGCTCGCTTTCGCCGCATATCGTCGCCGTGGAAGCGGGCATCGCAGTTCAATTGGAACGCGTGAGCATCAGCAAAACGCCGCATACCACCGGATCCGGGCTCGATTTTTCGGCCATCAATCCGAACGGTTATGTCCCGGTGCTCGAACTCGACGACGGCACGCTGCTTACCGAAGGCCCCGCGATCGTGCAATATCTCGCCGACATGAAGCCGGAAAGCGGCTTGGCGCCGCCGGCCGGAACGGTGGCGCGCGCCCGTCTGCAAGCGTGGCTGAACTTCATCGCCACTGAATTGCACAAAATGTACAGCCCGTGGCTGTTCCACAACGAATACGGCGAGCAGGCGCAAGCCGTCGCGCGCGGCAAGATTGCCGAGCGGCTCGCATACGTCGACACGCATTTGGCTACGGGCGGCCCCTTTCTCGCGGGCGAAGCGTTCACGGTGGCGGACGCTTATCTGTTCACCATCGTCAGTTGGTCGCGGTTCGTCAACGTCGACCTATCCGCCTTCCCGGATCTGCGCGCCTATCTCGAACGGGTCGGCCGGCGCCCTGCGGTGCGCGAAGCGATGCAGGCCGAAGGGTTGAAGGTGCCCGCATGACTCGGTTATCGGCAACGCCGGCCTACACGTTGGTGAGCCATCCGCTGTGTCCGTATGTGCAGCGCGCCGCGATCGCACTCGCCGAAAAAGGCGTGGCCTTCAGGCGACGCTACATCGATCTGGCCGATAAACCGGCATGGTTTAGCGCTGTGTCGCCGCTCGGCAAGGTTCCTTTGTTGCTCGTCGATGGGCACGGCGCCGACGAACCCGCGGTCGTTTTCGAGAGCGCGGTCATTTGCGAATATCTCGAAGACGTCGGCGCGGGTCCCGGGCTGCATCCGTCGGCAGCGCTGGAGCGCGCGCGGCATCGCAGTTGGATCGAATTCGCGTCGGCCATTCTCGGCGACATCTGGCATTTCGAGACCGCCACCGACGCGAGCACCTACGAGACAAAGCGCGAGGCCCTGGAAAGGAAGTTCCTTCGCGTCGAAGCCGAACTGGGCGACGGGCCGTTGTTTTCCGGTTCCAGAATGTGCCTCGTCGACGCGGCATTCGCACCGATCTTCAGATACTTCGACGTGTTCGATACGCTCGCGCCCACCGGCGTCTTTGCGCAGACGCCGAAAGTGGGCGCTTGGCGGCGCGCACTATTCGAAAGACCCAGTGTGAAGGACGCCGTCTTGCCGGGTTATGAGGCGCGGCTACTCGCATTCCTGACCCGGCATGACGCTTATTTGCTCAAGCACCCGCAAGCGCTCGCATCCAATCTCGTCCCGTCGTCTTCACCTAATACTTAGGCATTGACCTAAGTATCGGCGCGGCCTACCATCTGCATCGCAGATGCAATCGATGGAGGCCCGTGCTGTGAGACCGCAGACTAACGGCGGACGCCGCGGTTCAGTCGCGCCAGATCCCGCAATCGTGGACCGGGTCTTTCGCGCGCTGTCCGATACGACGCGGCGCAGCGTCTTGGAGAAGTTGTCGGTTCGCCCGGCGTCAGTGAGCGAACTGGCGGCGCCCTTCGACATGGCGCTGCCCTCCTTCATCGGGCATCTGAAAGTGCTGGAGGAAAGCGGCCTCGTGCGCTCCTACAAGAGGGGGCGCATTCGCACCTACGAAATCGCCCCGGAGCAAATCAAGCTGGCCGAAGACTGGCTCGGCGAGCAGCGCAGGCTCTGGGAGCGACGCCTTGATCGACTCGACGCCTATCTAATGAAAATGAAGGAGGAGCACAAGGAATGACCTCGCCCATCATCAAACTCAACCCCGAATTGGATCTCGTTCTCGAGCGCGAAATCGACGTCCCGGTCGAACTCGTCTGGAAAGCGTGGACCACCCCCGAGCATCTGCGTCAATGGTTCGCGCCCAAGCCCTGGAACATCACCGCCTGTGAGATCGACCTTCGCCCCGGCGGCGCACTCACCTTCACCATGCGGTCGCCGGACGGCGGCGAGTTTCCGAATACGCTCTGCTTGCTCGAAGTGACGCCCTGCGAGCGACTGATCATGACCGATGCGCTGCAAGCGGGGTATCGTCCGTCGGCGAATCCATTCTTTACGGCGGTCGTCGAGATGGAACGACGCGGCGCCGGCGCGTACTACAAAGCGATGGCGATTCACAGCGACGAGCAAAATCGCAAGAAGCACGAGGAAATGGGCTTTCACGATGGCTGGGGCACGGTGCTCACGCAGATGGTCGATTACATCTTGGCGGGGCACGTGTCGCAATGATGCGGGCTTGGCGTTATTGATGAACGGGATCGGCCTCTCCCGAAGAGAGGCCATCATCCGTGTTCGCGCAGCCCCACCAGGCTGGGCGCGGAAAAGCTTAGCGACAGCAAGCCGGAATCGGCGCACACTGCCAGGACATTCGAGCTTTTCTACGAGCATCGATACAACGGGAGAATTGTCATGGCAAAAGGTCAATTGCGCAGCAATCGAGAAGCCAAGAAACCGAAGCAACCGAAAAAGCCGGCGCCCGTGTGGTCTCCGTCAGGGTCGGCCCCAAGCAACGCGCGGTCGAATGCCGCGCAAGCGCAGAAAAAGCATTGACGACGAACGCGGCAGGAATCGTCGGGCCGGATTGATGCCGCCCGATGTCGTTTCGGTGTTGCTCCTGCCGCTGCCTCGATAATTCGCTCCCGCGCCAGCGCGGGAGTCGCGATGTTCATGCCGGTCGGCTTGGACGCCGCTGCCTCGCCACCGCCCTACCTATCCCGATGGGATTCCGGCAAATCCGAACCTGCCGAACCTGCCGAACCTGCCGAACCTGCCGAACCTGCCGAACCTGCCGAACCTACCATATGCGGATAAGCGGCCGCGAACACCGCCGACACTTCAGCGCGAAACCAGCGCTGCGCGGGATCATGATCGAGGCGGGGATGCCAAATCGCAGAGACGTTGAACGCGGGCATGCGCAGGGGTAACTCGAACGGCCGCACCCCGTTGGCCGCCGCGTAGTCAGGCAGGAAGGCATTGCCCAAACACGAATGCGGGACAACGGCCAGCAAGTCCGATTGACGAGCGAGTTGGATGGCGCTCGTATAGGACGGCACCACGATCGGCACGCGCCGCCGCAGCTCGCTTAGTTCGAGGGCCGCGTCGACCGGATCATCGGCTTGCCCCGTGCGCGAGATCGCCACATGCGGGTATGCGGCCCATCGCTCGAGGCTCACATCGCCATCGCTCAAGAGCGGATGGCCGATGCCGCAGACGCCGATGTAGCGGTCACGCAAAAGCAAGCGCGTACGCACCTCCGGCGCCGAGGTTTTGACGATACCGATTTCCAGATCGACGTTGCCCTCCCTGAGCGGCTGCGCATTCCAGTCCGGCTTCGGCGTGAAGCGAAGCTGCACCCGCGGCGCCGCTCGCCGCACCCGCGCCATCAACGCCGCGCCAAGCAGATCGACGAAGCCCTCCCCCGCCCGCACAGTGAAGCGCTGTTCGAGCGTCGCGATCTCGAGCCGAGGATCGGCTCGGCCGAGCGCCGCCTCCGCTTCGCGGACCAGGGCGGGAATGCGCTTACTCAACTGCTCGGCGTAAGGCGTGAGGACCAGCGCGCGGCCAGCCTGCAATAACAGACGATCGCCCGTGGCCGCCCGCAGCCGCGCAAGCGTGCGGCTCATGGCCGATACGCTCAGCTCGAGCCGTAGCGCGGCTCGTGTAACGCTGCGTTCGCTCAGCAATGCATCGAGCGCGATCAAAAGGTTGAGGTCGACGCGTGACATGCCCGCAGCATAGTCGAAAACGATCTATGCATGGCGTTTCATGCAATCGTTGATTGCATCCCAGGCGTCTGGTGCAAATCGACTGCCGTCCGCAAAATGGACGACGTCACTCATGCAAAGGATCGCTCATGCCCAACGTCTCAACGCCCACGCCCACCGTCTTACTGATTGGCGCCTCGCGCGGCCTTGGACACGCGATGGCGACCGAGTTCGTGAAAAAGGGATGGCAGGTAGTGGGCACCGTTCGCGCGGGTCGCCGCACGCTGCTGCACGACTTGGCCGATGCCTGTCCGGGCCGCGTAGAGGTCGAGACGCTCGACATCACGCTCCCCGAGCAACTCCGCGCGTTGCGCGAACGCTTGGCCGGACGAATCTTCGAGATGCTGTTCGTCAACGCCGGCACCACCAATCCCGACCCGACTCAAACCATTGGAGAAGTATCGACCGAGGATTTCGTGAGTCTGATGATCACCAATGCGCTCAGCCCGATGCGCGTGGTCGAGTCCCTATCCCAACTCGTTGCGCCGGAAGGCCTGATCGGGGTGATGTCGTCGGGACAGGGCAGCATCGCCGACAATGAAACGGGACAGCGCGAGGTCTATCGGGGCAGCAAGGCGGCACTGAATCAGTTCATGCGTAGCTTTGCGGCGCGCCAAGCGGAAAAGCCGCGGCCCATGGCGCTGATGGCGCCGGGTTGGGTGCGCACCGAGCTCGGCGGGCCGGACGGACGATTGTCGATCGAGGAAAGCGTTCCCGGGGTCGTGAATGTGCTGCTGAGCAAATTGGACCGCCCTGGCTTGGAATATCTCGACTATCGGGGCCGGACAGTTCGGTGGTGAGGCGAAAGAGGCGCCCACGATACGCATCCCTGCCCGCCCCCGCGCCCGCTCGCGCCTCAAAGCCGAGCAACTGTCAAACAAAGCGCTTGCTGACGCTCGGGCCGCTGGCGGTTTTCGTGTTCGCTGCCGCGGAAACCTCGCTAGCGCCGCTCTCCCATCGCCCCGGCAAACGCGAATCGTCCTCGATGCGGCCGATCCATTCGCGTAGCGTTTCCCCGATCTGCGCCGCGTGGTCTTCCTGCAGATAATGAAAACCCGCGCCGAGCTCGACTACGCGGATATTGCGTTGGGCCGCCGCAAACTGTCTTGCGAACGCGGGCGATACGATCGCGCCAGGATCGCCGACGAACAACAGCTTCGGGAACGTGGAAGCCTCGAGCGCCGCGTGCGCTTCCGTCAGACAGCGATGGACCTCTCGTGGCTGCCCTTCTATCGGTAATTCATTTGCCAGACGCCAGATCGGCTTGCGCGACTGCGCGGTTTGAAAGGGTTGCTTATAGGCTGCGAGTTCATCGCGGGACAGCGTGCGGCGGATGGAACCCGGAAGCACCCGTTCGAGGAAAAGGTTGTCGCGCTGGATCATCTCCTCACCTACGCCCGGTGTGCGGAATCGCTGAAACGTCGCGCGCGCCTGGGAATTTTGATGGAAATCGTCCCAGCGCTCGAAGGGGCGAATGAATTCCATGAAGGCCAAGCCCTTCACCCGGTGGGGAAAACGCGCGGCGAAATGAAAGGCCAGCGCCGTGCCCCAGTCTTGTGCGACGAGATAGAACGCATCGAGCTTCAGCGCTTCGATGAATGCGTCCAGGTAGCGGACGTGATCGGCGAAACGGTAGTCGATGTCCGGCTTGTCCGACTGCCCATACCCGATCAGATCCGGTGCAATCGCCCGGTGCGTGCCGGCCACCGCGGGCATGATGTTGCGCCAGATGTACGACGAAGTCGGATTCCCATGCAAGAACAGCACGACGGGGGCGCTTTCGGGCCCCGCCTGCCGATAGCTCATCGTTGAATCGAGGACGGGCGCACGCAAGGGCGAAGCGATGACGGGCAGCGGCATGGCGAGGCTCCTTCGAGAAGTTCCATTGGGGATACTTCGGCATCCTAATTACGAGCGCCTCGATTGATAATATTGCCGCCACGGAAAAAACCATTTACCAGGAGTGCGCAATCATGGACCGCATGACCGCCTTGATCGTGTTTCGGACCGTCGTCTCGGTCGGCAGCTTCACCCGGGCGGCGAAGCAATTAGGTCTGTCTCCCGCTGCGGTCAGCAAGAACATCGGCGAATTGGAAACGCATTTGCGCGCGCGATTGCTGAACCGGACGACTCGGCGGCTGAGTTTGACCGAAGCCGGGGCGCAGTATTACGAGCGGGTCTCGCACATCTTGGACGATCTCGACGAAGCCGACGGCTCCGTCGGCGACTTGCAGCAACAGCCTGCCGGACTGCTTCGCGTCAGCGCGCCCATTACGCTGACGCTGCTGACGATCTCGCCGGCGATACCGCGATTCCTAGCGCGTCACCCCGGCATTTCCCTCGATCTTCATTTGGACGACCGGCGCGTGGATCTGATCCGCGACGGCTACGATTGCGCGCTGCGCGGCAGCGACAAGCTCGAGGATTCTCGGCTCGTGGCGCGCAGGCTGATGGTGCTCAAGCACGTCCTGTGTGCGGCGCCATCGTACTTCGAACGCCGCGGCATGCCGAAGGACCCGAGCGAGCTCGTCGACCATAGTTGTGTGCAGTTCACGTTGTCGGATCATTCGGCTGTTTGGGCGTTTCGCAAAGAGGGGCGGACCGTGACGGTGCCTGTGAACAGTCGCTACAAGGTGTCCTCGAGCTTGGCGGTGCGCGACGCGCTGCTCGCGGGATTCGGCTTGAGCCTGATTCCGGAACTCTACGTGCGCAGTCAATTGGCCGAGGGCGCGCTCATGCCGGCGCTCACCGAGTGGGAAAGCGACGAGACGACGATTTATGCCGTTTATCCGTCGCGGCATTTTCTGCCGGCGAAGATGAAAGTGTTTCTCGAGTTTTTGGCGGCGGAGCTTGGGGATGGCGGAAGGACATAGCGCGACACTTCATCTTCTAGATGCCGGCTGCAACGGCAGCGCCCCAAAAAATCAGCAGCACGCCTCCTATGAAACGAAGCCATCGAGCTTGCGGAAACATTTTTTCGAGCAGGACGTAAACCGACAGTGCGGCAACCCAGAGCACATTCATGACACCGAATGCAAAGAGCAGCGTCATGAGGAACGCGCAGCAGCCTACGCAATACGCCCCATGACGAACGCCCATGATCCAAGCACCGGCGGTGCCGTCGCGCCATTCGGTCAGAAGAAAGCCGAGCGGAGATGCACATTTGGCAAGGCACGCGTGTTTCAAAGGCGTGAACTGGAAGATCCCCGCAATGACGAGAAGCGCCCCCGCAAGCAACGGGGTTGCGCTTACCATCATTGGTGTGACGAGACGCGCTTCGAGCAAGCCCCACTGCGCGAGCGTGGCGCACAGGCTGAAGCCCGCCCAAACGGCAAGGTAGCCGAGAACGAACACGCTGGTGGGCACATAGGGCAGTCGTTGCGCACGCCGCCGGTTGCTCACGGACGCGAAGCTCAAAACCATCGGCACGATAGACGGAAGCATCATGGCGGCCATCATGATGGCCCACATCGTAAGTACCAGCAGCAGATCGACGATGTTCCAATTCGTCATGCTCGGCATGACGGCCATGGCCGCGCCTTCGTCCATGTGGGCCATGCCCCAGCCCATATAAAGCACGTAGGTCCACGCGAGCGCTGCAGTAGCCGCGAGCCCGAACAGCACGATCACGCGGTCGCGCGCCGGTAGCCGCCCCGCCACGCGCCCACCCAGCGGGGCAGACTCAGCCATGGTAAGCGAACGGTGCATAAAATCCGTTTCGGTCCGAGATTTCTCTCGTAAAGCCGTGGTCCGTGAAGCGAAATTCCTTCGATTTTGCGACGACTGCAGCAAAACCCGGGACCGGGGTGAAGGGATGATTGTTGAGCGTCACCTCGCCGCCGTCCTGACCAGACAAAGCCTCGATTTCCATGTCCGCCACATTGGGGATGTGAAGGCTACGACGCTTTCCAGCGAGTTGATAATCGATGGCGACCGGCTTCACGCCCATGACTTCGCCAATCATCGGACCTAGTGCCGAAAGCGGCCCGCCTACTTGACCGGAAAAAATCTTGCCCAACGCGTCTTGCTGCTCCGATGTGCCGCGTTCGTCCAGATAAAGCGCGACTCTCCACTTGTTTTGCAGCATGTGGCCCGGTGAATACGCGAACAGGGCGACGTTCAGTCCGTCCAGTGTGACGACCGCGAATTTCCCTTGATCGATATGCCAGCCGATCAACACGGCGCAGTCTCCGCCCGACGGCGGGTCAAGGCAAACGCAACTGCACGGGGCGTAGCAGTTGCAACTTTCGAAATACGTACCGGTGACTTTCCAACTCTCGGCCATGATGTTCACCTCCGTCGTCGACCATGCGAAAGATGCGCTCGCATTCGGGCATGGCCCATCGGCGCGCGTCAAAACCGATTCCTAGGCGCCGGATCAAGCGAGCGAACGCATCCATAGCAGTCTAGGTCGGAACTCGCCTCGTGAGATTGCGAGTCAGCACATATGTATCCAAGGCATCGCTCGGATCACTGTTCTTCCTCGCGGTCGCGATCGTCCCCATGTGGGTTCCGTACGCGTGAATGCTGACGCGCGGGGGCGGTCTAGAGAACTCTCGGCCCAGAGATTCGCGGCGCTATCGCTCGAGTGCGGACTTGAGCGTGTCCGCGAACGACAGCGTCGCGGACGGCAGCGTCCTGCCTCGTTTCTTGATCAGCAAGACAGCGCGGATGAACCGCGCATCGTCGATCGGTCTGCCGATGAGTTCGCGCTCCGCGCGGATCTCGGGCGTGGCCCCCGGTAGGATCGTGATGCCGAGCCCGGCTTGCACCATGGCGACAGCCGTCATCATGTAGGTTGGCTCGCAGGCGAGTTCGGGCGTGAACCCGGCTTCGCTAAATGCCGCATCGACGATCGCGCGCACGCTCGTGCCGGGCGCGGTCAGCACCAGCGGGTAAGCGGCGAGATCCGCGGCGCCCACACGCCGCTTGCGCGCCAGCGGATGGCCGCGCGGACACACCACCATCAGGCGGTCCTGCGCCCGGTGCAGGATGTCTATCTGCGGGTCGTCGACTTCGCCGCCCGTCACACCCAGATCGAATTCGCCCGCTCTCACCAACTGATTGACCATGCTCGCCACGACGTCGCGAATCTCGAACCGCGTATGCGGCGCCTCTCCACGGAAATCGCGAATCAACGCGGGCAACCGCCCGGCGGCGAACGACGGCAAGCAGGCGATGCGCACCGTTCCTCGTGAACCGTCGCCCAATGCGCGCGCATCGTCCAGCACGCGCCGCATGTCCGCCAGCGACTTCTGCAGCACCGGCAACAATTCGCGTCCCACGGAAGTGAGCGCCACCGTCCGGCTGTTGCGGTCGAACAGCCGCGCGCCCACCGTTTCCTCGAGACGGCGGATCTGCACGGTCAAAGCCGGCTGCGACAGATTCAGTTTCGACGCGGCCCGCGTGAAGCTGCCTGTCTGCGCGACGGCCACAAATGCACGCAGGTCTCGGAGGTTGAGATCCATTTGATTTCGTAATGGCTGCGATCAAACCATTTCAATTGTTTTATCGATGAGCCGACACTACGCTCTAGGCCATTAAAAGACAAGATCGGAGACAAACGTGTTGGCCTTACTTGGCGTCGCCACCATCGTCGTATTGCTTGCCGCGATTTTGTCGCGGCGTATGTCCGCGCTCGTCGCGCTCATCGTCGTGCCGGTTGCCGCCTCGCTGATCGGCGGCTTCGGCCTGCAGACTTCGCATTTCGTCATCGGCGGAGTCAAGGCGTTGGCGCCCGTCGTCGGCATGTTCGTGTTCGCGATTCTCTACTTCGGGACGATCACCGACGCCGGCACGCTCGATCCGATCATCGATCGCATCCTTCGCACGGTGGGGACCCGTCCCACGCGGATCGTGATGGGAACGGCGCTGCTGGCGCTGCTCATTCATCTGGACGGTTCGGGAGCGGTTTGCTTCTTGATCGCGATCCCGGCCATGCTGCCGCTCTACGATCGCTTGCAGATGGACCGGCGCGTATTGGCGGCCGCCGTATCGCTCGCGGCCGGCGTGAATTTCTTGCCATGGACAGGCCCGATGATTCGCGCGTCCGCGTCGCTGCATCTGCCCGTCTCGGCGCTGTTCAACCCGCTGATCCCGATCCAGATCGTCGGCCTGGCGTTCGTGTTCGGTACGGCGTGGATGCTCGGCAAGCGTGAAGAGCGCCGGCTCGGTCCGCGTCTCGCGACCGTCGAGGCGCTGCGCGCGCGGCGTGAACTCACCGAAGAGGAGCAGGCGCTGCGCCGCCCGCGCAACTTTTGGTTCAACGTGCTGCTTACCCTGGCCGTGCTAGGCACGATGGTCGCGATGGGTGAAAAAATTCCGCCTGTGCTTATGTTCATGGTCGGCCTTTGCATTGCGCTCATCGTCAACTACCCGAACGTGGAAATGCAGCGCCAGCGCATCGACGCCCATGCGCGCGCCGCGCTGATGATGGCCGCCATCCTGCTGGCCGCGGGCGTGTTCACCGGGATCATGCAAGGCAGCGGCATGCTCAAGGCAATGGCGCAAGCGGCAGTCGGATTGGTCCCGGCCTCCATGGCCACGCACATTCCGTTCGTGCTGGGCCTGATCGCCATGCCGCTCAGCCTGCTCTTCGATCCGGATTCGTTCTACTTCGGCGTGCTGCCCGTCATCGCGGAAGTCGCGGCGCAGCTAGGCGTGCCCGCAGTCAAGATCGGGCAAGCCGCGATACTCGGCCAGATGACGACCGGCTTTCCCATCAGCCCGCTCACGCCGGCGACGTTTCTCGTGATCGGCCTGACCGGCATCGATCTGGCCGAACATCAGCGCTTCACGTTTCCGTTGCTGTTCGGCGCGTCGGTGGTGATGACGCTGGCTTGCGTCGTCCTGGGCATCTTTCCTCTCTGACGCATTGACGTTCTGACCTTATGTCGACATCGACAGCCATACCCGGTCGCTGCGTGCGTATCGGTGCGGGCGCCGGATACTCCGGCGATCGCATCGAACCCGCAGTGGAACTCGTCGAACACGGTGCGCTCGACTACCTCGTGTTCGAATGCCTGGCCGAACGCACGATCGCGCTCGCGCAACAGGAGCGTCGCCGCGACGCGTCGCGGGGCTATGACCCGCTGCTCGAAGCGCGCTGGCGTGCGGTGCTGCCGCTTGCCGCGAAGCGCGGCGTGCGCATCGTCACAAACATGGGCGCGGCGAACCCGATCGCCGCCGCGCGCAAAACCGTCGAGCTCGCCCGCGAACTCGGTGTCGGCGGGTTGCGGATCGCGGCGGTCACGGGTGACGACGTGCTCGATGTCGTCTTGGCGGGACATTACCGTTTCGAAGAATCGGGCGAGGCAGTGGCAGCCTTTCGGGACCGGATCGTGGCCGCCAATGCCTATCTCGGCGCAGGGCCGATCGTCGATGCGCTCAACGCGGGTGCGGACGTCGTGCTGACCGGACGCGCCGCCGACCCCGCGCTCTTTCTGGCGCCGCTGATCCACGCCTTCGGATGGTCGATGGACGACTGGAACCGGTTGGGGCAAGGCACCGTCGTCGGTCATCTGCTCGAATGCGCGGGGCAGATCACGGGCGGCTATTTCGCCGATCCCGGGTTCAAGGACGTGCCGAACCTCGCGCGCCTCGGCTTTCCGATCGGCGAGGTGCGCGAGGACGGCACGGTCGTGATGACGAAGGTGCCTCATGCCGGCGGCTGCGTGACCGAGGCGACCTGCAAAGAGCAGTTGCTCTATGAAATCCACGATCCACAACGCTATTTGCAGCCCGACGTCGTCGCCGATTTCAGCGAGGTCTCGGTGAAGCAGTCGGGGGCTGACGTGATCGTCAGCGGCGGACGCGGCACGGCTCGCACCGCCACGTTGAAGACGTCCGTCGCGTATCTCGATGGGTTCATCGGCGAGGGACAAATTTCGTACGGCGGCCCGGGTGCGCTGGCGCGCGCACGCCTTGCGCTCGAAGTCGTGCGCGAGCGCTTGGCGATGACCGGGGCGGCGGTACGCGAACTGCGCTGCGACCTGATCGGTGTCGATTCCCTGTATGGATCGCCGCCCGCCGCGCAGCACAGCGAGCCGTACGAAGTACGCGTGCGCGTGGCCGCGCGCTGCGATTCACGCGAGCAGGCCGTACAGATCGGCAACGAAGTGGAAACGCTGTACACGAACGGTCCGGCCGGGGGCGGGGGCGTGACGAAGTCCGTGCGCGAAGTGATCGCCGTGCAATCGGTATTGTTGCCACGAGAAGCGGTCTCGCCTTCGGTCGAGATTTTCGAGGAATGAAATGAAACTACGCGAGCTTGCGCATGGCCGCACCGGCGACAAGGGCGACACGCTCAACGTATCGGTGATCTGTTTCGATGCGAGCGTCTACCCTCACCTGCTGCAATACCTCACGGCCGAGCGCGTGAAGGCGCATTTGGGCGGCATCGTGCGCGGGCAAGTGCGGCGCTACGAGTTGCCGAAGATAAACGCCTTCAATTTCGTGCTTGAGCACGCGCTCGGCGGCGGTGTCACACGCTCGCTCGCGCTCGATGCCCACGGGAAGTCGATGAGCGCCGCGCTGCTCGATATCGAGATCGAGCCGCCCGGCTGACGCCGTCGCCGCCAAAACAAAAAAAGGTTCACGCGAGGAGACGGCAGAAACGGTACCCCTTACCTGTCAGGAGGCGTGATGATGGACGGCGATCTTTCCAATCGATTCACCGGCATCGAGCGACGGATGCAACGTTCGAGCGCGAGGCGCCGAGCGCCGGTGCGTCGGATCGGCGCTCGGCGCTTGCTGGTTACGGCCTGGCTCGCACTAAGCGCCGCGCAAGCCCACGCGGCGCCCGTGCAGCCGCCCGCCGCGGCCGAAGCGCCCGCGCACGCGTGCGGCGCTCTGCAGCACGCGGCGATCGACGACACGCGCATCGCCTCGGCGCAAGTGGTGCCAGCCGGCACGACCTTCGACGATCCTAACGGGGCGGCCGTCAAAACCACGACGCCCGTCTGCCGTGTGGTGGCGACGGTCAGCACGCAAAGCTCGGAGCGTATCGGCATCGAGGTCTGGCTGCCGCTGCAAGGATGGAATGGCCGCTTTCTGGGCGTCGGCTCGGGAGGCTTCGGCGGTTCGATCGTCTACAGTGCGCTCGTGCCGGCCGTCGCGCGCGGGTTCGTCGCGGCAAACACCGACACGGGGCACGTTGGCGGCGCGCAAGGTGCGATCGGTCAACCGTTGCCGTGGGTGCGCAATTCCGTGCAACTGCGCGACTGGGGCCATACATCGATCCATTGGATGACGGTGGCGGCGAAAGCCATTACGCGTGCGTACTATGGCGAAAAACCGGCGCGATCCTATTACAGCGGTTGCTCGACGGGTGGCGCCGAGGCGATGGAGGAGGCGCAGTTCTATCCCGACGATTACGACGGCGTGCACGCCGGTTCCCCGGGCATGTTCTACAGCCACCTCATGGAGAGCTTCCTTTGGGGCGCGCTGTTACCCGAAAAACAGCCTGCCGCGCGGCTGACGCCAAGCGCGCTTTCGACGCTTAACGGCGCCGTCCTGGCGCATTGCGGAGGCAGCGACGCCGTGAGCGACGGATTCCTCGCGAACCCGCTCACATGCCGCTTCGATCCTGCGCGGCTGCAATGCAAAGCAGGCGAAGATCCCGCCCATTGCCTCAGTGCGCCGCAGGTGCGGCAAGCCGAACGCTTGTATTCGGCTGTGCGCGATCCGCGTACCGGCCGGGAACTCTACCCGGGCTTTGCGCGCGGCAGCGAAAGTCAGTGGTCGCTGATCCAAGGCGCGCTCGTGCCGAACTATGCGCAGCCCCTGCTGGCCAACGCCGTGTTCGACAACCCCGATTGGGATTGGACGACGTTCGATTTTGCCGCCGATGCCGATCGTGTCGACGCGGTGTTGTCGCCCGTCATCGACGCGATGAACCCCGATCTTGCCGCCTTCAAGGCGCACGGCGGAAAGCTCATCATGACGCAGGGCTGGGCGGACGCCCTGAACGCGCAGACGCTGCCGATCGAATATTTCGAGCAAGTCGCGAGCCGAGAAGGCGGCGTGCGGGCCGCCCAGTCGTTCTATCGTCTCGTGATGGCGCCGGGCATGAGTCATTGCGGCGGCGGCCCCGGGGCGAATACGGTCGGCGGTAGTGTGCCTCCCATCCACTACGACGCCGACCGTGACGTGATCAGCGCGCTCGAAGCGTGGGTCGAGCAAGGGAAGGCCCCCGAATCCTTCATCTCGACGAAGTATGTCGCCGACGATCCGAAGCAGGGCGTTCAGTTCGAACGGCCGGTTTGCGTCTATCCCGAGGCGCCTCGTTACAAGGGGCATGGCGATCGGCGCTTCGCGAGCAGCTTCACTTGCGTCCCCGGCCCGCGGCTCGCGCCTAGGTAAGCCGACGCGGGTGGTGCGTTGCCCCGATCGAGCCTGCCCTACCGCGCCGGTGCGGGCTCGGCCAGCAGGTCCTTGCAGTGAACGAGCGCATTGCGAACGGCCGCGCCTCCCGCATAGAACATCAATTGCAGAATCGCCTCGATCACCTGCTCATCATGCAGCCCGAGGTTCTCCTCGCCGACGATTTGCGCGCTGGCCACCTCGTACAAATATTGCCCGACTACGCGCCTGCGTCGCGGCCGATGCACGTGCTATTCGCCGCGGACCGGCGGCCGCCGGCGAAGATTCGTACGTTTGTCGACTTTTTGGTCGAACGGTTTGGAGAAATGTAGCGTGGCTGGTACGGCTACGTGGTCAACCCATCCCACAACAGCGGCGAGGCACGCATCCCAACGCCATGGCGACCGGCGCGAAATCCGGCGAGGAACAGTGATAGTTTTCACGTCACCTTCGCCCGCCCCTTTCCGATCCTCTTGCTAGGCCGACTCCACATGAAAAGACTTCTGCCACTCGCCCTATTCCTTGCTTTCGCCACGGGACAGGCGATAGCCGCCGGTTCCAATGTGACCGATAGGCACACGAAGAGCGTCGTGCAGACTGAGCTTCCCCTGAAATTTCGCCTTCCAGCAGGTCGGCATTGATGCGACAGATCGTGCGCTAAAGCTTTCGGTTTGTTGCAAACGGGCGCTTCAGTACGGCGAAACCCATGGATGCAGATGGCTGACGCGCGGGCCTTCGTCTTCGGCCCAGTCGATGGCATATTGGCTCGTGCCGGTGCGTGCCGGCGGCGCATCCGGCGCGTCGCTCGACCGCACGCCATGGCCGATCGTGCGGCCGTGAGAGTGCAGCGCGTTGATTTGCCCGCCCGGGTGGCGCCGCGCGATGGCGTTGAACGCGTCCGGCGTCCTCGCGCGCAGCGCCGAGTCCGGTTTGTCGAATTCCCCTTCGGCGATCTCCGCGATCGCGCGCAACAGTTCCGAATAGCAGCTGAATGTGCCCGTGCGTGCAGTGCGACCATCACGACGCACTCGGTCGCGCATCTGCGCGGGTGTCTGGCCGACGTGCATCTTCAGCGCGCGTGCGAGCGCCGTCGGCGAGATCAAGCGCGAGAGCGCCGGATCCGCGAGTGCCTTGCGCTGGCCGGCATCGATCTCACGTTCGAGCGAGGCGGCTTCCTCACGGTTCGCCGCGCTGTCGCCGAGCGCGCGGCGCTTGTTTTCGCGCACGCCCTGCAAAGCCCGATGTGCCTCGGCGATCCGACGCTCGATGTCTTCGAGCGCGTCCGAGGCATCCAGTTGCTTCCGGCTCAACGTCGCATGGTGCGCGAACGTCTCCCGGTGCTTGCCCTGGTACTCGAGCACGGCGCCGCGCAACCGATTGACCATGTTCTCGAGCCGGTCGCGCTCGGAAACCGGGTGGCTAGTGGACGGCGCTTCCGGCGCGGCCGGAGCGCGGAGGGCTCGCTGTCGTGCGAGTGCGGCGCGCTCCGCCTTGAGCTGCGCGATCATGCTCTCGTAGTTGTGCGCGGCATTCGGGGCAGGGCTCGCGTCCGCCGTGCTCGATCCGCCGGCTCGGGACTGTTGCGGATCGACAGCTTGCAGATCCTCGACGAATTTCTGCTGCACGCCGGTCAGGACGGTGGCGAGCGCGTGCTGGTGCGTACGCAGTTGCTCCGCGACCAGCTTGAACTTCCCATATTCGCGCTCGAAGGTGGCGCCCCGAATGACTCTGTCGCCAGCTGTAAACTGGATGTCCCCCTCCTGGCGCGCGCCCACCATACCCTCGAATCGTTCGACGAGCCACCGTGCCAACGCCTGCCCCAGGACGGGTTTGTGACTCGTCAAGTTCCGAAACCCCGGGACGTACTTCCACAGCGCATTCCCGGACTGCTGATCGACGTGGTTCATGATCAGATAGTTCGAAAGCTGCTCCGCGACCCATCCATCGATGTGCTGCCGGACGGTGCCGACCTCGAACTGCGACGTCAGATCAAGGAAGCGCCCCAACGCATCCATGGCATCGTCCGTGCTCGCCTCGGGGCGTGCGGCCTGTGAAATACGCTTGAACGCGTCTTTCGCGGCGCGGCTGAATTGCTCGGTCGTCATCGACGACCGGTTGCGCCGGCTGGCGCGTGGTACTTCCGGTAGCCAGCTTGTGAGCCAGGACTCGATGCTGGCCTCGAGTTCGGGCGCGAGGTGGCTGTTCGGGTTGCCGAAGAAAGATGCGATGGACCGTCTCGTCTTCGCCCACTTCAGCTGCAGCGGCGACCAAGCGCCCAGTGTGCTGAGCTGGTTGCGTGTCACCGCCGCCAGCGCTGCTTCCGCGGCAGCCCGGCGTTGGCCCTTGAGTGAACGGATCTCGCGCGTGAGCGCCGCCATGCGGTCGGACGCCGCAGGTCGCGGCGTGCTCGGGCCGGGCTTGGCGGACGAAGCAGACGCGGCTTGCGGGATCGGCGCGGGCGCCGCTTTATCCAGTTGCGCCTGATTCCGCTCGAGCAAGTCGACTTTGCGGGAGAGCGCAACGCCGTGCCGCGCCATCGCTTCGAATGCCGTCCGGCATTGCTGAGTGAGCTTGGACACGTTGTGCTGCGCGTCTTGGCGTTTCGATTCGAGCGCGTCGATTTGCTTGCGAATGTCCGCTTCGGACACCGGCCCCGCGGCCTCCCCGTGCCGTGGCTCGGGTGGTTTCCTCAGCGCCGCCAGACGGTTCTCCAGCGCACTGAGCGTCTGCGCATGCGTGCGTACGGCTTCGATGTCCGCGTGCCTGAGTGGGGCCGTTACGGGCGCGGGTTGCCCTGCGGGCGCGGCCGCGCGGGCGTGTGTCGGACCTGCCGGCTCGATCGTGCGTGCGAGCTTCGCGAGACCGGTCCGGGGCGCTCTGACGCCGGAAGGCCCAGCCTGGCCGGCCGGGCGTCCCGCGTTGATCGACGACAAGCCGCCGGGCGTAGCGCGGGCGCTCCCGCTCGGCGTGCTCGCGGGCTGCCCGCGAGTACTGTCCTGCCGGACGTCCTGGGCATCTTCTTCCGATGGCGTGAGGTCGGGCGAGCCCCGATGCGCGCTGATATTTCGGGTGTCCACGATCGTTCCAGCATGGGTTTGCAACATCGTGAATGCTAGGGACGTTGCGCGACAAGAAAGGGGCTGCATGGCGAAATCGCGGTGCACCAAGCGAAGGCGGGCGCCGGACGGCTCGCGTGCACTCGATCGCTACGCTCGGTGAGTTCTGCGCGTGAGTTCAGGCGGGTTCGCGTACTTTCTCGAATAAGCTCGCAGCTCATAGGCAGCTTGCCGTGACAGCAAGAGGCGATGGTTTTGGTGAATTTCGATGACCCTCGTCGATAGACAGCATTTGTTGCTACATTTCGAGCCGGGTTGACGGATTTCGAGTCAGTACCACCTCGGCGGCCGAATACGAGCCCCAGGGTCCACCCTGGTCGTCGAATGAAGCAGGGAGACGCGAACCTAAGGTACGACAGCAGAAGGCGACGAGGGGTTATGTCGTGGGGCGAAATCGTCGCAACTGGTCGAGCAGTGCAGGGTCGTCGATCTTGCCGCGATGGACGGCACCCAAGGCGCCCATCAATTCCTCCCATTTCCTTCCCTGATTCTTTTGCGCATCCGTTTTCACGTGGGCGCTCGTCAACATGCTGAACGGCAGCGTACGCGCCTCTTCGCAGGTCACCAGTTTGGACGTATGCAGGTGCAGGAACAACGGTCTTGCCCGCTCGCCATCCGAAAGCCGTTGAAGCCGGATCTTCATCTCAAAGAGCGTGCCCTTGTTGCCCACGTCACCATCGGCTGCCAGCCGGATGAGTGGATCGACGTTCTCGATGGCCTTCAGTTGCAACAATTGCCGCAAGTGCTTGGCCTTGGGGTAGATGAGACGCTTGAGTGCATCGGCTTCCGCAGTCGCAATGTTCCTGTCCATCAGCGTCAACGCTTCCAGGCGATCCATCAACTGTTCAATCCGCTGTTCGTCTTTGGGCGATGCTCGCCGCGCCCTGCCGATGGCTTTGCGCAGATTGCCAATGTCGCCAAGCCAACTCTGAGCCGACTTCCGCAGAAACTGGGCTGCGTCCATCGGGTCGAACATGGAGCCCGACATCTGCTCGACAGCGCGAGTGTCCTTGCCCAATTCGCGTCCGATCGATACAACGTCGCCGCCCGCACGCTCGGCCAACTCTCGATACTTTGTCGTAGGCCTTTTTGCCACCGCCTGTGCTCGGCTGGACGATTCGGGCACCGCCCCGATGTAGTCGGGCACGGCTGTCTGGCTTGCTGGCGCCTCCCCTTGTGGGGGCAAGATTGTCTGCGAGCTACCCATGTCCTGTTCCGGCTTGCGTGAAGACGCGTTTGGCGACCGCATCGATGGCGCTGCCTGCACGGTACGGCGCGTAGCACCCGCGACAACCATCCCGCTGCCGACCCGGAGCTCATCACACAAGCCGCGTAGGTACGATGCATAGGTCTTGAATGCACCCGCCATGTCGAGAGCGTGTTGCCAGAGGTCGGACTGGTCGTCCGTGTCGATTCTATCCGCCGCTTCAAAGCACAGTTGTTCACTCAGAGCATCGATTCCGCCAAGATAGCGGATGGCCACCGCCTTGGCGTCGGCCAACTGCGCGGCGCTGCGATCATCTGGCTGGTCGATGACATCCCAGGCGTCGCGTAGCTCAGGCGTGTCGTCGATTTTCTCGAGCGAATCCTCGCCCATTCGATCCATGACGCTTCCCAAGCACAAGCCGGACGCCTTCAACCGTTCAATCTGAAGTTCGACCGTGCGGGCATTCATACCGCGCATGGTGGATTGAGCGACCTGCCTGGACAGCTTCATCTTTGTCGCATGCGCTTGCAGGAACCCGTGGTTTCCGCCCGCCTTGAGCCAGGCGGGAAAGTCGAGAACGATCTTTTCATAGGTCTGGAGCTTGCTGCGCTTATCCGCCATTTCGGCGAGCGCTTGCCCGATGATGACAGCCTCGACGCTCCGTGGCGGACTTCCCGCCCCCAATGCGATGGGCAGATCGGGCGTTTCGAACACCATGCCGGTCCGGTTCCACTCTTCGAGCTGTTTGTGCAGCGTCACGATGCCGAACTCGGCCGCCTGCAGTAGGTAGCCAATCAGCTCGGCCTTTGCGTCCTCATACCCTCCTGGGGGCTCCTGCCCCATACGTTTCGCCTCTTCCAGTGCGGCCAAGCCACCCTGGGCGGACTCGAGCCCCTGCTTTGCCATAGTCAGGCCTTGCTCGATGTCACACGCACCTCGCTGTCCGCTCGCGAGCAACTGCCAGGTCTTGCCGTATTTGCGCGCCCTATCCACGGTTTTCTTGGCATTGTCGATGCGCGTGATGTCGTTTGTCAGCGAGGGCCCAAGTTGCAGTGGCGCCCCCCGGCGGGCGTTCGCCGAGATGCCGGTCGCGCGGCACGCTTGGCGCCTTGGAAGCGGTTCGAGCGGCGCCGACGGTGAACTGACGCGATTGGTGGGCCTATTTCCGAGCGCAGGAACCTCGGTTCCTGCGCCGTCGTCAACCGGTGTTGTGGTTGACGGCCCCGTCGACGTGCTTGCGCCCGGGCTGCCAATTCTCTTTCCAAACATAGCTGATCTCCAATGCCTCTCGCAGCGCCGAGCTGAGCGTTCTGAGGCAAATTCGGTAGGACGAGCGCGGCCTTCAGCCGACGCACTTGATGGTCTGATTGATTGTGCAAGCGCGCGGCTTCGCAAATGGGCTGACAATCAAATGATTTCCCGCTCTCCTGAGATTGAAAGAAAAATCCGCATTAATGCGACAGATGTTTTATCGACGTTATTAATATTCCATTATTTTTGATATACGAGAATGATTTGTGTGCGAAATAGTGTTTTCAAAAGCGAAAGAGTGCATTATGCTAGTCCGGAATTAAATTTCCGATTGAAATGAGTCCACCAAAACCCTCTGGAAAACACCCGGGCGCAGATTTCCTCATAATGGCATTTGTTGGGCTGCACAATCTCTGCTAACCGCGTTCTACGCCACTTAACAAGACTCGCACGTTGTCCCGGCAACAGCTCTTCAGCGTGCGCCGTGGCACCCTGCGGTTCGATAGCGAAGCCAGAGCAAGTCGCTCTTTGCCCGCTTCAAGGTCGACGAAGGCGATTTTGCGTCGGGGCGCTACTTTATGGACGAGGGGTCTGGCCTTCTGCTCATGCTCGTCACAGCCCTGTCGCGAAAGCGGCGAAAGGCGCTCGATCGCATTCCTATCACGGTCGGCATGCTAGTCACCGCCGCCAGCCTTGGTAGATGGGATTCCGCCAAGGTCGAAAATGATCGCTTGTGACGAACTATCGGGAAGGCGATCGGCGGTTACGGTATTGGATGATTCAACTGCGCGCGGCGCGCCAACGCAGTGCCCGAAGCGAAGTTTCATCGAGTCCGCAAGACCGGAGACCCATGGATCCAGTTCGAAGACGAGGGTTTTTTCAAGGTACGCTTCGATCGGCTAACGCCGAAAGTGCGGGAGAGAAGCCGCTGTGCTTCCAATCGCTGAGGGGTACGGAGACGCACGCCTTCCGGCGCGCGTCATCTCACCGCTATTTAGCAGCCGTATCCCCAACGGTTGCAGTTCGGACCCGGCTCGCTATACCCACCGCGCACGCCTTGGATTTCCTCGGCGGTCAGCGTCCGCAGCGACGACGAGCGACCTTCACGAAGCGTCATCGGCGTGCGGATCTTTTCGCGCGTGAGCGATTCAGCTGCCTGGCGCTCGACCTGGTTCTTTTCATTCATGGTGAATATCCTCGTAAATCCCGCAATTAAAGGCTTCAGTGCCTTCGATCGTGCGGGTATCGATCGAAGTCATACAATCGCGATGCCGTGTGCCTCCACATCGGGGCGTTCCCAGAAATTGAACGACCCCAGATGCGCGAACATATCGGGCGGCAAGACGGTGTCACGCGGCTCGAACGACACGCCGCGCCGCACCTGATGCAGCCCCGGCGTATTCACGGCGAGGTCGAAGCTCTCAGCGTCGTATTGAACGTTTGCCGTGTCGTGTTCGAAAGGCACTTCATCAAGATGCGCATAAATGCGAGCGAGCACCCGGGTGGGCTCGCGGCACAACGTTTCGTAGCGCACCAAGAGCACGCGTCCGGCTTCGGCGCCATAGCAAGCCTGCTTCAGTGCATCGAGCGCGTAGCCCACCATACCGTTGCTCGCGCAAAGCGCCTCGACGCGCTCGTACACCGTCACGTCCGCCCGGTTGCCGAACAATGCGGACAATCGATGGGGATGCTTGCGCGCGAGCCGCTCGAGGCTGTCGACCACCCAGCCGACATTCCGAACGCAGCAAATCGCCCGTGTCGCCGGAAACAGATCGACCAATCCCGGCAGCATGCAGCTCCATGAGCGATGCGTATCGATCACAACGGGCCGTCCGTCCGCATCGCCGTAGTAGGCATCGAAAACCGCCCGCAACAGCCGTCGCCGTCGTGCCGTATCAAAATGATGGTGCATCTCGACCGATGCATTCATCGCCTGTAACTGCGCAATGTAGAGCTGGGCGACGGGGCTCGTCATATCCGCGTGGATACGAGGATTCTGCCGAAGCAGCGCCGCCAGCAGCGTCGATCCCGAGCGCGGCAATCCCGACAGAACGTGATAGGTCATCAGGCGGTCTCCCTATGAGCGTGGTGGGTGCCGACCGCGCCGGCATCCTGGCCCCGGTGTGCCTCGTCATCGTCGACAAGATCTACGCGGCCGTGCTCGAGCCGGAACACGCGCTCGGCCGACGCAATCGTCTGCGGCCGATGGGCAATGACGATGCGAGTCAGTTCCATCGCGCGCACGGCCGCATTGATGGCGGTTTCATTCGCGGTATCCAGATGGCTCGTGGCTTCGTCGAGCAGCAGCAGGCGGGGTTGTTTGTAGAGCGCACGCGCCAGCAGTAGGCGCTGCTTCTGGCCTCCCGACAGCAAACATCCGCCCGCGCCCACGAGGCTGTCGTAACCCATCGGCATGCGATCGATTTCCGCATGGAGCCCGGCGAGCGCGGCACAGGCTTCGATGCGCGCAATATCGACGTCCGCGGCAAAGAAGCTGATGTTCTCGGCAATCGTGCCGCCGAACACGGTGTCGTCCTGCATCACGGTGCCGACGAGACGGCGAAAAGGTGTCAATCCGATCTCGTCGATACGCCGGCCGCCAAACAGCACTTCTCCCTCCTCGGGTTCGAGCAGCCCTAACAAGATTTTTGCCAACGTCGATTTACCGCCCCCGGATGGGCCGGTAATGGCGACGCTTTCGCCGGGCTCGATGCGCAGATCGACGCGCTTCAATACCCATGGCTCGGACGGCGCATATCGGAAACTGACGCCGCGCAGCTCGACGCTCGCCTCCAGACGATCGTGGTCGATCGGCGACAAGCAGCCCGCCACTGCTTCGTTGGGTTCGGGCGCGTGATCGGTAATGTCGGTTACCCGTTCCACGTGCACGACAAGCATTCTCAAATCGATGACGCAATCGATCAGCCCGGCAACACGGGTTGAGAATTGCTCCCGGTAGGCGACAAGGGCGAACAGCATCCCCACCGTCAAGCGGCTATCGATGACCGCGAGCGCGCCGATCCAGACGGCCGCAATGCGCTCCAGCCCGAACAGCAATGTGCTCATCGCGCGTTGAACGGCGACAATGCGTTCACCGCGCAGACCGGCGTTGAACTGACTGACCAGCAGATTCAGCCAATGCATTGTCCGCAGCGACGCTTGGCCATACAGGCGCACGGTCTGAATGCCGCGTAGCGTTTCGAGAAAATGATTGTTCTGCTTGCTGCCGAACGCGATCTCTTCCGCCTTGACGTCGCGCATTGCACGAAACGACAGCCATCGGGAGGCGAGGTACAGCGACGCGGCACCGACCGATACGACGCTGACGGCAGTGCTATACGACAGCATCATGGCCAGCGTGCCGACGACCATGACGCCATCGACGATCGTTTGCGCAAATCGCGTACTCAGCATGTGCTGGATCTGCTCGACCGATCCGAAGTTCGACTGAACGGCGCCCGGGTGACGCCGTTCGAACCACGCGAGCGGGAGCCGAATCAAATGCGAAAAGACATTCGATAGCCAGCGGAAATTCAGGTGTGCGCTGATCGCGGCGACTAGCCACCCACGAACCGCGGAGATCGCCGCCTGCACGACGACCAGCAGCGCGAATCCCATCGACAGCACCGCCAGCGTACGCGCGTGAGACGACGACACGAGCCCCCGGTCGATTGCCCATCGCAGGTGAAACGGCATGGCAATGGACAACGCCTCGAGCGCGAATGCCGATAGCAAAATCCAGCTAAGTTCGGATTTCGCATCGAGACAATATTTGGCGATCGGTGCGAAGCGCGAGAGATCTCGTTTTTCGCTGTGGCGCACGAATTCGCTCGATGGCCACAATTCCAGCGCCACGCCGGTGAAATGCCCATCGAACTCGCGCCACGAAATTCGCCGCAAGCCCGCGGCCGGGTCGTGTATCGTGACGCCGCTTCGGCTCAGCGACTTAAGCACGACAAAATGATTCATGTTCCAGTGCAGAATACACGGCAGCCGCAGCTCGCTGAGATCTTCGATCTCGACGCGTAACGCTCGCGACGACAACGCCAAAGCGGAGGCAATATCGATGAGATCCGCAAGCGTTGCGCCTTTGCTGGACAACACAATGTGCTGTCTGGCTTCGCGCATCGAAATCGGTTTTCCGTGGAAGGCGGCCATCATGGCCACGCACGCGAGACCACATTCGGTCAACTCGGCCTGGAGCAAAACGGGAAGTTTCCCGCGCAGCCCGATCATCGCGTTTGCGCCATGTACGCAAAGATCGTCACGGCGGCCACGAGCGAGCCTGCCAGTGCCCACGACGCCCACGCAGGCCATGCCCGGCGGATCAGAACCGTGCCGGCCATTGTGCGTTGCCGGTAATTCAGTGCAGCTGTCCGAAAGATCCGGTTTTGCGCCATACGAAAACCATTTTTAGATGCTTCATCTCAATGAGAAAGCTGCGGGCGTGCCGCATCGATTTACATTGAAATCCGGTCGATCGGCGAGCGCTTACAGTTTCGCATAGTTGTTGATAGTAAAATGTGAAGAATTCGTTGAATTTCTTGTCAGATAATCCTTATTGATTCGCTGGTGCGTAATTGAATTCGCACTGCTCCGGCGACACCGCACAGACGCTGTCAACTCGATAGTTAAATCCTCTCCGCGATGATGAGAGTTTTTGATAATTAGGTAGGGTATTCCTTGTTTTACGTCATTCGATTCTGATGGATTCGAGTCGAAGCAAGTCGAAATCCGTCGGCATATCCGTCCGATTGCAGGGTTCTCTCGTATCGATGACAATCTGCCCGCCCGCAGCATCGAGCGATTCAAAACAATTGAACGGGTGCCAATCATTCCTCCGTATCCCTAGCTAGGGAATCTCTCTTGATCGGAGATTCCCTTTACACCGATTTGAAAGAAACCGGCGCGCTGGCATCGCCTGACCAAAGCGCCGGAGAAACCGCGTTTATGGATGGACTACCGTCATCCTGAATGGGCCGCCATTCGCCGCAGCATGACTGACGGCCTCGTTCACGTCGTCGAGTTTGAAGGACGTCACGTCGAAGTGTCCGAGATCGAGCAGACCGCCACGAATTAGGCCTGTCATAAGCGTGACCGCTTCCGACGGATACATCCATTTGCCCCGCACGGTGATGTCGTTGCGCATGATCCACGGGTACGGCAAATCGAGACCGTCGCCGCCGAGCATGCCGACACCGCCCATCAACACGACACGTCCGTAAGGCCGCACGGTCATCACCGCGGCGCGCACCGTCCTCGTGGTCGCAGACGGCGGCAGCAGATCCATCACGCAGTCGATGGGTGCTCCAGCAGCCGCACGCATCCGTTCCCGATCGTCGTCCTCGTTGCCTGTGAGCTTCACGGTACGGATGCGTTCGCCGAAGCGCCTTTGCAGATCCGCGAGCACGCGTTCATTGCGGCCCGGCGCGACCACGCAGCGCACCCCCATCGCGAGGGCGATGGCGACGCACGCGCCGCCAAAGTTGCCGGTCGCGCCGCTCACAAGCAATGTCTCGCCAGCCTGCAGATTCGACGCAAGCAGCCCGCCGTACGGAACCAGCATGGTGTTGAGCGCGCACCATTTCGCGGCATCGGCGGGATCGATTTCACCGATGCGAATGGCGTTTTCGGTTGGCACGCGCATTTGTGCGGCGAATGGGCCGTCGTGGAAATGGCGCGCGAGCCGCAGGCCGCCGTCGCCGCGTGCACTCCAGCCCTGCAATGTAATGTCGGGCGTGAGCGCGTCGTCGCGTGAACGCACGGTTGGGTCGCAGAAAACCCAGTCGCCTTTTTCCAAGCGTGTGGCGTCGGGGCCGAACGCACGCACGCGACCGATTGCCCCGCAGCCAGGCACGATCGGCAATTCGATCAGGTAGCGGCGCTCGCCGCTGAACACTTCCCGCGCATACGACAGCACTGGCGCGGCCGCGACGTCGACGATCACTTCGCCGGTGCCCAATGAAGGCTCTGCTACGTCTTCAATCGAAAGCGGCTTGCCGAGCGTCTTCAAGATCGCTGCTTTCATCTGCGTTCCCCTGTGATGGCCATTGGACGAGGCCATTCTGGCAGGCGTAGCATTGGTAACAAGGCCTGGGACTATCCTGGGATTCCCGCGTACCTCCTTGAGGACGGACCGGATTCGCGACAGCTTTTCGGCGCGAACTGGGCCAGCGAGGCGCGTCGCATGATCGCGTTGTTTCGCGCAACGCATGATCTTTATGCCGACGATCCGGCCTTTGTCGAACTGGTCGAACG
>Ga0157369_10000358_pt1 | contig 60799 bp, 57 predicted proteins | sample C25metaG_FD_113461 | JGI IMG/M metagenome (GOLD analysis project Ga0157369, IMG submission 113461) | Corn rhizosphere microbial communities from Kellogg Biological Station, Michigan, USA - C2-5 metaG | ecosystem: Host-associated > Plants > Roots > Rhizosphere > Soil | place: USA: Michigan... | reverse complement strand
GTATTCCGAGGGCCTGCGGGAGCGCATCTGGTGGGGCGCCGGCTCCGATGCGACGGCCCGCTGGGCCGCCCAGAAGGGCATGAACCTGATGTCGTCGACCCTCAAGGACGACGAGTCGGGCGAGCCCTTCCACGTGCAGCAGCGCAAGCAGATCGAGGCGTTCCGCGACGAGTGGGCGAAGCACGACCACGGGTTCACGCCGCGGGTGTCGGTGTCGCGGTCCATCTTCGCGATCGTGGACGACCGCGACCGCCGGTACTTCCTCGGCAGTGGCGAGCGGGAGGACCAGGTCGGCTTCATCGACAACACGCGCTCGGTGTTCGGCCGCTCCTACGCGGATGAGCCCGACGCGCTCGTCGAGCAGCTCCGCGAGGATGAGGCGATCGCGGCCGCCGACACCCTCCTGCTGACCGTGCCCAACCAGCTCGGCGTGGAGTACAACGCCCACGTCCTGGACGCGATCCTCACCCACGTCGCCCCCGCCCTCGGCTGGCGCTGACGGGTCAGCGGGAGGGGCGGGCGAGACGCGACGGCCACCAGATGACACGGCCCAGGTCGTAGCAGAGCGCGGGAATCAGCAGCGAGCGCACGAGCAGGGCATCCAGCAGCACGCCGAACGCCACGATGAACGCGATCTGCGCGAGGAACAGGATGGGGATCACCCCGAGCGCCGCGAACGTGGCGGCCAGCACGAGTCCTGCTGAGGTGATCACCGACCCGGTCACGGCCAGGCCGCGCAGCACGCCCGGCCGGGTGCCGTACTGCAGCGACTCCTCACGCACCCGGGTCATCAAGAAGATGTTGTAGTCGATCCCGAGCGCCACGAGGAACACGAACCCGTACAGCGGCACCGCCGGGTCCGCGCCCGGAAAGTGGAACACGTGGTCGAAGACCAGGGCCGAGATGCCGAGCGACGCCGCGAACGAGACCACAACGCTCAGCACCAGCAGCACCGGCACCACGACGGCGCGCAGCAGCAGCATGAGGATCACCAGGATCACTGCCAGCACGACGGGGATGATCAGGTTGCGGTCGTGGATCGACGTGTCGTTCGAGTCGATGGCGGTGGCGGTCACGCCGCCCACGAGAACGGATGTGCCGGCGAACGACGCGCGCAGGTCGCGAACCGTCTCTTCCGCGGCCTGCGAGTCCGCGGCATCCGCCAGGGTGGCCTGAAGCATCACCCGGCCATCGACGACGGTAGGCGTGCCGGCCGGGGCACCCGGCGCGAGCGGCTGCACGCCGTCGGCCGTCACCGGGAGGCTGCCGCTCGGCGAGTCCTGGGAGAGCACCGACACGCTGCTGACGCCGTGGGTGTCGAGTGCGGTGGCCGCGAGCTCGTCAAGCGACGACTCGGGGCCGACGATGAGCGCGGGGCTCCCGGCCCCGCCGGGGAAGTGCTCGCCCAGCGCGGTCTGGCCCGCGCGTGCCTGGGACGAGCTCAGGATCAGGTCGCTCTGCGCGACCCCCGTCGCCTTCAGCTGCAACAGGCCGGCGGATGCGACGAGCAGGCCGAGCGTGCAGATCACCCAGATCGTGCGGGGCCGGCGGGCGACCACGCGGCCGACGCGGGGCCAGAGGCCGGAGGCCTTGTCGCCGGTCAGCGCCGGGTGGGCCGACTGGAAGCGCGGCCGCACCGGCCAGAACGCCACGCGACCGGCGGCCAGCAGCACCGCGGGCAGGAATGTGAGCGAGGCCAGCAGGGCGAAGACGATGCCGATCGAGGCGACCGGGCCGAGGGCCTTGTTGGTGTTCAGGTCGCTCAGCAGCAGGCAGAGCAGGCCGGCGATCACCGTGCCGCCCGAGGCGAGGATGGGGGCGAACGCGCCGCGGAGCGCCACCCGGGTCGCTTCCCAGTGGTGCTCGTGGTCGCGGAGGGCCTCCCGATAGCGCGACACGTAGAGCAGCGCGTAGTCGGTGGCGGCGCCGATGACGAGGATGAAGAGGATGCCCTGCACCTGCCCGTTGAGCTGCACGACCCCCGCCTTCGCGAGCCACCACACGGTGAGGATGCTGGCGCACAACGCGAACATCGCCGAGGCCAGCACGATCAGCGGCAGCAGCGGCGACCGGTAGACGACGATCAGGATCACGAACACGGCGATCAGCGCGACGAGCAGCAGGATGCCGTCGATGCCCCCGAAGGCGTCGACCAGGTCGGCGGTGAAGCCGGCGGGCCCGGTCACATAGGCGGTCACGCCGTCGGGTGCCGCCTTGGCGACAGCGGAGCGCAGGGCTTCGACCGTGTCGGTGAGGGTCTCGCCGGAGTCGAGGGGAGCGAAGATCTCGACCGCCTGCCCGTCTTTCGAGGGCACGGGCGGCGACACCGCGTCACCGACCCCGGCGATGTCGGGGAACGACTTCGCCGCCTCGGCGATGCTCGCCAGGTCTTCCGGCGTCAGGCCGCCGGGGCGCAGGAAGAGCACGATCCCCGGGATGTCGGAGGAGCCGGCGAAACCCGGCAGTAGCTGTTGCACCTGCGTCGCATCCGCGCTCGCCGGCAGGTAGCTGGTCTGGTCGTTGCTCGACACCTCGCTCACCTTGCCGAAGTAGGGGCCGCCGACGCCCGCCACGCCCAGCCACACCAGGATGACGAGCGCCGGCACCACCGCCCGCAGCCACCGCATCCGTTGCTTTCGCACCCTGTTCTCCCTTGCTCGCGTTCCGCGAGTGCTCGATTTCTGCGCGGAATAGCCCGTTCATTCCCGCAGACGCTGCTCTCACTCGCGCCCAGCATATTGCTAAGTTGCTTAGCTATCAACCGAGCTAGCGGAAGCGATAGTCTGGGCGCATGAACGACGGCGAACCGGGGGTCGTGCGCGACGTGCGCGAAGCATCCGTTCTGCTGCGCCGCATTCTCACGCTGACGGATGCCGTGGAAAAGCAGCTGGGCGCCGAACTGCAGGTCAACGCGACCGACTTCGACGCGATGCAGCATCTGATCCAGTCGGGTCCGCTCAGCCCGAGCGAGCTCGCGGCGCGCCTCGGCATCACGACCGCGGCCGCGACCCTCTCCATCGACCGCCTGGTGAAGGTCGGTCATGTCACTCGGCAGCCGCACCCGAGCGACCGGCGACGCCTGCTCGTGGTGCCGGCCGAGGAGTCGGTGCGGCGGGCGATGGGGCGCCTCCTGCCCATGATCCGGGCCACCGACGCCCTGCTCGACCGCTACACCGCGGAGGAGCAGGCGGCCATCACCGACTACCTTGCCCGCACCGGGGAGATTCTCGAGCACACGCTCCGCGGCGAGCCGGCCTAGCGCCCGAGGCGGCGCTCACGCCCGCCGGTGCGGGCGTTCTGCCGCCTGGCGCCTCCGGAGACGGCAGTTAGGCCGCACTCGCGGGCGGTGGTGATTCGGGGAGCGGCGCCGGGTGGGGGAGAATCGGTGAGATGCGCGACTTCTTCTCGTCTCCTGCACCTGACGCCCCCGTTCGCCAGCGGGCCGTGCCCGAACCAGCGGATGCCGATGCCTCGCCGACCGACGACGAGTTCCGGGTCGACCTGGAACGCATCCGTTTCTCGCCGTACCTGTCCCGGCTCTCCGCCGTCACCCAGGTGATCCCGCAGGCCGGCTCCGGCACCGTGATCCACAACCGGCTCACCCACTCGCTGAAGGTGACCGCGGTCGCCCGCTCGATCGCGGTGGAGCTGAACCGCGGCACGCCGGAGACCCGCGCACTTCTGCGCGACCTCGGCGGGTGCGACCCCGTGGTCGTGCAGGCCGCCGCGAGCGCGCACGACCTCGGGCACCCGCCGTTCGGGCACCTCGGCGAGCAGACCCTCGACCGTCTCGCGCGGGGCCGGCTGAACCTGGCCGACGGCTTCGAGGGCAACGCCCAGACCTTCCGCATCCTGACCACCCTCGACACCTGCGACGCGACCCAGCGGGGCCTCAACCTGACCGCCGCCGTGCGCGCCGCCGTGCTCAAATACCCGTGGACCCGCGAGCAGTGGAACGGCGAGCTCAGCGGACCGGCCCACCTGCTGCCGCGCGGCGTCGGGACCGACCCGGCGGCGGGCGCCCAGAAGTTCTCCGCCTACTCGCTCAACGCGGCCGAGATGGCGGCGGTGAAGGATGCCTACCCCGCGATCGCGCCGCACCAGCAGACCGTGGAATGCTCCGTCATGGACATCGCCGACGACGTCGCATACGCGGTGCACGACCTCGACGACTTCTACCGGGCGGGGATCCTGCAGCACACCACGGTGGCCGCCGAACTCGACGGCTGGCTCGCCAACCAGCTCACCCTCGCCGAGGTTCCGCTCGACGACCTCGTCGCCTCGTTCCGCTCGCCGGGCTACTCGCTCGAGCTCGCCTGGCGCCGGGCCGAGGAGAAGGACGCCTGGATCGCGAACCAGGATGCCTTCCGGCAGGCCGTGATCCGCGTGCAGGAGGGGCTCGTCGAGGGGTTGCTGTCGGTGCCGTATGACGGCGGCATGGCCGCCGACCACGCCATCGCCGCGTTCACCCGCCACTGGATCAACCGGCTGAAGGCCTCCATCTGCCTGGATCGCACCCCCAACGTCCGGAGCGGCCATGTGCGCCTGGCCGAGGATGCCTGGCACGACGTCGTGGTGCTGAAGTTCGTGCACTCCCGCTTCGTGCTCGACCGCCCCGACCTCGCCATCTACCAGCGCGGGCAGGCGCGCGTGATTACCTCCCTGGTGGACGGCTTCTGGGCGTGGCTGCAGGACCCCGACGACGGCAGCCGTGCCCCGCGGCGCCTCACCGACCTCGTCGAGGCCACCGTCGCCGAGTACCTGCAGCTGGGCAGTGAGGCGCCCGAGGGCGAGAAGGCGAGCAAACCGCACCTCGTTCACCTCGGCCGGGCCCGGGCAGTCGTCGACTACATCGCCTCGTTCACGGATGCGCAAGCGCTCTCCGCCGCCGCACTGGTCAGCGGAACGAGCGACCGGCTGTGGGAGGACGGCCGGAGCCTCTGACGACTCCGGCCGCAACCGGCTTCGTCAGCACTCTCCGGCTGAGCAGGGTCGCGCCCGCGACCGCGGCCGGCATCACCACCACCGCGCCGAGGGGCACCAGGAACAGCAGGTAGGTCGCCACACCGAAACCGAGGGCGGCCGCGCGGTCGGTGCCGAGCATCCGTCGGCGGTCGGCGAGCGAGAACCCGCGCGCGTCGAAGGCGAAACCCGTGAGCTCCACCGTGAGGAACCATCCGCCGACCAGGGCGGCGAGCACCGGCACCAGCGTCTGACCGACCACGGGGATGAAGCCTGTCGCGAAGAGCACGAGCCCGATGACGAGGCTCGCCACGAGCAGCAGAACGCTGTCACGGATGCCGCGGCCGAGCGACGCCCAGAACGGCTGGTCGCCGGTCGGCGCGTCGCCCGTTCGTTCCTCTACGCTCCGCCAGATGCGCTCATAAAACGGGGCGCCGACCAGGAGCGTGAGCGCCGTGTAGGTGAAGACGGCCACGATGAACACCAGGCCCGACAGGGCGATGCCCGCGATGATCCGGGTGGTGACACGCACGGCGTCGTCCCAGCCCGAGGCGAACGGCGTGAGCCACGCGGTGATGGCCGGCAGGTTCAGCGCGACGATGACGAAGGCCGTCGTGTAGACCGCGCCCACCACGAGCGCCGGCAGCGCGCCCAGGAGCATCAGCCTCGGGGAGCGCGCCCAGAGCCGGAAGCCGGCGCCGAGGTAGCCGACGCCGGCGAAGAACCGGCCGAGCAGGCGCACGCTAGTGGTCGTCGACGGCGGTGGAACCGGCATCCGTTGCACCGGTACCGTCACCCGAGGCGTCGGTGCCGTCGGTTGTCGCCGGATGCGTGAACGGCACCGTGCTGATCGACGAGGTGGCCATGCGCACCGGCCCGAGCGTGCGTTGTCGGAGCGGGTCGCGGCGCAGGTCCACGTAGAGCGAGACGCACAAACCGATGATGATGATCACGAACGGACTCGCGGCCAGAATCGTGAACGTCTGCAGCGCTCCCAAACCGCCCACGTAGAGCAGCACCGCCGCGACGGCACCGGTGAGCACCGCCCACATGACGACGAGGGGCTTCCACGGCTCCTTGCGGCCGCGGCTGGAGAGGGTGCCGAGCACGAGAGCGCCTGCGTCGGCGCCGCTGATGAAGAACACCGCGGTCAGCACCATCACCACGAGCGCCGACCCGATGAAGAACGGATAGTGCTGCAGGGCGGCGAAGAAACCGGCTGCCTCGCTGCCGGTGCCCGCGATGTCGACGCCGTTCAGCTGCAGGTGGAGACCCGCGCCGCCGAAGACGACGAACCAGAGGATGCTGACACCGGTCGGCACCAGCAGCACGCCGAGCACGAACTCGCGGATGGTGCGGCCGCGGGAGATGCGGGCGATGAAGGTGCCGACGAACGGGGTCCAGGAGATCCACCAGGCCCAGTAGAAGATCGTCCAGCTGGCCAGCCAGTCACCGCCGCCGAAGACGGCGGAGTGGAAGCTCATCGGAACGATGTCGGTGAGGTAGGCCCCGATCGACGACGGGAGGAGGTTGAGGATGAAGACCGTGGGCCCGACCACGAAGACGAACACGACCAGCAGCGCCGACAACACCATGTTGGTGTTCGAGAGCCACTTGATGCCCTTCGAGACACCGCTCGCCGCGGAGAACACGACGCCGACCGTGAGCACGCAGATGATGATGATCGGGAGTGCCGCCCCGGGGTTCTCGTCGAATTTGCCGGTGCGCAGCAGCGAGATGCCGGCGGCGATCTGGAGGGCGCCCAGGCCGAGCGAGGTGGCCGAGCCGAACTTGGTGCAGATGATCGCGAGGATGTCGATCGGCTTGCCCCAGCCCTTGTTCTCGATGCGGTCCTTGCCGAACAGCGACTGGAAGGGGGAGCTCATCAGGTTGCCCCGGCCCATGCGGTAGGTCGAATAGGCGAGGGCCAGGCCTACCACCGAGTAGATGGCCCACGGGTGCAGGCCCCAGTGGAAGAACGTGTAGGCCATGGCGGCGCGCGCGGCGTCGGGGCTGCCGGGGGGCGCTTCGACGAACGGCGGGGGATCGGCCAGGTGGGTGACGGGCTCGTACACCCCGAAGAACATGAGGCCGATGCCCATGCCGGCACTGAACATCATCGACACCCAGGACAGGGTGGAGAACTCGGTGCCCTCGCCCTCCCGGGAGAGGGGGATGCTGCCGTACCGGCCGAAGGCGAGTACCAGGGAGAAGATCACAAAACCGGAGGCACTCAGGATGAACAACCAGCCGGCGTTGTCGGTCACCCAGCTGAGCGCGCCGGAGGCGGCGGCACCCACGGCGTCGGTGAAGATGACCCCGAGCAGGCAGATGACGACGATGATTCCGGCCGCGACGCCGAACACCGTCTTGTCGACGGTGGACCACCCGTCCCTGAATGACATTCCTGCCGCCGCGCCCGCCTCGGCGCCGGTCGGTTCAGTCTCGTGTGGTTCGGTTGGTCGGTCGATCGACATGTCGCTCCTTGCTGGTTGACGGCGCGACGCGTTCGACCCGCGCTCACGCCAGCAGGTGGCCCTCCCGGCCACCCCGACTTTTTAAGACGTTACGCGGAGGTGCGCGTGATTACTACAGTGGAAGGCATGGCAGATCTCGAGGAGTCCGGACCGGCCGGGGTGACCTGGTACACCCGCGAGGGCGACGAGGGGCAGACGAGGCTCGGCCGCCACGGCGTGATTCCGAAGACCGACGTGCGGGTGGCCGCCTACTGCAACTGCGACGAGGCGAACTCCGGCGTGAGCGTCGCCATGTCGGTCGGCGGCCTTCCGCTCGACGTGACCACCACCCTGGCGAGCGTTCAGAACGACATGTTCGACCTCGTCACCGATCTGACGGTTCCCCTGGATGACCCCGAGCCCGCGGACGCGCGCATCCACGCCTCCCACATCGAACGCCTCGAGCGGGCCATCGACCATTACGGCCCGGAGGTCAGGGACCTCACCGGCCTCGTGCTTCCCGGCGGCACGATCGGCGCCTCGCTGCTCTACCAGGCGCGCTGCATCGTGCGCCGGGCCGAACTGTCGGTGTGGGCCGCCATGGAGGCGTACCCCAGCATGGTCAACCCGCTGGCCGCCACGTACCTGAACCGACTGTCGACGTTGCTGTTCGTGCTGGCTCGCGCCGCCAACGAGGAGCACGGCGACGTGCTCTGGGTGCCCGAGGCGTCCGCGCGCGCCATGGCGCAAGAGGAGCACGCGGCCCCGGCTGACGCGCCGAACGACGGAACCGCCTGAGCGAGGCTGCAAGCAGACGCCGCGCGGCATCCGTTGCAGCGACACGCTTAAGCAACCCGTTTTGGGGAGTACCCGCCGACGGCACCGGAGTCGTAGATTCAATCGGACCAATGAGGAGCTCCGTGACCGATAGCACCACCATGCGCGAACGATTCGCGGCGCAATCGGTCATCGAGGAACTGCTGCACTGCCAGCGCGACCAGCCGCGACGGTCGCTGCTCGCCCGGCTGTTCGGTGTGTCGCCGCTCTGCCCGGAGAGTGAGCCCTGGTATCGCGGGGCGAAGGGCGAGATCGCGGTCGCATCGCTGCTCGCACAGCTGCCGCCGGCGTGGACGGTGTTCCACGCCCTGCCGATCGGCAATCGGGGTTCTGACATCGATCACCTGGTCGTCGGTCCCGGCGGTGTCTTCACCATCAACACCAAGCACCACAGCGGGCAGAACGTCTGGGTGGCCAAGCACACCATGCTGGTCTCCGGCCGCAGCACCCCCTACATCCGAAACGCCGAGTTCGAAGCGTCGCGGGTAGGGGCAATGCTGCGTGAACGGATGCCGTTGCTCCCGCCGGTGCAGCCCGTCATCGCCCTCGTCGGCGCCAAGCAGGTGACGGTGCGCGAGAGGCCCGCGAAGGTGCGCGTCGTCGAGGCGCAGGGCCTCGTGACGTGGCTCACCCGCCTCGCCGTGGTGATCAACGAGTCCGAGCTCGACCTGCTGGTGGACATCCTCGACGACCCGGCCACCTGGCACGCCGCCCCCGTGGTGGTGCGGCCTGAGGTGTGGGACCAGTTCCGGGCTCTCGACCGCGAGGTGCGCGGGGCGCGGCTGGTGCGCGCCGGCTGGGCGCTGGCCGGATCTCTCGCCGTGGTGGCCGCCTCGCTCGGCGGGCTGCCGCTGCTCATGCACTCGCTGGCCGGCGGCATGCTGCCCTGAGCCGGCTCCGGCCCGTGCGCTACCGGGCGTCCCACCGGAACCAGCGAATGCCGATGAACGCGAACACGACGACGTAGGCGGCGCAGACCAGCAGCGAGGTGGCATCCTGGTCGCTCCATGCCGACCCCGTCAACGCGTCGGAGAACAGGGTCATGACCGCGCCCACCGGCGACCAGCCGGCGATCGACGTCATCGTGTCGCCGAGGATGCCGGTTCGGCCGAGGATGCCGAGAAGCAGCAGGATGATGAAGAGGATGCGTCCGATCGCGTTGATCGCGGTCGAGGAGGGCACCAGCGCGACGAGTGCCTGCCCGATGGCGAGGAACACGGCCGCTCCGAGGATGGCGATGCCGAGGAGGAGGACGTACTGACCCGCGTGGACGCTCAGGCCGTGCAGGATCACGCCGACAATGACGACGATGGCTGACGCGACCAGGTTCGTGGCAACCTGCACGATCAGGCGGCTGGTCATGATCGCCCAGGTGGGCGCGGGCGTGACGCGCAGCCGCTGCAGCACGCCGGCTTCACGGTCGTGCGCGAGGTTCAGGCTGTAGCCGAGCACACACGACGTGAGCAGCCCGATCGTCAGCGCGAGGGCGATGGCCAGCGCTGCGCCGCCCAGCCGGGACTGCGTCTTCGCGAAGCTCGTGACGACCACGATCACGAGTGGCAGGACAATGCTGAGGGTCGCCGAAACCCGGTTGCGGAGCAGCACCGTCGCATCCGCTCGAAGCAGCGCGATGAGGGCGAGACCCGGCGAAGGGCGGGAGGCAGGCGATTCAGTCACGGATCTCACGCCCGGTCAAACCGATGAAGACGTCCTCGAGCGTGACGGCGCCGTGCGCGACCGCGATCACGGCCGGTCATTCCTGTGTTTCGCGATCAGGCCGGCGGGCGTGCCGACGGTTAGCAGGGCGCCGTGGTCCATGATCGCCACCCGGTCGCACACGGCCTGCGCCTCCTCCATCGAGTGTGTGGTCAGCAGCACGCTTCGTCCCTCGCCGCGCGCGTGCTCGATGCGTTCCCATAGGGCACGCCGCGACTGCGGGTCGAGCCCCGCCGTCGGTTCGTCAAGGAGCAGCAGGAGGGGATCGTTGATGGTCGCGATGTACAAGGCCACCCGTTGCTGCTGACCGCCGGAGAGTTGCTTGAACCGCTTGCGGAGCGCGCCCCCGAGCCCAAGCGCACGCAGACCGTCCCCGAGTACGGCGTCCGACGCACGGACGCCGTACAGGCCGGCGTAGAGCTTCGCGACCTGCTGGATCGACAGTTCAGGCTGAAAGCTGGAGGACTGCAGTTGCACGCCGAGGCGCGCCTTCGCCTGCAACGGATGCTGCGCCGTGTCGACGCCGTCGATCAGCGAACGTCGTGACTGCGGCTTCACCAGGCCCTCGATCGCGCTCAGCGTGCTCGTCTTCCCTGCGCCGTTCGGACCCAGGAGCCCGAAGATCTCGCCGCGTTCGATGCGGAAGCTGACGCCAGCTACGGCGACCGTGGCGCCGTAGCTGACCCTGAGATCATCGACGTCGAGGGCCAGTGCCGTCTCGCTCGTGTCCTCCATGCGGATCTCCTCACCGACGCCTGGACAACACGGACGGCCTACGCGGGGCGCTTCTCGGGCGACACCGTTTTCGCAGGATCGCGCTCGGCGATGCCGCCGATCGCGTCGTCGATGCGCGAGAGGGTCTCGGCGTCGAGGGTGACGCCGCTGGCCTTCACGTTGTCGGCCACCTGCTCCGGCCGCGAGGCCCCCATGAGGGCTGAGGCCACGTTGGGGTTCTGCAGCACCCACGCGATGGCCAGCTGGGCCATGGTGAGCCCCAGGTCGTCGGCGATCGGCGCGAGCTTCTGCACCGCGGTCAGCACCTCGTCGGTCATGAAGCGCTTCACGGTGTCGGCGCCGCCCTTCTCGTCGCGGGCCCGCGACCCCTCAGGCGCCTCCGCGCCGGGCTTGTACTTACCCGTGAGCACCCCCTGCGCGACCGGCGACCAGACGATCTGGGAGATACCGAGCTCCTCTGAAGCCGGGATGACATCCTTTTCGATCACGCGCCAGAGCATGGAGTACTGCGGTTGGTTGGAGATCAGCTGGAAGCCGAGTTCGTGGGCCAGCTTCGACCCCGCGCGCAGCTGGTCGGCGGTCCACTCGGAGACACCGATGTAGAGGGCCTTGCCGGAGCGCACCACGTCGGCGAAGGCCTGCATCGTCTCTTCGAGCGGCGTCTCGTGGTCGTAGCGGTGCGCCTGGTACAGGTCGACGTAGTCGGTCTGCAGGCGCTCGAGCGACCCGTCGATCGACTCGAGGATGTGCTTCCGCGACAGCCCCACATCGTTGTGCCCCTTCGGCCCCGTCGGCCAGTACACCTTGGTGAAGATCTCGAGCGAGGCCCGGCGCTCGTTCCTGAGGGCGTCGCCGAGCACCTTCTCCGCGGCGGTGTTGGCGTAGGCATCCGCTGTGTCGAACGTGGTGATGCCGGCGTCGAGTGCCGCCCGCACGCATTGCGTCGCGGTGTCGTTCTCGATCTGCGACCCGTGGGTCAGCCAGTTGCCGTAGGTGATCTCCGAGATCTTGAGTCCGCTGTTACCGAGGTATCGAAATTCCATGCGTTTCACGTTACGCCCCGGCCCCGAGTCACGATCAGCGGATGCGAGACGGCTGGTTCGCGCGCGCAGCCTACCCAATCGCGGACTTCGCGCCTTCGTTTGCGCCGCGAGGGTGGATTCTCCGCAGGTGAGCGGTTGTGGCTGGATGCCCGGCGCTCGGTTGTGGCTGGATGCCCGGCGCTCGGTTGCGGCTGGATGCCCGGCGCCCGGTTGCGGCTGGACGCCCGGCGCTCGGTTGCGGACTTTGCGCCTTCGTTTGCGGCGCGAGGGTGCATTCTCCGCGAATCACGGGGTGTAGTGGCATGACCGGGCCTGCGCGGAATGCCCACATGCCCTAGCCTGTTGGGATGCTTCGGCGCGCTGATCGCCGCGGCCGGAACGGGGGGCCCATGATCGAAGCACGCTCATTGACCAAGACGTATGGGTCGAAAACCGCGGTGGATGGCGTCGACTTCACCGTGAAGCCGGGGCTCGTCACCGGGTTCTTAGGCCCGAACGGCGCGGGAAAGTCTACGACCATGCGGATGATCGTGGGTCTTGACCGCCCGACCGCGGGCAGTGTCACTGTGAACGGCGCCGCCTATCGCGACCATGCCTCTCCGCTTCGCGAGGTGGGCGTGCTCCTCGACGCGAAGGCCGTGCACACCGGGCGCACCGCCGAAAAGCATCTGCGGGCGATGGCGGCCACGCACGGCATCGGACGGGGGCGCGTCGATGAAGTCATCGCTATGACCGGCCTCGAGTCCGTGGCACGCAAGCGCGTCGGCGGATTCTCGCTCGGCATGGGCCAGCGCCTCGGCATCGCCGCCGCGCTGCTCGGCGATCCGGCCACTCTGATCCTCGACGAACCGGTCAACGGACTCGACCCCGAAGGCGTGCGCTGGGTGCGCACCCTCGTTCGCCACCTTGCGGCGGAGGGCCGCACCGTGTTGCTCTCGTCGCACCTCATGAGTGAGATGGCGCAGACGGCCGACCACATCATCGTGCTCGGGCGCGGACGTGTCGTGGCCGACGCATCCGTTGCCGAGATCGTGGCGATGAGCGGCGCAAAGTCGGTGCGCGTGCGGAGCGCACAGATGGACCGGCTGCTCGCCGCGCTCGCCGCACCCGATGTGTCGGCGACGCCTGCGGCTGACGGGTCGGTGCTCGTCACCGGGAGCACCGCCGAGGACATCGGCGAGGCCGCCGCCCGCATCGGCGTGGCCGTGCACGAGCTGACCCCGGTGACCGGGTCGCTCGAAGACGCGTATCTTTCACTGACCCAGGATGAGGTCGAATACCGTTCGGATGCCGAATCCGTGACCGAAGGAGCGGGCCGATGACCGCCACCACCGCCATAGCGACTTCCGTGCCGTCCGCACGTCTCACCTTCGCGGGCATCCTCCGCTCGGAGTGGATCAAACTCACGAGCCTCCGCTCGACCGTCTGGTCGTACGCACTCATCGTGTTGCTGTCGATCGGTTTCGGGTTGCTCATGGCCTCGACCTTCAACGCTGGTATCGATGAATCCGGCCAGCCAGCCGAGCTGAACGCGACAGGCGCGCGCACCATCACCTTGATGATCTGCACTGCCGGGCTCATGGTCGGCCAGCTCATCGCTGCTGTGCTCGGTGTGCTGGTGATGAGCGGCGAATACTCGACGGGCATGATCAAGTCGACGCTCGCCGCAGTTCCGAAGCGGCTCCCGGTGCTGTGCGCGAAGGCGATCGTGTTGTTCGTCAGCACCACTCTGGTAGGCCTTGTCACCGTGTTCCTCGTGTTCGCGGTCACCGCGCCGGTGCGCATCGAGCGAGGCATCGACGCCGATCTCGGTGATCCGGCGCTGCTTCTGGCCTTGATCGGTGGCGCCGTGTACCTCGGCCTCGTCGCCGTGTTCGCCCTCGGCGTCGGCACGGTGGTGCGCAGCAGCGCCGGCGGCATCGCCGTCGCCCTGGGTGTGATGCTCGTGCTGCCGGTGCTCGTGCAGATGCTGGCGAGCGTTGCCGACTGGGCGCGCGCCATCATGCCGGCGCTGCTCTCGAACGCGGGGCAGGCGATGTTCGCCATCCCGCAGCCGCTGCCCGCGGGCGTGGACGCCGGTCCTGGCTCACCTCTGCCCCCGGTCGCTGCGACGCTCGTCGTGCTGGCGTGGGCCGTCGTCGCTCTCGTGCTCGGGGCTATCACGCTACGGCGTCGGGACGCCTGAGAAGCGCCGCGGGGCGGGCGCGACCGACTCCTTGCCGCAGCCCACCATCGTGCCTAGGGTGGGGCCAAACGAGGAGGCATCATGAGCGACGCATCCACTTCGGGCGAGGAGCAACTGCCCCCGCTGCCCGACTACGGTCCGACCGACGGGGTGCACGGCACCGACGACGACGCGGAATTCGAGGGGGAGCGTGACCCCCTGCAGAAGATCACCGAGGCGGAGATGAAGCCGGGAACTCCGCCGCCTCCGGCGTGAGCGTGCAGCGCACGGACGCCGCACGCCGACTTGCTCGGCCGGCGGTCGTGGTCCGTCGTCTGCGCCTGCTTCCGCCGTGGGTGCGCCGAACGGATGCCGCGGTGGGCCGACGTATCAACGCTCGCCACGTGCATCCGCTCGTCGACCGCTTCTATGTGCGCCTGTCGAACGCGGCCAATCGCAGCCGGCTCTGGTTCTCGATTGCCGCGGGTTTCGCGCTCGTCGCCCGCCCGCGGCCCGCGTTGCGCGGGGCCGCGTCGCTCGTTGTTGCCAGCATCCTCGCGAACCTGGTGGGCAAGAACCTGTTCGGCGGTGACCGGCCGCTGCTGAAGGACATCCCCGTCGGGCGCAGGCTGAAGAAGCAGCCGGCGTCGGCGTCGTTCCCGTCGGGACATTCCGCGAGCGCCGCGGCCTTCGCCACCGGTGTGGCGCTCGAGTCGCCCCGGCTGGGCGCGGCCGTGGCCCCGCTCGCGGTCGGCGTCGCCTACTCCCGGCTGCACACCGGGGCACACTGGTTCTCGGATGTCGTGGGCGGCACCGCGATCGGCGTCGCCACCGCGCTGCTCGGCAAGGCGCTGGTTCCCGCGCGTCCGGCGCCCGCGCGGAACCGCGGGCAGGGTGGCACGCGCGTGAGGCTGCCCGCTCTGGTTGACGGCTCGGGCGCCTTCATCGTCGTGAACCCGGCGTCCGGGGAGAGCACCCTGCGGCCCGACCCGGTGGCGACCCTGAACGTGCGGTTGCCGCGCGCGCTCGTGCACCGGCTCGAGGATGGCGAGGACCTCGTGGCCGTCACGCGCAGGGCGCTGGAGTCGGGCGACCGACCGCAGGTGCTGGGCGTGGCAGGGGGAGACGGGAGCGTGGGCGCCAGCGCGCAGGTCGCCCGTGAGATGGGGCTGCCGCTGCTGGTGCTGCCGAGCGGCACCTTCAACCACTTCGCGGGAGCGGTCGGCATCGACTCGGTCGACGCTGGCGTCGACGCGCTGGTGGCCGGCGAAGGAGTCCGGGTGGACGTCGCCGAACTGAGGGTGAACGACGGCGACCCGAAGACGGTGCTGAACGAGGCATCCCTCGGTGTGTACTCGCACTTCGTCGCAGAACGCGAGAAGATCGAGGCCCGAGTGGGCAAGTGGGTCGGGTCCGTCGTGGCCGCAGTGCGAGTGATGCGCACGGCGCGCCCGGCCAGAGTCACGATCGACGGGCGGGACGCCCAGGTGTGGTCGCTCTTTGTGGGAGTTGGACGAAACGACGCCGGCGGACCAGCGCCCCTGCGCCGGCGCCGGCTCAGCGGTGGCGCCCTCGACATGCGCGTGCTGCATGCTCGCTCGCGGGCCCGGGCCGTGTGGTCGCTGTCGGTGGGCAAGCGCGGGCGTGGACGCGGAGGCGCGGGCGCGGGCGCGGGCAAGGGTGCGCCCGGCCTTCTCGGGCTGGAGCAGCGCACGCTGACAGAGACGGAGATCCGTGTGCACGCGCGGGAAACACAGCCGCTGGCGCACGACGGGGAAGTGCAGGATCACGGCGCCCAGTACACCTACCGCGTGACCGTCGTGCCCGATGGACTCGAGGTCTACAGCCCGTTCGAGTGACGCCGGGTGCGCTACCGCAGCGAAAGCACCGCGCTAGCTGCCTGCTCTCGCGTCGCGGACTGCGGCGCCAGCGACGATGCTTACTGCTTGTGCCAGCGTGACCGGTCAGGGCTCTTCGTCGTCGGACCGCACACCATCGCGGTGCCCTTGTTCGTGACGCCGGTTGCGCCCTTGGGTGCGCAATACGCCCCAGGATGGACGGTCGCCGGCTCAGGGTCCGGCGCCGGCTTCTCGACCGGCTTCGGAGCCGGAGCGGGTGCGGGCTTCTCGACCGGCTTCGGCGCGGGTGCGGGGGCGGGCTTGACCGGGACGGGCGCGGGCTTCTTGACCACAGGCTTGGGTGCGGGCTTCGGCGCGGGAGCGGGTGCGACCACGGCAGGCGCGAACGCCGACGTCACGGCCGGCTGCGTCGGGCACGTGGAGAGCACCCGCTCCATGGCGTCGTGCTCGGCCGGCGCGACCCAGAGCCCGTACGTCGCCTTGACCGACACCTGGCGGGCCACATAAGTGCACCGGAACGACTTAGCGGCCGGCAGCCACGTGGCCGCGTCGCCGTCGCCCTTCTGGGCGTTGGCCCGGCCATCGGCCGCGAGCAGATTCAGCGGATCGTTGGCCAGGGAGATGCGCTGGGCCTGCGACAGCTTCTGTGCGCCGGTCTGCCATGCGTTCGACAGCGCGACGACATGGTCGATCTGCACGAGCGCCGACGTGGTGTTGCCACGCACAAAGCTGACGGTCTTGCCGGTGTACGGTTCCGTGAAGCTTCCGGTGAGCACCTTGCACGGGCCGGAGCGAACGATGTCGGAGAGGTCGCGAGCGAGGATGTCGTTGCGGGTTTCCCTACCAAGTCTCACTGTTAGGCGCTACGGTGTTCAAATGCAGGCGGCGGTAGTTAGCAGCTCAGGATGGCGGTTGTTTTGGTCCGGCGGACCGGCCCACGGAGATCCCTCGGCGCACCCACTGCTGGACGAGTTCCGCTTCATCGACGAGATGGAGCAGCAACTGGACATCCCCCGAGGGACGCCAATCCTCGTGTCGCCCACCGGGCAAATCGACCCTCGGCTCACGCACTTCTTCTCTTCGCCTACATTTGCTCAGCTGAGTGCCGGCAGCCGGCTCTCGTACGGGAAGGACCTACGACTGTGGCTCGCATATCTCGATTCAAGGGGAACCGACTGGGCCGACGCTAGTCAGCAGGACCTCTTGAGGTACAAGGTCTGGCGGCGCAGGCGCGACCTGAATCCTGCTGCAGTCAGCGGCACGAAGTGGAATCGCGAGAGGGCGGCCCTACTCAAGCTATATCGGTGGGCGTCGCACCCCGCCCGCGCGTATGTGCTCCTTAACCCGCTAAGCGGAGACGAGGACATCGCCCTCGAACTCTACGACAAGGATGCGGTGAGCAGCCGGGTGAAGTGGGCGACCCCGAGGACCTACCGACTCTGGCGAGACGTCGGCGTGCTCGGCTACCACACAAATGGGCGACGCGACGACAGCTGGCGCGGACGCAACTCCACTCGCAATCGAGCATTTGTCGACTTACTATTTGGCAGCGGGCTCCGGAACCAAGAAGCTTCTTCGCTGCTAACCGTCGAATTACCCGAAGGGGCAGAATCCGACTCACTCCACGAAGCGAGGGTCTCGCGTGAGACGGCGAAGCGGAGGGCCCGGGCCTTCTACTTGCTTGACGACTCTCTGAAGAGGGTGCGCGAGTACGAGCGCACCACGCGCGCGGCCGCCGTGCGGCGAGGGCGCCGCCTCGGCAACTACTCGGGGACAGAGTGGATCCACGTCAGTAATGTGAGGGCATCGCGCTTCCAAGCCCTCTACTTTGAGGGTGCGTGGCACGACGTCAATGACATACCGATAACCCAGAGGCGGCGACTCCTCCTGGTGAACGAGGAGGGGCAAGAGCCGCTCTGGCTGTGGCTAAGAGAAGATGGTCTCCCGTTCGATCCGACATCCTGGGACGGGGTGTTCGATGCCGCAAATGAGCGCGTTGAACGTGTCATGTCAGCGGAAGGGCATCGGACTGTAGTGCTGACAGCACACAGCCTCCGGCACTCCTTCGCATTGTTCATGCTTGTAGCCCTCCACCGATCCATCGACCGCAAGTACGGTGAGGCGCCGACGCGCGGGAAAGACTACGAAGTCGATCGATACCGTCTCGCCTGGGACATCGTCCGCGACCTTCTCGGTCACGCAAGCATCACCACAACCAAGGAGACCTACTTGGAGCCAGTGAACGGGATTCGACTGCAGGAGATGCTCGCCAACGACACGGACCTCGATGGTGTACTTAGCCGACTCGCCCTATCCGACTCCCGCGTGCGAGATCTCGAGGTGGACCCATAATGAGACCAGTCAGACGAGCTGAACTTCCACCCGCCGACTTCCACTTGCCGGCGAACACTGGGCGAGACGGCCTTGTCGTCCACCTCAGCTCCCGGGACGGTCGAGAGCACTTCACCTATGACCTGCGGCGCCTGCCAGGGTCGGAGGAGCTCCGTCGCGACGTAGGCGAAGCCATCGCCAGGCTGGGCAATGACGGCGGACCCTGGCAATCCATGCATACGGTGAGATCCCATACCGCATCGATCTCGCGGTTTCTGCGATGGCTTGACACCCAAGCTGACTCCCCAAAAACACTTCGCGACATGCAACGGCATCACTGGGATGCGTGGGTTCTTGAGCACCCTGCACGACTTGGTGCTGCACATCAGAATCTCGTCACTGCCGTGAGAGTCGTGCTTAAGGCGAGCGCTAAGACATCGCCCATACTCCGCAAGGCTTTGAAGCGTCGCACCGGCAAGGCGCCAGAGAACTACGCTGTTCTCTCCTACACGGCAGATGAGCTCGAAACCATACGACGATCGGCACTCCGAGCCGTACAACAGGCCGAAGCCCGTGTCGGCGAGACTCTGTCACTCCTCCGAACTACGGATGGCAACTCCGAGAAACGTGCAGCGGTACGCCGTCTCCTGCAACTGGAGCAACCAACCGACGACGATTACAAGGCGCTCGGCGCTTGGAAAGCTTCTCGCCCTCGTCGACAGGAAATGAGCCACCTGCTGTTCCTAACCCCGCACGAGGCATGGGCCTCCGCCGTCCTACTCATGTGCGAGAACGGCTGGAACCTGAGCGTCATTCGTCGGATGTCCGCTCCTGACGACCAAGCCGGCCGAGGCGACGACTTCGACGTCTACAACCTCGAGCTCGTGAAACCTCGTCGCGGTCGCAGCGCCCACATGTCCAACAATCTTATCGACGACGGACCCGATACCCCGGGCCGAACGCTCCGACGAATTCTGAATGCAACTCAGCCCGCTCGTCTCGTGTTGGCTCAGCACGGGCTCGCCTCCGACAGATTGATCCTTTGGCGTGCACCAGCACACCGGCACCTTGAGATGCCGATACTTGGTGGTGTCCCCGCACCGGCCACCCTTCACAGGAGCAATTGGGCTAAGGGCCTGCCGCACATCTCACCACAACTCCTTCGACGTTCGTACCAAGCACGGGTTAGACGAGCTCCAACGCAGAATAGTCAACGCGTCCACGAGGACCGCTATATCGCAACGGACTTGCAAACGCGCGAAGAAGCAGCCGAAATTATCACCGGCGGCTTGAACCACGCGCTCGCCACCGCGCACAACCAATTCTCGATGCGAATGTTGGCGGTCGAGACACGGGCTCCGGATCCATCCCAGGACACGCCGGTCGCGGCGTGTGAAGACGTTCATCACCACCCGCTCACCGGCCAGGTATGCCGCGAGTCATTCTTGGCTTGCTTCGGCTGCACGAACGCTGTAGCTACGCCTCGCCACATCCCGCGACTGATGTATCTGCTCGTCTCGATCGACGCACTCGCGCAAGTACTTCCTGACGCTATATGGCGGATCCGGTGGGCGCAGCGACGCGCGCAGCTCGCCGATCTTCTGTTTGCCCACACCACCACGACGGAGCGGGAAGACGCTCTTCGAAGCGTCACCGAAGCCGAGCAGCTGAATGTTCAACGCCTACTTGCGGGAGAGCTCGAACCATGAATTTTCAATTGCATAGCGTACAAAGACCAAGCGTTGCGATTCCCGACACCGCTCCGGCAATTCGCGATGCCCGGGTCGCAATCGGTTACGTGGGACCTATCCCAATTTTCGGGGATGACCACTGGTATCTCGACGCGTTGGGACAAATACCTTCGGCACAGCGCGTCGGAATTGGCTGGGACAGCTGGCCCGCCGTCCTCCGTCCGACCTTCAAACGGTTGACGTACCGACTCATCAACGAGCCCACGCCCGACGTTCTACTCGATGACTACCGATCATCCACCATCGAGTGGCCTTCTGCCACCACTATTCGGACGTATCTCAGTGACTGGCGCGAGTTCGCGCGATGGCTCGACGCTCACTCAATCACTGGACTCGCTGAGGTGCGCGATCACCATCTCGATGCCTGGTTCATCAGAGTGACCAGGACTGGCGCTTACGGGACGCAACGACGACGGCTCAGATCTGTCGAGCGTCTATGGGCACTCGCCGCCGACGACCAGGAACCGCTGATCATGCCTCCGTGGAGGATGGAAGACCTGCCTATACAGCGCGAGAGCAACGAGAACACAACACCGGTCATCAGAGCTGAGACGATGGCGCCGCTTCTCAAATGGGCACTGATCTTCGTGCAAGACCTCTCGCCAGACATTCTGTCAATGCGCGACTACGTGACCAAACGAAGTGCAACCTCGAGGATTATCCCCAGAGACCGTGACGCCGCACGCCTTGCGTTGAAGCAGTTCGTCGAAACCCACCGAGCCATTCCGACGACCATCCATGCAGGAAAGGCATCGCCAGCCGTGAGCTATCTGTCACTGATCAGCGGCGTGCCCATGGCCGTACTCAGCGCTGCATTCGGGCGGTTAAGCCGTACGCTCCCCGTAGAGTTGAACGCGATCCAACCCCTGCCCATACGAGTTAGCGGACGGATAGCCGGGCGTCCCTGGGCACCTCATCTCGACTACCGAGAGCTACTCCGTTACAAGCACGCTCTCGCTGGCGCATGCCTAGTCGTTATCGGCTACCTGACGGGTATGCGACCGCATGAAGTGCTCTCCCTTAAGAAGGGATGCGCAGAAACCATTGTCGGGACTGACGGCATCAGCCGTTACCGAGTTCGAGGTCGCAAATTCAAACGTGTTCGTCGTGAAGGCAGCCAGGACCAATCCGGGGCCGAACGGACGTGGGAAACCCTGCAGCCAGTCCACGATGCGATCGCTGTTCTGCAACAGCTTCTCGACGGTCCGTTCCTCTTGCCTTCCAGCCGCGACCCGCTGCGGACATTGAGCCCCGGCGACGCCAACGAGCGCATCCACACCCTCTCCATCCTCGCCAACGACATCTGCGACGCGACTGGTCTCCCTGAGGCCTACCGCATCCCGAATGACCCCTCGGGTCTGGTCACGATGCGTCGGTTCCGTCGCACGCTCGCTTGGCATATTCGGCGGCTACCGGGCGGGAAAGTCGCCCTCGCCATTCAGTACGGACATCTCACCCTGCGCCAAGGCGAGGCATACGCCGGCCTAAAACATATTGGGATGATGGAGCTCCTCGACCGAGAAGAGGCGTCCGCGATCATCGACACTCTCCACGACCTGCAGGACGATCTCAGGCACGGCGAAGGGCTGTCCGGTTTCGCGGTCCCGCGACTCATGAAGGGCATCGCGAAAGCAGAGCAGTACCGCGGTGGGTTCCTGAGCTTGAGAGAGATCCGGCACATCCAACGTGACAGTGACATGCAGATCTATGACAACCCTGACGCCTACGTGATCTGTGTCTTCAACGCCTCAACAGCGATGTGCGGGGGGACAAGTGGTCCCGAACTGGCGTCCTGCCGGCAGGGCTGCGTCAACGGTGTCTACACTGATTCGCATATGGAAGGCTTGCGCCGATACGTCGCTTCTCTGCGCGTGGAAGCTTCGAACCCGCTTACCCCCGAGCCACTTCAACTGCGGTTGGAAGAACGGGCGCATCGTTACCAGCAGATCATCGAACGCCACGTCGACCTGCGCGTGCACCCTGGAAGCTGACATGACCGACAAGAGTCGCCGAGAGCGGCAAGCCATTTCGGCGGCGATTGAGCGGGTCCTCGCCGGGACCCCTCGCTACGCCAAACCGGGGGTACTCACGCAGACGGCGGTTGCCCAGGAGGCTCAGCTTCATCGAAGTCGCTTGGTAAACGTTCACACCGATCTGCGCGACCTATTCGAAGCCCGCAAGGCGGCCCAGTCGTCGATCAGCGCCAGCGAACAGAAGCTCCACGCCAAGATCGCCGATCTAAAGGCGAAGAATGCTGCTCTGCGCGTCGAGAGGGATACGTGGAAAGACACCGCCAACGTCTTTGCCAGGGCCATTCAAGTGCTTCAAACGCAGATAAGACACGAAGGGACAGGGGTGGCCCAGAACGTCATCAGCCTCCCACACCGACGCTGATTGCGGGACGGCGAGCGTAATCATTCCTCCGAAACCCGGAGGTCGACGTAGTCAATCGGTCAGCACGTCTTTCGCGAGCAGGTGCAGCGCGTAGCACGCTTATCAGATAGCGGGCAGACCCGCCAGTCGTAGGACGGCGCTCAGACCCGCCGGTGTCCCTGGCCAGTACTTTTCGATGACGCCGCTTCCCGCCCGCCGCGTCGCGAATCTAAGCGCGATGGCGACTACCAAGGCGTCGTCGGCGTACCCGAGCACCGGGATGATGTCCGGGATGAGATCGATCGGAAAGACGAGGTAGACGAAGAGAACGGCCAGCCAGATGCGCACGCCTAACGGCACCTCCGGATCCCCTGCGAGTCGTTTCAGCAGCCGCGCCACATCCGGCGCGAGACGAAGAAGATCTGTCAATGACGCACGACCGGGATGTTTGCGTTGCTCAAGCCACAGAACCAGGATGAGCGCGAGCCACAGCACCACCAGCCCTGCGACGACACCAACGACCACCTCCCGCCATTCGGTCATTCTGCACATTCCTCCTTCAATGACAAACTGCCCTCACAATCGGTTCTTGTCACCAGGGCAGGGTAGCCAGCCAGAGTCCGGCTCCGGCCGCGAGGAGTGCCACGAGGAACATTCCGATACCGTTGCCGAGCGCCGCCGCGTAACGCCCCTGCTGCGCCAGCCTCACCGTTTCGAAGCTGGCAGTGCTGAACGTCGTGTATCCACCGAGGAAGCCAGTGCCGATGATGAGCCGCCACTCCAACGGCAATGAGTGGGTGAGTGCGAGCCCCGTCACGAACCCGAGCAGCAGCGAGCCCGTTACGTTGATGACGGTCGTGCCGAGCGGGTAGGACGTCTTCACACGACTGCGCAGGAGGCCGTCGAACACCATCCTCGTGGCGGCGCCGATTCCGCCAGCGAGGGAGAGCATCAGGATCACCCACGCGTTCATTGGGAGCCTCCCCGTCGGCTCCTGGTGAACGTCCTTCGTGTCGGTCGCCAACCGTGGATGGATGCAGCGACCATGATTCCGGCGGTCGACGCGATGGCACCGATGGCGAGGGTTCCGGCGGCGTACAGCAGCGCGCCCCAGAGTTCATGGTCCACGAGCAATCCAGCGGATTCGACGGCGAAGGAACTGTAAGTCGTGAAGCCGCCCAGCGCACCGGTCCCCACGAGCAGGCGAAGAACCCGGCGGACACCGCGGTCAGGACCACGCCGGACAAGAAACTCCAGCAACATTCCCAGCGCGAATGCGCCGGCAACGTTGATCAGGAACGTCCCGACCGGAATACCACGCCAGGCGGGGAACAGCGTTGACAGCAGGTAGCGAGCGGCTGTACCAATGGTGCCACCGAGCAGAACCAGGCCGACGTACTCCCAGCGTAGGTGCACCGGCCTCGGGGTTCCTCGTAGCGATTCCGCCGCCTCAATGTCACTGTCGACAGGCAGCTTCGCTTCGGTCGGTGGATCATCCGGACTCATCGCAGGTGTGGGCATACCTTCTCTACCTTCGGTAGACGAGATAGGAAGCCATCAGCATGCGGTGCAGTTCGAGCGCCGCGCGCTCAGGTGGGATCCATCACCGACGGCCAATATACCGGACTTCATTCCCAGGGGAGCTGGGCATCATCACCCACCGGAGCGAGCGGGACGACGACGATGGGACGGTGCTGACGGTGCGCCAGGTGCACGGCGACTGATCCGTTGAAGAAATCTCGTACCCCACGACGAAGCCCTGGATGATGGGTGCCGACGACGATGAGTCGGGCGTTCATGGCCTCCGCGAGATGTCCGAGAGCCCGTGCGGGATCGCCAGCCAGGACGCGCAAGGTGTATGGCACCTTCCTCTGGCCCAGGACGCCCGCGATGTGGTCCGCGAGTTTCTGGTCGAATTCGTCCTCCCCCATATCCGGGAGATCAGGGTCGAAGGGAAGCGATACCACGGTCCCGTCGAGATGCTCTTCGACGGGGTAGCGCCCAGGATCGACATGGGCGCACACCAGTTCGCATCCCAGATCGGCGGCGAGAGCGGATGCCTGGACGAGCACGGCATCCGATTGGCCCCGTTCGACCGCGACGACGATGACCGCCGCAGGATTCTGCGGCCCCGTGGTGTTCATTGGATATCCTCCAGCCGGTCGATCGTCGGAGACTGCGCCATGGTGATCCTCCTCCATGCTGTCCCCAGTCTGTCAATCTCGCAGCCCCGGTACGCCGAGCACGGACTGAACCGGTTCGCACGATGACGGGAGCGCATCGAGTGGCATCCTCGGAGGACACCCTTGCGCTTCCGGCATGGTTGTGTGATCCTGAGCGTGGCGATGGATCCCGCCTGAACCCCAATTTCGGGGTTCGAACCGCACCGCACGCTAATGGTTCCTACCTTCTCAACGCGAAGGTAGGTTGTGGTGCCCGATTGCGGTCAATTGCTGCTCCTTCGCCACGGCGAGAGCACCGCAAACGCCCACGACCTGTTCACCGGAATTCTCGACGCCCCCCTGACCGAGCGCGGATTCCGCGAGGCGCGGGCCGCAGGCGAACTAATTGAAGCAGAGGGACTCATTCCCGACCTCGTCTTCGTCTCCGAATTGCTTCGCGCGCGACAGACGGCCACCGAAGTCTTGGACGTGTTGCGGGAGCCGCTGCATCCGCTATCGGATTCGCGTCTCGATGAACGCAACTACGGCGCCCTGACCGGCCGATCCAAACGGGACGTGCGTATGGAGTACGGGACCGCGCTCTTCCACACCTGGCGCCGCTCGGTGAACATCGCGCCGCCACCGATGACTGACGAGCAGTTCATCGCGATCGCGCACGCTCTTCCTTTCAGCGAGCTCCCACCTCACGCGCTCACTCGCACCGAGTCACTTGCCGACGTCATGGTGCGCGTGCGCGCCTTCTTCGACGAGCGCGTGGTTCCCGAACTGCTTGCCGGATCACGTGTGCTCATCGTCGGCCACGGAAATTCGCTTCGAGCGCTCTGCGCCGAGCTGGATCATCTCCGGAATGACGAGATCGAGGAATTGAACGTCCCCACGGGGCATCCGTTGCTCTATGAGTTCAGCGACGGTACGCCGCTCAGGGTGGAACGCGTTGGATATCTGGACTCGGAGGCGGCTCTCTCGGCCGCTGCCGCCATCGCTCGACAAGGAGGAACATGAACGACTACGTCACTCACCCGGACGAACAACCGCTCGTGGCGGGCGAATACGTCACCCACCCTGCCGAGCATCCTCTCGCCATCACGCACGTGGAAGCGCGGCAGATCCTCGACTCCCGCGGCTATCCCACGATCCAGGTGACCCTGCATATGCCCGATAACCGGGTGGTTACCGCTGCCGCACCGGCAGGCGCGTCCACCGGCGCGCATGAGGTCGCCGAGCTGCGCGATGGCGGAGGCGCGTTCGGTGGGCGTGGCGTACGCCGCGCTGTTGCAGCAGCCGAAGGTGAGCTGGCCAACCTCCTAACCGGCCGGAAATGGTCGTCGCTCGGTGATCTCGACAACCGGATGCGGGAGCTGGACGGCACGGAAGACGCCTCCCGGCTGGGCGGCAACACGCTCGTGGCTCTCTCCATCGCGGCCGCACGAGGTTTCGCGATGATCAGCGGACTCGCCCTGCACGATTGGATTTCGGCGGTGACCGGGAGCACCCAGCGGTTACCCGTCCCGCATTTCAACGTGCTGAACGGTGGAGCACACGCCGCGAACGAGCTGGACTTCCAAGAATTCATGATCGCACCAGTCGGCGCGTCTACATTCGAGAACGCGGTGGAGTGGGGAGCGGAGATCTACCACGCCCTCGCCATCCGGGTGAAAAGAGAATATGACCACAGCGGCCTGGGAGACGAGGGCGGCTTCGCCCCACCCCTGAAGAATCCCGAGCACGCGCTCGACCTGCTGATATCAGCGATCAGCGATGCCGGCTACACGGCCGGAACCGGGCAGGTGGCGATCGCCCTTGATCCCGCCGCCAACGGCTTCCGGGTTGACACAGGCTACGAACTTGCGGATGCCGAGCTCACCACCGCAGAACTCGTCGACTATTACGAGCGGCTGGTCGACGAGTACCCGATCCGGAGCATCGAGGACGGTTTCGCCGAGGATGACGAGCCCGGGTGGGTCGAGCTGTTCAACCGGCTGCACTCGCGAGTGCAATTGGTTGGTGACGATCTCTATGTCACGGACCCGGCCAGGATCGCAGCCGGAGCCCAGAAGTCGCTGTCCAACGCAGTGCTGATCAAACCGAACCAGATCGGCACTGTCAGCCAAACGCTCGAAGCGATCCGCGTCGCGAAGGAGAACAACATGGCCTGCATGATCTCCCACCGCTCGGGGGAAACACTCGACACCTTCATCGCCGATCTTGCAGTGGGAACCGGGGTCGGGCAGATCAAGTCCGGGGCCCCGGCCCGAGGCGAGCGGGTCAGCAAGTACAACCGGCTGATCGAGATCTCACTCGCCCACCCCGACCTTCCCTACGGACTGGCCTGAAGGCCACCGTGGTCCACCCGCGCGAAAGGATTCCCATGCAACCCTTCACCGTCACCATCGAGATCCCCGGCGGCAGTCGCAACAAGTACGAAGCCGACCATGAGACCGGGCGCATCCGCCTCAACCGCACCCTGTACACGTCGATGGTGTTCCCCGCGGACTACGGATTCATCAGGGACAGCCTCGGCGAAGACGGCGACCCCCTCGACGCCTTCGTGCTCCTCGACGAGCACGTGTACCCCGACATCGACATCACCGTGCGTGAAGTTGGCGTGTTCCGGATGGCGGACGAAAACGGTCCCGATGCGAAGATCATCTGCGTCCCGGCCACCGATCCTCGCTGGGTGGCCATTCAAGACATCGGTGACGTTCCCGAGGGCTTCCGGAACGCTCTCGAGCACTTCTTCAGCCATTACAAGGATCTGGAACCCGAGAAGTACGTCACCGTCGAGGGATGGGGAAGTGTTGATGACGCTCGCGTCCTCATCGATCAGGCGTTCTCGCGCCACGAGTCGACGACAACGACCAACGGCTCCTGACTTTCGTCGTCCACAAGCCGGTGCCGGTTCGATGCCATAGGAGGGGAAACGACCTCCCCCTCCCGAGCCGACACCCGAGGGGACGCCGTCGTCCACACGGCGTCCCCTCACCTCACCTCCGAAAGACCGCCAGAATGACCTTTCGCAGCATCCTCTTCGCCGAACAGCCGGACCACCCCTCCAGCTCGCAGCCGGCGTTCTTCGTCGACCTGAACCTCGACCAACTGGTGAGCGCCGCGACGACCGGACGCGAGCAGTACCAGCTCGAGGCGTACTACTACGAGCGGCTTCGAAATCTTCAGCTGATCCACTACCGGCAGGACGTCGTGCACGACCTGCAGGTTTCTGACCTCAGCGCAGCCATCGACCGGTTCGCGGAGACCATGCGAGCCGTGCGTGAACGGCTCACTCAAGCAGGCAAACTGCGGTACCCCTACCAACAACAGTCCCTTGTGTTGGCCGCGGCGCAACTCTACGTGCAGGCGGTCAGCGATCTCGCGGCCGACCCCGCCCTCAAGCAGGCAACGTCACAGGGCTTCCGCGACCTGCACACCTACCTGCAGGAGTATGTGACGTCGGAGTCCTTCACTGCTTTCGTGACCGAGGGCAGGGCTGTACAGGACGCCCTGGCCGGACTGACCTACTGTCTCCTGATCGATGGAAGTCGGATCACCGTTTCCCGGTACGACGGACAAGCAGACTACTCGGTTCAGGTGGAGGACACATTCGCCAAATTCAAGCAGGGCGCGGTCAAGGACTATCGGGCGAGCATCCCTGATTACCTTGAGATGAACCACGTCGAAGGCCAGATCCTGGACCTCGTGGCCCGCCTCTACCCGGACACCTTCGCCGCCCTCACGGCATTCCATACCCGCTACCCGTCGTTCATCGACGAGACCATTGCCCTCTTCGATCGCCAGGTTCAGTTCTACGTCGGATACCTCCGCGTCACCGGACGACTCCAGGCCAACGGTCTGAACTTCTGCCGGCCCAACATCTCTGAAGACTCCAAAAACGTGAACGCCATCGGAACCTTCGATCTTGTCCTCGCAGACAAGCTCCTTGACACCGAGAAGAGGGTGGTCACCAACGACTTCTCCCTGACTGGCCCGGAGCGGTTCTTCGTGGTGTCGGGTATGAACCAAGGCGGCAAAACCACCTTCGCGCGCGCATTCGGTCAACTGCACTACCTGGCCGGGCTTGGCCTGCCCGTACCTGCAGTTTCTGCCGACGTGTATGTGCCCGACGAGATCTTCACCCACTTCGAACGCGAGGAAGACCCCGCCGCTCTCCACGGCAAGCTTGAAGACGATCTGCTGCGCATACACGAGGTCTTAGATAAGGCAACGCACCACAGCATCGTGATCATGAACGAGCTCTTCTCGTCCACCACCCTGGCGGACGCGATCACGCTCGGCACTCTCGTCCTGGGAGAACTGATCGAGCGCGACTGCCTGGGCGTCTGCGTGACCTTCGTCGACGAACTGTCCCGCCTCGGTGATGCGACAGTGAGCCTGGTCAGTGCCGTCAACCCCGCCGACCCGGCCGCGCGCACCTTCAAGCTGGAACGGCGGCCCGCCGATGGGCTCTCCTCGGCCCTGGTCCTGGCCGAGAAATACGGACTCACCTATGCGCGGCTGGCGACCGAGGTGGGCTGATGAAAGCGCATCTGATGTACATCGACGCTGATTTTGACCTCGAGGCGCCACAGGGCCCCCAGGAACCGGACGTGATCCAGGACCTCGGCCTCGATGTGCTTCTGGACGCCATGGCGGATGGGGACGATTTCCTTCGCAGGGTCGCAACCCGGGGACTCCTCGACAGCCTGACTACTCCCGAGCAGATCGCGTATCGACAGCATGTCTTGGACGACTGCCTGAACAACCGCGAGTTCGTCATCGAGCTGTATAACCTGGCTATCAGTGCGCTGAAGATCCAAAAGGGCCTCTTCGGCGGCCTTATCCGCAACCCGAGTTCCATCCTGCATCACTCCCTCGAGGCACTCCACGAGTTCGTCGGATCGCTGCATCAACTCAGAGACCTGGCCTCTGGAATCGCGGATCGCTTCCACTCCGAGGGCTTCACCACGCTCTTCGACATGCTGCAGCGCGAACTCAGCGACGACTACTTCGCGGCCGTCAATGGCCACCTGAAGCGGCTGCAATTCAACGCCGGTGTGTTTCTCAGTGCAGGGCTCGGCGAAGGCAACAAAGCTGCCGACTACACTCTTCGAGTCCGACTGATCAAACCGCATCCATGGTGGGACCTCTTCCCCCGCGATGACGGGTCCTCCTTCACATTTCGAATCCCGGACCGGGACGAGGCCGGAGCGAACGCAATCGGCGAGTTGAAGGCCAGGGGGATCAACGTTGCAGCAAACGCCCTCGCCCAGTCCACGGATCACATCCTGAACTTCTTCCAGATGCTGCGAACCGAGCTGGGTTTCTACATCGGCGCGCTCAACCTGCACAAGAAATTGGACGGGACAGGGGAGGACCTGTGCGTCCCCGTCCCTGTTCAGGCGGATCCGCCCGTCCTCCACGCCGCAGGGTTGTACGACACCGTCCTGGCGCTCACGGTGCGGGGCGGCATCGTCGGTAACGACCTTGCGGCCGACAACAAGCTGCTCATCATGATCACCGGCGCCAACCAAGGGGGAAAGTCCACGCTGCTTCGCAGCATCGGTCAGGCACAGCTGATGATGCAAGCGGGACTCATGGTGTGCGCCAGATCGTTCTCGGCTAGCGTCTGTCCACTCCTGGTCACCCACTACATGCGAGAGGAAGACCGCACCCTCACTAGCGGAAAGCTCGACGAAGAACTCGCCCGCATGAGCGTCCTGGCTGGCCATCTGGGCCGGCATGACCTCGTGCTCTTCAACGAGTCATTCGCCTCCACAAATGAACGGGAAGGCTCCGAAATAGCCCGCCACGTGATCCGCGCCCTGACGGATAACGGAATCAGGGTCATTTTCGTCACCCACCTCTACGACCTCGCAAACAGCCTCTACCAACGACACTCTGAGAAGGCCCTGTTCCTGCGTGCCCAACGCGGAACGGGCGGGAATCGAACATTCCGGATCGTTGAAGGTGAACCGTTGCGAACCAGCTTCGGGAGCGATCTCTATCAGCGCATCTTCGGCAGCGTCAGGGAGGGCGATTTCACCAATGCTGACTCACCCGCATGACCCGAAGTCCGACCCGCCGACGCTCGGGCGGGACGCCCCACTTCAACCCGAAGAAGTGAGCCTCCTCTGGTCGTTCATCCACGGCGACATCATGATCGGCGGGATTCGCGAGCATCTCCGCCGCGCACTCGGTCTCTGCCCCCGACACACCTGGGGCTACTTCGTCACCGAGGTGGAACTCTGGCTCTACGGCCCCGCACCACGCGGCGGTCACATCCCATTCGACGTCGGGATCCTGTACCAGGACCTCCTCGCCGACGCGATCACCAAGATCTCATCCGCTCACGCGACCTCCCGACGGGGTCTGCGCGCCCCCTTAACCCCGAAAGCCAGCTGCCGCATCTGCGCTGACCTGGCCATACCGTCTCAGACCATGCCGCTCGGATACGCCGGTTCCAATGCTGAGGAGCTCGCAGCCGAGGCCGGTGAGCTCACCTACACGACGGCATGGCTCCTCAGGACCGAGGACGCGTGGAGAGAGAGAGTCTGCCCACAGTGTGCGGCGCCTCAAGTGCAAGACCACCTGACCACACCCGCCCTCCTGTGCCGGCCGCACCTGGCCCTGCTGGAATCCGTCACCCCCGAGGACGCGCAGGCCATTGCTTCCCGTCTCGACGAGATGCGGCGGCGCTTGTACCGGTCGGTCGCCTCAATGACCCAAGGCGCTGAACCGGCAACGGTCGACGAGGATGCAGCAGTGGTCGAAACGCTCGGCTGGTTCGCAGGCTGGCAATTCCCCCTCGCGCTCACCACCCCGGTCTAACCGCGCGTCTCACGCCGTGGACCGGCGCCCTAGCTTCAGCAGCACGGCGGAGACAGCAGACAAGGCCATCCAAGCCGCCGCATAAAGGAACGCAAGTGTCGGCGACACCGCGGTGTACAGAAAACCCACCACGACCGTCCCCACCAGATTGCCGCCCGCCTGGACAGCGCCAATGACACCGAAGCCGCTGCCCCGCAACCGATCGGGCAAGATTTGTGCAACCAAGGTCGACTCCGCCGTTTCGGCGAATCCGATGCCTGCACCGGCCAGACTGAATACGATCAGCAAGAACCACCAATCCGAGGATGCCCAGGCAAATCCCGTGTAGGCGAGCACATACAGCACGGCACCGACCGTGAACACGATCCGCGGGCCTGCTCGGTCGATCCAACGTCCGCCGACATAGGCGACGATCGCACCGCACGCGTTGTGGGCGGCGTAGATCAGTATCGCCAACGAGGCTGCCTCCGCCGCGGTTCTGCCATCGGACTGGAGCAGCTGGGTGGAACGAAGGATCAACATCGTCGTGGCGATGTTGCCACACTCGAACAACACCACAGGCACCAGCGGACGAATCAACCCCGCCGCGCGAAGACCAGCCACGTCCAAACGAATCCGCTCGCGCACTCCCGGCACGTGATGACGTCGTGCTTCTCGAGCCGCGACCGTGATAGCCAATGCCGCGAGAACGCCGGGAATGAACGCGAACCAGATGGCCGGCCGGATCCCCAACCAGGCGACCAGGGCGGCTGCAGCCAGCGGGCCGACAACTGCGCCCAGGTTGTCGCCTGCCCGCTCCAGCCCAAACGCACGCCCATATGCCCGAGCAGGCGCGAGCGACGACAGAAGAGTGTCACGGGCTGGAGATCGCAGACCTCGCGACGCCCACGCGATGGCTCGGAGCACACCAACCTGCCACACCGCGGCGGCCACGCCGATCATCGCCGTCGCCACCGCCGTAGCGAGATACCCGCCCGTGGCCATGACGCGTCGCCGTTTCGGATCGTTCGCAAGCGGACCCCCGATGAGTTTCGCCACACCGGTCAGGGCGTCACTGACCCCCTCGATGAGTCCCAGAGCCGCCGCAGAGCCGTGAAGGACGCTGGTGAGAAAGCTCGGCAATACGGCGGTAGCAATCTCGTGCCCCGAATCAGAGAAGAAGCTCGCCGCGGCGACACTCCCCACACCAGCGCTTAGCCAGGGGCTCTCTTCGACGTCTTCACGGTTCTCATCGGTCGGGCGCTCGTTCACTGAAACTCCTATCTCAAGAGGGCACAGAAGTGCCTGAGATAGGGACTGTTGTCGACGACTGCCGAGGTTGGTTACGGTGAGCCCCACCGCCGCTGCACGAACTCGTGCCTCACGCAGTCTTCCATGTTCCTAGCGAAGGCGGAAGTACCGAGCAGAGGCGTTGCGTGAGTGCTGAGGCGCGGACAAAGCACTTGCTGTGCTCCGTCCAACAGCCCGTTGGACATTTGTCTTCGGGTGGAGAGCGAGGATGATGGCGGCAGTGATGGTCGCCATGGACCAGCGGAAGCGCGTGGAGCCGCGGGTGGAAGATAAGGTCGTCATCGCCTAGGTTCGGCTTCGGAGCTCGGGAGCCTCTGCGACAGATGCGGAGCCGGCGGTCGACATCAGGGTCAGGGCTCTTGCAACGGGCCGGCGCTGAACGATTGGAGCAAAATGGAGCCAGAGAAGCGCTCGGACGCTCTCCGCATCCTTTACTTGGAAGAGCGCGGACTCCATCGCCGCTGCCGATCGCTCATCGTCCAGCAGGTGGGTGAGTCCGGAAACGAGTGCGGGTGAGGCGAGAACATCAGCCGTAACCGCATGTCGAAACTGTTCAGCCACTGTTCTCAACTGTTGCTGGCGCTCGAGAGGAAGAGGTGCGGTTTCGATCTCTAACTCGTACTCGGTCCAAAATTCGTCGGTGTAAGGCCGCTCGTCGGCGGCGATGGATTGCGAAGGGATGGGAATCCCCGCCAGTGCGCGGACCCGCAGCCCGAGGCCTAGGCTGTCTGCCGTATGCCCCACCGATGAGATGAACATCGCGGCGACTCTCGCGCCGGCACCGCCGTTAGCCAGAGCTCTTCGAAGCGCCCCTGCGACGGTCTCAATGAGTGAGGTGTCCGAATTCACTAACCTGAGTAGAGGTAATCCCATCCCTATTCTCTGCGTCTCCGGGCCGTATTCGATCAATTCGAGCGCCAGCTCTAAGAGACGATCGCGCCATTTCGGTCGCGAAGCGACCATGCCGTCATCCAAAATTTCCAGGGCAATCGCTGGGCCCACTCGAAGTACGCGGCCCAGACGCCGCGACGCGTTATTGTCGATGCATTCGAGTAGCTGGACTAGTTCTTGCTGCTCGATGTCACGCGGCTCATTCATAATGCGGCCAGCAGCGAAAATCCAAGTGTTACGCCAATGCGGCCCTGCTGCTACGAGACGGAGCCGATCCATGACGGTGTCGAGCCGTCCAGCAGTTATTTCTCGCGCGGCAAGTAGCTCTTGCAGAGATCGCACATCGAAACCGACGCCGTCGTCGCGGGGAACGATGAGCACGAGCCGCTGCGTGGCGGCGGTCACTATGCGTCGCAAAAGAGGCGCGTCCCCTGAATCCGGCTTGAAGCCGTCATCTACAAGGACGCGATGCGCAAGGTCCCGTAGTTCTGGCATCGGTAATGACGCATGCGCGTGCTCTGAGCTCTCGCTGCGCATCTGAAGTTCGAGACCAAGAAGCTGGTGAAGCCGGGTGATTTGGGGTTCGTTGTCTCGGATGAGCATTCCGAAATGCCCCGCTTTGTTTCGCTCGCGGCCCAGCACAGCTTGGTAGTAGCCCCAGAAGAGCCCATAGCGATCTGGGGCCAGCTGCCTTGCTGACTCGATGATGATCGTCACGATGAGCACCTGTAGGGGCGTGCGGAGGAGGTTCTGAAGATTCGGGTCTTGTACTGCTTGTCGAAACCGGGCTTGCAGTTGTTCAAGGCGATCAGGGCTGTTGATGAGTCGGATCCGGCTCACCATGAGGCCGTAGTCGAGTGCCTGCTCTGGCTTCAGGTAGTCCAAATCGATGCGATCGAACGTCGTTGGATCGATCTCGTCGTTGTAGCCGGTAGGGCGCGTGGTAACAACGATCAGAGTGTCGTGGCCGGCCGCCTCTGATTCAGAGGCGAACTGGGAGATTTGTGTCAGGAGCTCGCGTCGCGTGCGAGAATCGCTGACTTCGTCAAGACCGTCCATTACGATAATCGATGGCCATTGCCCGAGCCATGCATTGAGGTCGGCTGGTCGGATAGTACCTTCGTCGAGACGCCTGCTGACGAGCTCGGCGATCGCGCGTGTCAGCGTTGATTCACGCTCAAGGCCGCCCGATTCGGCGTATTTTGCAAGATCGATAAGCACTGGCCATCTACGATTGCCCGGCAATCCCCGGCCCAGTCGCTCGAGCGAAGCGGCCATACCTGCGATTGCTCGAGCCTGGTCAGCGCTCAGATCGTTGGCGTCGCTGAGCATCGCGGCTCGAAATGCTTGGACGACGTACTTTGCGAGGGTCGATTTCCCGTTCCCCGGCGCGCCGGTGAGCACAATGTGCCGACGTTTCATGAGAAAAGGCTGGTTGGGACGGAGCACGCGCTCGGCCCGATCAAAGATGAATCGGAGTGCGCTCTGTCGTTGAGAAGATTCGTCGACGACGGGCAGGTCGATTGCGACTTCATGGATGGGAAAACCCCGAGTGTCGTCAGACCCAGCCTCGTCGAAATACACCTTGCCCTCGTCTCCGACGAGTGAACCACGAGCATGGGTGCGAAGAACGCCTGCTAGCTCGCCTAGAGAGATCCGATCGGTCCAAGATGAAAGGTTCGCTAGGACGTCCCCAGGGGTGATAAACGCCCGGAAACCCTGGCGGAGCGAGGGGCGAGCATTTATCTGCGCGGATAGCATCTCGCGCGACCATATTTCTATGCGCCGAATCTTCGCGAGACGCCGACTCCGCTCCGCAGCTTCCTTGCGGTCGCCGTCTGATGCATCGAGGAGAGCATCTGAGGTCGCACTCTTCAGCCGGTCAATGTGCTGACGGATCACGTCGTGTCCGCCGGTTTTCGGCTTCGCGCTGAGCGGCACGTTTGTGATGAAGACAAGCGTGTCCGGCAACGGATCTCGATCGCCACCGGGCTGGCTCCAAAGAAGCAGTTCTGATCGGATGGCCTCCCAAAGCCACGTTGCATTCGTTTGACCCCGATCGGCGATTGTCGCCTTGTGCTTCACTTGAAAGACCGTGTAGCCCGACCACATCACATCGCCAGCGATACCGCCTCGAAGCGGTTCTCGAGAGTAGAGATCCCGGCCGCCATCCGGTCCGGCGCCCATTGGATGTACAACCGGACCGAACAAGTCGACGCAGAGAGCGGCGGCGAAGTCTTGAAAACCAATTGCCCCGAGCCTCTCGAGAGCGTCCACATTCAGCCTTTCACCCGCCACCGCGGCCCCCGGGAACATCGACTCGATACCGTGGCCGACCGGTCCGCGTCAGAACCCCTCGCAACAGACTATCGGGCGCACACGAACGCTCCGGGAGTAAGCGTGGAAGGGCGCAGCATTGTGGCGATCGCAGCCAGCTGGTCGCGCGACGGAGCACCAGTCTGACGGTCTTGATTCTGTCAAGCCCCACCCACAACTCCGGCTTGTTCAGGCGCTCTCCGACCAAAATGACCCGAGGAGTTGCTGCAAGCCTGCATTTGCGCCCTTATCCTCCCGCGACGGCGGCAACGAACGCGGTCGAACGTCCGTCAATACGGAAACTATCCGCTCACGGTACGACGTGGTTCACCCGCAACGGCTGGAACAATCGGGTGATGTGGCCTGGGCAGGCGCTACGGCGGACGCCCGCGCCGGTCAGGGTCGGCCCTAACCGATAGCCTCTGGGCATGCTGCACAGCCAAGTCACTCTCGCGCGCTTCCAAGAGGGCGAGCCGCGGTTCGTTTACGCGCGGAGCTCGGACGGTCGTCTTTTCGAACTTGAGCACGGGAAGGCAGATGCCGTTCGGGAATGGGCAAAGGCCCACTTGTTGTGCCCGGTGGTGGACTGCGAAAGCCCTGAGATCACAACGGTCAGCAGAAGCCATGGGCGCGATGGATTCAAGCATTTGAAGATCGTGTCCGACCACGCGCCGGAGTCGTATTTGCACATTGAGGCTAAGGCCATGGTCTCCGGTTGGCTCAGAGGTAAATACCCACGACTGACTGTAGTCGAAGAGGAGTACACCAACTCGAGTCGGGAGCGGAAGGCCGACATTCTCGTCACCGGGGGACCCGAGACGATTGCTATCGAAGTGCAGTTTTCTGACATCACTATGCGAGAATGGGTCGAGCGCCACGAGTCCTACCGCAGTCAAAGCATCGTTGACGTTTGGCTGTGGGGGAACACCGCTCAACTTCGACGTCCACGGGGTGCAGAGGGGGGACGACAAGTCACCCTCAGCCTTGTGCAACAGGAACTGGTCGCCCGTGGGTTGCCTCTGCTCTGGGTAAATCGTGAACTGCGCCTTCTTGGGACGGCGGTAGAGTCCGCGCTAATTGATCATCGACGAGGCGAGGTAACTGCCTCTGGCTCGGTTGGTGCGTTCGTGTGTGCAAGCGTCGACGATTTCAAACTGCATCCGGTCCATGGCCTAGTTGATGGGAGGGTTGAGCTTCTGCTGGAGGCTGGCAAGGTGCGTCAGAGGGTCCACGGCGCCGACATTGCTGCAGCGAAGATACGAGCCGAGAGAGAACGTCAAGTGGCGGCAAGTGCTCGACGTTCGGCTCTTGCGGGCAAGGCAGCTGAGGCGGAAGCGGTTGCTGTACGGGTTGCACAGTGGTTATCAGCCGACGGCGCCGCGCTTCTCAGAGAATTCGAAGGGTCCTGGCCCGATTGGCTCGAGTTTCAGACAGCGATGAAATTGCCGTTACCGGCGGCGGCGTGGCAACCATTCTTGTGGAACGCTTGCGTGAGAAATGCTCACGCGGGGGAGTGGCTTCAAGAGGACGAGTTACGTCAGGCTTTAGTACATATGTTCGGGAATTTTCAGGTGCCAAAGTCGAAGGTTATTGATGCAATCCGGGAGTGGTGCGACGTATTAGTCGATCATCGTGTTCTTGAGGCTAGGAAACCGTTAGCGAAGAAACGCGGCGGCGGTCGCACGCGGTACGTCGTGCCATGGGTGCGCGGGACCGCCTTTTCGCAACGGTAAGTTCTGGACGCGGGGCGACCATACAGAGGACGCTGGCATCCGTGAGTCCCGTGATGCCTCCGGCTGCCGCCCCGTGAAGTTGACGCCGGAAAGGAAGTCGCTGCTTTCGGGGCGGGTCCCGGCGCTGCAATTGAGCGGAAATGTGCTGTGGCTGAGGAAGGGCGCTGCTTCCTCAGTTCTGTACCGCGGTTCCGCGGCTTTCGCTTGGGGCACCATTGTCTAGCTGCCGTGCTGGTCGATGAAGTAGACGATCGCCGCCCCGCACATCCGCACTACGAGCGCAGCCTCCGCGGCAGTGACCTCGGAGTCGACGTACTGAGAGTGACGGGCCCCGGGAACTTGGGATGCGTAGCCGTAAAGCGCCCTGAGCGCCGCGCCGAGCGATCCACGCCACGGAGCAGCCGCATCGCGAGCGAGGTCTGCCGCGACTTCACCAAGCGAGGCGCCACTGCGGCCGGTGATGATCTTCAAAACGGCTTCGAGTGCGTTGACCGCTTCGCGGACGGCGTCCTTGGGGCGAGTGGGAATAGCGTCGAGCGCTTGCACAGCGAGCAGATACTGATCGCGAGCAGGGCGGAATCGCTCGACCATGGCCCCGAGCGCGGTACGTTCGTCACCGGCGACTCCCAACTCCGCGCCGGTCTCATCGAGACGTTGGAACCGCCCGTTCACCATCTGGTAGGCAACCCGAGCCCTCGCGAGTACCTCGTTCACGCGCCGACCGTACAGCTCGAGCTCAATTGATCCGGACGGGGACTCTGCTTCAAGCAGGCGGTAGACACTCAGCCATTCAAGGTCGGGAATTAGTTCGTCAAGTTTCCTGCTGACCCAATCAAAGCTGTTGAAGTCGCTCGTATCGATGTCGAGCTCGGCGCCGACCAAGGTAAGTGCCCCCTTTTGCCCACGCTTCTGAATCAGCTGGTCTTTGAGCAGCTGGCGCACGAGCTGCGGAGCGTGCTCGACCACGGTTCGATCGGGTTGCGGCGAGACCACCCCCAGGCGCGATTCAAGCGACATAATCCCTCCTCTGGTCGGTGGTTCCACCGTACCGGCCATCGCGCTCCTCAGAGAGTCAGTGCGAGGGAAGTGTGTGGAGGCGGGCTCGCTTTCGCAGTAAGGCCCACGTCCCGTTGTCGATGTCCGCCGGTGCTTGCGGTTCAACGTTCTCGAAGGGGCGCGGCCGCCGAGACGGGTCGACCGGAATCGCGTCTGTGAAGCTGATGCGTCGGCCCGTGCTTATCTGCTCGATGCCAGCGGTGGTAATGACCCAATCGTCGGAGACGAGCTCTAGCACTTGGCCCCCGAGCGTGGCGTCTTTGCCGGTGAGGGTATGGGCCAGCTGCAGAGCGCGAGTGAGTTCTCGGAAGATGTACGTCCAGTCGATCTTGCGTGCCTCGTCGTGACGGTCTCGGCGCCGCAGCTCAGCCGTGAGGGTCTCCGCGAGTTGGGCGCCGTCCTTGCTCGCGTTCCATTCGACTTCGATGACCGGTGTGCCGATCTCGCCTGGCTTCTGATCGACACCCAACCTCACGTTCAAACCTTGGTGGGCCCTGACTGGACGTTGCACGCCATCGTACAGCTTTGAGTTCTCTCTGAAAGAGGCCGTCAGATCGCCGGCGCCCTCGTAGCCGGGGACGGTGACGCCAGCTTCGCCGATGACGCCCTCCTCACCTGCCCTACCCAATGCTTCCAGAACGCTCTGAGCGGAAAGATTGTCCTGCACGGCGTCCACCGCGGAGGTCGCGGCCTCGTGTCTCGCCCCCGCGTCCGCGGCGATCCGATCTTCCAAATCGTCCAGTTTGCTCGTGAATTCAGCCGCCTGTGCGGCTATTCGCTCTTCCGCATCCTCGGTGACCCGCCTCACCGTCGTGGCTACGCGCCTCGTGAATCGGTTTTCGAAGAAGAAAAGCACGAAAGAGAAGACCAGAGCCGAGCCCAGGTTTACGAGAGTCCCCGTCACAACGCCCGACCATTCCGCGTCTTCGCCATAGGAGGCAGCCGCCAGCAGAGCGAAGCCTAGGAGGGTGCAGGTGAGGACCCACCCCCATCGCAAACGAGTGGAGGTTGGCGTGCGTTCAGACATGTTTGGGGGCCTCCCCGAAGACAGCGGCGGCCGCGTGCGCCCGAGGTTGAAGGGAGATCTCACGGTAGATGAATGACGGCCCTGCAGGGTATCCGCGCTTCCAGCTTGTCCATGTCGATCAGAGCCACGATCTCACAGTAGCGGTCGATCGCTCTCAGCCATGATCGAGCCAGGCTGTGGCCAACGGAGATCTCTCTCGGTCGGTGGTCTTAGTCGGTCCGGGTCGATGGCCGCCCACGGGCAGTATCCGGGCTCTAGAGACCTAACAGTCAGCTGCTACTGCTTTGGGAGCATGGTGACGAGCGACTCTCGCGTCCCTCGATAATCGCGTTCTGAACAATGCAGCACTATGAGGTCGCGGCTGACGGTATAGCTTTCGAGCACTCCTAGGTACTCTCCGGCCGCTGTTTCATATTCGCGACCGATCCGTTCGGGCGTGATGGACGTTATCTTCGAAGGCTTGGGAATGCGCGCCGCAAGCTTCCGGCGCTCCTTCGTGTCCGGGTTGCAACGTTGACAGGCTCGGTAGGAAGGTAACTGTTCGACCTCCTCGAGGGTCATCAGGTTCGGCCACTTGGCCACGAAGTCATGTCCCGGACCGCTATGCCAGGAGCCCACAATTTCTTCGGCCTGTTCGATCTCGACCTCGTGTGAAACATCTCGGTCTACCTGATGCCGCACCGATGGGCAGGATGCGAAGTGAATCACTCTGCCGGAATCACCTGTCTCGTTCGCGAGATAGAGCTTCCCTGAATTGAGGTCGGCCATCACACGCTGGTTCTCTGCGGCAATCTGAGCGGGAAGCTGTTCGTAATAAGCGCGCTCTCTGGCATCAACTTCGGCGGCGAAGCGCACGGCGTCGTCGTAGGCAAGTTGCTGCCGGGGCGAGAGTTCGAAGGTGATCACGCCCTGAGCCATTAATTCCATCGCGGATTGCTCGCGGGCCTGTTGCTCCTTTGCAAGTACTTCAGGCGACTTCATCAAACGGCCCACGCGAGCTCCTCAGCGATCGATCTTGAACCATTCTCTCGCGAATTATCGACTCAACTGCCGACGCGCGACGTGGAGTCCGGGATGGTTCTAGCCCTTTTGTCGATCGAAGTTCCTCCGCGGGATTTGCTTTCGGAGCGCCCGCCAAGGTTGACTCGCAAGCCCCCGCCCGTAGAGTGCCCGAGGACGGAGCCAACGGCAACATCTCAAGGGATAATGTCGAGGGGACAGGGCCGAGTGCTAGTAATAGTCGGACTTCAGGATGTCTAACACGGGCCTCACCGCTCGGCCTGCTCTCAACCACTCCCGCGGAGATACGCTTACGCCTCGAAGGCTGAGCGAGCTTTGGGTTGTCTCCATAATTCCGGCGACTTGAAACGGCGAAGCGTCACTTCCGAGTGCGCTAATCAGCTCTGAGAGGTGGGGCAGCGGAGACGGTGGGACACCCGCAAACTGCCATTTCGGAAAGATGGGTGTTCCCGAGTCGCTCTGCCGTAGGACGAGATGGTCGGATACCCGTCTCGCGAGCTCTGCCTGATCGATCCCCAGGGCCCGTGCGGTCTCTTCGGCCGCGAGGAAGCGGCCATTGTCGATGGCAGCTTGTTCTGCGACGAGCCGTTCGAAGTCGTCGGAACCCGGGCCGGTCTCCGGGTCGGGAATGCCGCCGAACTTGGCCAGGTAGGCCGCCTCGTCCGGGGGTAGCCGATTCTGGTCCTCTCCTTGGCGGTCACGCATTTGCACGGTCCCTCGCTAGCCGAACACATCAAGACGCACCCTCGCTATCAGGCTAATCCCTATGACCGCCAGATTCTTCCATCGCTAGCGGCTGCTGCGCGCACGAGGTCCGTTTGTCCAGCTCGCAGCAGTTCCGCCGCGCTCTGGTCGCCGAATTCTGGCGTAGCAGTATTGAGCCAAATTGCGTCTCCCCACGGATCTCGTTGCTCTGGATCAAGCAGTTGAAGGATGAGGCGCAGGTGAGGGAGCAGCTCGCGGTTCGGGCCGACCTGAAAGCTTGGGAACACCTTGACTCCATCAAAGGTAGGCGTGCAAAGAAGATCACCTGCTTCTGCCAGCCGCGTCACTTCGTCCACCGTCACGCGGAGAACAGACGCCAGACCCGGAGCATCGTAGAACGGCCCAACCCAATCGTTCCAACTCACTCTGCGCCCCTTCCCGAGTCGAACCCGCTCGTTCGCTCCGGCGACGCCCTGGACTCAGGAGCCCTCAGCCGTCATTGCGAGATACGGCCCGGCCACAGGTCGACGTCTAGTCCTCGCTCTAATTTTGAAATGGTGAACATGTCGGGCCAGACGCGGCCGTCGAGGATGGCGAGTATCGTCACGTGGGCCACCTCCGATTTCTGGGCGACTGCGCGCACGCTTTGCTCACCGATCGCTATCCGCAGGTTCTCTGCGAAGCGTCGAGCAACTTCGCCAACCGGATCTTCGCTAGCCATGAGAGGCCATCCAGTAACAAGCTCCCGTGGGCTGGGTCGCATGGGCCGGGGCATGAGTCGAGCCTAGAGGACTGTTGGACATCCACTGACGCTGCGGGGCGCTACCGCAAAGCATCTGCATCATGTCGCCCTCCAGGCTCCTTGGTTATTATTATTACCATCGTCTCTGGGCTCCAGTCAACGAGATGAGAAGCAGTCTGGTCTCAGGCGAAAGGAGGACTTGTGAACGAAAGCGCCGCGGATGTGAGGGAGACGTCCAGTCAGGAAAGCTCTCACGTTCACACCTCGTTGACGACCGAAAGGTACATCGGTCTCCTTGGAGACCTGCATGGCGACACCCACTTCGCAGTTTCCGTTGCCGACCAGATGCGACAACGAGGCATTAAGGTTCTCCTTCAAATGGGCGACTTTGGGTTCCTAAACCTGCGGTTGGATTACGGCAACCTGGCATGGCTTGACCGCGCCTTGAATGCGAACGACCAGGTGCTCTACTTCGTGGACGGGAACCACGACAACTTCCCAGAGCTCTACAGGTACCCCGTGGGCCAGGACGGCCTCCGGTGGGTCACGGATAGCATTGCGCACCTCCGCCGCGGCTACCGATCCACTCTCGCCGGCGGACTGAGACTTGCCGCTCTCGGTGGCGCCAACTCCGTGGACGCCTGGCGGGGCTACTGGACAGGCGAATCCATCACAGACAAGAACTTGGAAGTACTGGGCAGTGAGCCGGCAGAGCTGATGATTGGCCACGACGCTCCACTTGGCGTCCCTACTCTTGACGACTACCTGAAGGCAACGAGCTACCGGTGGCCTACGTCGGGTAACGAGTATTCAAGGGCCGGGAGAGCGATGTTTCACAAGGGGTTCATGCAAGTCCGTCCCCGCATTTACGTCGGTTCTCACTACAACTACTTCGTCGACCAAACCGTCACGTTCTGCACCGGCGAACACACGTTCCAAACCCGCGTCGTAATCCTCGATGCCGGCGGACCCCGTCAAGCGGTAAGCCAAGCGATTCTTGACACATCAACCCTGGAGCTCGAGTTCTTCAGCGTGAGCGACGGACCGAGGGACGCTGTTGAACACTGATCTATCGCTTGAGAATGAAATCCGAGTAGCCGTGGCAGGCGATTGGCATGCGAACATCATGTGGGTCCAAACCATCATTCCTCGTATCGCCCGGATGGCACCTGACGTTCAGACAATCCTTCACCTCGGTGACTTTGCAGTGTGGCCGGAGCGGCGAGGAAAAGGGTTCTTGGCGGCAGTCGACTACTGGATGAAGACCGCCGGCATGAAGCGGGTCCTCGTCACTCCCGGCAATCACGAGGATTGGAGCCGGCTCGATGCCCGGTTTGCTTCTCAGCCCGGTGAAGCTGTCCAGCTCAGCGAAACCGTTTTGGTTCTGCCTCGCGGCTATCGGTTTGCGTTGAGCGGCCGGTCCTTCATGAGCTTCGGCGGTGCGGCCTCTGTCGACTACGCCGACCGAACGCCGTTTCGTGATTGGTGGCCGAGCGAGATCCCCACTGAGCAGGATGTTGAAGCGGCGATCGCGGGCGGCGCGGTTGAGGTCCTGCTCGCTCATGAAGCAGTGAACGGGGGCACAGCTGCTGTGGAGCGGTCTCTGCACGCGAATCCTCACGGCTGGAATGTCGAGGAATTGGCATATTCGGCGACTTCGAGGGAACGGGTAACTCGTGTGTGGGAGGCTACAGAGGCTCGCCTGCTGGCGCATGGCCATATGCATCTTCAGGGTGAAGTCGCTCTATCGGACGGACGCAGGATCTACTCACTCGGCTGCGATAACCAACGAGGAAATGTGGCGGTGCTCGATCTTCAGAACCTCGCTTGGACTTGGCTCGACGGCATCGCAGCACCAGCCGGTGACTGACCACCCCTTATTAGTTGACGCTTGAAAGCGGGACTACCATGAACAAATTCGATGGGGTATCGGAGCTCATTGGCGACGAGGGTGGCATCTGGAGCGTGCAGACACAAGGAAGCGCGCATATCTTCGATCTCGATGCGATGACCGTCACACGGGAGCGTGTCCCCTGGCCGCGCACCAAGCATCAATGACACCACTCGACCCCTGAGAAGCATCGGCAACTGCCGGGTCGGGGAAGTTGGTAGGTGGACGATGAAGTCGGATAACCCCGACATTGACTTCTACTGGCATCGCTCGAGCACAATTCGTGGGATCAGTCGGCTGCAAGAGACGGACCCCCATCAAGAAGCAAGTCCGGCCCCAGTTCGGTTGCACCCTAGAAGTCACTTCAAGAGCAGTTGAGCCGCTCGTCCAATTGTCAATCCTGGCGCTCGTTCAGACGGTGGCAGTCCTTGAAATGGTGAGAATTGCATTGGCGTTCCTAACAACTTCAAAGCATCCGGGGAAGCGGGTGTCGCATCCGTTGTGGTCGACGTCGAGCCAGGCGGTGCCGAAATCGCCCGTGCGGTCGTAGCCGGTCTTCGGCGCCTTGCCCTTGACCGGAAGAGTCGCGAGCAGCGCCAGCGCGGTGCCCGTGGTGGCCGACGCGTCGGCGACGGCGACCTCCGGTGCACTCGTCGGCTGCGTGACGGTGGCCGGGTCGGCCGGCGCTTCGTCGGTGAAGGCGACGGATGCCGCGGTGGGCGTCGGCGTCGGCGTCGGTGTGGGTGTGGGCGTGGGTGTGGGGGTGTGGGTGATCGCGGGTGTCGGCGACGCGCTCTGCGGAGGCGAGCCGAGCGCGGCATCCGTTGTGTCGGAGGTGGGCACGAACTGGGCGCTGAAACCTGTGGCGACCAGACAGGCGCCAAGGGCCACGGCAGCCACGCGGCGGGAGGCGAGGCGCATCCAGGAGCGGCGGCCGGTCACGAGCGCGTAGAGAGCGGTGACGGCCGCGGCGAGGGCGGCGACGAAGAGAAGGCCGGCGATTCCGCTGGAGGCGCCCACGACCAGGGCGACGAAGGCGCCGCACGCGATGAGGATCCAGGTGAGCGGGCGGAATCGGAGCGCCTCGGGGCGGGGACGGGACATGACGGTGTGCTGCTCCTCGGGCCGGGACGGGGACGTACTCACACCGTAGGGGTGCGAGCGGGCGGCCCCGCTGAGGGCGGGCACCGTGTCGCGGGCGCCGACACCGTCCGGTGCGGTCGAATCCGGCCGGCGTGCCTGGCGGGTTCGACCGGAAAGGACGGTGTCGGGAGGGGGGAGCGCGCGGGCGGGCGGGGCGGGGGGCGTGCGCGGGGTCAGGCGCGGCGCGCGGCGGCCAGCCGCACCAGGCGGTACGCGACCCCGGCCGCAACGACGGCGAGGCCGGCCACGATCGAAGCCGGGGGCAGCGTGGCGACGAGCACGAGGCATCCGCTGGCGCCGAGCACCTGCAGGGCCTTCGGGTAGCGACGCCGGTCGCGCTGCTGCGTGAACGCCGAGACGTTCGCGATTCCGTAGTAGAGCAGTACCCCGAACGACGAGAAGCCGATCGCGCCGCGCAGGTCGACCGTGAGCACCAGGATGCTGACCACGACCGCGAGCGCGATCTCGGCGTGGTGCGGCACCCGATACCGCGGATGCACTGCGCCGAGCCAGGTGGGCAGGTCACGGTTGCGCGCCATGGCCAGGCTGGTGCGCCCGATGCCCGCGACGAGGGCGAGCAGGGCGCCGAGCGCGGCGACGGCCGCGCCCGCCCGCACCAGGGGGGCCAGGCCGGGGACGCCGCCTGCCGTCACGAGGTCGGCGAGGGGCGCGCGGGAGGCCGCGAGCGCATCCGAGCCGAGGGTGACGACGAGGGCGACGGCGACGAGGGCGTAGAGCACCAGGACGATGCTGAGCGCGATGACGATCGCGCGGGGAATGGTGCGGGCGGGGTCCTTGACCTCCTCGCCCATGGTCGCGATGCGGGCGTAACCTGCGAAGGCGAAGAAGAGCAGGCCCGCTGACTGAAGGGTGCCGTACCAGCCGCCGGGGAACAGCGGGCTGGCCGCGCCCGGGTTCGCCGCTCCTAGGCTGGCCGCGCCTGGGCTGGTCGTCGAGCCGCCCGTCGCGGCTGCCCCGGTGTGCGCCGCCAGGCCGACGACGATCACGACCACGAGCACGACGAGCACGAAGGCGACGATCACCCGGGTGAGGCCGGCGGTGCGCGTCACGCCGAAGCAGTTCACAGTGGCCAGCAGGAGCACGGCGGCCACGGCGACGGGCCGCGCCCAGTCGGCGGGCACCGCGTACGAGGCGAAGGTCAGCGCCATCGCGGCGCAACTGGCGGTCTTGCCGATCACGAAGCACCAGCCGGCGAGGAATCCCGGCCACTCGCCCAGCTGCTGCCGGCCGTAGATGTAGGTGCCGCCGGAGGTCGGATACTGCGCGGCGAGCTGGGCCGACGACGTCGCGTTGCAGAATGCGACGACCCCAGCGACGACGAGGCCGACCAGGAGACCCGTGCCGGCCGCGGCGGCAGCCGGGGCGAAGGCGGCGAAGATCCCCGCACCGATCATCGAGCCCATTCCGAGGGCGACGGCGTCCACCGTTCCCAGCTGGCGGCTGAGCGCGGGACCGGTCATCGACATCCGCTGCCCTTTCTCTCGCCCCCACCCATGCCGAATTCAGGCGCGGAGGTGTGTCGTCCCCGACTCTGCCGCACCCCGCACTCCGACACGCCGATGCGCGCCTGAATTCGGAATGGGGACGCGGGAATGCAGGGCCGGAGGGCAGGGCAGGGCGGGGCGGGGCGGGGGCGGGGCGGGCCCCGCGGGGAGGTCCCGCTCGCCCGGTTACTCGGCCAGGTCGACGCCGGCGTCGGCGGCCAGCACCTTGATCAGCGCTGAGGCGTTCTCCTCGCCCCACCCGGCGTCGACGGCGCGCTCGATCGTGCTGACGGTCGCGGTCGTGGCGGGAACCGGCGAACCCAGCCGCTCGGCAAACGCCTTCACCAGCCGGCCGTCCTTGCGCATCAGCTTGAGCGCAAAGCTGGGAGAGTAGTCGCCCTTCAGCACCGCGGCGCCCACGCCGTCGAAGATCGGCGACTTGAAGTCGGTCACCGCGAACACGCCGAGCACGTCGGCCAGATCCAGGCCCGCCTTCTTGGCCAGGGTCAGCGACTCGCCGAGCGCCTCGAGCTGGGCAGCGACGACGAGGTTACCCACAAGCTTCATCTTCGCACCGTTGCCCGACCTCCCCATGTAGTGCACCGTCTCGCTGATGGGGTCGAGCACCTCCCGCGCGGCGTCGAAGACCTCCCGGTCGCCGCCGGCGACGACCCACAGGCCGCCGTGCTCCGCCTCGCCCTTCGAGCCGAAGACCGGCGCATCCAGAAAACGGATGCCGCGAGCTGCGTACGCCTCCGCCTCGGCAGCGCTCGTTTCCGGGTCAATCGTCGACAGGTCGATCACGATGGAGGCGGTGTCGACGGTCTCGGCCAGCCCATCGGGGGCGAGCACGACCTGCCGCACGGCTTCGTCGTCTGCCAGGCAATACATCACGAAGTCGGCATCGGCGACGGCTTCCTTCGCGGTGTCAGCCCGGCCGGCACCTTTCAGCAACGGGTCATCCGCGGCGGGAGCGGTGCGGTTCCAGACCGTGACGTCATGTCCGCCGGCGACGAGGTTTGAGACCATCCCGCGTCCCATGGTGCCGAGTCCGACAAAGGCGATGCTGCTCATTCAGGTGCTCCTCAGGGTGATCAATGGATTGATGTGCGAACAGGGAAACTCGAGTCAGTCGACGGCCACGCGGATGATGGGGATCGGGTATGAGGCGGCGACGATCGGGTCGAAGAGCTCGTCGGTGATGCCTGCGGTCATGTCCGCGAGTGGAATCACCGGAAACAGGGCCTGTCGCTCGAACTTCGAGCTGTCGGCGACGAGGAACGATGCGGCAGAGACCTCGTGCATGGTGCGCTTGAGTTCGACCTCGTAGCCATTGGTGTTGGTGATTCCGTCTGCGTTGACGGCATCACAGCCGAACACCGCCACATCCACCTTGATCTTCCGTAACTGGGCGATCGCATTGGTGCCCCAGAGCGTGTAGACGTTCGGCAGGAGCTCACCGCCCAGCACGACCACGTGCGCGTGCGGGTGGTTCGCGATCTCGATCCCGATCCGCAGGTCGTTCGTGATGAGCGTCAAACCCTCGTGCCCGGCGAGGCGGCGTGCAACCTCGAGTGTGGTGGACCCGCTGTCGAGGAGCACGGTCTGGCCCGGCCCGATGCGCTCGGCCATGGCGGCGCCGATCGCTTCCTTCTCACGGTGGTACCGGCGCTCCTTCACGTTGAACGCCGTGTCGTTGTAGAGATCAGACTCTGGCAGGGAGACGCCGCCGTGGTTGCGAGCGACGAGGCCCGCCCGCTCCATCTTGATCAGGTCACGACGGATAGTGGATTGGTCTACGCGGAAGGTATGCGCCAGCGCGCTGACATCGAGGTATCCCGACTCACGGACCATGTTCATGATCTGCGCTTCTCGCGGCTTTCCCATGGCACCTCCCCGTGTCTCCCAACAGCATACGGCCGATCCCGGGACTTGCACGAATATGCACGTTTGCGCTTTGCCGTGCACGAAATACTTGACACGCGGGCACGAGCGGGAACATTCTTGGAGCACCCAAGACGCGACCGGCTGCAGCAGCACCCAGGGGCCGCGGCACACACAAAGGAGTGACACAGATGAAACGTAGGGGATACCAAGCGCTGGCCCTGGCCGGTGCGGCGATGCTGGCTCTCTCGGCCTGCAGCACCACGGGCGGCGGCGGCGGCGGCGGTGGCACCTCCACAGACGGCGCCAAGTCGGGTGACGTCAAGCCCGAGGACATGAGCATGGTGACGGTCGTCAAGATCACCGGTGTCGGGTGGTTCGACCGCATGGAGGAGGGCGTGAAGCACTTCGCCGAGACCACCGGTATCGACGCTCGCCAGCAGGGTGGCGACGACGCCAGCCCCGAGAAGCAGATCCAGATCATCCAGGACCTGCTCCCTCAGAACCCAACCGCGATCACCGTCGTCCCGAACTCGCCCGAATCGCTGGAAAATGTGCTCGGCAAGGCCCGCGACCAGGGCATCGTCGTTATCTCCCACGAGGCCGCCGGCATGAAGAACGTCGATGCCGACATCGAGGCCTTCGACAACGCCTCCTACGGCCGCCTCATCGGACAGAACCTGGCCGACTGCATGGGCGGAAAGGGCCAGTACGCGGCCTTCGTCGGCCACCTCACCGCCAAGACCCACATGGACTGGGTCTCCGCGGCCCTCGACTACATGAAGGAGAAGGCGCCCGGCATCACCCGGGTCTCCGACCCCATTGAGTCGAAGGAAGACGAGGGCGTGGCATACGACCGTGCCAAGGAGATCCTCGCGAAGTACCCCGACATCAAGGGCTTCCAGGGCTCTGCCGGAACCGACGTCGCCGGCATCGCGCGCGCCGTGCAGGAAGCCGGCAAGCAGGACTCCGTCTGCGTGATGGGCACCGCCATTCCGTCCGTCGCGAAGAAGTACCTGGCCGACGGCTCGATCGACAAGGCGTTCCTCTGGGACCCGGCGCTCGCCGGTGAGGCGCAGCTCTCCGCGGCGAAGATCATCGCCGAAGGTGGCACCATCAAGGAGGGCACCGACCTCGGGGTCAAGGGCTACGAGTCCCTGAAGGCGATTGAGGGAACCACTAACGCCTTCAGTGGTGAGGCCACGCTGGTCGTCGACAAGAACAACGTCAACGACTACAACTTCTAGGCCGCTGCAGAACGGGGGTCCATTGCCGAGCGCAGTGGGCCCCCGTCACGCAGTCCACACCACCTGAGGGAGCACCATGAGCTTGGAAGACCCGAGCGCGACGGAGACCGGGGTCCCCGTCCTCGAGGCGCGCAACATCGTCAAGACTTACGGGGGTGTCGCCGCGCTGCACGGTGTGAGTCTCACCCTCACCGCCGGGCATGTGCACGCCCTTGCCGGTGAGAACGGATGCGGCAAGTCCACGCTGATCAAGATCATCAGCGGTGCCGAGCGTCCCGATTCCGGCGAGATCGTCGTCAACGGTGTCGCCCACTCGCACATGACCCCCAAGGACGCCATTCAGCAGGGCATCCAGGTCATCTACCAGGACTTCTCGCTTTTCCCCAACCTGACGGTGGCGGAGAACATCGTCCTCACGTCGGCCGTCGCCCAGAAGCGCAAGCTGTTCTCGCGAAAACAGAGCCGGCCCGCGGCCCAGCGGATTGTCGACGACCTCGGCCTCTCGCTCGACCTCGACCAGGAGGTCGAGCGGCTGTCGGTCGCCGACAAGCAGCTCACGGCCATCTGCCGCGCGCTGATCAACGACGCGCGCGTCATCATCATGGACGAGCCAACCACAGCGCTCACTCACTCCGAGGTGCAACGACTGTTCGCGCTCGTCGGACGGCTTCGCGCCCGCGGGGTTGCGCTGGTGTTCGTGAGCCACAAGCTCGAGGAAGCCCTCCAGGTCGCCCAGGACGTCACCATCCTCCGCAACGGCGAGCTCATCATCTCCGGTCCCGCCACCGACTTCGACCGCCGGTCGATCTCGCGCTATATGACCGGTCGCGACGTCGACGAGTCTCGGCTCGTGAACGCGCCCCGCTACGACCGGGACCCCGTGCTGCAAGTCACCGACCTCACCTTGCCCGGCGCCTTCGAAAAGGTGAGCTTCGACCTTCACGCGGGTGAAATCCTCGGCGTGACCGGCTTGCTCGGCTCCGGCCGTTCCGAGATCGCCGAGGCACTGTTCGGCGTGCTGCGGGCCGAGTCGGGCACGACAATCGTTGACGGCAAGGCAACCTCGATCCGTGGCATCCGTGACGCCATCGACGCCGGCATCGGTTACGTGCCCGAGGACCGGCTGACGCAGGGACTGTTCCTGGACAAGTCGATCGCCGACAACGTGATCGCCAGTTCGCTGGAACGGCACCGTCGCCGGGGCTTGCTCGACAGCCGCAAGGTTGCCGCCACCATCACCGATCAGTTCAACCGCCTCCGCATCAAGGCGCCCAATGTCGAAGCACCGGTCCGCAGCCTCTCCGGCGGCAACGCTCAACGCGTGGTGCTCGCGAAATGGCTCGCGAACGGCCCGAAGATCCTCATGCTCAATGGCCCCACCGTCGGCGTCGACGTTGGCTCCAAGGAGGAGATCCTCGCGATCCTCCGCGCGCAGGCTGCTGCCGGCATGGGAATCATCGTCATCTCAGACGACGTGCCCGAACTCGTCGCCGTGTGCAACCGCATCCTCGTGGTGAAGCAGGGCCGCATCAGTGCGACCTTGACCGGTGATCACATCACGCCCGAAGCGATCCAGGAAGGGATGGCGGCATGAGTTCGCCTGCAACCACGAGACTCGCCTCGCTTCGGGGCACGAACAACGAGGGCGTGCTCGCGCTCATTCTCATCGTGCTCGTCGTCATCATGACGTTCATCAACTCGGACTTTCTGAGCGCGGGGACCCTGTTCGCGATCCTCCGGTCGTCGATCGTGCCGACGGTGCTCGCCCTCGGCGTGCTGATCGTGATCATCTCGGGCGGCATCGATGTCTCCTTCCCTGCGATCGCCATCTTCTCCGCGTACACCACGGTGGTGCTGGTTCAGGGCAGCGGGGTGGATGCCGGCGTGCTCGTCGTTCTCGCCATCTCGCTCGCACTCGGCGCGCTGCTCGGGCTCGTCAACGGTGGGCTGATCGCCCGGTTCAAGCTGCCGACCCTGATCGTCACCCTCGGCACCCAGGGCATCTTCAAGGGAGTGCTGCTCGCCTACGTCGGTTCCCGGTACATCGCCGACCTGCCGCTCGGCATGCGCACCTTCTCCACCATGTCGGTGCTCACGGTGCCGGATGGCGGCGAGAACACGTCGCTGCACGCCCTTGTGGTCCCCGTGATCGTGCTGTGCCTGGTGGTGAACGCGCTGCTTCGCAACACCATGTTCGGTCGCGGCGTCTACGCCATCGGTAACGACACCGAGGCCGCCCGCCGCGCCGGCTTCTCGGTGATGAAGCTGCAGGTCATCCTTTACGTCGTCGCCGGCGTACTTGCCGCGTTCGGCGGCGTGCTGCACGTGACCCTCACTCGCAGCGCCAACCCTCAGGACCTCCTCGGCACGGAGCTCGACACCATCGCCGCGGTGGTCCTCGGCGGGGCGTCGATCTTCGGCGGCCGCGGCTCGGTGCTCGGCACCGTGCTCGGGGTGCTTCTGATTCAGGTGATCAACAACAGCCTCATCCTCATGGGCATCCCGTCGGCCTGGCAGCGCACGGCCGTCGGCCTGCTGCTCGTGATCGGGGTCGGCGTGCAGGCGATCAGCGCGAGACGGGCGTCCCGACGAGTATTCGCACACAGAGAAGTGGTGGCCCAGGCATGACCGACCAGACAACCGAGGAGCCCACCACGCGGCGCGGAGCGGCCGTGGAGTCCAACCGGCGCATCGACAGCGCCGTGATGAACGCCATCAGCCGAGTGCACGTGCAGCGCGGCGTCTGGCGGATGCTGGTGCTCACCGTTCTCGCGTTCGCGATCTTCACCGCCGCGAAGCCGCGCGTGTTCCTGAACCCGCTGAACCTGCAGAACATCGCGATCGCCGCCCCGGAGATCGGCCTGCTCGCCCTCGCGATCATGCTCACCATGCTCACCGGAGGCATCGACCTGTCCGTCGTTGCGATCGCGAACCTCACCGCGATCACCATTTCCACCCTGTACACCTCCGTCGCGGCCGGCAACGCCGGCCTGGCCGAGGGCATGGCGCCGCTGATCGTATTGGTGGGCCTCGCCGTCGGGGCGCTGGGGGGCTACATCAACGGCCTGCTGGTGAGTCGGGTGGGCATCACGCCCATCCTCGCGACCCTTGGCACGATGCAGATCTTCAACGGCATCGCCATCACCTGGACCGGCGGCAAGACCCTCTACGGCGCCCCGGAGATGCTGGTGAACTTCGGCCGCACGGTGGTCGCCGGCATCCCTGCCCTGTTCCTCGTGCTCGTCGCCGCCGCCATTGTCCTGGCCATCGTGATCAACAAGACCGCGCTCGGGGCGACGATCCTCCTGCAGGGCGCCAACCCGGTCGCCGCGAAATTCTCCGGCATCCGCACCGGGCGCACCCTCACCAGCACCTACATCATGAGCGGCCTGCTGGCCGGGCTCGCCGGCATCCTCTTCGTCAGCCGCAACCCGACGGCCAGCGCCGACTACGGGTCGTCGTACGTGCTGCTCGTGATCGTGATCGCGGTTCTCGGGGGCACCAACCCCAACGGCGGCTTCGGCACGGTGCTGGGCGTCGTGCTGGCCACCCTGACCTTGCAGATCGTGTCGAGCGGTTTCAACATCATCCGCCTGACGTCCTACGATTACGCCATCGCCCAGGGGGCCATCCTGATCATCATCATGGTGATCGACCAGGTCACCAGCAGGCACCGACGGCGAAACGTCCCCAAGATCAGCAACGCGCTGGCCACCCCCACCGAGTGATGAGGAACGCATGAAGAAGATCATCAATGACCCCGACCGGTTCGTCGACGAGTTCATCGAGGGCATCCTGCTGGCGCACCCCGACAAGCTGAAGGCGCCCGGCGACGACAACCGCATTCTGGTGCGAGCGGATGCGCCCGTGGCCGGCCACGTGGGCATCGTCACCGGCGGCGGGTCCGGCCACCTTCCCCTCTTCAAGGGCTACGTCGGCACCGGCCTCTGCTCGGGCGTCGCGATCGGCAACGTGTTCTCGTCCCCCTCTTCTGAGCAGGTGTTCGAGGCGACCAAGGCCGTTGACGGCGGGGCCGGCGTGCTCTACCTGTACGGCAACTACGGCGGCGACGTGCTGAACTTCGACCTCGCCGCCGACATGGCCGAGCTCGAGGACATCGAGACCATGACGGTGCTCGGCACCGACGATGTCGCGAGCCAGCCCAAGGAGCGCACGGCCGACCGCCGCGGCGTGGCCGGCATCTTCTTCGCCTACAAGTGCGCGGGGGCGGCCGCAGAGCGCGGCGACAGCCTGGCCGACGTCGCACGGATCGCGCAGGACGTGGTCGACAACACCGGCACCATGGGCATCGGCTTGTCGCCGACCATCCTCCCGGCCGCCGGCAAGCCCACCTTCGAACTGCCCGACGGCGAGATGGAGATCGGCATCGGCATCCACGGGGAGCCCGGCATCCACCGCGGGGCGCTGGAGAGCGCGGACCAGATCGCCGACCGCTTGACCGGGCCGATCTTCGAGGACCTGGGCCTGGCATCCGGTGACCGGGTGGCGGTGCTCGTGAACGGGCTGGGGGCGACGCCGCTCGAGGAGCTGTACGTTCTGTACCGCCGCGTGGCCCAGCTCGCGGCCGACGCCGGCCTCACGATCGAGAAGAATTACGTGGGCGAATTCGCCACGAGCCTCGAGATGGCGGGCGCGTCGATCTCGGTGCTGAAGCTCGACGACGAGAAGCTGGCCCTGCTGAACGCCCCGGCGAACTCGCCGTTCTTCCAGGAGGCCTGAGATGGACGCGGCTCACCTGAAGACGGCGATCACCGAGGCGATGACCGGGGTGGCCGGTCACGCCGACGAACTCCGCGACCTCGACGCCGCGCTCGGCGACGGCGACCTTGGCATCACCGTCTCGTCGGGGTCGAAGGCGGTCGTGGAGGCCCTCGGCGCGCTCGGCGACGACGTCACCCCGGCGGAGATCGCCAAGGCGTGCGCGAAGGCGTTCGCGAACGCCAACCCGTCGACGATGGCGGCGCTCGTGGCGGGTGCGTTGCTGGCCGGCTCGAAGACGTGGGCCGATCGCACCGACGTCGACCGGGCATCCGCTGCCGATTTCATGCAGGCGGCTGCCGACAGCATCAGCAAGCGCGGCAAGTCGGAGGTCGGTGACAAGACGATTCTCGACGCGCTGGTTCCCGCGGTGTCGGCGCTCCGCGACGCCACCGATGCCGCGACCGGCCTGCGTGCGGCGATCGCGGCTGCCGAGCGTGGCGTGCAGGAGACCCGCGAACTGCAGTCGAAGCGGGGGCGGGCCTCCTGGCTGCAGGAGCGCAGCGTCGGCCTGCAGGACCCGGGCGCTACCGCGTTCCTGCGCTTTCTGGAGTGCTGGCCCGCCGCCTGACTGGCATGCCCCACGGGGCGTCGTAGACCTGGGCGAGCCGGGACAGCGCCAGCGCAGCCACCAGCAGCCCGAAGTCGCGAAGCGCCACGTCGTAGAACCCGGGGTAGGTGAGCAGGTTGAGCACGATGCCCGCCAGCCAGAGGGCGACAACGTAACTCGCGTATCGCGGCTTGACCGCGATGGCGACGGCCGCGACGATCTCGACGACGCCGACGAGGTACATCGCCGTTTGCGCCGAGAACGGCAGCAACCCCACGACCCAGGGTGCGAGGTAGTGCGGCCAGAACGTGAGGGTATTGCTGAACTTATCGATCCCCATCCACAGCGGCAGAACGACGAATCCGATGCGCAGAATCCAAAAGGCGCCGTACGCCGGCTCCTCCCATGCTCGCGCCCAGGCGCCCGACTGGCGGCTGTAGCCGGCAGAAGGGGAAAGCACTGACTCGGTCATGACACTCACTCCGATCTAAAAACAAGTTACCTTGCTTCTAGACTGATCCGGCTCGTGTCTTTTGTCAATGAATGTTGATAATAGAACGCGTCAGCGTCAGCCGGCGTAACGGATGCGCGCGGTCAGCGGGGGAGGGTGGGCGTCAGCAGCTCGTTGTTGATCGCCTCGACCCGCCACCTGTCGTCGTTCCACCGCACCAGGTTCGCCGCGCTGTTGAGGATGCCCGGCACGGGCTCGTCGTGCAGGGCGCTCAGTACGTTGCGGATGAGGCCGCCGTGAGCGACGACCAGGAGGTGCTGTCCTGGGTAGCCGGCCTGGAGCTCGGCGAGGGAGGCGAGCGCGCGGGTGGTGACGTCGTCGTCCGGCTCCGAGTCGGGGAAGTCCCGGTCGGGATAGCGGTCGTACGCCTCGTCCACCGGCATGCCCTCGGCGATGCCATAGTGGCGCTCGACCAGCCCGGGCACGCGGCCGAGCACGGGCAGTCCGAGGCGGTCGGCGATGATCTGGCCGGTCTCCGCGGCGCGCACCAGTGGCGAGGTGAGCACGCCGGTCCAGGGGAACGCCCAGTCGGCACTGGCCAGCAGCACGGCCGCCTCGGCGGCCTGGGCACGCCCGGTGTCGTTCAGGGGGATGTCGGAGGAGCCCTGCATGCGGCCCTCCAGGTTCCAATCGGTCTCCCCGTGCCGAATGAGTCCGATGACGGTCATGCCGCTGCCTCCGTTCCGCCGGCCAGTGCCGGGTCGGCCACCCCGTCGTCGATCAGGGCCCGATCGCCCACGTAGAGGTAGCAGCCTGGCGCGCGCAGGTCCTTGACGATGTCCCAGTGCAGGGATGACTGGTTCACGCCGCCGCACTCGGGATAGGCGCGGCCGAGCGCGATGTGCACGGTGCCGAGAATCTTCTCATCGAGCAGCAGGTCCCCGGTGTAGAGCTGGTAGGCGGCGTTCGTGCCGATGCCGAGTTCACCCACCCGGCGGGAGCCGGCATCCGTGTCGAGCAGTTTCTGCACCAAGCCGGCCCCGGTCGCCGCGCGGATGCCGGTGACCAGGCCGTTCTCGAAGTCGAGGCGGAGGTCCTCGATGAGGGCTCCCGCAAACCAGAACCGGCCCGGGAACGTGATGTGGCCGTTGACCTGGTCGTCGACCGGCGCGGTGGCCAGCTCGCCGTCGGGCAGGTTGGCCTCGCCGGCGAAGGGGACCCAGGTGCGGCCGGCGACGCCGAGGGTGAGGTCGGTGTCTGGGGCGACGATGCGCACCGTGCCCGCGGCGTCGAACTCGGCGGCGAGCACCTCCCAGGCGGCGCGCCGCGCGGCCCAGTCGCCGAGGCATCCGTTGAAGAACTGGGTCAGCAAGGTGTCGTAGTCGCAGTCGATGAGGTCGGCCCAGGCGCGCGTCGGCACCCGCACCAGCGCCCAGCGGGTCTTCTGCCACCGGAGGGTGGAGACGACCCCCTTGCCCTTGCGCTGCAGGGCGAGCCGCTCCTCGTCGACGGGGCCGGCAACCGGCACGGCCATGGCGCGGAAGGACACGTGCACGTCGGCCCATTCCATCGACCAGGCTTCCAGCGGCGCCGGGGCGGCGAGGGTGTCAGCGGATGCGTGTGCGACCGCCGAACGGTCGAAGCGCTCGTCGGTCAGGAGCACCTGCGGGATGCCGCCGCGGCGGTACACCTCGTCGACGAACGCCTCCACGGCGGGCATCCCATCCTGGTCGGTGAGGAAGATGCTGACTTTCGACCCGGCCTCCACGCGAGTGCCGTCGGCGATCTGCGCGGCGAGGGCTCCCCAGCGCCGGTCGGTGGCGGGGGTTTGGGTGGCTTCGGGAGTGGGGGCTGCCATGTCTAACCTCGGTTTCGGGCGGCGCGGGCGTGGATCAGGTCGCGGGTGTCCTCGTAGAGACGCACGTAGTCGGCGTGGTCGGCCTGAAGCCGGGCCGCTGTCGCAGGGTCGGGCGAGACTGTGCGCCCGGTGCGGCACCAGTCGAGGATGTTCTCGCGGGTGGGAAGGTAGCCGACGGCGTAGGCGGCGAGGGCGGCATCACCGAACGCGGCCCCGGCCGTCTCGGCCACGGTCTGCTCGAGGTCGGCGATGTCGCTGACGCTCTGCAGGAAGATGGGGTTCTTCGTGCCGCCGCCGACGGCGAAGATGCGCCGGGGACGTCGGCCGATCGCGGTGTAGGCGTCGAGGGCGTGGGCGACGGAGTGCCCCACGGATTCCATCATCGCCCGGGCGATGTCGCCGCGGGTGTGGCTGAGCGTGAGGCCGGCGATGACGCCGCGGCTGTCGGGGTCGTGCAGGGGCGTGCGCTCGCCGCTGAGGTAGGGGAGCACGAGCAGCCCATTGGCGCCCGCCGGGGACTCCTCGGCGAGGGCGACGAGGGCGCCGAACATCTCGGCCGTGCTCGCACTCCGCTCGCGGAGGTCGAGGATGTCGGCCAGCCAATGGGTGAGCGTGCCGGCGGTCGACGTGCCGGCGGCGAGCACGTAGCTCTGCGGGAACACGTACGGCGCGGACCACAGCACGGCGTCGGGCGCGGGCGCGTCGAGCATCTCGATCATGTACGTCGACGAGCCGTACTGCAGCATCATGTCGCCGGAGTTCACGACGGAGGAGCTGACGGCTTCGGCGGGGGAGTCGGCGGAGCCGATGATGACGGGGGTGCCGGCCGGGATGCCGGTGGCTTGGGCGGCCGCCTCGGTGACGTGACCCGCGACATCCGTTGCCCAGCCCAGTCGGGGCAGCCGGGCGGTGTCGATGAAGTCCTCGCAGCCGCTCGTGTCCCAGCGGGTGTGCGCGAGGTCGTAGAGCGGGTGGAAGTAGCCGGCGGTGCCGTGATCCATGACGACCTCACCGGTGAGCTTGGCGACCAGGTAGGACTGGCTGGTCATGAAGTAGGCGGCCCGGTCGTAGACGTCGGACTCGTTCTGCTTGATCCAGAGGATCTTGGGGCCCGCGGACTGGCTGGTGAGGTGGTTGCCGCCGCGCTCGACGATGGCGGCCTCGCCGAGGCGTTCGTTCAGTTCGGCGATCTGGTCGCTGGCGCGGGTGTCGACGCCGTAGAGGATGCCGGGGCGAAGCGGGGTGAGGTCGGCATCCGTCGGCAGCACGCAGGGGCCGATCGCGCTGACCCCGACGGCCCGCACGCGGGACCCGTTGCCCGTCTTGCCCCCCTGGTCCATCAGATCGCGGGCGACCGTGACGAGGCCGTGCCACCAGACGGCGTCGGCGTCGTGCTCGGCGTGGCCCGGAGCGGGGGTGGACATCGAGTGCGGGCAGCGGGCGTCGGCAACAACCTGGCCTTCGCCGTTCACGAGCACGCCCTTCGTCTCGAAGGTGCCGACGTCGATGCCGAGGAAGAGGTCGGCTCCGCTCGCCGGCAGGGGCATCGTGGGCTCCGTTTCGCTCATCCGTTGTGATTTTCAAACAATTGCATGTTCAAATCTAACAGTCGTACCTGTTCGTTTGCCCTTCGCGTGCCGGAGGCAGACTCAGCCGCCAGTGGCCCCCGTGAGGGGGCACGAATCGACCTTCCGGCGCCCGGGGAAGGTCGATATGCGACCCCTCACGAAGGTGGTGGGCGTGGGTGCGGCCACTCACGGGAGGCGGGCGGCCGCCTCCGCGAGGAGCGCGTCGATCAGGGCGTCGGCATCGTCGTGACGGGCCAGCGGCGTCGCCTGGCCCGCCCAGAGCGACATCAGTTCGGGAATGCCCCGCTCGGCGGCCGTCGACCGGAACCGCCCGGTGAGCCAGTTCTGCACGGGGAACGGCGCGATCTGGTCGGCCGCGATCTCGCTCGTCACCCGGTTCGGGATGCCGCGCGCCAGCCGCCCGCTGAGCGCCCGGGTCAGCACGGTGCGGCCCGCACCCTCACCACGCAGCGCCTCACGATAAACGGATGCCGCCGCCGACTGCCGCGTCGCCAGGAAGGCCGACCCGATCTGCACAGCCCCCGCCCCGAGCACCAGCGCCGCGGCCAGCCCCCGCCCGTCGGCGATCCCTCCGGCGGCGACCACCGGCACCGAGACGGCGTCGACCACCTGCGGCACGAGCGCGAAGGTGCCCACGAGCGAATCCTCGGCGCGCCGCAGGAACGAGACCCGGTGCCCGCCGGCTTCCGCGCCGGTCGCCACGATCGCGTCGACGCCGGCCCGGTCGAGGGCGATCGCCTCATCGACTGTCGTCGCCGTGCCGAGAACGACCATGCCGTGCTCGTGGGCGCGCTCCACGACATCCGTTGCCGGGGCGCCGAAAACCAGGCTGAGCACGGCGGGCCGCGCCTCGAGCACCGCCTCGAACTGCTCCTCGAAGGCGGGCAGATACGCCGCGGGCCGCTCGGGCAACGGCAGGCCGAGCTCCTCGAAGTACGGCTTCAGCGGCTCAAGGTAGCCGGCGAACTCCTCCTCGGTCGGGTGGATGCTCTCGCTCTGGTCGTGGGGGAGCCAGACGTTCAGCGCGAACGGCTTGGCAGTGGCCGCCCGGAGCTCGGCCGCGGTCGAGGCGATGCGGTCAGCGCTGTAGCCGTAGAGCCCGTAGGAGCCGAGGCCGCCGCGGTTGCTGACCGTCGCGGCGAGCTCGACCGACGAGACGCCGCCGAACGGCGCCAGCACGATCGGGAGGTCGATGCCGAGCAGGCGGGTCGCATTTGTGTGCATCCAGGACGGTGTCGTGTCAGTACTCACCCCTCCAGTGTCCCCCCTGAGGCGGCGCTCATCGAGCGCGGGGACGATAATGGGCGGGGAGGTGCAGCATGACGGACGACGTCGGTTCCTCGGCCGCGGACGGCCGGGCCGAGGAGATCCTGAGCGGTGACTCCGCCTGCTGGGTGCAGCAGGTGTGCGCCGAGTGCGGGGCGTTCGTGGAGGCGCCGCTGCCCACCCTCTGCTGGCGCTGCGGCTCTGAGGTGGGCGTGTGACAGACACCAGCGAGCGACCCGAGCACGTCGACGTGCTCATCGTCGGCGCGGGCCTCAGCGGCATCGGCGCGGCGGCGCACCTGAAACGGCACTGCCCGGAGCTCTCGTTCCTCATTCTCGAGTCGCGCAGCACCGTCGGCGGCACCTGGGATCTCTTCCGCTACCCGGGTGTCCGCTCCGACTCCGACATGTACACCCTCGGGTACGCGTTCCGGCCCTGGACCGACGGCAAGGCCATCGCTGACGGCGAGGCCATTCGCGACTACATCACCGGCACGATCGTCGACGAGGGCCTGCAGCCGCGCGTGCGGCTGAACCATCGCGTGGTCAGCGCCGCCTGGTCGAGCGACACCGCACGCTGGACGCTCACCGTGATCTGCACCGGTGACGGCGAGTTCACGGGCGG
>Ga0157369_10000357_pt1 | contig 60909 bp, 57 predicted proteins | sample C25metaG_FD_113461 | JGI IMG/M metagenome (GOLD analysis project Ga0157369, IMG submission 113461) | Corn rhizosphere microbial communities from Kellogg Biological Station, Michigan, USA - C2-5 metaG | ecosystem: Host-associated > Plants > Roots > Rhizosphere > Soil | place: USA: Michigan... | reverse complement strand
CTCCAGCATCCACGGGAACTCGGCGCGCTTGAGCGCATTGAGCTCGCGCCGTAGAGCACCTTCGCTGGGTTTGGGTAGCGCAGGGTTGGCGCGGTGGGCCTCGTACTGTGCCTGCCAGCGCGCGAGCGCCCAGTTCCAGGCGAACCGCGCAACGCCGCACGCCCGGGCAAGGTGGTTTGCCTGGGCCAGGTTCGGGTTGAGGCGGATTTTATGGGTGCGGAGCATAGGGCTGTATGTTTGTACAGTATCTGCTCCAAAAAGCGCTCGTGTCAAGCACTGGACACCTTATGCTTGATTGGCGGTCACTTTATGATTAACGGCACAAACTCCCGCGCGGGAGAGACGGGAGCACTTGGCCCCCACACACAGGCAGCACCCGCAGAGCATCCTCCTTCGGGGTCGCACCGGGCATCGGTCCTTTGGCAAACATCGTACGGTTCGGCGCTACTGCAGTAATTTGGGTTCGACGTCAGTGGCGATAGGCGGCGGGTACTTGCATCGTCGCCAGCTCCAGGCCAGCAGGGAACAGGTCCATGCGCAGCGCAGTGAGTTGACGCGAGAGGCGAGCCATATCGGCCTGCTCGCGGAGCTTTTCCCCTACTTTACCCGACATTTCGGCCGCTGCGGCTAATACGCCAGGCAGGTCGCCGTGCTCGAGGAGCAGACGGGTGGCCGTCTTGGCGCCCACGGTGTCGACGCCCGGCACGCCATCGGAGGCATCCCCCACCAGCGCCAGCCAGTCCTGAAGCCGAGAGAGGCCCACTCCAAACTTGTTGCGGCACCAGGCATCGTCGTGCCAGCGGTGGTCGAAGTGGTCGTACACGCGAGCACCGAGCTGGCCCACGCTCGCGATGTCCTTGTCGCTCGCCAGCACGACGACCTCGACTGCAAGGCCGGACGCGGCAAACGCGACAGACCCCAGCGTGTCGTCCGCTTCGTGCCCCGGATGCTCGACCACCGCCCAACCCTCCTCGAGCAGCGTCGCCTTGTACTTGGCCAGCTCTTCACGCAGTTCCGCCGCCATGGGTTGACGGTTCGCCTTGTACGGCGGGTAGAGCTTATGGCGCCAGGTCTGGCCGCCCGCGTCAAACACCATCAGGCAGTGCGAGGGGCGATGCTCACGCAGTGCCCGACGGAAGGACATCTGCATCGTGGCGATGGCACCCTCGGCCTTTTCCCGCCCTTCCGGCGCCGGGTTGGCCTGGTAGATTCGATGGAGCATGCCCATGCCATCGATAGCGAGGAGTTTGGTATTTTGCATGTTTGCAGTATATCGCAAATCAAGCTTATTTGCTAGTTAATTTTCAGAATCAATCCTTTACCCACAACGGCCCAACTGCCGGAGAAACACTCGCAGGTACGCCGAAAGGCATCAACAGCTTGTTCGCTTCCTCGACCATTACCGACTCCACAATGGGCAACTCCACATCCACGTTCTCGGACAGCAGCGCAAAAACGACCTCGTCGTGCACCTGGTTGATGGCCGCGACGAAGATGTGCGGGTACTCGACGTGCAGTCGGTGCATGATGAGCCCGAGGATGTCGGCGCCACTCGACTGGTCTTGGTAGGACAGGGCCGCATTGAGGCCAAACGCCACGATGTCGCGGTCGGCCAGCGTGCGGGCCATCCACCAGCCAGTGCGCACCGGCTTTTCCTTGCCCTGTTCTGCCACATACACCACGTCGCACTGGAGGCATTCCGTCCACAGGTGCCACAACTCGACTTCTGGGTAGGCGTTCATCCACAGTGCGCGGATGTCGTGGGCTTCCTCCATGGTCCAGTGCTCGTCGTAGCCGCGTGCAGCGGCCTCTTGGAAGCCGGCGTCGGCCATGCCGTAGAGGAGCGACAAGTTTGCAATCTTGCCCTGTTGGCGCCGCGGCCCCAGTTCCTTCTTGAGCTTCTTCTCCAGCGCCTTGCGGTCCGCGACCGACAGGCCGTCGAACTCCTGCATCGGGTCACGGCCGACCAGCTTCATCCCGGTGAAGGTGTGAATGTCGATGTCGGCAACGAAAGCGTCTCGCAGCGCTGAATATTCGCGGTCGCCGCGCTTGGCGCCCAAGGCGAGACACTGTGCCAGGCGCCAGCCCAGCTTGACGGACAGCAATTCGTCTTTGATTTCCCCGCGCAGCTGGAAGTATCGGCGCCGCTGAATTCGGTCGCTGTCGAGCTCGACCTTGAGGTCGTCCAGCCGTTTCTCCAGGCGCGCGACGTCTTTGTAGAGTTTCGCCGCCTTCGCTTCCAGCGCGGCCACCGGGTCTGTGCTATCGAGGAGCGGGGCCACCTGCAGGATAATGCGGAGCACCGCTTCAGGCGGCTGCACCGGGCCGGGGATAGCAATCCCCTTGGCCAGCGCCAGCATGTCACGCTGTGAGCGGATACACAGCGCCGCGCCCACGCGCACGTCCAGTGCACCAAAGTCCGACGCGACAATCTTGTGGGTAAAGCAGTCGTCCAACGCCCGGCCCACCGCTTTGCGCTCACCGCTGCCATCCACAATGGCCGCGTAAGTGCTGAACTCCGTGCTGACCTTGGCGCCAAGCTCGACTGGCTTCCCTTTGCACTTGGCGAGAACCTCCTGGTTCCCCTCTGTGGCCACAATCGACAGCTTGTCGTTGACGAACAGTGCCGCGGCCCAGGCCGTATCCAGCTCCACCACCTCGCCAATTGCCACGGGGCTATCCAGCACCTCTTCGAGGAAGTACCGGATAGCGGGGGTGGCCACAAACGAAATCGACTCCTGCCCGGGCTTGATGGGCGACATGCACATGGCCCGGAACAACTGGTCACGTGGCCACTGCTGGACGTTCGGGTCCGCGGCGGCCAGGCGGCCGGTCACCGGACCGTGAGAGAGCAGGGCGCGCACGCGCCAATCTAGACTGCGCTCCGCGTAGCCCACGACTTCCAGCGCCATCGCGCTGGCCTTCTTGGCTCGGCTGACGGCCACCCAGGCGTTGAACAGCGACCGGGAACTCTCCATCTGTGCGGCTTTGCAGGCGCGCAGGTCCTTTTCCCCGACCTGCGGCTGCCCCGTCGCAGTCTTCCGAAGCGAGACCCCGCGCGATTCGAAAGCCTTCGCGAGGGCCATCTTGAGCCCCTCCGCTAAGCCCGCGTCCGGGTCCGCCAATTCCGGACGGAATTCCACCAGGGTCGGTTCCAGCGCAATCAGCTCGTTGACCTTGAGCGCCAGTTCAGCGCGCTTGCGCGCCACGTAGCGCCGGCCAATGTACGTGTTGAGCGGCATGCCATGCTCGCGCAGCAGCACCAGCTCGGGGACTTGTGGCTCGATGAGACGAACGGTCGCGCGGCGCGCGCGCTGGCCAAGATAGGCGAGCAGCGGGTCGCCATCCTCTTCCACGCCCAGAATCTCGCAAAGAATGCGGTCTGCCCAGACGGTGTCGTCCAGGGCGTAGTCGTAGTGGCCAAACCCCAGTAGGCCTGTCCAGTTGTTCGGTTTCTGATAGGTCTTGTCAACCACCGTGCCGAAGAGCGCCAGCACCACATCAGCCAAGCTGCCGCCGGACGCGCCGGAAATCAGCGACTTCCAGGCGGCCTTGACCACATCGCTCGCAAACGGCACCTCATTGGCATGCTTGATGTCTTGAATCAGCACGGCACGCTGGAGCACCAGCTCAGGGCGCAACAGGCGCGTGAGCAGCATGGTGTCGACCACCATGGTCGGCATGGTGCGGCGGCCGTCGGCCAGGCGCAGCCAGTAGAGGTCGAAGCCTGCGTTGTGTGCAACGAACATCCGGCGCGAGAGCATGACCTGTGCCACTTCGGCGGTCAGCTTCGGGCCCATCTTGTCGCAGTCGAACACGAAGTTCGCGCGGGGCCCCCGGCGCCCCTGAATCGTTGGCACCCGGGCTTGAATGGTACGCATGCGCACCAGGTTCGAGGCGCCTTGCTTGATGTCCAGCGGCGCGAGGGCAACGGGCAGCGAGCAGTCGGTCAGACCGGTCGTTTCCACGTCCGCTGAGACCCACTGTGCTTGCTGGATGACATCCAACGCCGCATAGACCTCGGCCTTGCGATGGAGAAACTTTGGAGCGTTGCCTCGCTCGTCGCACACGTCGAATCCGAAGCCCATTTGCATCGGGATGTGCACTGCCACGCTCTTTCGCGCCACGTCGGTCCTTGAAGATTGTTCGATTTTCCGAAGTATATGTTACCATCTAATGTGTTTTCTGCCAACTCAACACCCCAGTAAGGCGAGCTATACAGGGGCGTGGACAACTAGCTACGAGAGGAAGTTATGGAACAGCCCCAGAAACTGACGGCCGACTTGCTGCGGCCGCAGTGCCGCGGTCGATGGCTTGAACTATTCCAGGTCCTGTGCCCGGGATTTTTTGATGAAGCCATTGCCAACATTGGGACGCATGTCACCTGCCCATTTCATGGTGGAGAGGAGGACTTCCGATTCACCAAGAAAGCCACCAAGAAAGGCGGCAATACCGAGGAATGCGGCGTCGCCATGTGCACTTGCGGCGCGTATCCCGACGGGTTCGCTGTGCTACACAAAGCTATGGGCGGGCGGTTCTACAGCATGCTCAAGGCGGTGGATGAGCACTTGAATGGACGTGGTGGCGCTCCGCGGCAAGCGATTACGCCGGCGAAACCCACTATCAAGGCAGAGGACCAACGTCCTCCTCAGGAGATACTGGCGCGCGTACGCAAGCTGTGGACCTCGGGTAAGTCGCTGGACCTCAAGGTCACGCCGTATTACCTGCATCGCGGCATCGACCCTCGGGTTCTCGCCAAGCTGCAGGAGGTGCGGGCGCTGGCCAGCCTCGGCTACTTCGTCAAAAAGGACGGGAAAATCGAGCAGGACGGCGCCTACCCGGCCATCCTCGCTGCCATGCGCAACGTCAAAGGCGACCTGATTGCAGTGCATCGCACGTGGTTGTCTCCTGACCGGACCGACAAGGCTCCTGTGCCGAAGGCCAAGAAGTTGTCTGAAACGCCCGATGCGACTGGCGCCGCCATCCGTCTTTTCGACGCGACTGGCGCTGATACGTTGGGTTTGACGGAGGGGGTGGAAACGGCTTGCGGGGTGAAGCAGTTGGCTGAAGGGCGCTTTTGGCCCGAGCTTGGCGACATTCCCATCTGGGCCTGCTATTCGGCCGGCAACATCAAGTCGTTCCAGGTTCCGCCGGAGCTACTCGCCACCCTGCGTAAAATCGTGGTCTTTGCCGACAACGATGCGAACGACACAGGGTTCAATGCTGCTGAAGCGTTCAAAGAGCGCATGGCTGAGGAGCACCCCGACATCGAAGTGGTCATCAAGATGCCAGACCTCACGGGCTGGGATTGGCTGGACGTCCTGGTCAACCTGTAAGCACCTACTCGCGGCACCCCTCTCGTAGGGGTGCTTTTTTTGTGGCTATACGGGCCAGGCAAACCCTTTTTTGGAGGACACATCCATGCATCACGAAGACACGCAACCGGCTATCACCTGGCTCAACATGACCGGCGACATCACCATCAGCTGGGACGACACCAACAAGGACGCCGTACTGGCACTGGTGGAGCAAAAGATGAAGGAAGGCTATGCCTTTTTCATCCTGAAGCCGCGCCCTCTGGGGCTCGGCATGCGCAAGACCTTGGCGAAGTCCATCAAGGCTGTCGCCAAGGCGGGCACCGTGGTAGTGCCTGACGACGAGTTCGAGCGCATGATGGCTCGACCCAAGGTCGACGACCCCGCTATCGAATCCGCCCTGACGAAGGGTTCGGTTCGCCTGGTGCGCGGCCAGAAGGAGTCTGAGTTCGACGCCACCAAGCGGGCCAGGACGGCTGCTGAAGTCGTCGAGCAGCAAACGGTCGCTGTCCGTCGCGTCGTGGGAGGGTGATATGCCCATGACCGTTCCGCCGGCGGAGGGTACCCCGCCGCGCTTCACGATGGACGCAGAGAGCAGCTATATCCTGGACTGCGAGGTCGAGTTCGGAGGCATCACACCGCTCGAGGCACAGGTGTTGCGCACCGAAACCCCGGCTGCGCGTGCCTTCCTCACGCGACCAACGAACCGGTCCTTGCCTGCCCACTGGCTGCGCAATACGGCTCGCGGGTACCTCGAATCCCTGTCCTTGGAGTCCCGCTACGTGTGGGCACTCTATGGACTGCCCGGCATGCAGTACGGACTGGATTCCTTCCGGGAACGGATTGAGTTTGCTGTCCAGTGCCAGGTGCAGCAGGATTTAGGCGTGCGGAACCGGAGTACGTTGGATTTTGCCGGGCTGGAGCAGGCATCGGCCGTCACGTTGTTTCCGACGGTCCATGACGTCACACCTGAGAAGGTGTACGCCTTCGTCGAGGAGCGCTTTGCCGAAGGGAAGGCGCGGCTCGAAGACGACCTGCAACTGCTTGCCGATGCCGTTCGTTGGTATCGTGCGGGCAACCAGGCTACGGCACGGCAGCTCGCGCATACCTTGGGCATCCTGGCTGAAGCGGAAGTCGTAGTGACGGCGCAGGAGGTTCATGCCGCCGTCACCATAACCAAGCGTGACCGTCGCCAAGCACGCGGAGCCATCAAGAAGGCTTTGAGGCTCTTTTCGCGCACCGGCACGGAGGACAACGCGCGCTTGCTCGCCAGCGGCCTGGAGGTCGTGTTGGAGCACCCTGAATCGCCGTTCAAGTTCGTGCTGCGCCCCTATGCTGGGGGCTGGCTGGAAACGAAGACAGCGAAGCCAGGCGGGCACGTCCCGTATCAGTTATCGCTGCTGACCAAGGACGATGTGTTCTTGTCCCGGTTGTGCGTGCTGTTTGACCGGACGCCGGTGCTCGACCAGTTATTGGCCTTGACGATGTTTGTCCGGGCCGGCGACGAGATGGAGCTCCTGCAGAAGGCGAACTGGTTTGGGATGGCGGACCGTTCGGCTGTTCGCGACTACCTGGTCACCCACGCGCCAGCGCTGGTGGACCGCGCAGGCCTCGGGCAGCGTGCTGAGGCTTCGGAGGAACCGCCAAGCGAGTGGTTTGCGTTGGACCGTGCTTTCAAGGTTGAACAAGAGCATTGGGCTCCGTACAAGGGTCCGGTACAGCAGTGGATTGCGGGTTGGTTTGGCGACCTGGCGGACGGTTATGCCCGTCTGACCAACGCCCAGGCGCCCCAGCTCGCGTAAGGTTGTTGACTCAAACAAAAGGGACCGCATTGCTGCGGTCCCTTTTTCTTGCGCAAGCCAGTCGACTTACTCGTACGGCGAGCACTGGTCGTTCTGGCTCACCCCGTACATCGCCGCCATCGAGAACGAGCCCGGCACGGTAATAGAGCTGGCTGCACCGAAGCCATGCTCGGAGAACACGCGCTGGGACCAGTCACAGGTGCAGGACCCGCCAAAGCCGTTGTAGCTGGTGCACGAGTTCGACGGGTTCCCAATCTGGGAGCAGGTTTTGCTCGATACGTACCCCGAATCATCCAGGTTGGCGGAACACGTAGCGCCGGAGTCCCCAGTGGTGCACGACCAGGAGCCGGTGTCCGGGTTCTGCGTGCAATTCGCATTAGCGGCATCCGATTGCAACTGCGCCATCAGCGAGCCACCGCAAACCATGCTGCCAATGCGCAGCGTGTACGCGCCGTTGCACTGTCCATTGACGCAACTCGTTTGGTTCTCGAACTTCCCGTAGCAGGAGCCGTCAATGCTCACGAGCGTGGAGCCGTTGTTTGGTACGGCCGCGGACACTATGGTGCCGTCGTGGCCGTTGGTAGTCATCATGATGCCTGGATAGTCATCGTTGGTGCACGTCCATGCCGCCTGAACCCAGTCCCCGCCCTGGCAGTCGTCGTTACCCATGCCCGACGAGTCAACCATCTGCACTTGGTACTGCTGCCCCACATTGCAGGTGGTCACGCGAACGCACGGTTGGCCCGGGACGCAACCTTGGCCGGCCACGCTGCCCGCGGTGACGCAGCTATTGACCATCGAGGTGCGTTGCTCGTGGCAGACTTCCTGTTGGCGCGTGCGCGTGAACGTCAGCTGGTTGAGCGTGTAGTCCGTCTTCGTTTCGCAGCTGCGCATCGACAGCGGCACGTCGGCCTGGCACGTTTCCGTCCAGGTGTTGGTGTTCACCACTTCCTGCAAGCATTGCGGCGTCGTGCTGCAGTTCTGACCCTCCGCCGCGATTTGTGCCGTAGTGGCAATTGGGCGAATGCCGCTTTCGTTGCTGTAGTTCGGGTCACAGACCGTGATTTTGCCGTCCGTGGCCACGCCTTGCTGCAGCTGGTCCAGGCACTCCGTGCCGTTCTTGGCGTACTTGGCCTGGTACTGCGGAATCAGCGGATTGCTCTGCAGCTTGCTCAGCGTATCCCACTGCGCCGAGTGCTGGCCCGGGTTGGGCACAGCGGCCGGACCCTGGACCATCATGTCCTTGGTCACCGTCGCCTTGTGGCGGTAGGCTATGCGCAGGCCCACGGCGGTGCGCTTCGTTTGGCTGTTCACGAAGGTCTGCACAATCTTGAGCGCCGTCATGTTGTCGGAGTCGGTACTGAACGACCCCGTCACCTGCCCGTCCAGGGGCGGATAGAAGGACAGCGCCAAGCCGTTCTTGGCCTTCTGGTCGTCCGTCGACCCAGCCGGCATGTTGGCCTGGAACGTCAGTGTCGCGGGCTCGCTCCAGCCGTTGAGGCTGTTGACGGGCTCCGTATCGCAGGTCGGGCGAATGCAGACCTTGCCGGCCGGCGCGCGGAAGTTCGGCGACGACGGGTCGGTGCTGCACTGCACGGCATTTTTCGGCGGCGACACAGGGTTGCCGCGCGCCGGTGCCGAGCAGACCTGCATCGTCACCTGGGCGTCGCCGTTGGCATTCACTAGGCAGTTGGTCGCCTTCACGGCAATGCCGGAAACGGTCTTGGCCGACGTGTCTCCGCAGGCAAGCGCCAGCGTTCCGGTTTGCGCCGAAATAGCGTTTGAATCCTGGCCGTTCTGCCCTCCCATGAAGCTGTAGCTCTGCACGCCGGACGTGTTTGCCGCCGACGCTTGCATCGACGTGTAGTCCAGGCTGTCGTCGGAGCCGAATGCACTGTGACAATTCTTCCCGTCCTGGTCGCACGTCTTGGTGCCTTGGCCCATGAACGTCGTGATGACGCCCGCCGCCTGGGCTTTGGCAATGTTCTGATTAGCCACCAGCGTCGGGTTGGAGATGGTGCCGTCTGACGAAGGCGGACCCTCAGCGTTCGCGCTGACCGCAAACAGCAAAAGGGCTGCGCACGCGGGCAGCGTCCGGAGGATGGAGGGGAACTTGTTCATCGCGCTACATTCCATGAAATTACGAGGCCGGTCAGCCCGCCGTCACTTTGCGGCGGATTTGCGCTTGGCCATCTGGCGCTCGGTTTGCTCTTTGGCCACGCGCTCGCAACTTGCTTGCGCGGGCTTGGACAGCTTTTCGACCACTTCCAGACCCTTGCGTGGGTCGACGATGTCGGCGTCAGAGACTTCCTTCATTACGCAGTCGCAATAGTTGGCTGCGTTCAGGTAGCCCGAGCCAAACATCGCTTCCATCTCGAACGAGGTCATCTTCCAGATGCGGTTGTTCTCCATCATCTGGGCTGCCGCGGCACGCGCCTCGGGGGTGTACTGGCTCTTGGTATCGAACTTGACCTGCTTAGCTGCCTGGTTCACCAGACCGCGGGCACATGCTTCCGAATAGGTGCCGCGCAGGAAGCGCAGCATGTCGGGCTCATTCAGGTACTTCTGTTGGACGACCGGGTCGTTCAGGCGCAGGTTTGCGAGCTGCGCCGGCGATTTCGGCGAGTCCTGTCCAAGCCCCGTGCGGGTGCCCAAAGTCGAGAGGTCCTGCGCGAAGGCGGCGGTTGTGGCCAGCGCCAGGATGACGCCTGCCATGGCGGCAATACGTTTCATTGTGGAGTCTCCTTGGCCACCGGAACAGTGACCTGCAATGCCCGTTCGAAAAGGGCATTCACGTAGTAGATGGCTGATTCCATCTCCTGCGCACATTGGTATAGGCGCGTAGCGTCGAATTCCCAATCCACGAACGTGTCGTCCGTGGTCAGCTCGGTCATCGTCGGCTCTTCGTGCGGGAACGTGTCGATGAGATGGGCCACCACGTCTTCCTGGCCTTCTCCCGCCGGCACGCGAATACCAATGCGCAAAATCGTGCCCTGCTGCAGCACCGAAAGTCGAAACAGACGGCCAGCAGCAGCGTTTTCGAGAATGGTCACGTACCCGCGCGTCGGGTTGCAAACCCAGTCCTCATCGGTGATATGGCGGGCGGGGGAGCGCCAAAGCCGGTCGCCCAGGGCTTGCGCATCCGGGCGTTGCTCGGGTCGCAGGTATGCGCGAATGGCGAAGAAGAACCCTTCGCGCGCTGTAATGAGCTGCTTTCGTTCCGCGCGGTAGGCGTCCAAGGACACCATGCGAGGCGCGCCGGCAGTTTCGGTCTCTGCATTCATTTAGGGTTTTACGGCAAATTGGATGTTGTGAATGTCGTGCGCTGCGAGCTGGTCCAGCACGCCGGTGATGGCCACGAACGCGGCGCCCTTATCAGCGAACACCTTGGCGGCGGTCGCGCCTTGCATCCGTGTTGCCAAGGTCGACCAGTCAACAACAGGGTTGTTCTCGAACCAGACCGAGCCGTCCGCTTTGACTTCCAGCGTGATGGCGGTGTCTTGCGTCATGACAGCGCCGGAGGTCGCGGCTGGCAGGTCCACGTGAATGGACTTGGCCATGAATGGCGTAAGCAGCAAGAGGACCGCTACCAGGACGAGCAGCACGTCCAGCAGCGGAATCATGTTGAGGCTGGGCTCCTCGACAGGGCGCAGCTTGGCGGGTTTGCTCATGGCTCAAGCCTCGGCTTCGGCGGTAGCAGCGCTGTCGCCCTGGTCCGCTTTGGGCGCCAGCATCACAATGACGCGGTATCCGATGAAGGCCGGAATCGCACAACCGAGGCCCCACAGCGTGGCATAGAGCGCTTGGCCAATCGGCTGGGCAATCGCTGCGACGTTGAGGTTCCCGGTACCGATACCGCCGAGCGCTTGAATGATGTGCCAGACCGTGCCGAAGAGGCCCACGTATGGCGCGGTCCCCGCAATGAGCGCGAGTCCGCTGAGCCAGTGATTCAGGTCGACGCCGCCGCCCTTGCGCGCCTGCCGAACAGCGAAGCACCCGCTCACGACCAGAACGATGGTGAGCCAGCAGAGCGCATACAGCGCGTATTGAACGAGGTTGCCAATCATGTGAACTCCAGTTAGTCGTACAAAAATTTCAGTCGTAAGGCCCCACCGCAAGCGGCTCAGGGCACCATTTCGTTCGTGCCGTAGTCGATGACCAAATCCATCTGCCACACCGGCTCGCTACCTTCGATGCGCATCAGGTTCTTCGTCGCATATAGCCGGGAAGAGATGGCTTTCAGGATGAATGCGTCGCGCATGGGCTCTCCGCCGGACCGCACGATGCCGCCTCGGACAACCTTCCCTTTTTCGTTGACGAAGAGCCGCAGATAGACCTGGCGCGGACCCACAACGAACGGGTCGCTGTGCTCGCCGGCAGGAGCGTCTTCCGCCATGAGCTGGCCGCCCGGCATGGAGACCTGCGCCGGCGGGATAACCTCCGCGGGTTTGGCCACCTCGGAGCCTGGCGTCGACTCTTGCGCGGCGGCCACGGCGTCCGGAAGGCTGTTTTTGCGCTCGGCAACGGCTGCGGTGTTGCTCTTGGGCTCGGGTGTCGGTGCAACGGCCGGCACCTTTTGGTCGGCGTCCGCCGGCGCGGCCTGCTCGGCCTGCTTAGGCCCAGCCAGAACGGCGACCGCAAAGCGTGCGGTGCTCAGATTCGGCACAACTTTCTCGCCCGCGGGCGGGTGCAGCACCAGCAATGCTGCCAAGACGGCGGTCGCGACGACGGCCCCTGCGCCGTGCTGCCGCCAGGGGAATGCCGAGCGAACCGCTTGGCGCTTAAAGCGCTGCAACATCGGTGGCTCCCTTCCATTTGTTGTAGATGTCTCGCCAGCGGCGGATAACGCTGCTGGCGTAACGCATGCCCGCGTTCATGCGGGTGGGGGTGTCGAGCGAGCCGACGTCGTAGCGCGCGATGGCGTTTTCCCAGGTCGGCTCCCGCAATCGGTAGTACGCCAGCACGTAGGCCCCTGCCGTCACGTTGGCGCACGCGTTGTGCTGGAGCTGCTCGGCGGTGTATCCCCACTGTTGGAACCGCTGCAACCACTTGTCGGAAATCTGCGAGGGTCCGTAGTAGGTACCGTGCGAGCGCGGGTATGCCTTGCCGACCTCTCCACCCTCCTGGTGCAGAACGGCCACAAGCAGCGCCGTCGGGACGGCATAGTAGGATGCCGCTCGCTCAACACAGGCGGCCGGAATGCTTGGAGGTAGCTCCGCAGCAAGCCAGGACATGGAGAAACTCGACAGGATTTATAGACCAGTTCTTAATATAGCGTACATTGCGCTTTCTGGCAACTCTATACTTGGGGGCTCAAGGACAAACGGAGAGAACGATGGACGTGGAATACAAACTGGAAGACGGCGCCTACGCGCTGTACTGGCGCGGCGAGCGTTTACTCGTGACCAATGAGGTTTCCGTGCTGATTGACCTCGACACGGGCAGCCACCTCAAGCACGGTATCCCCGCTATTGTGGAGGAGCGCTATCGCTCACTCCGCAAGGCGCTCCAGGATGGCGGGCTGGAGAAGGAGGCGCAGGATTTGGTGGTCATCACCGGAAAATTCGAGTTGGAAGACCTGAACAAGATGGTCAGCATTTGCGGATACGCTGGCCTTTTCTATCGCAATGCGATGGTGGCGGCCGCGTGCACGGATTGCGATGGGTCTGGCATGGCCGACAGCGGCGGAACCCTTCCCTGGGGCGAGACTGCTGAGGTACCGTGTCGGTGCTCGGGAGCCGCAGGCTCGCAAATCGGAGAACATGCATGAGCTGCGCAGGCCAACGCTATCAATTGCCCGCCCGTAACCAGGTGGCGAACGGTAGCTACGTCACCGTCAACGGCCCATGGGACCGCTTTGGCGTCGTGATGTCGAGCAAACCAACCAAGGATGGCTTCCTCCACGTCATTCGCGGGGTCAAGCAGCGCCTTCTGGACAAGCCTGTGGCCCGCTTCTAGCCGGCCGACAACCTCAAACAAACCCGTGCATCGCACGGGTTTGTTCTTTGCGGCTCAGGCGCGCACTATTGCACGCGGTAGGTGCGTCGATTGTTCCCGCGGTGCACGGTCCAGGCAGCCTCGCTAAGCGCCGCCTTGAGCTGTGCTTCGTCCCCATCGAAATGCGCCGCCACGAGGTAGGTCAGCTTCCGCTGAACATGCATACCTGGGATGGCCCGTAGCTGGTCCATCAGCGTTTCCGTGACCTTGCCCTGCGCCGGCGGCACCAACAAGAACTCGTTCATCTCCGTCTCCAGTCTTGAGCACCATTGCCCATATTCATAGATGGCAGCAACTCGGCAGAACCGGCAACGCTGTTACAAATTGGCGTGTGCGCCGCGACGGAGCACCTGGCGCACCAAAAGAAAAAAGCCCAGCAACATGCTGGGCTTCCTTCGTGGGGCGGGGCAATCAGGCCGTGGCTTCTTCGGCTTCGGCACCGTCTTCCGCCCCCTCATCGTCGACCACCTGCAGGCGGTCAGCAACGATTTCGTTGGTGATGAAGCTCTCGCCGCCCAGGACGCTCTTCATCACGCCTTGGGCGTGGCCGACCAGGTCAACCAGGCAGCCCACCTTCAGTTGGTCTTTGCACTTCTCGTAGACATACGGCGGCACGCGGACCAGCGCCACGTTCAGAAACTGGACGGCTTGGTCAGTGCGTTGGCGGGTCGGTCCGTATTGGACCACGATGACAGCGGCGGGGCCTTTCTTCGTCGGCTTGTTATTCAGGTCCAGGCGTTTCACTTCGCCAGCCAGCACAAACGTGTTAATCATTACATGACTCCTTAAACTACATCTGCTGGCCTTGTGAGCCAGTCGTTAATCACTGGGAGAGATTCCCTTTCGTGTTCAGCGCAGGCCGGACGAATCCGAAACCTGCGCGCCGCCGCTTACTGCTTAGCTCCGCTGATGTGCTGAGGAGCGTTAGTCAGCAAGACTGTCGAGTGCTCGTATAGCGTGGAACACGTTGCATGCAAGCCATGTTTGCGAGAAAATTTCTGAGCCAACGCGCAGGCACGGCGAATCTCACTGCACTGCTTGGCTCTTTTCTTTGAGGCGCAGGCCGGGCCGTGCACACTGAAGGCATGCCAGGCTGGCCCTTCAGTCGACTTCAGGAGCGTCTCTGCCGCGGTCAGCGGCAGCTCTCGCACCTGGCTGCCAGCCGTTGCCCCGTGTGCTAGCTGCGGGAGCGCGGGCGCCGGTGGATTTGGCGCGTCCAGAATCAGGGATTGGGCCTGGCCAGGAGTGGCAATGGCGAAAGCCACGGCCGCCGCCAGGAGGGGGCGGAAGCGACGCATCGAGTCTCCTATTTGGTCGCGGGTTTGTTCAGCTTCTTGAGCACCAGTTGCACCATCTCGAGTGGGTCTGCGGCCGTGGCGGGACTTACCGAGTCCACCACCTCACCGTTCTTGACCCACACGAACACGGGCACTTCTTGCGCCATGGACAGGTCAGCCAGGCGGCCGGCCTTCATTTCCGAAAGGAGGGGCGCGTCAGTGCCGGCATAAGCTGCTACTTCGCTCATCTTGAAATTGGGGAAGCGGGCAACGAGCTGCTTGGGCACCTCGCGGCGCTCCAGATAGGCCAGCACCTGCGACAGGTCTTCGAAACGCATGCCCTCGCGCTGGATGCCATCGAATAGAACTTCGCGGACCAGGTTTTCAGTGCCCGGGAAGAGGTCGCGCGCCGCGTAGTAGACGCGGTCAGCCCATGCAGACTGGCCATCCCAGGCCAGGGGTGCAACGCGCAGGTCAGCGCCGGCCGCACGAGCGGCTCGCTCAATCTGCGGCACGTAGTCGTTCACGGCGCGGCAGCGCGGGCACTGCAGGTTGACCAGCTCGACAATCACAACACCGCTGGGGCTCGCGGCAAGACCCGGCGCAGTGCTTTGGGCTTGGGCTGGCGCCTGCAGCAGGCAGCCAAGGGCTGCCACAATCAAGAGAATTCGGCGATTCATGGGCGGCATCCAGTCAGTTAGCGGGCGGGTTGCGCCGGCTGCGTGTTCGCAGCCGGGGCGCTCGCGCTATCGGGCATAGCGGCCGCTACCGCGCTAGCAGAAATGACGCCGTCAACCGCCGGCTTCTGCGGAGTAATCTGACCCGCAGCCACGGCACGGTTGTAGTCCTCCTGGTAAATGAGGCGCCACACCATGTACTGGCAGCTGTAATTGAGCTTGTCGCTCCAGCGGACCGAGGTCTGTGTGTGTCCGTCAGTCACCAGCGCTGTGGTGGACGTCGCGAGGTTGCCCACCCAGTGAATCGGCTCACAGCCTCGAACAATGCGTTCCTGCGGTACGGGCGCTGCGAAGACCCACCACACAAACATCAGAATCGGCACGCCCAACAGCAGTTCTTTGATTTGCATACAGAGGTCCCGGCCAAGCGCCGTCCGGCGCCTAGCAGATGAGAAATGCGGCCAAGCCGCGAGATGGATTCAACGAGGCACACATTGGCCTCATTCATGCTAGTATATCGTGTATTACGCGTTCTGCCAAGCGCTATACGGTAACGGTCATATCCGTTCCGCGACGTTGTCGCGGCCGAACAGTTATCAATACGAAAGGGAACACCATGAAATCTGAACAATTCACCTTCCAGGTGTCGACCATCCGGTTCGCCAAGGACGGCTTCCACATCGTGCAGACGACGCGTGGAGAGAATGTCTCGGGCAAGTTCGCCGCCCGCATCGGCCATTGCTACAAGGCTGAGGGGCGTTGGGAAACGCATCCGACTTATGGCCCGCAGTACAAGCTGGACAGCGCGGTGTCGATTCGCATGACCTCCCCGGAGGCTCTGGGTCGATTCCTCGTGCTCCAGCTGAAAGGCAAGGGGATTGGTGAGGCAGTCATTGGCTCGTTGGTCGATGCCTGTCGCGAAGACAACCTGAACCTGGAGGAGTTGCTCGACAAGAACGAGCGCGATGTCCTGGTCGAGTGCGTTGGTTCGCGCAATGCCAAGAAAATCGACACGCTCTTGTCGCTGTGGCCGTCCATCAAGCCGGCTGCCGACCTGATGTCACCGTTGTTGGGGTATGGACTCACGGAGGCGCAAGCTGAAAACGCCATCGCCCTCTGGGGCAAGTGTGTGGTCGATGTGGTGGAGCAACGCCCCTACGACCTCATCCTGCACCTGGACGGCGTGTCGTTCGTGACGGCCGACAAGGTCGCCATGAAGGTCGGGCGCATCCAGAAGACAGACCCGGTGCGCTTGCGTGCCGCTTTGTCGACGGGGATGCGCGATGCCACAACGAATGGGGACATCGGTGTACGTCGCAAGACGCTCCTCGACAAGACCCTGCCGTTGGTGAACGAGTCGGTGCTGGAAAACGGCAAGCGCAAGCTTGCCCCAGGCATTCCGCTGGTTGTGTCGACGGACCTGCTCGCGCAGGTGCTGAACGATATGGTTGCGGGGCGTGCAACCGACGAAGACGGCAACGACTGCGGGTTTGCCAGCCAGCTGGTGGAGTTTCCGGATACCAAGGGTGAGGTGGTGGTGTGGTACCAGCCGCTCATCGAAGCCGAGGAACGGATTGCCGCTCGCATCGCGTCCTTCAACGTTATGCCGTTGAAAGACATGCTGCCGCGCGTGGACGAGTTTGCTACCCGCATGGGTGTCAAGCTTGCTCCTGCGCAGAAGCAAGCCATCGAGATGGTGCTCACCCACCCGGTGTCCATCATTACCGGCGGACCGGGCACCGGCAAGTCGACGACCCTGAAGACGCTGCTCGCCATGTTTGATGCAGCCGGGATGAAACCCGGTGGCCTGAAGGGCAGTCTTTGCGCCCCCACGGGCAAGGCGGCCAAGCGCATCACGCAGACAACCGGCCGCCCGGCTCAGACGGCGCACGCGCTCGTCGGCTATGGTGGTGCGGGGTACGCGGCGTTCGACGAGAAAACACCGCTGGTGGCTCAGTACCTGGTCATGGACGAAAAGTCGATGTCCGATACAGACCTGAGTGCGGTGGTGCTCGGCGCAGCGGCAAACTTCTGCCGCGTGGTGCTGGTGGGCGACGTTGACCAGCTCGCTTCGGTGGGCCCTGGCCAAGTCCTGCGCGACCTCATTAACTCGGGGGTAGTGCCGGTCACCCGGCTGACGCAAGGGTTTCGTTTCAGCGGTGGTATTGCTGAGGCGGCCTTGGCCATCAACCGTGGCGAAGTGCCTGAATCGTCGGCCGACGGCCAGTTCGTGTTCGTCGATACCGAGACGCCGGCACAAGACCTCATGGAGACCGTCCGCAAGCTCCTGAAAGACGGGGTGAACCAAGACGACATCCAGGTCCTGGCACCGACGCACAAGGGTGACGCTGGCTGCACGTCCTTGAACAAGGCCATGCAAGCACTGCTGAACCCTGAAGGTCCTGGCGGGAGCCAGCGCCTGCGTCGCGACAGTGGGGATATCCGGGTCGGAGACCGCGTCATTCAAGTCAAGAATGACAAGGAACTCGGCCTGGTGAACGGCGACATCGGTTGGGTCGACGAAATCCCTACGGACAAGGGCAACATCGTGATGAGCCTGCCCGACAAGGACAAGCCGGTCGTGATGAATGCCACTCAGGCCCAAAGCCTGCGCCTTGCGTACTGCACCACCGTACACAAGAGCCAGGGCGCGGAAGCACCGTACATCCTGTTGGCACTGGATAGCGCAGCATCGTTCATGTTGCGTCGCAATCTCGTGTACACCGGCGTCACCCGCGGCACCACGCGAGTCTTCGTGTTTGCATCTCGAAACACGCTCAGTCTCGCGGTGCGTCGCGGCGAACCGCCGGAAGGAAGCCGTCGTACGTCGCTCATCCCGAAGCTGTTGGAAGCATTTAAGGGGCGAGCTCTTCCTGTCGCTGCTGCACCCGCCGCACCCGCTGCGCCGGCTGACCCGCTGGCAGCCGCAATGTTGCTGGACGACCCGTTCACTGATGTGCCTATTTAACGGGCACATTTGAGAGGCCAGCCATTCTCGCAACTTCGACCGCGTCCGTTACAGGGCGCGGTTTTTCTTTGGAGAACGCCAGGCGGCTATACGCCCGTAGGACCAATTTACTAAGGAGGAAATATGTCTCTGCAACTGCAAGACTTCGTTGCGAAGCAAGGCAACGAACTCAAAATCGGCAGCAAGGTGTTCACCTATCTCGGCGTGGCAACAGACGGCGACGGGCCGGACCTCATCGCGGTAGCGTCGGTGAAATCCGCGCGAGCCACGTACAAGGCCGTCCTGTGCAACAACACACGCGTCGCAGGCCGCCCCAAAGCTGAGTCGTGGGCGATTCTGTCGTCCAGTGGGAGGGACATTGCCCGATTCGCCATCCACGAAGGTCAGCTACTCGAGACGCGCTAACCAGATTCCAAAACTCAAAGCCCCTCGCATCAAGGATGCGAGGGGCTTTTCTTGTCGGCTGCAGGGTGCCGGCTCGCGGACACCTGTCAGAACGGCACGATTACGGAGGCTCGCGCCACGGCGAGCGCCACTTGCGTCATCTCGACGAGCATTTCTCGGCGCGGCCGGACGTGCGGCTCGCCGAGAATCGCCACCACTTCCGCCTCGAGCTCGGCCAGCGCATGGAACAGCGCCGCCTCACCGGGGTAGTCCAGGTAGGACAAGCCGCGCTCAATCTGCTGCTCACACGCGGTCGCCGTAAGTTGGTTTCGCACCGGGTTGCGCTCATCTGCGCGGTGGCTACGCAGCACCTGGGCGTAGTGCACCAGGTCCGGGCGTAGGCGCAACACCTGCAGCCACGCCGGCGCGCTTTCATCCCATGGCAGGTTGCGCAACCGAAGGCCCAGCATCACAGCTTGCGGCATCTGACGCTCAGCCCAAACCAAGGCCGGCGTCCCGACAGGCAGGCAGGGCGGCTCTGCTGGCCCTGAAACGTACTGCGTCTCGTGGTCATCAAACGGTCCCGTAGCAGTCGGCATCACCAGCTGCAGGGCACCATCGAGCGTCGCCGGCATGCACACAATCGCGTGTTCGGTAGCGGCCGGCATGCTGGCGAGTTTGCGCAGCGCCTGCGCGGGATATGCCGAATCAATGGCCGGCATCGTTGCCGCTGAATGCGCGGCACGGCGTTCCGGCGCGGCCGCGGCAGGCTTCGTGGGCTGGACCGCGCTTGGCGCAGCCACCACCGGTGCAGCTCGTTCGCCCGCTGCCGGCGCGGTAGCCACGGGCGCCGCTTCGATTGGTGCCGCGGACGCCCCGACCTGGATAACGCTCAACTTCGGGCCGCCGTGCACCCCGTGCGACATGTCGAACCCGCGTTGCACGGCAATCTTGAAGTATTCCGAGAGCTTGAGCACGCGCGTGAACTCGGGGAGCGCGGACATGGCCGTGAGCGCATAGCGCTTTGTCCACAGCCGCTTATCCAGCACGGTAACGACCCCGTGGTCGGACTCGCGGCGAATGAGGCGCCCAACCCCCTGAATCAGCTTCGTAAGCATATCCGCCAGGTAGGCTTCCTCAAACCAGGCGTCGCCGAGGAAATCTCGTCGAGCCTCCTCGACGGGGTTGCCTGGGACGGTGAACGGCAGGCTTGTGATGACCACGTGGCCGCAATATTTTCCCGGCAGGTCCAACCCCTCTGACATGGAGTCCAGGCCCACGAGAATCGACCGCTCGCCGTTATTTACGCGGGCCTTATGCGCGGCCACCAGCTCCGGCAGAGGACGGTGGTCCTGAACGAGGGCGTAGCGGCCGATTTCTTCTGGCAGCGCACGAATGACGCGACGCATGCGCTCGCGCGAGGTAAACAGCACCAGCATGCCTGGCGCCACGTTCGCGCGGAACAGCCGCTCGAGCTTGTCGGTGAGTTCGGCTTCGAACCCCGGGTCGCTCGGCTCCGTGCTCATCTTGGGCTGGTGCAGGAAGCCGCGAGAGTAGTCGAACACCGGCGGCAGTGCTTCCGTTACTGCGTGGCTGGGCAGGCCTGACTTCGAGCGAAATCGGTTGAACGAACCGGCAATCTGCAGCGTGGCCGAAACCATGGCTACAGGGAATTCCGTGCGCCAGAGCAGCTCCTTCAGAACCTGCTCACCTTCCAGTGGTTGCGTTTTGAGTGTGATATGGCCGTCGCGATTGCGCTCAACCCAGCGGACCAGGCTGTCGCGCGAGCAGAACAGCTCCAAGCCCTGGTGGAGTTCCTTGGCCTTGCGCTGGTATTGGTGGGTTTGCGCCACCATGCGGACAGCAAACGCCTTCTCCGCGCCCACAGACTCTTCCGCGAAATCCGCGTACGCCTTGGCCGCCGCGCGCAGCGCGAACAGTAGGCTTCGCGCCTGGGCCGCCACGCCGAGTACGTCTTGCAGGAGGTCGTCCTCCGGCGACTTCAGGCCCCAGCTATGTGTCCCCGTTACGCCAAACTTGACCGAAGCAGCGATGCGAATGGCCAGGCGCTCCAGCTCTGAGACCAGAACCGCGGCGCCAACGCTGAAAACATCGTTCGAAAATTCGGTGGAGCGTGCCAGCGCTTTCGCGATGCGCGCGGTGTTCAGCGTTGCCTCGCCGTAGGGCTCCAGCTTGCGCAACCATTCTGCGTCCGATAGGCGCGCCCGAGCCTCCTTGGTGGCAACTGCCTTTTCCGGCAGGTTGTGCACCTCGTCGAAGATGATGGCATAGCGTTTAGGCGGCAGCACGCTATTGGTCTGCTCATCAGCCCGCTGGGCGAGGTCGGCCAGCACGAGGTCGTGGTTTGCAATGATGACCTCCGCCGCGCCTAGCCTTGCGCGCGAGGCCATGTAGGGGCAGCTGTCGAAATGCTCGCAGGCGCGATTCACGCACGTGTCGCTACTCGCACCGCAGGATGCCTCCCAGCATTCCGGAATTGCACCATTCCAGCTGTCTCGGTCCCCATCCCATTCCTTGTTGCGCCAGGCCTTGAGCATGTCGAGCGCGATGGGCACACCTCCGTCAGCGACGTGTTTGTCCGCCTGGAAGATGTCCATCTGCGTGTCCTGCATCTTCTTGTCTTCCAGCAATGCCGCCGTGCGTGGACAGAAGTAGCGACCGCGCCCCTTGGCCACGGCGACCTTGCGCGGGTCCAGCGCACCAATCTCCGCCAGACGCGGAATGTCGTCCCGCAGAATCTGCTCCTGCAAGCCAACGGTGGCCGTGGCCACCACGATAGGAATCTGCGTTCCAGCGTGAGCGTGAGCATCCAGCGCCCCAACCAAGTACCCGAGCGTCTTGCCCGTCCCAGTCTTGGCTTCGACAACCGTCACGCCACCGGTAGCCAATGCGTTGCGAACCAGCTCAGCCAGACGCAACTGTGGCTTGCGTGTCGCCAAGCCGAAGCGCTCCCGCATGGCTGCGAAAATGGCAGAGACGGTAGGCAACGCCATGGGCGCAGCAGCGGACGAACCCGCCTTGGCTGGATGGGACATGGTGGAAGAGGGCGTAGAGTGGTGAACAAATATGCCATGTTTTAGCGTATTTGTCAAGCGCATGAGCCCAGCAGCTAGGGCTGGCACGCATATTGCGAAGATATGAGCTTACAGGAGAAGCTCATACTAGCATTCATTCATCAGGTATAGGGTAGCCATCCTCCAGGCCAACCGCAAGGAGCACGTGAATTTTTGTCGGCATCTATGCCTTTTCACACTATACGTGACTCGGTCAACTGAACTCAGTTTCTCCAGGTCACGTCCATGGTCCCTTTCCGCGATACCTCTCGTTTCGCTTCGATGCGCACCGCGCGCCGTCCTGCCGCGCTCGCTGCTGTGCTCCTGAGCCTTGCCTCCTTGTCGCAAGCGCATGCCCAGACTGCGGCTTCCACACCTGCGGTGCCTTCGTCCGCGGCCGCGCTTCCCCCATCGTATGTAGTCCAGCGTGACACTCCGGCCACGGACGGCGCACCGATGGAGGCCGCCTCGGCGCCGACTGCAAGTACCGGCGCGCCAAGTGCGGAGGGTGCCGACGCGCCTTGGGTGTTGGGTGCCGACCAGCATCCTTGGCCGCTGCACTACCGGGAGCCGGCCCCACTCAATGTGCTGTACCTCGACCTGCCGACCTCTGCAGAAGTCCGGCTGATGCTGCCTGGCCGTGCCGCTGACGCGGCGGACCGTGCCCGCTTCGCGGTCAGCAAGTTCTTCAGCGACGTCATCGGTAGCGCGAATCAGGTGCGTGGCAGCCAGTTGGAGGCGCTCAACAGTTGGATTGAACGCACCAATAAGCAGTCCCAGACCCTGAGCGCCGATGTGTGGCAGCGCTATGAGTTCTCCCGCGAAGCCTTGAGCGAGGTCACCAAGTTTCGCGACCAGGTTAAAGGGCAGAGCCAGCCGCAAGCCGAACGACTGGCCGAGCAGGTGCGCGGCGCAGTGTCGAAGATTGCGCCGCTGGTCGACCTGATGCCGACGTACGAGCTGCGCATGGCCTGGTACAACATCCTGGTCCAGCTCAAGGAAGGCGTGACGCTCTACCAAACTCAGGTTGGAACCGTAGACCAGAACCTCGGCAACACCCTCGAGCAGTACCTTTCGCAACACCCTCCCGTTCCGCGCCCTGAGGGCAATCCGCCTCAGCGGCAAAACCCGGGCGCGCAGCAAGCCCGCTCGGCTCAGGCGCCCACGCTGACCGTGGCAGCACAGCAAGAAGACAACCGGAAGCCAGCAAAGGCGGTCGCAGTGGAAAAGGCCCCGGATTCCTACGTTGGCGCAGTGCTGGCGCTCTTTGCGGTTCTGACCGGGGTTTGGGTCTTCTTCAAGCTGCGCAAGCGCAACAAGGACCTGCCGGTCCCCGAAACCAAATAATCGGCAAAAACTAGCGTCAATACACGTTTTATGGTATTCGCGCGCGCCTATACAAGCCCAGGTGCCGGGATTACCAAGGTGCTTCTTTAACTCACTTCCTTTCGAAGGACTGAATCATGTTCCAATCGCTGAAAAAGATGTCCCTCCGTGCTGGCGCCGCAATGACCGCGCTGGCCGTGTCCGGCACCGCCCTGGCTAACACCACGGGCACCATCCCCGGCGGCGGCACGATTGCCGGCGGAAACGCGTTCGACAGCTTCCGCGACACGGTGCTGACGTGGGCCAAGGGTCCGCTCGGTACCGGCCTGGCCGTGACCATGATGCTGATGGGCGCCGGCATGGGCGTGGCGCGCAACAGCCCGATGCCAGCTCTGTCGGGTATCGCCGGTGCTGCGTTCCTGAACTGGGGCCCGGGCATCATCCAGTCGCTGACCGAAGGCGCGCTCATCTAAGCGTCGGCGGTTCTCCGCCAAGGAAGCTGAGCGCCGCCAATAGGCGGCGCTCTTGCCATCAAGACCCGATACGAGGAGGTCCACATGAGTGGACAGCGCAATGAGCGGGAGCTGCGTCGGATTCCACTGACAGCGGACAACCCCGTCCCCATCCTGTTCTGGGAGCCAGTCGACTTCATCGCAGGCATGTCGATTTTTGGCATGGGCGTGGCCTTGCACCTGTTCCTGTTCGGATGCATCGGCGGCTGGCTGACCCTGATGGTTGCCACCCGTTTGCGCCGTGGCGCCAAGCGTGGCGCGGCCCAGCACTGGTTGTGGTTCATGGGCCTGAACATCGACCGCGCGCTGGCCCGGTTGAAACTTCGGTCCACAGACAACGATTTTATCGCTTGACGATTACACGTTGTACGATATACTAGGCGTTACTCTTCCGGCGACGGCGTTCGCCTCGCACCCTACGGCCGTAAGTTATGAAACTCAAGACCCCATTCACCAATGTGTTCGCGAACGCATTCAGTACTGTGCAAGCCTGGCGGACTGTCGCGTTGGTTCTGGCAGTCGCGTTCCTCTACTCCGTTGCACAACTGGTGAGCCTGGCAAAGCACCAAAACGTTCTGCTGGTTCCGCCTGGCCTGGCTGCGAGTAAGAAGGCAGTCATGGTCAACCTGGGTGACCCGTTCTCGCCAGACTATGTGAGCGGTGTTGCCGAGGGTGACGCGCACTTTCTGCTCGACTGGACCCCTGAGAACGTTGAACAGCAATACGGTGTCTTCGCGTCTCGTCTGTCGCCGGATGCCTACGCCGCCAAGCAGCCGGCCCTCATGGCAGAAGCCAAACAAAACAAGCAGGATGGGGTCACCCAGTCTTTCCACCGGACCCGAACCTCTGTAAAGGGCGGCACCGTAACCCTTAGCGGCATCCTCGTTCGCAACGCGGGCGGCAAAGAGGTGTTCCGGGGGCCGGCTGCCTATTTCTTTGAATACACCAACAGCGGCAGCGGTGTGCTGGAGGTCGCGAGCGTAAGCCAGCCGACCGACAAGGGCGCAGCGCCCGCAGCAACGCCGGTTCACTGATGACAGGACACTCCATGCGCACAAATCCCACTCGTCTCTTCCTGGCTGTGGTGGCCTTGAGCTTCCCAGCAGTCACGTTCGCGCAGAGCGGCGGCTTCATTGTTCCGCCGCCGACACCGCCTGGTTCCACGCGTCCGGCGGCAGCAGCACCGCAACCCGCTCCGGCCGTAGCGCCCACCCGCACGGCAGCGCCTACGACTGCGCCGGCCTCCACCCCCGTGGCAGCTGCCGCAAACGCGCCGCGCGTCATGCCAGCAGACAGCGTTTCGGGTGTGAATCCGGCGAGCAGCGCGGCTGGCGCCGGTAGCGGGGGGCTGATTGACATTGCGTTGCCGTCTGCACCGAAGCCGGAGGCGGCGCCGGTTGCAGACCTGAAGCCGAGTGCGCCGACCGTGCCCGCCCAGAAAGCAGCGGCCGCGCATGCCAAGCGACATGTGGCAGCCAAGGAGGCGCAGGAGCCGAAGGCCGCCAAGCCGCTGGACCCGTATGCCGGCATTGTCGGTACGCCCGTGTCCGACGCGCAGCTCAACCGATTTGTCTTCCCGGAAGCCGTGGAAGGCGTGTTCTTTGCTGAGGGCGCTCCGCTGCCTGAGTGTGCGAAAGATGCCGGTCCGATGGACCCCTGCAAGCCGGTGTTCCTGAACGGCCGCCGCATGATGCTCCTGCAGCTGCGCGCGGGCGCCAAGGGCCCCATCCAGATGCTGGTGCACCTGCGCTCGGGTCGCATGGAGACGATGAACCTGATGCCGTCACCAGGTCCGGGCGCCATTGTCCGCGTCAACGGCGCCGAAGATGGCGCGTCGGATACCCGCCTGGCCGAAGGCAAGGCCAACGCTGCGGCCGCAACCGAAACGACCATGGCCGATTCGGAGCAAAACATCGCTCTGCTGTCGCGATTTGCCAAGGGCGACATCCCTGGTGGCTTCGATTCCGAGAACGTCGGTGCGCCCACTCGCTACGAATACTTCGACGTCATTCCCATGGCGCAGTGGAGCAACGGGGCCAACTGGCGCGTGCACCTGATGCAGGTTCGCGCATTCGGCAGCCAGCCGGTGGCCATCAATGCTGGACTCTTCCGCGGCGAGCGCGTTCGCGCTATTGCGCTGGACCGCGAAACGATTACTGAACAAGCGCCTGCTCAGCTGTACCTGCTTGAGTACGTGCCCACGGAGCAGCAGTAATGTCGGACACGAAATTCTCTTCCGCGAAGAAGGACATCTCCATCACGGGGACGTCCGGCTCGCGCGTCAACGCCAAGGCGCTGCTGGGCAGCATGACCAAGGACGTGGGCAAGCGCTGGAAAATGGTCGGCATCATGGCCGGCGTCCTCCTTGTCATGGGCGCGACCTGGATGTCCACTGCCGGCACCGGCCCCAAGCGTCAGGTTCGCGCGGCCGACCCGGTCATCGACACGACGCCGAAGGGCATCTCCAGCGAGAAAAACTGGAAGACCGCTACGGACGCCGAGATGCTGGCGCTCAAGCAAACGCTCGCCCAGTCGCAAACCACGCAGAAGGAACTGCTGGTGCGCATGGAGGCGATGAGCAAGCAGATGCAGCAGCAACAACAGCCGAAGACACCGCCCGCTGGCGTCGGGCCGTCCAGCAATCTGCAACTGACGCTGCCCCCGCCGCCGACCCCGCCGGCCAGCCTCGCGAATCCGCCGGCGCCGCCGAAGGATGTCGTTGCGCCAGGCGCAGGCTACGTGAGTCCCGCGCCGGCACCGAGTGCGCCTGCGGTACGCTCGGCCGCCCGCGCCTTCGTCCCGGTGAGCGAAACCGCTGCTGCCGACAGCGATGCAGACGCCCAGAAGCAGACGACGACCGTCGACCTGGTTGCGAACGAACGTCAAGGGTTCCTCCCGGCGGGCAGCTTCGCGGACTCTACCCTGATTTCTGGCGTGGAAGCGTTCACGGGCGGCACGGCGCAAGCACAGCCGCAGCCGCTGGTGGTGCGCGTGGACGCCAACGCCGTGCTGCCGAACGCCGCGCAGTACCAAATCAAGGGTTGCCACGTGCTGGCCTCGGTCTGGGGTGACATGAGCAGCGAACGCGTGTTCGGCCGCCTGGCCACGCTCACATGCGTCGACGTCAACAACAAGCTCGTCCTGTCTGAAGAAGTGGAAGGCGTGCTGGTCGACTCGGACGGCAAGAACGGTATTCGCGGCACGCTGCAAGACCGCCAAGGCGCCAAGCTGGCCCGTTCGCTGCTGGCCGGCTTCGCGCAGGGCGTGGCTTCGGCCTTCGGTGCGGCCCAAAGCACGGTGACGACCACGGCGCTGGGTACGACCAGCTCGCTGATTGGCATGAACGCGGTGCGCGGCGGCGGCTACAACGGCGCGAGCACGGCCGCGCACCAGTTGGCTGACTTCTACCTCAAGCAGGCTGAAGCGACCATGCCAGTGATTGCTGTGGATGCCGGCCGCAAGGTCTCGGTCCTGTTCACCAAGTCCAAGTCGCTGAAGTTCGAGACGACGGGTGGTTACCGCGTCAAGCGCAAGGACAAGCTCACCGTGGAGCGTACGTACTGATATGCCCGCCGCCCTGCCTCCCCCGCAGATGACCGTGCCGCCGGCGCTGATTGCGCCGGCGCCCGAATGCCGCTACCTCAGCGACGCAGAGGCGCAGACCGCCTTTGCACGCCTGCGCGCCAACCTGCCCAGCACCAAGTTCGCCAACGCGCGCCCGAGTGAAGTATGCGGCATGGTCCGCGTGCAGCTCGAGCGCGGGACGGTTGCCTACACCGACTCGACTGGCCGCTATTTCCTGCTGGCCTTCGCGCTCGACACCCATCGCGGGTCGCCCGCAGACAACGAGGAGAAGGTGGAGTCCGCCATCGAGAACCGTCAATCGTTCCCGTCACAGGCGATTCCGGGGGTGATGCCCACGCCGGGCCTCTCGAAGCCCTGAGAACAGCCATTTTTCGCTATACCACCCAGACTGCGCGGCTTTAACCCCGCGCAGTTTGCTGCCCCGTTGACCCTACGCGACGACCACTAGCGCCGTCGTGAGGCCGGGTGCATGCCGCCGACGCGCTGATGGTCAAAACAGGTCGCCATCTATGCGTTTTTGCACTATACGCACAATCGCTATTCAGGACCCAACCATGAAGACCCCGAATTTTATCCGGTTCCGTCCGCTCGCCGCAGCTGCTCTGCTGGCTGCCGTGCTCGGCGCAACTGGCTGCACCAGCATCGGGTATCGCTGCCCGCTGGACCCGCGCGAGAAGCCGAATGCCCCGACCGCCTGCGCCGGCATGAACGAAGCCATGATGGGCGCCAAGCGCGGCACCGGTGGCAAGACGTCCGTCCTACTGGATGACAAGGGCCGCATCATCCCGCCCGAGCTGCGCGGCGGTCGTCCGCTGGTCCCGCTCCAGGCCCGTGGCGGTTCGGTTGAGCCCTACAACCCCGAATCGGGGTCGCCGGTCTTCAAGGAATCTCGTGTCTTCAAGACGTGGTCGTCTGCATTCACCGACGCCAACGGCACCCTCCATGACGGCCATACCGCCTGGTTTGTCACTCCTGGGCGCTGGGCCTATGGCACGGTCAACCAGGCCGGCAGCGTAGGCGACACCCTGCTGCGTCCGGCCACGCCGTCAGATTCGCAACCGACGGGCCGCATCGTGCAGCGCACGGTCGCCGACGCCAAGGGCAGCCAAGCGCCGGCCCAGCCGCAGACCCAGCAAGAGCGCGATAAGGCCGCGCTGCAGACCCTCTCCAACGTCGCCAACTCGGCTACCCGAAATGCGCAAGGCACGCCTGCAGGCGCACAGGCCCCGGCCGCCGCGGCTCAACAGGCCGCGCAGCAAGCAGCACAACAAGCCGCACAAGCCAACGGTGGCGTGACGTCGCCGGCGATTTCGCTGGGCAACTAAGAAGGCCTCACATGCAAGAACAAACGACAGAGCGCGAAGACGCCATGCGCGCTGCCGCCGACATCCCCGCCGGGCACGAGCTGCGCCAAACGCGCATGCCCTCCCAGGCGGGTGATTGGGTTCAGTCGGCCCGTGAAGAAGAAACCAAGGCTTCCCGGCTCCAGCGGGCGCTGAACCTGGCGGTCGACCGCTTCACTGAGTGGCTCCGTCCACAGGCGCCGGAAGGCGCGCCCATTCCGGCGCAGCTCGCGGCCGCGCTCACGGACCGCGTGTCCTTCCACAACTGGCTGAACTACCGCGACTTCGACGACGACCGGAACCTCGTGTTCATGACGGCGGTCGACACCTTCCGCGCCGGCTTCGTCCTGGCCTATTCGCCGTTGCTGGTGGCAGGTACGGACATCGAGGCACAGCTCGAAGCCGTGCTCACCAACTGTCCGCCGGAAACGGTCGTGCAGAGCGGTGTTCTGGCGGGCACGCAGACCCAGCAAATCCTGGATACCTGGCTGCATGCGCGCCTGCAACACAACCGCCACCCCGTGCTGGCGGAGATTGCGTTGCGCCGCGCCGAATACTTCCGCGCCGCGTCCGAGCATGGCGGCACGCTGACTCTGGAAGGCACGGACTTCCAGCCGCGCAAGTTCTTCTACTACCTGTCCGTCAGCCTGCCGTACCACGGTGCGCCCGATGACGAAGGGGCTATGGAGATTTTCCTGAAGAACGTGGTCGGCCTGCGCGCGACCATCGAAGGCGCCCTCAAGGGTGCGTCGATTCCTAGCGCACCGCTGAACCGGGAAGCCTTCGAGTTCCTGCTCAACGAGCTGCTCAATCCGCAGCTGACGCCACAAGCACGCCGTGACCGCCTGGTGAACAACAACCAGCCGCTACCCGAATCGCTGGTCGACCGCGAGTCCCGCATTTCGGTGAACCCGGACGGCACCATCAAGTTCAGCTCCATGAAAGACGGCTCCACGGACGTGGTCGCCTCGGTGCTGACCATGGACGCGCCGCCAGTGGAAGGGTGGCTTCCCAACACGTCCAAGCTGATGGGGCACCCGCTTGCACGCGATGACCGCATCAACTGCCCGTTCTGGCTGCACACCACGATGTTGGTGCAGCATCCTGACAAGGCGAAAGACCGCATTACGATGAAGCTCGGTTCACTCAACAAGCAGATGATGAGTGAATCGCCGTGGTACCGGTCCATGATGGGTCACCTCTACACCCAGAAGGAAGAGCTCGACAGCCTGCTGGAAGCCAGTCGCCACGGCCACGCTCCGATGCGGGTTTGGTCGGGCGTGGTGCTCTACAACACGCCGGACCGCACCAAGCGCGACACCGAGTACGTCGCCAACTTGTGGCGCAAGGCTGGCTTCCGTTGCTCGCCCGAGCGCTACATTTCGCTGCCGGTGTTCCTGGCCGGCCTGCCGTTGATGTACGACCCGGTGATGGACCCACCCACTCGCGGCCTGCAGCGCGCCAACACGGTGAACTCGTTCAACGCGGCGACGCTGATGCACGTGCAGGGTGACTGGCAAGGCAGTTCGCCGATGCGCGGCGGACCGCTGCTGGCATCTCGACGCGGCCAGCTCGCCTCTCTGGACTTGTTCGACACCTCTTCGAACTTCAACTTCGTGGTGGTGGCCCAGTCGGGCTCCGGTAAGTCGTTCTTCTCGAACGAACTGGCGGTCGACTTCCTGTCGCGCAACGGTGTTGTGCGCATCTTTGACGTGGGCCGCTCGTACAAGCGCTTCGCGTCCGTGATGGGCGGCACGATTCTCGAGTTCAATCCCGAGAAGCCGGTGTCACTGAACCCGTACTCGGGCATCACGACACATGGCGAGCTGTTCGAGATGATGCCGATGCTCAAGTCGCTCATCCGCCAGATGGTGTTCCCGCTGTCGGACGACGACATGATGGAACAGAAGTACAACTGGGAATACCAGGCCATCGAGCAGGCGATTCAGAACGCCTGGGAAGCGTATCGCGAAGACACCGGCCTGGAGCACGTGTACCACTGGATGAACGACCAGGAGGACCCGCGCTACAAGGACTTGGCGTTCCAGCTGTACCCGTTCGCCGTGGGCCGCTACGCCAAGTGGTTCAACGGTCCGCGCGAGGTTGAGCTCAACAACGACCTCATCATCGTTGAGCTGGAAGACTTGGAAGTCGACCCGGACCTGCAGGCCGTGGTCATGACCCTGATGATTCACCAAATCACCAAGGACATGTACTTGTCGGACCCGGACCGTAAAAGGCCGAAGTTGCTGCTAGTTGATGAGGGTTGGCGACTTTTGGGTGACAAACAGTCAGGTGGCTTCATTTCCAAGGCTTTTCGTACCGTGCGCAAGTACCGGGGATGTGCAGGAGCCATCACACAGAGCTTCGGCGACTTTGCCGCCTCGGCAGCCGCGCGCGCCGCACTGGAAAACGCCGCCTGGACGTTTGTGCTCAAGCAGAAGCCCGACTCCATCGACTTCGCGGTGTCGCAGAAGTGGATTGCCGACGACGAGACCCTGGTCCAGATGCTCAAGACCGTCAACTCGGACCGCAAACAGGGCTTCTCTGAGGTCTTCGTCAAGGGTGAGGGCGGCCAGCAGGGCGTGTACCGCTTCGTGACTGACCGGCACTCGTACTGGCTGTACACCACGGACGGTGGCGACCTGAACCGCCTGGCGGAAGTGCAGGAGCGACACGGGCTTTCGCTGATTGATGCAGTCGACTTCCTGGCCCGCGAGGACTACGTCGTTCGACAGCACCCGTTTGCACCCAAGCGCGGCTCGCTCCTGGACGACTTGCTGGCGGGGCAGCGAGAACTCGAAGCGGCCTGACCGCATGAACAGCAGCAGTGGGTCGCGTAGTGCGGCCCAATGCGTTTCTCTACTTGCGTTTTGCTTATTTTGTGGTATATCTTCTGACCATGGCTGAACAATCCACCACCGAGTCGTCCGCCGTCGCCGACGCCGCGCCTGACGCGTCCCTTACCTCCGCTTCCGATGCGGCTGCCGTGCCGCTGACGCAGCGTTTGCTCGCCAAGGTCGTTGGCCTCGCGTCCCACCCTAGCGCGCCCCTGGTAGTGGGCGGTGTGGTGCTGGCCGTTGCCGCCGTCGTCGCCTACCGCCACTTCACGCCGTTGAGCCTGGGTCGCCCGAGCATTGTCGTGTTCGACCCGGTCAAGTTCCTCAACGCTCAGCGGGCGGCGGCCAGCATCCTGGCGGTTTCGCCTTCCGCCGACCTGACGCTCACCATGACCCAGGTGGCCAAGCAGTCCGAGGCCGTTATCAAGGAGGAGGCGCACGGCGCCGTGGTCCTGGTTAAGCAATCGGTGGTCGTGCCGGACGGCCTACCCGACATCACCGACACGGTGCTCAAGCGCTTTGGCCTGTCGACCAGCGTACCGACGGTCACAAACCGGGCCGCAGACATGACGCTGGAATCCGTCGCGCCGACGAACAGCGCGTTCAGCTCCGGCAAGTTGCGCGAAGACTACCGCGTCGAACTGGAGAAGCGCGACGACAAGCTGGCCGCCGACGCCGCCAAGCAGGACGCCCAGACCAAGATTGTCCCCTGACCCGCGCCATGTCCAATCTTCAACTCGAAGCACCTGCACAAGGGGCTGATGTTTGCTCGAAAACTTCCACTGTGACCCAGCGCCTTGGTGACGCCAAACGCTGGAAAACCGCGCTGTACGACGTCCTCATCTGGTTCCTGTTCGGCGTGCTCGTGACGACAATGCTGCGCATGTACTCGCCTGGCTACCCCATTCTGGTGGGCACACCGTCAATTGCCATGGGCGTCTACTGGGTCGACAAGACGGACCACCGCTACGCGCGGGGGGACTACGTGTCCTTTGATTTCGAGCCGCAACAAACCTGGCTGCAGGGCCGGTACGGCCACGACCTTGTGCACACCAAGATGGTGCTGGGTGTCGCCGGTGACGTTGTGCGTGCCGACCAGGACCTGAATCTGACGCTGTGCCGTCGCAACGTCGATGGTCTCGCCAATTCTTGCGTCTCCGCCGGCAAGGTCTTCCAGAAGGACAGTAAAGGTCGACCGCTGTACAGCTGGGTGCCCGCCGGCCATAAATACACCCTGCGCGCGGGTGAGTTGTGGGTGTTCGGCACCCACCCGCGCAGCTTGGATTCGCGGTACCACGGCCCGATTCTCGCCGGCGCCACGCACGGGAAAGCGCAGCCTCTGTGGTTGTTCTGAAAAGAAAACGCTATACCGGGGGTCGCAGTTTGCGACGTCGCAGGTCAACTGACCGCGACCCTACCGACCAGGAGCCACACTGCATGTCCGATACCCAGGAAGAACGCAAGAAGGGCAAGCCGACCGAGAAGATGGTCGAAGCGGCCAAAGGCGCCGCCGCGCGCCATAGCGTCGAACTCCCGAAGCACTACGACACGGATTTCGATGTCTGCAAGGCGTTCCTCGACACCTACCTGGCCAAGCCCTCGCCCAAGGCGCTGTCCTTCGCCGAGAGCATCGCCAAAGACAAGGGGCTTGAGCTGCCCGACACGGTCAAAGCAAACGCCAAGGAACTGTCGGCCTGGATTGACGCCAACAAGTAGACTTCGGCACCGTACCGACGAAAGAGCCCTCGAGGCTCTTTTTTTGTTTGCTCTTTGCTTGACGTATGCACCCTGTACGGTATACTTAATCACCATTTCGCATCAGACCTACATCATGCACAAGTTCCGCGTTGTGTGCACGCTGCTCGCGTGCGCGCTCGGCGCAAGCTCTTCTCTCGCCTTCGCGCAGGCGGCCGATAGCGCGGTCCCGGCCAGTCCGGGCGCCGAGCTCCATCAAACGCCAGCACGGCAGGGGTGGTTCTGGTATCTCGACCCCAAGAAGGAAGAGAAGAAGGAAGAGGAGCCGGTTCAGGCACCTCCGCCCAAGGTTGAAGCGCCCAAAGACAAGGGCCCGGTCATCGCGATTGCGCGACCCGCGCCGGACGACGAGAAGCGCTGCCAGGACAAGGCGAGCTGGGACGCAAAATGCGGCTTCATCGACCCGGGCAATGACTTCGACTTCCAAGCAAAGCAGCGGGACATTCTCCTGCAGCAGATGAGCTTGACCCCGGACAATCCGGACGCCGTGGAAGCCGCTCAGCGTTACATGAAGTGGGTGGTGGCTAAGGCGTCGATGGCTGCCAACATGTGGTACTTCAACATGGTGCAGAACCCGGACCTCGACCCGACGGTCAAGAATCCCATCTCCGAGGTTGGCATTGCGCTGGCGACTCGAATCAACCAGGCCTCGCAGGTTGAATACTTCAACCTCATCCGGGAAGAGGGCGGCGTCCTGTTCTTCTTCTCCCGCCAGGACTGCATCTACTGCCACCAACAAGCGCCGTACACCCAGCGCGTGGCGCGCACGATGGGCCTGAAGCTCATCAACGTGCCCCTGGACGGCAAGTGCCTTGAAGGGTTCGAGGGCGACAACTGCGGCGACAACATCAAGCCCGAGCAGGTCGCCGTGCTGAACGTGCAGGTCGTGCCAGCGTTGTACCTGTATGTGCCGTCGAGCACGTGGATTCGGCTGGGCACCGGGCTGGTGACAGATACAACGGTGCTTGCGAACACCGTGAATTTCTTCTCGGCCTACCGTGCGGCCATGCTCAATGGGCTGGACAACGGCAAGGGCGCGCGTCCCTCGGTCACCTTCGACCCCAAGTTCGCCGCCAAGGGCACGGGCACGGCGCCGGCAGACGGTTCCACCGCCGTGGCCGCCCCGGACCGACAGCGCATGCTGGAGCTCATGGGCTATTCCAAACCCAAATGAGCCCTGCTTGATATACCAAGGAATAGTGCATACGCCCATTCCTATACTCAACCATCGACCAATTCCCACGGGATTTTGCCATGCGTAAGTCGCTCCTCGCGGTCTTGCTGATGGTCGCCGTTTTCTTTGGCGGGACACACAGTGTGTACGCCGAGTCAGTCACGGCTGCCAACATCTTCCAGACCATCGGTGGGACCACCACGATTGACCGTGGTGGCTCCATCCACTCCCAAGCCAGGTCCATCTACAGTCTGGGCGGCGGCATGACGTCCTTCCAAGGGAAGCGCGTGTCGCTGCTGGCTGCTGACCCGCCCAGCTTCTCGGCAGGCTGCTCGGGCATTTCCTGGCACTTTGGCGGGTTTGCCTTCATCTCCGTGGATGAAATCCGCCAGTTGGTGGAAGCCGTCGCCCAGGCGTCCCTGGGCGTGGCCGTCGACCTGGCCATGCAGACGTTGTGCCCTCAGTGCTACGCCGTGATGGCGAAGCTGCGCGACATCGCCAACGCCATGCGTAACGCAGCGGCCGACGCCTGCAAAATCGCCAAGAACTTCGGCTCCATGCTTCAGAAGGAAGGCGTGTTCTCGGCCGACAGCAGCATCACGAGCTGCAGCCAGGCTTCAGCGGACGCAGGGGACTCGGACAGCTTCATGGGCGCTTCTTTGAGCCCCTGCAAGCTGCTCAACGACGCCGAAGACAAGCTCTCGGGATATGGCAACAACGTCCTCTCGTTCCTGCAGGGCGGTAGCAATTCGGTCAGCAACACACCGACCAAGGACCAGCTCGATGCCGTGGGGAACATGTCGTATGAGGCCCTGAGCGCGCTCGGCTACACCGATGGCTTCGTCAAGGACTTCCTCCTGTCGTACACCGGCATGGCCATCATCGACCCGGTGCCGGGCAAGGATTGCCGTGGTGCCTTCACCCAGCTGTTCGGCTCGGCGCCGAACGACACCGACCAAGGTACGGCGGTAGCCAGCATCATCGGCAGCCAGCCGGAAGACGCTGTAGCGGCTCCGTCCAGCACCGCAGGCGCCACGCCGGCCAACGCGCAGACCACCGACGCCAAGACGCAGACGACGCAAGCGACCAAGGGTCACCAGACTTGCTTCGCACCGCCGCTGATTACGGGTGTGCAGGAAGCGGCCATGAAGATGGTGTGCGGTTTCAACCCCCAAGGCGATATGACCACGTTCAGCCGCAAGTTCGGTTTGGACATGGCGCAGCTCGGCAACAGCTCCCTGGGCGCCATGTGCCGCACAGTGATGCTGAACCAGGGCCCGATGCAGTTGTCGCTGGCTTCGCATGAAAGCCAGGACCCGTGGATGTACCACTGCCTGGAAATGGAATCGAGCCGCTGCATGCGCCCGACGATGGTTCGCATGTCGGACGCGGTCGGGCTGTCGGTGTCGAACAGCGAGTACACCGGGCTGGCCTGGTTCGTCCTGGACGCGCTGTATGCCGGCGTGGAAGCGGTGCAGAACAACACGCCGCTGCCGCCCAACACCATCGCCATCCTCAACGGCTCGGGTTACCCGCTGTACCGCCTCATCAACCTGGCTGCGGTGTACCCCGGTATGGCCGACGAGCTGCTGCAGGCCTACGGCTCCATCATCGCCATCCACTACGTGCTGGACACGCTGCAGAAGGTCGGTAGCCCCGGCCAGCTCCCGGGCATCGACACCCGCGCGGGCAAGGGCGGCCTCCAACGCCAGGAAGTGGTGGACCTGCGTCGTCACATCATGGACATGCTCCATGACGGCGGCGAGGTGCGCGAGCAGGTGATGAAGCGCCTGAGCGAGAAGCGCAACCTCGTTGACACCATCGTCCAGGTGAACCGCGCCCTGCAGGCCGAAGTGATTTCCCAGGGTCTGGGCGGCAATGCTGACCTCGCGGTGAGCATCAAGCGCCAAGCATCGCAGGCCGGGGCCACGCAACCGACCACGCCGTAATGGAACGAGAGAACAACACTATGCGGCTTCGCTCCACTCTGATGCATGCGTTTGGCATGCTGGCGCTGATGCTGGGCGCGCTGACGCTGTCCGCGCCCGCATTCGCCGACAACATCATTCCCGCCCCCGGCCTCGGCTCGAATAGCGCGTGGACGGTGTACGCGTTCGGCAATGCGCAGGCCGTCTCCGACGCGTTCCGCGCGCTGGCGAACTTCAGCGCCTCCGCCATGTTCCAGAGCATCGTTGGCCTGGTGGCCATGGCTGGCGTGCTGGCCGTGGGCATGACCAGCGGGTTCTCCGGCGCGGTGGCCAAGCGGTTCATTGGCTATGTTGTCGGCGTCTTCCTCGTCTGCTACATCTTCTTCGGTATCGGCAGCGGCGGCCCTGTAGTCGTGCAGGTTGAAGTGCAGGACACGGTCGGGGGCACATGGGTGGCTCCGGTCAACGTGCCGGCCGTCGTGGGTATTCCCGCGTCGGTGATTTCAACCGCGGGCTACGAAATTACGAAGCAGATTGAGGCGAGCTTCCCGCTGCCCGACGCGCTCAAGATGAGCAACGGTGCCCCGTTCAACCTGCCCGCAGCACTGCTCGCGGATGCAGGTAAGGCGCGTATTACCGACCCGAACCTTGCGAGCTCCCTGGCGTACTACGTGCAGGACTGCGTCATCACGGCCATGGCGCGGGGCAGCCTGCAGGCAAGCGTGCTCCTCACGTCGACCGACTTCATTAACGACATCAACGTCAACATGCCGTCGGTGTACGTGAACACGCTGCTCTCCAACCCGGTGGGCAGCCCGAACGTGGTTGACTGCAACACGGGCTGGTCGCTCATCAACAGCGCAGTCAATGCGCAGGGCACCACCGCCGCCGACTTCCTGCGCAGCGCCAGCGCATGGGCCAGCACGCCGGCGCTGAACGTCGTCAACTCGGCCGCCGACTCCGTGGGCCAATGGTCGTCCAACAACGGCATCACCGATGGTGGCGCGATGGTCAAGCAATCGGCCGTCTTGGCGCAATTCAACGGTGCATTCCGTCAAGCGGCCGCCGCCACGGGCAACTCCGACTTCCTGACGGGCTTGGCACTGAGCCAGGCAAGGGAGACGCAGACGACCGGCTGGATTACGAGTGCCGAAGTGTTCAACCGCACGATGGGCTACATCTTTGCCATCCTGCAGGTGTTCGTCTACGGCATCACCCCGCTGGTCCTGGCCGCGGCCCTGGTGCCGGGCCTTGGTCTCGCGCTGCTCAAGAACTTCGGGCAGATTCTGCTGTGGCTGGCCATTTGGCAGCCGATGCTTGCGGTCGTGAACTTCATCGTCATTTCGATGCAGCAGGCGGACCTCGGCGGCGCGCTCAACAACGGGCTGGGCCAGTACGGCTTCACCCTGACCAACATGGGCATCATCTCGGAGAAGACGTCCAACATGCGGGCCGCCGCAGTGTTCTTCGGCACTATGGTCCCGGCGTTTGCACTCGCACTGGTCAAGGGCTCCATGGACTTCTCGCGCATCGTCGGCGCGGCTGTCGGTGAGCACTTCGCCCATCAGGCCGCCACCACCATGGCCAGCGGTAACTATTCGCTCAATCAGGCGTCCATGGACTCGTTCACTTCGAACAAGCAGTCCATCGGCCATACCGGTGACTGGGGCTTCGGCCAGGTGTCGACCGGGCAAGGCGGCATGATGAGCAAGCACGAAATGGGGGGCATTGGTGGCGTCGCCTCCGGTGACCAGTCGGCGCGCTTGACGATGGGCGCCAGCTCGAGCGTAGGCTCGGGTGGACAACTCGCGCGAACGGCGGGGTCGCAGGTTGGCGGCTCGACGGGCTATACCGCGACCGACTCTGGCTCCCTGACCCATGCGGGCGGCACGACCGATACGGCCGGCAGCTCGAACGCGGCATCCACCAGCACGAGCACCTCGATTTCGGCGGGTATCAACCCCCTTGCGGCGGCGGTTGGTCGTGGTGGCCCCGGCGCATCGCAAACCGCATTGGCGGCCGGTGGTGGCGGTGGCGGTGAGGGGGCGCAACAGGGGTCGACCCCTGGCCAATTCGGCAAGACTCCCGGACTGGGACAACGCCTGGCAAGCGCCCTGAACACGAATGTGGGTATCGCCGGGCAAGCCTCAAGCACCGATACGCGCAACGCTTCTCACTCGACCCAGACCAGCACCTCCGGGCAGACCAGCCATTCGGGCGCCGTGACACACAGCGGCACCACGGGGGCAACGCGTGGCACGTCTGCGTCGGAAAGCGACAACTACCAGCGTTCGATGAATGAGAACGTGAGCGGTATCGCGGGCCTCACGGAGCGTTACGAGGCTATTCGTCCGGCAATGGAATTCCATAGCCGCCTCGACCGCGGCTACTACGCGGAAAAGGGCACTGCGGACTATGCCTGGGCACACGGCTCGGCCAACAGCAGCGTGTCGCAAACCGCCAACCAGGTGGCGCAACCCAATGCGGTCGACAGCCGGCTGAAGTCGATGGAGAACGAAATCGGCGGAGAGAAGGCCCGTCTCGAAAAGTCCGCTGATGCTCAGTTTGGCACGGCCAAAAAGAAGGAGGCTGAATACCACGGCCAAGGTGCGGGGGCAGTATCGTCTGCGGCGGCGGCATTGCCAGCTGAGCAGGCTAAGGCCAAGCAAGGGGCTTTGTCGCTGGCCAAGGATGCGGTGGTGTCCAATGCGAGCGAGCTGGGTGAGGGCGCCAAGGACCTCTTCAAGGGCGCGGTCGAGGGCGCGATGACGAAGGTCCAGAAGGCCACCGAAGCTATGGGGGCAAAGCTTGACACGGTATCGCCAAAGCTCGCGGAGCATTTGCCGCAAGGGCTTGGCGGCCATGGTTCCGGCAACCAGGCGGCCACCTCGGGGGGCACTCAGCAAGCCCGTCAGCAGCCCATGACGCAGCCCGCTACTCTGGAGGCGCCCCAGGTTCAGCTACCGCTAGCGCAACCGGCGCCGGCGTACGCAGCTTCCCTCATGGAACTGACCCCGCCGCCGCAACCCAACGCTCAGCACGGTGGCAACAGCCTGGCCAACGCATTTTCCGGCCATTCGGCGCAGGAGAACGGTGGGGGCCCCACGCAAGGTCAGGTTCAGATGGCCGAGCAGCGGAGCGAGCAGTTGAGCAACAAGCTGAAGTCCGTTGACAACTTGCTCATTGGCGCCGAAGACAAGGGACCCAAGGAGATGGCTGAGGTGATTCGTCAGGCCCAGGACGCAACCCGACGGAATTAACCGTCACAGCAAGAAAAAAGGTCGCAACCGAGGTTGCGACCTTTGATTTTCAGCCTGGCAGGGAACTAGTGAGGTGCCGCCTAGAGCCGAAGCAAAGCAGCTAGGACGTGGAATACGGCCACAACACAGCCGGCGTAGAAAGTCCATTGCGCCGTCAGCACCAGCCAGGCCCCAGCCAACATCAGCAAGGAGGTGCCGGCGGGGTGAGTGAAGTAGTTCACAACACACACGACCAAGGCAACGATGAGCGCGTACTTGAAGACAAATCGCCACGGGGCCGACAACTCATAGACCGTTCGACCCACCCAGCCAAACGGCCGCTTCACCATTTCGTACAACTTGCGGTTGCGCGGCTCAGGGCCAGGTAAGTAGTGTGATGTGTTCTTGTCGTTCGTGCTCATGATGCCCTCGGCTGGCTGTTCTTGTACGTTAAGGCTGGCCCCTTGCGGATTCGCGCTTTCTGGGTAACACAGTCTGCCCGTATCTAGTGTTAACCACTCGTTGCTTCACTAAATATGGGGCTATGGCATAAGTAGTACCAAAAATATGGCACCCCGTCAAGCAGATTAGGTTCGGTGCTTGGCGCCCGGACGCATCGAAAAATTGCCTATACCGCGGACGTTTCAATCGGCGGAATGGCTGCTGGCCACACAATTTCATGATTATTTCGCTCATCACGTCGCTCACGCGCATCACGCTGTTCTGGTACCTGTTCGGCCTGGTCGTGTTGTTTATTGGCACCCCGCGCTGGGCGGAGGAACGCTACGCCAGCCTCATGGACTACCCGATGGTGCCGCATCTGTCGATGCACGGCTTGGGCACGGCGGCGGAGGTGCAGCTTCACCTATTGATGTTCTGGACGGTACCCGTCCTGCTCCTCTGGGTAACCGCCCTGGTCATCGGCTTCGCCGTCACCGAGGTGCGGGTGCGCCTGGCCACGCACGGAGAGAAGCAGGTCATGAAGCCACGCGGAGAGTTCTGGGGGGTGACCATTGCGAGTTTCTCCCTGGGCGCCTTGCCGCAGGCGACAACGCCGGCGCTGACCGGCGCGCCGGTAGCATTTGTCGAACCGGGCATCCGCAACAAGCGCCGCACCTGTGTGGAGGCCCAGGGCGCTATTGCGGATGCGGTCAAGCTGCTGACGCCGGCCGAGCGCCAGCTCAGCGAGGAGCTGCTGCAACTCCTGTTTGCCGACCCGCACCATTTTGCTGGCCACGGGCATGGGGTGGGCTTGCTCGAGCACACGCTCAACGTCTTGTCCGAGGCGGCCGCCAAGTGCACGCACGAGTTCCGCATGCCGCTCCTGGCAGCGCTTGCCCACGACGTGGGCAAGTTGGTGACCTTTCAGCAAGACGGGAGCGGTGAGTGGCAGCGGCGCGGCCTGCATTCCCGCGAGAGCGCACGCATTCTGGCAACGCTACCAGGGTTCCAGCAACTGCCCGAGGTGCACCAGCGTGCGCTGCTGCTGGCCGTGAAGTATGACCACGCGCCCAACGCGATTCCGGAGCTGCGCAGCGACGGCGAGTCCGCCCGATTGGCCATGCGGGTCATCAGCGCGCTTGGCCAGGCGGACCGCACGGCGACCGCTGCGGAGAAGGACCGCAACCTCGAGAAGCTTCAGCCAGAGGACTTGCTGTGGAAGGACTTCGTGGACTTCCTCCGCGAAGCGCCGGTTGTCCAGCGCGGCAAGAAGGGCGCGGCCAACCAGGTGAACAACCCGCCGGATAGCCCGTACCTGTTCATCTATGAGATGCCCTGGCGCGAGGCGGCTGTGCGCCGTATGCCTGCCGAAGTCGCGGCCGCTCTGGACCTGACGCGACGGGATGCGGGCAAGCTGGCCAAGTACACGCGGATTCTTGCGGCTCGCCTGCGCAAAGAGGGTTTGCTTGTCGAGGAGCTCAACGAGATGAAGGTCTCAGAGGTGAACCCACTCTGGGATATTCAGTCCGGCAGCGGCGAGAAGGCAGTCGTCCTGCGCGGTATCCTGGTCCTGAAGGCCGACCAGCTGTGGAAGGCGCTGAACTATCGGCTTAGCACCAAGTCGCCATTCCCCGTGCAGATTCTTGCGCCGAATGCGGATGTCGACGGGCAGGTGAGCTCGGCTCCGGAGGCTAAGCGCGACCTACCCAAGATGCCCGAGGTGTCCGATAGTCTCAAGGTGGGGGACGTGTCTGCGCCCGACGCGATGGCGGCTTTTGGCCTGAGCGGCGACGCGGCGGAACCCGGCTCCACGGAGGGCACGGCTCCCGCCAAACCCAAGTCGCGCGGGCGAGGACATTTCCGTACTCCCCCGCCGCCGGTTGAGCAGGACAGCGTCTTTGGCCTGGCGCCTGCGGGGCCCGCCACACTTCCGACCGCAGCCAACGAAGCTCCTGCGGCGGGCGCCGCTGCGTCGGCCTCGGTGCCGACACCTGAGCTGGAAGCCCCCATGCCGGACGTCGACTCGGAACAGGCGCCTGCCGCCGATGCATCGACGGCTAGCGCGCTGGCGCTGCTCGCCGGGTTGGGAGCGGTATGCGTAGAACCGACATCGGACGCAACGGACGGCGGTCAGCCAGAAGACGCGGCGCCAGCGGTGGCCGCCGTGGAGGCTGTCGAGCCAGCTGCGCGTACCCCTGTGCCCGCCGAGCCCCCAAATCCGACCGCAGAACCTGCGCCGGCGGCGTTGCCACCTGTGGCCGAGGCAGTGGCCAAAGATACGCCGACCGCGCCAATGGAGCTGAGCCGCGCTGAGCGCCGGGAGGGTTTGGCCATTGCCGACGAAGTAGCGCTGGCGGCCTATCCGCATCTGGCCCCTGGGGACAAGTATTACACCGAGCAAGCGCAAGCCGTGCAAAAGGGCTGGAAGAAGCCCGGAAGCCGTTACAAGGGCGACAGCAAGGACAAGGATTGGCAGCCGACGACCAGTAGCCCGCGGCGGCGGCGCTCCCTCTCGAGCTGATAGTCGCGCTATGTGTCTGCATGACACATAGCTCTTTTTACGATATACTATTGATAGCCAATATCGTTGGGTTTCCTTGTTGTGAAAAACTACCTCTGCGCTCGCGCCTTTCTTCGCGTGGCCGTGACACTCGTCACGGCTGCTGCCGCACTGTTGCCCGCGACAAGCCAAGCCTCGCTGCAGTGTCAAGAGCTGGTGGCCCAACGGTTCTGCTCCGACAGTGCCCCTCGACAGATTAACGTGTCGCCTGGGGTGGTATCGTCTGTGGGTGCGCCTATCCTCAACGGCTTCTCGACCGCCTGCTGGAGCTGGACGCGCCAGTTCCAGTGCATTGAGACGAATCCGAAGCTGTTTTGCGATTCGGGAGACCCCTACGCGACTGTTCAGAGCAGCTGTAGCCTTACCGCAGCCGCCATCAACTCGTCCGTCACCGTCAAGGGTTTGACGTACATCACCAACGCGACCTACAACTACCAGTGCGCGTTCGGCAATTACACGACCAACGATTCTCTGCCGACGGGCAAGGATTGCACAATGCTGAAGTCGACAACCGTCGACTCCACTCCGGTGCCTGCTGCGCCGCCGGGCACCGCCCCGTCCACTGGGTCGGGCAACCCGCCCACCACTGCACCGCTGACAGGCTCGGTCTCCACCGTCGAGACCCGCACGGACCAATTCGTCTGCTACTCGCAGCCGCAAACGACCTGCTCGGATACTTGCTACCAGCAGGTGGTTGACCCCACGACGGGCAAAATCAGCCAGCAAACGGTGCCTTGCACCTCGCCGGTGACGAACTGCGTTACCAGCTCGAGCCAGTGCGGCGGGACCATCACACCCAACGGCGACGGTTCGTCGTCCGCAACTGCTGCACTGGGCCCCGACGGTCGATGCGTCGACAGCACGGTCAAATCCATGTGCCAAGCCGGGCCGGTGCCGAAGTGCCTGACCAAGGAGAACTGCACGCTGTCCTCGTCGAGCGACTCGTCGGTGCAGTCCAACGGTGTCGGCATGACCCAGCAGCAGAACTACATCTGCTCGAACACGGTGAAGTCCTGCAGCAAGTATGCGGACATCAGCAACTGCGTCCATGCGAACGCCTGGGGCTGGGACAACATGTCCATCAAGGGGCAGGTGGGCCAGGGACTGGGTGAGTACAACCAGGCTATGGCCAAGTTGGAAGGCATCCAGAAGGGAATGACCAACAATGACCCGTACATCTTCTCGGGCAAGAACCTGACTTGCCACTACGCGGTCGGCAACTTCCTGAACACCTTCATCACCATCGCCATCATCGTGGCCACCATGGTCATGACGGGCGGAGCATCGGCTGGCCTGCTGGCAGAAGGTCTTCAAATGGCGGGTATGGCGGCAGAGGCAGCCAACGCTGCAGCCATCGCAATCGAAGTGGGCGCTTCGTTCGCATCCGACGCGCCGAATAGCAAGGCGCTCGGCAGCGATTGCTGCAAGGACTACGTCATTCAAGGCAGCGACGCTTGGTACAAGCTGGGCGCGTGCACGGGCGACGAAGTCAAGCTGGCGGTTGCTAAGCAGAAGGGCCTTTACCACTACCTGGGCGAATACTGCTCGAAGAAGTCGGGCTTCCCGATTCGCCAGTGCGTGGAGATGACCAAGTCCTACTGCGTCTTCGATGACATGCTGGCGCTCGTGGTCAACGAGCAAGGCCGCGCGCAACTGGATGCGGTGGCGGCAGCAGACACGTCGACGGCAAAGGCTTCAGGCGCGCTGCCGTTCCAGCTGTACACGCCGGCCTCTGCCGTGCCGCCGAATCCGACCAAGTACACCGGCGTGCTCAATACGGGTGCATGGCATCAGCTGACGGTGACTGGCAACTCGCAAATCTGGGGTTGGCAGTACCCGAGCTATTGCGTGTCGAAAGATGCGCAGACGGCCGCGTACAACCTGTACACGAATGAGCTGAACGCTGTCCTCTCGACCAACGGCATCCAGCCGGGCTCTATGACCAAGCAACAGGCTCTGCAGCTGCTGAAGAATGCCATTACGATGCCGGCATTCCAGGAGTGCCCGTCGACGCCTGGCCTGGTCTCGTTCATGACCTGCAGCAAAACAGACGACAGCTGCGACCCGACGAAGCTGCCGGAAGGCCCGACCGGGGTGGAGGTCGACTTGTCCGGCGCCAACGTGTCGCAAGCCGACGTGAACTGGCGCGTTCAGCAGGTACAGAGCTTCCATCAGCCGGGTGACTACGGCGTGACGAGCTCCATGCCAACCGACAGCACGTTTGCAGCCGTGAGCGACAGCGTCAATGAGTTCATCACCTCGACAGGTTCCTGCCACACGGACGGCTCCTGCCTGTACAGCTTCGCGGTGACCGACAAGCTGGCCACGGGCGGCCTGGGCGCGCGCAAGCGTACGACCGACTATGCCCAGTTCCCGCTGTACACCATCGTGCAGACCTCGGCTTGGCCAGCCATCGACTATCTGGCGCAGGACGGCACACTGAACATGCAGGCCTACCAAGCTGACCCGAATCGCGGGCTCGGCACCCCGATGATGGTGAGCACCCAGCGCTTCCTGTTCCACCCGAACTTCCTCAGCGGTCCGATGAAGGGCAACATCCACAGCGCCGTTCTGATGGAGTGGGCAACCAAGCGTACGAGCGACACCGACCCGCGCGCGGACTACACCCCGCTGCTGGTGCCGACGAGTCTGCCGCCGGCTACGGATACGTGGTTCCCGCATGGCGACATTACGGACAACAGCCAGCACTTCTTCCTGTCTGGCGGCTGCGACCCGAACTCGCGCTGGTGCAACTACAAGATTGACGTCGACCTGAACGTGCCGCGGCATCCATGGGGCTCGCCGCAACAGGCTCGCTGCTGGGGCTTCTCGCTCGAGCAGATGGCCGCGCTCGACTTCAACAAGATGGACCTGTCGCGCTGGATTAACTCGCTAGACCTGGGGGATGCTACCAACGGCTTGTCGGCAAGCGCAGCGTCAGCCATGAGCGCGCAGGTGACTGCGTCGGCCCAGAACTTCTACACGGCGGTCAATACCGGCGCGGCCATCAACAAGCCGAACCCGGGTGCCGTGGCGCTCGTCACCAACACCGACATCCTGCCGAAGATGTCCAACGACGCATTCAAGGCGTACACGTTGCAGGCTGCGGTGCCGGCGAACTGGCCGAACTGGTTCGACGACCAGCCGAACGTGAACCCCGTGACGAACGTTCGCGTGGATTGGGGTGATGGTTCGACGACCCAGCTGATGCCGAAGGATGTCGGCGGCCGCGCATACATGGCGGAGCACGACTACGGGGACAAGCCGGTGGGCACGTACAAGGTGACGGTCACCCTGGACACCGCCGCGAACGGGTCGCAAACCCTCACGACGAACGTGCGCATCACGCCTGATGCAGGTAGCGCGCCGGCGAGCACCCCGGTGGCGGGCAGCAACCTGGACTTCAACAACCCGGGTGTGGACGGCAAGAGCGCTGCGCAGTACAGCCCGTCCACGACGCTAAACGGTTCGAGCCAAGCCCCGACCAACCTGCAGCAAACGTCGCCGGGCACCGCTCAGCAGTTCAACCAGCAAGGCTCGTCGATTACGACCAAGTAAGCGACGTACTCCTCACCAACCCGAAGCCCCTGTTCCACAGGGGCTTTTTTCATTCTCCTGTCGCCAATCACCGTCCGGCATCCCTCGGTTCCAGCGCTATACGAATGGGTCTGCGACGCACGCAGGCGCGGGCCCTTTGGGCCCGATTTAGCGCAGGTTTGCACGCAGCATCTCGACGTGCTTGTAGCGGCCTGAATTGCAACGAATCCTGGAGCACACGTTCAGTGGCTGGAGGCGACCGCAGCCTCGCCGGCTGAGCGGCCGAGCATGCGAAAACTCATTGGACGGGAAGACTTCTGGTCAGTTGCCGCGCCGGTCACGGCGGGCTTCGTTGCCAGCCACCCCTACTTCGCGGCAAACCCCCTTGCGCTAGCCGCCAGCGTGGCTGCCGGTGTCGGCAGCTACCGCTACTTCAAGGAAGAGGCTAAGCGCCGGCTGAACAGGGTTAAGGAGGACGTCAACGAGGGGTTCATCCTCGAATCGGACGACACCTGGCCCGAACATACGATGGGCCTGGGCGGCTTGCGCCTGGGGTACACAAAAGACCACAACAAGCCGCTCGACATCGAGAACGACAAGCTGATGCGCCACCTGGCCATCATCGGCCAGTCTGGGGTCGGTAAGACCGTTCTCGGCTTGAACCTGCTCTGGCAGCAGACCGCGCGCGGCGGCGGCTGGCTGTTCATCGACGCGAAGCTCGACAAGGACACGCGCGACCAGCTGGCGTACATGGCCCGCGTGTTCGGCCGCGAGGACGAGTTCTACGTGATGAACGTAGACGAGCCCGAGAACAGCAACACCTACAACCCGATTCTGAACGGCGACCCGGACTCTATCGCAAGCCGGCTCATGAACCTGCTGCCCGTTGCGGAAGGCAACCCGGGCGCGGACTACTACCGCCAGCAAGCGAACTACGCGCTTACGGTGCTCATCGCTGCTCTGCAGGCAGCCAAGCGTCGGTACACCTTCATGGACCTGGCCATCATGCTGCAGTCGGCGGCGGCTATCGGCAAGGTGGAATCGTTGGTGCCGCTGGACGACCCGGCCTTCATGGTGCTGCAGGTCTTCCTGGATTCGTTCAAGAAGCAGGACAAGAACGGCATCAAGGTCGACGTCGACAAGCTGAAGACCGTGCTGGGCGGCATGGCCGGTCGTATCGCCCAGTTTGCGCAAGGCAAGTTCGGCCAGGTGTTCAATACGGTCACGCCGGAAATCGACCTGACGGACATCGTTCGCAACAACAAGATGTGCTACGTCATGTTGCCGACGATGGAGAAGGACACTGCCTCACTGAACCTCGGCAAGATGGTCCTCTCTGACCTCCGCACGACGGTCGCGCAGATGCAGAAGCTGACGAAGTCTGAGCGGCCCAATCCGCCGTTCATCTGCTTCGCAGACGAGATGGGGAGCTACTGCACGGGCATGACCGGTATCGCGCGGATGTTCGAGCAAGCGCGTTCTGCCGGCGTGATGATGATTCCTGCCTTCCAGACCTTCGGCAACCTGGCGGCTACGTCGCCCGAATTCGAAGAGATGATTATCGGCAACACGTGGACCAAGTGTTTCTTCAAGCTGGGCGCTGTGGATTCTGCTACCAAGGCGGCAGACTTGATTGGTCAACGCACCAAGTACCAATACTCGGTTTCCTCCAGCCAGTCGGAGTCTGCTTCGGCGCAGTCGCTACGGGTGACGCCAGACTCGTCGCAGTCGGAATCGGGTGGTGTGGGTGAGAGCTGGCGCCAGGTCGAGGACTACCGTGTTCCGCCGGACAAGCTCACCCGCATGGGCATCGGTGAATGTGTCGTGACCTCCGGTGCCCGTACCTTCCACATCTCAACACAGGCCATCGAATTCCCGAAGGTCCCCGAGTTTCGCAAGAACAAGTACCCGGCCAAGCTGCCGGCAGGCTTCACCACGCTTGACCTGGAAGGTCAGTACGAGCAGTTCCTCATCGGGCTGGCGCCGACGCCGAGCGCGCCGGCCGCGGTGCCCGAACCCCTCTAAAACGCACGGAACAGCATGACAATTTTCTCTTGGTTGGCTCGACGCATGGGCCGCTCCGTAACGAAGGCCCCGGCGTCGACCGGGCTTTTGTTGGGCTACACAGTTGGCTGGCGCCGCAAACCCGTGGTGCTCCCTGACGACGTGCTGCGCAACCATATCGCGATTTCCGGTGAGACAGGCTTCTCCATCCCAGTCCTTATCGAGCAACTGTTGCAGCAACAGACACAGTGCGGCCGGGGCTGGTTGTATCTTGACACGCGCGGTGATGACAAGGTCTTGGGCCGCATGGCTGCGTATGCTCGGCGTTTTGGGCGTGAGGATGAGTTCCACGTTCTCGACCTACGTAGTACAGGTCAACTCGACCTGGCGAATATCTTCGCAAGCAACGAGATGTGCTACATCGTGCTGCCGCTGCTCGACGACCCGACTTACCCCGCAGTCGCGAAGGCGCTAATCCACGACATTTGCGCAGCCATGGAAGCCCGGGACGGCGTGGCCAGTCAGGGCCACCTGCCATTCCTCTGCGTCTTGGAGGATTGCGCGGGGTACGCGCTGGGCCATGAGGCCCCCCTGAGCAACGACGTCTATGCGCGCGCTCAGGGGGGCCTCATGGCCTTGGCACTGACGATGCAGCCGCGTTGGGAAGCGCTCGCAAAGACGTCGGCAGGAGACCTTTTGCTGGGCAATACCTTCACGAAGGTTTATTTCAAGCAGCCCTCCGAGCCGGTCGCGGCAGCACTGCGGGAGCCACGAGCGACCCTGCTGGAACGACTGCCCATGGGCGACTGCTGGGTCACCACGGGAACGCGCCTTGCGCAAGGTACGTTGGTGCGTGCGTTGTACGTGGATTGGGGGCCGTCTGGGGTAGTTGGTGAGGCTGAGCTCCAACCACCCGTCGATGCACAACAGAAGGGGTCGACACGATGAACCAGTACCTCGCGTATGCGGCCATTGCCGTGGCCATCCTGCTCGTCGGCCTCGTGGTGCCCGGCGTCAAGGTGATTGCCGAGATTATCGTGAAGGCTCTGATGGAGTTCTTCGTCGAGATTTTCAAGCACAAGGGCAAGTTCGCCATCTGGCTGGTGAAGACGCTCATCTCCGACCACGTCCGGCTGTTCCAGCACGCCTTGCAGAGCCGCGACTCCATCGACCCGACCGAGAAGATTCGCCGGGAGGCGGAAGGCTACTGACCCCTGGCTTGAGGGAGGTCCAGCTTGCGCGTGACCTCCTGAAGCTGCGCCGGCCGCAGGCCGCGGACCGACTCACAGAGCACCAGCTCCTCGCACCACGGCGGAAATAGGGTGGCATCGTCATCGAGTGCCACCCATTTCGCGTCCACAGGCGCATACCGCGCCAGCCACACCCCGATTTCAGCAAAGCGTTGTGCTCGCGTGCCCTCTGGCAGCGCGGGCGTCGTGCCGACCACGCGGTTCCGTAGCGCCGGCTCAAACGCGTACCGCAGCGATTCGAAGGAATGGGTCAGCCGCCAGGACGTGGACAGCACAACCTGGACTGAGGGATGTTCTTTCAGGAACGCCTGCAGGCGCGGAAGGTAGACCATGGTGCCGGCCAAACCCGGGTGGAGGACGCCATCGTAGTCCAAGAACAGGAATTTGCAGTCCATACAGGTTCGTTGAGTTGAGCCTGTTGTATATCGCCAAAACATCTCCTGTCGACGCTTGCGGCCGCATATCTTGCCTGCTACGATGTCCATAAATTACGCCATATCTGGCGTATTTCCAAGACATCCACTGGAGCCTGGCCATGACCCCTATCGCAGAACCTGAAGCCAGCGACATCGAGCGGCAGCTTGAGCTGCTCGGCTTGCGCGTTCTGGACGCCCGCCACGCAGCCGGCATGTCGGTCATCGACTTGAGCAAGGCCTCTGGCGTCAGTGAGCAGACCATCTCCCGCATCGAAGCGGGGTTCGGCGGCGTCGGAGTCAAGAATCTGTGGGCGGTTCTGCAGAAGCTCGGCCTCGACGGGGCAGGCAGCGCGGGGCTTTACGGCGGAATTCCGTCGGCGGTCGCGGAGCAGGAAGCCTTGCCGGTGCATGCGCGCCATCTCGACGATGAGACAGTCCGCGAGGCCATTGAAGAGGCCGCTAGTGCAGCATGCGAGCGCCTGGACGAACTGTTCCCGGGCGCAAAGCCCGAGAGCGAAGGGCTGTCGAGCAACTTCCGCGGCTTGCTGGCAGACCACCTGGCTGCCATGTTGTGCGGCTCGCCTCACGTTCGCCTTACAAACCTGGTTCCGCTCAAGACGCTCGTCTACAGCGACGAGCTGCTGGGCCGAGAGTACACGCTGAAGGAGGGCGCCGAGGGCTACCTAGTGCGCCTGGAGGGGACAAACCGCGTGCTGGAGGATGGCAGGTTCCGCCTTGCCCGCCGGGTGACAGACATGTACTCGTCCTGGGGTGCCGCAGCGCGCGCTGTTCGGGACTACGTTGCCCAAGAGGGGCACCTGCCGGGTCCCGTGCGGGTCGTGTCTGGCTGGTGGGGCGAGGGGGAAGCTGGTGTGCGCTTTACGGCTCGACCGGAGCCCTCCTGCGCCTGAGCACGTCTGGTCGCGTGGACAAATGGCCCCCGGCACTGTAGTATTCGTTGTATGTATGCTACAACATACTACAAATGGCCATTACACCAGAGCAGATTCACGCGGTTGCCGACCAACTCAACGACCAGGGCGTGAACCCCACGCTTTCCGCGGTCCGCAAGGCGCTGGGTAGCGGCAGCTTCACCACCATCTCCGACGCGATGACGACGTGGCGCGCCAATCAGGCCGCCAAGAAGGGGCCCATTGTTGTGCCTCTGCCCGAGGCGTTGGCCGGCGCGGTAGCCGACTTCGGTGGCCTCGTCTGGTCGACTGCCGTGGAGCTCGCGACTGCACGGCTCGCCAGCGAGCGGGACGCGTTTGAGCAAGAGCGGCAGCAGGCTGACCAAATGCGGCTTGAAGCCATGGAGTTGGCGGATTCGCTGGCGGCCGACCTAGCCAAACTGCAGCAAGACCTAGCCCAGGCAACAGGGCGTGCGACAACCGCGGAGGGAGCGCTTGCCGGCGTCCAGGGTGAACTCACTGACGTCCGGATTCGAGCAGCGGCAGCTGAAAGCCGTGCCCAGGAGCTCTCTGAGCGTGTCACAGCGCTGACCGAAGAAGCTGGCAGGCTGCACAAGCACAATGAACAACTGGCGCTTGTACTGGCCCAGCGCCCGGGAAACCCGGAGCCAGGCCAGGATGGGCCCGCCCGCTAGGCGTCCGCCCGGCGCAGGTTCTCCATCCGCGCAAGGATTTCGTCGCTGTGCAGCCAGAGGTCTTTGCCCTGGAGCAGGTCGCGGATTTCGGTTTCAGTGAGAAAACCCGTGCTGGTGTCGCGCAGGAGGCGCTCGTACCAGGTCACCGAGGCAGTGACCTCGGCCAGTAGCTCGTTGCCTTTGCCTTTCAGCTCGTCGCTGTAGTGATGAAACATCAGATGCGCTGTCGGGGGCACCTCAACCTCGTCACCGCATAGGAAAATCAGCGCGCCCATCGAATATGCGGCCGGATGCAGGATGGTGGTGATGGTTGCGGCACTTTCGCGCATGGCGTGAATAAGCGCGGCACCGGCAAACAAACTGCCGCCTGGCGTATTGAGAAACAGTCGCACGCTGTCTTCCTCGCTCGCCTGGCGCAGCAGGTGGCACAGCGGGTCATAGACGGACGGCTCATCGGCGTGCGCCGAGAGATAAACGTCGAAGGTTTTGACTGTTTTCTCGGTGGTGAACACCTGGTAGGGCGGGCCGCTGGACGCCTCATCTTCCTCATCGAACACGGTGGCGGTCGGGTGACGTTTGCGCATGGCCAGCTCCAGGGTGAGTGATGGGGTGGGGCACTCCGTATAGAGCAAGGAACCACTTCTCGCGAAGGCTTACAGGCGCTGGCGGGCAGCAAAAAGGAGCATGTTTTTATGGGTGAAGCTAAGAGGCGGCGTCTTCGCGAGGCCGAGCAAAAAGACCAACGGGATGCCTTGGCGGAAGCGGTGGAGCGCGTGGGCGCTGCGCTGCGCAAGCTGGCGACTGCAGCCAGTGGAAACATCGGGCGCGATTGCTACCTGCATGCCGTGCTGGGCCAGAAGCTCATGGCTGAGCTTGGCTTCAAATGCTACGTCGCCGTCGGCTATGCCGCCTGGCGCGTTGGGTCAGGAGACGGCGACGTGATTTCCCACACGCCGCACACGGTCGGTCACGTGCCGGCGGGCATGAAGGGCTTCGCTTACCACGCATGGCTGACGTACGAGGACTTCATCATCGACCTGACAACGTACCAGTTGGAAGTGAAGGCCCGTGAGTTGGATGCGGCGGATGGCGGGCATACGACCGTAGCGTGGTGCCCGCCGGCGCTGCTGCTACCCAAGCGCGCGGTTCGGACGTACCAACAGGTTGCGAAGGCACCCGATGCCGGGGTAGCCCACTACCATGCCGAACCGGCGCTGGGGCTCAAGATGATGGAGGGCTTCAAGCTGGACCTGGACGCGCTGGCAGCCGCGCGCCTTATTCTGGCCAACCCCAGTATGCAGGTAATGGGGCCAAACGACTTGCCGGCAGCGCAATAGCAACGCGCGGCTTGAGCCCCTAGGCCGGCCAAGTTAGGCCGCGAGTGCCAGCGGGAGGTCAACCGTGACCACGAGGTCCGGGCTGACCGTTACCTTGGCCCCAGTCGTGCCGGGCACCTCGAACTGCGCTTGCTTCAGCAGTTTCTCTAGGATGCTGCGGGCGCCTCGAGCGCCCGTCTTCAGCGCGTGCGCCCGTTCCGCGATGGCGCGAATGGCACCCTCCTGGAACGTCAGAGTCGCGCCATCCATGGCAAAGAGTGCTTCCATCTGCCGGATGACTGCATTTCTCGGCTGGGTCAAAATGCGCTCGAGCGCGTCAACGTCAAGCGCTTCAAGGGTTGCAATGACCGGCAGCCGGCCCACGAACTCGGGAATCAAGCCGAACTCAAAGAGGTGCTCCGGCGTGACTTCCCCCGCAACCTCGCTGGTGCGGACTTCAGCAGTGGCAAAGCCGATAGCGCCACGTGTGCGTTTCGGCGTATGCAGCCGGTCCAGCAGGTGCACGAATGCGCCAGCACAAACGAAGAGAATGTTCTTGGTGTTGATGTAACTGGTTTGGGCTCCCGGGTGCTTACGGTTGCCGCTCACTGGCACGCTTACGCGCGTGCCTTCGATGAGCTTGAGAAGGGCTTGCTGCACCCCCTCACCGCTCACATCACGTGTGAGTGAGGCGCCAGAACTGGCTTTGGCCAGCTTGTCGATTTCATCAAGGAAGACGATGCCCCGCTCAGCCTTCTCGATGTCACCGTCGGCAGCCTCGATGAGGCGCTGCAGAATGGTCTCCACGTCATCGCCAACGTAGCCCGCCTGTGTGAGGCTCGTTGCATCAGCCACCGTGAACGGGACGTCTAACATGCGAGCAATGGTGGCGGCCAGCAGTGTCTTACCCGTGCCCGTCGGGCCCAGCAGCAGAACGTTGCTCTTGTCGATTTCCACTTCGGACGCCCCCGCACGGCTCAATCGCTTGTAGTGATTGCTCACGGCGATGGCGAGGGTCTTCTTGGCCTCAGCCTGACCAACCACGTAGTGGTCCAGGTGTGCGACGATGTCGCGCGGCGTACGGCTTTCGGCGGCCTGTACCGCGCCGTACTCAGCGGTTCCAGGCGCATTGGCCTTGGCAAACTCGCTCACCATCGCAATGCAATCGCAACACAAACAGGTCTTGTTGACCAATTCAATCATTTGCTTTGCGGCGTCTTTGCTGATGCCACATTGGCCGCAGTGGCGCGTGTTAGTCATGAGTTGTCCTTGATGGGGTCACCGAAAAGTAAACCGTCTTACCGGCCTTTCGCAAGCAAAGAGGTTTCGGTCAATAATCTGTACTTAGAGGCACACAAACCTGCCGCGCGCTGGCACTCCTCCACAGTGAAGAGCCCAACGTGACACTTGTCGACGCGGATGTCGAGCCTGGCAGCAAGCCAGCGGTACGCGTCCTTTCGAGACATGTGCCCGTCCCGCCAAAGCGGGTCGAAGGCCGCATGCGCGGCCACCTTGGCTGCACGCAGTTCGGCGTTGGCGAACCGACCCAGGGGGGCGCGTTCCGTCGCCATGTCCCTGGCCCGCAGCATGGCAGCCCACGTACGCATCGCAGAGTGCGCAGCACCAGAATCGTTTTGCGTGCAGGTCCGGCCGGTGCGGATATAGGACCTCGCCGGTGACCATCTCCGCATCGCCACCTCAGTAGGGGCACGCTGGCGTCTCCTTAGCCACAGCCTTGAGGGGTTGTCGCCGACTGATGCCGGCCTTCGTAAAGGCGTCGCGCAGCGCGCTCACGCGCTCACCGTGCCCTGCTCGGCGATGACCTGGCCCAGCAGGCTGGTCACATACCGCTTGCAGTTGTCCGACTTGTCGAACATGTCGAAGTAGTTTTCCAGCTCTTCCACCAGCACCGCACCATCATCCGTCCGGCCGGCGTCGAGCGATTCCCGACCGCGCAGTAGGGAAGCGAACGACGACAGACGCTGCCCCTTCGGCAGGTCGGCTTTGAGCTCTCGCGCGTCAGCCGCCCAGGCTTCCTTGCCAGTGAGGTCGAACACGTTGTCGTGCACGACCAGCGGTACTCCTTCGAGGCTCAGTTCATGGGCCGGGGTCCAGACCGAAACCACCGGCTTGTGGTTCTTCAGGTCGACAGTCAGGCGAGACACGCTACCCGGGTTGTGGCATGCGGTACGGCCCTTGAGCACCATTGGCGCCGGCGTGTGCATGTGCCCGTTCACCATCAGGTCGCAGTTCTCGATTTCATGGAGCTGGTGCGCGTCCGGGTATTGGCCCCGGAAATCAAAATCATGGTGCGTAACCATGATGTTTCGCGTACCAGGCTCGGCGTCAATGCGGTCCGGCACGCGGCAGCCGGCCGGCGTCACCCACAGGTTGACCTGCTCGCTGTTGATATTCAGCGTCAACACCTTGCCCGGCTTATCCATGAGGCGCAGCAAGCCGAAGCCCGCCAGCAGGCTCACGGCATCCTTCTCGGTGTACCAGCTCTCGGTCCGGTCATGCGAGCCGTCCGCGAGCAGCAGCGGCACTTCGAATTCCCGGAGAACTGCTGCCGTGCGCGACAGCAGTTCCAGGTTGTTCTCCTTGGCGCGGTGGAACAGGTCACCGAGGTGCACCGGGTAGAGGCGACGCTCTTTTGCAATACGGGCAGCTTGCGAAAGCTTGTCCAGGATGGCGGTAGCGTAGTCGTCGATACGGCGGCCAGGGTTATGGCTGACCAGGTGGGTGTCCCCGATGAACAGGAAGCCCTCAAACCCTTCGATTGCCTTCTCAAACATGTTGCGCCTCCTTGAACGGCGTATCGCACAGCGGGCACACACCCAGCTCGTGCTTGTGGTCATGCAGCGCCCGTTCGGCTTGCGCCTGGGCCGTTGCCACTTCCTGTTCTTCCTTGGTCACGGTCTCGATGTCCTTGGCTTGGGCCGCCAAAGCCATGCCTTGCGTGCGCAATGCGGGGGTGTCCTTCAGTGCCGGGGCTTCCGGCGCGACGGGCAGGGCGCCAATCAGCAGGTGCATGTGCTGGCCGCGGGCCAGGCCCTCAACGACCGTCCCCAGCGCTTTGGCATCCGCCAGAGCAGGCACCAAGGGCAGCTCCACGACATCCGGCAACTGAGCGGCGTGCTGCACGGATGTCAGTCGCGCCAGAACGTTCGTGAGCGCCTTCGTGTCGACGACGTTCGGCACCTCAAGGTTCGTACTCAGGCGGCCTTCAACCGCAGTTAGCAGCGCAGCTTGGCTCGCCAGCGGTTCCAGTCGGCCCATGAGGGCACGCAACGACTTCAGGTTCTCGCCACGCTCCGTTGCGTCCTCGAACACACCCGTCAGGATGCCCGTGAGCGCGGTCAGGTCGGCCACCGGCGCTAGAACGGTGAGCGTACGATTGACTTGGTTCAGCTCAGCTTCGTTGCGCTTCACATCGTCGCGGTCGCGCTTGAGCTCCAGGCGATGCTTCTCGATGAGGGATTGAAGCAGGCCCGACTCACGGCCAACCGACAGGAGGCGAGCGCGGCGCGACGGCGATTCATTGAGCAGGAACACCGGGCTCTTCTGGCTGCGCAGCTGGATATCCAGGCCGTCCACACGTTGCACGCGCAGCGTTTCGCCAATGAAGTCGGGCACAGCACCCGCCTTCTCGGGGCGAGCTTCGTTCACCAGCTTGCCAGCCACGTAACGGCGGTAGAGCACCTTGGGAGAGCCTTTACGCGAGCGCACCATCTCCAGGATGACACCGCCTTCCAGGCCCACGCGAATCACTGCGCAGTCGGCGCCATGACGAATCATTGAATCGTCGGATTCCCCGTAGGCCATGGCCCGCAGGCTCGTGAAATACAGGTTGCTCTTGCCCGCATTGACTTGGCCAGTCAGCACATTCAGGCCGGACGACAGGTCCATGCGGGTATGCACGTGCGTGCGTACATTCGACACCTCAATCCAGCGAATGCCGACCTCGTCGTCTGCTTCCCAGTAGCGTGCGCCGCTGATGGAGGCCAGATACGGGTAGCCCTTGGTCAGCGCATTGCGCTCTTCCTCGGCGCCGGCGTCATCGCGGTAGCGCACTTCGATGGTGTCCTTCTTTCGGCCAAACCCGGGCACCCATACCACGTAGGCGGCCGCCGACTTTGTGCCAACCTCGACCACCTCGACACCGTGTCGGTCTGCGAAGGCAGCCAGGTCCAGGTCGACGCGCAGGTCCTGCACGTGCGCGCCTTCATCCATCAGGCCGATGTCGTTGTGGGAAATCATGAGAGTCTGGCAGCCAGGAAAGTAGCTGCCGTCTTCAGTGTGGCGCGGGTTTGCCACCTCCGCGATGACTTTCGTGAAGTTCGGCACGTTCACCGACTTGAGCCAGCAATCCGGCTCGTCGAGCACCATCAGCTGACGGTTGCTCGTGCGCGACAGGGCGGAGTAGCCGACGCCGGTGACGACTACGTTCGTCAGCCCACCGCCGTTGCCGTCCAGTATGCTTTCCAGGTCGCCGGCATTGTCCAGCTGGATGTCCAGGGCCGGGGCGCCGCGCTCCGTTCCCAGTTCGAGGTGCACGCGGCCGGCATCGGGAATCACGTCTGCAACAAAGGCGCTCAGGAGGTCTTCGAACTCACCTACCGCGCGCGCGTGCGCCTTCTCTTGCAGGTAGTTGAACGTCTCGGTCACCTCCGGCGCCAGCTCAATGCGAGCCTTGGCGAGCGAGATTTCACGGGTCAGCGTGGTTTGACGCGACTTCAGCTCCCGTGCTTGCCCCTGCAGCGTGGCGAGCCGCAGTTGCAGCGCTTGAAAGCGCCGGCCCAGGCGATTCAGGTCCACTTCAGGGACAAGGGTTTCAGTCATGTCAGATGTCCTCTTCGGCGAAGGCGAGCGTAGCCGGTGCGTCAGCCGGAGCCACTTCTTCTGCGGGCGCGGTCAGCGCAGCCTGTTCCATTTCCAGGACCAGTGCAGCCATGGCTTCCGGATTCTCCAGCGCCGTTTCGATGCGCACCAGGTAGCGCTCATACTCCTCAAGGCCAGTGGCGAACGCAGCCACGGCGGCCGTGTTTTCCGTTTCCCACTGGACAAGCGTGCGGCGCAACTCGTCGAGGTCGGCGGTGCCGTAACCGGCTTGCGCCTCCTTCACAGCGGCGTCGTACTGCTGACGGGCCAGCTCAAGACGGCCTTGCAGTCGGTTGCGACGCGTGTTCAGGTCTTCCAGGTGAGCTTTCTGTGCCTTCAGTTGGTCCAGGGCGGATTGGGCCATGACGTCCTCCGGTTTGTTGGTGAATTGCGATAATTCACAGTATACTACAGTGAATTTCAAAACGCCAGCAAAACCTTGTAGTTACTGCAAAAGGTTGACGTTTTTCGCATTCTTGCGTATATTTAAAATACACATTTTCGCAAGCGGCACTGATTACCGCCATGACCACTAAACCTGCTTCCTCTGGGGCTCGCATTCAGCCTCGCCGGTACGCGCCAGCGCAAGCGCTGTCGCTGACCCGCCAAGGCGTGAGTCCGCTCCTCGCACGCATTCTGGCCGGGCGCGGTTTGTCTTCGCTGCAGCAGGTGGGGGGAGGCTCGCTTGCTCACTTGCACCATCACACCCTGCTCAAGGGCGCAGCGGACGCGGCGGTGTTCTTAGCTGACCGCATTACCGCCCAGAAGCGCTTCCTCATCGTGGCGGACTACGATTGCGATGGAGCCACCGCCTGTTCGGTAGCCCTGCGTGGCTTGCGCGCGTTCGGCGCGCAGGTGGAGTACATCGTGCCGGACCGGATGGTGCACGGCTATGGGCTCACGCCCAGCGTGGTGGATTTGGCCCACACGCGCTTCCCTGACACCGACGTGCTTATCACCGTCGACAACGGGATTGCCAGCCATGCCGGTGTGGACGCGGCCCGTGCGCTCGGCCTCGAGCTCCTGGTGACCGACCACCACTTGCCTGCCAAGAACAAGCCGCTGCCGGCAGCGCAGGTCATCGTTGACCCCTCACAACCGGAGTGCGACTTCCCGTCGAAGGCGCTCGCCGGCGTCGGGGTCATCTGGTATGTCCTTTGGGCGTTGCAGGATGAGCTGCGCCGGCGCGGGCAGGGGTCGCCATCCTTCAAGGTGAGCGAGCTGCTTCCCCTGGTTGCAGTCGGTACCGTCGCAGACGTGGTGCCCTTGGACCAGAACAATCGCATCCTGGTGCAGGCTGGCCTGGTACGCATCCGCGAGGGCAAGGCATACCCTGGCATCACCGCGCTTGCCACGGCGGGCGTCATCAATCGGACGGACCCGCGCGAGCTGCTGACTTCGCACATTGCGTTTGGCATCGGCCCGCGCATCAACGCCGCCGGCCGCCTGGAGACCATGGACATCGGTATCGAATGCCTGGTTACCGACGATGAGGCCCGCGCAACCGAGCTGGCAGACCGCCTGGACGCCATCAACCAAGAGCGCAAGGAAATTGAAAACGAGACCGTCATCGAGGCGGTCGCGCAAGCGGACGCGCTCGTCATCGAGGGAACGCGGTCCATCGCGGTGCACTCGGAAGCCTGGCACGCTGGGGTGATTGGTATCGTGGCCGGCCGCATCAAAGAGCGCCGCTACCGTCCGACCTTCGTGCTGACGACAGACCCAACGACCGGCCAAATCAAGGGGTCTGGTCGTTCGATTCCTGGCTTCAACCTCAAGGATGCCCTGGACCAGGTCGACAAGGCCTGCCCGGGGTTGATGCCGAAGTTCGGTGGCCACGCGATGGCCGCGGGTGTCACGTTGCGCCCGGGCGGTTTTGAGACGTTCCGTGACGCATTCGAAGCACAAGCCAACGCGATGCTCACCGAGGAGCTCCTATACCAGAAGGTCGAAGTTGATGGGTCGCTGACCGGCCATGAGCTTTCTACGGCCACCGCGCGCGGCCTGAGCGGTCCGCCATGGGGTCAGATGTTCCCCGAACCCGCCTTCTGCGATGAATTCGAAGTGCTCGAAGCTAAGTTGACCGGCCCCTTCAAGGACCAACTCAACCTGGTGGTCAGCCGTGAGGGCACCATCTTGAAAGCAACGCGTTTCCGCCACGAGGGCGCGTTGCCAGGAGCGACGACGACCATGGTCTACAAACTCTCGGTCAATCGTAATCGTTTTGGAAAGGACGAGCTCAAGCTTCTCGTGGATGCGCTTTTTTAAGTACCAAACTCATGAACTTCTTTTCTCCATTGTTTCTAGTTGCACTCACTATCTTGGCCTTAGTTTTTTCGCTTGTCTTCTCGCGCAAAACAGAGCTGCCAACATGGTTGTCCGGCCTGACTCACGTGTCCAATGCAACTACTGTTGCGTGGGCCATCGCGTTCGTCGCATACGGTAGCGTCTGTCTCTACGAAATGTTGACAGGGCGCCAAGGCGCGAGCGCACTCCCTACTTGGAACGTACTCTGTTTGGCCTTCGCGGTCTGCACCTTGGACACCGTCGTTCGCGTTGCTACCCGCCTGCATGAGTGCCGTACAACGCCAGAGCACGCATAGCTGGCCCACAACACAGCGTTCCGCAACGCCCGTAACTTCAACAGGAGTCCCTAATGACCAATGCCTATTCCGAACGCCATCCCAAAGCAGAACGACTGCCGAAGGCCTGACAACGGCGTATTCCTATGGACCTTGAACTTATCCTCATCTTCTTTGGCGGCCTGTCCTGCGTCTTGTACTGGGTGTTTTGGCCGAAACTTTGCGCATGGCAAATTGAGGCGTTGACCACCATTGGCTATTTTTGCGCTTTCGGCCTTGTAGGGAAGCACGGCCACGACTTTACGTTAGTGCTCTACGCAGGCACCCCGGACGCGCATGGTAAGCCGATTCTGTTGTGTTGGGTCTTTATGACCATCGGTGCCGTCAGCATTCTCGTGGCGCTTAGTAAAGTGGTAGAGCTGTTTCTATTCGAGCGAAAGCGAGCTTCTAGCGCGGCGAACACAGGCCAGGCTAGCTAACATGAGTCGGAACTGACGCGAACGTTGCGCTAAACGGTGAGTGGGACGATTTCAATTGAAATTAGGACAAGGAGAGAAGGATGTCGCTAAGTCTTACCCTGGTATTTGAGCGGTTTCACCCGAGCGCAGAGCCGATTCTTGCAAGCAACAAGTTGTCGTTTGGGTATGTGGACGCGACTCTGGTCGACGCGCTGGCCGACGTCGTTGTGCCGTTTGACCCTACACCAAGAAACAGTACCGCTGAGAAGTAGAGAATCCGGCATGATTTTCACGACTTGAAATGGAAGACATGCCATGAAGACGAGCAAGTTCACCGAGGCGCAGATAGCGTTCGCACTCAAGCAGGCGGAGCTGGGCACGAAGGTCGAGGAGGTGTGTCGCAAGCTGGGCATCAGCGAGGCGACCTTCTACAACTGGAAGAAGAAGTACGGGGGCGTCGGCCCTTCGGAGCTGCGCCGGATGCGGCAGCTCGAGGAGGAGAATGCGAAGCTCAAGCGGCTGGTGGCGGACCTGAGCCTGGACAAGGCCATGCTGCAGGACGTTCTGTCAAAAAAACTTTGAAGCCCTCGCGCAAGCGCGAACTGGCCGCCGAACTAATGCAGCGATTCGGTGCCAGCATGCGCAAGGCCTGCGCAGTGATT
>Ga0157369_10000356_pt1 | contig 60939 bp, 45 predicted proteins | sample C25metaG_FD_113461 | JGI IMG/M metagenome (GOLD analysis project Ga0157369, IMG submission 113461) | Corn rhizosphere microbial communities from Kellogg Biological Station, Michigan, USA - C2-5 metaG | ecosystem: Host-associated > Plants > Roots > Rhizosphere > Soil | place: USA: Michigan... | reverse complement strand
TGGCGACCTTGCTGCCGACGACCGCGGTGATGAGCGACATGGCCTGAATTCTCCTGATCTCCGTTGGTACCTGCGTAGGGCAAGAGCAACCGTCGTCGGGAAGCGCGGTCAGGAATCAGGATTCCGGCTACCGGGAGAGACTGCAAGCCCCCATGTGAGGCACCCGGAGGGGCATCGTAGATCGAGCCGCGCGAAGTGTTCGAGCGTGAAATCGGATGAGCTTGCCTCTTTTGAAATAGACGTTGGCCGTCACCTTTCGCTTCGCGATCGAAGTGACCCTGGAAGGACTCGAAAACTGCGCACCACTTAAGCGCCGTCGCCGTGATACAACCTGGCGCGGAATTCCGCGCTTTTTGACCTCCTAGAGATGAATCTAAGTACCGCTTGATTCTTCCCGGTGCGTTTACCGATGCATGCCTTGAGGCGCCGTCAATATGCTCCGATCCCTGTGAGGCTCGGAATGGTCAGATTATCTCTGGATCACAAGCATGATTTGAGCAGTGACAACATCCGGGTCCTCGTGCTCCCAGAATCGAAGGACCTGCCACCCGGCGGCCTTGAGTGACTCATTTGTCTCAATGTCGCGCTCAATGTTTCGCTTCAACTTGGGGGTCCAATAGTCATCGTTGCGCTTTGGAAGGGTGGCGTGGATGGGGCACCCGTGCCAAAAGCATCCATCAATGAACACTGCGACACGCTTGCGTGTAAAGACGATGTCCGCACGTCTCCGACCGCCGAGTGGGGCGAAGTCGACTCGGTACCGAAGGCCGGCCTTGAACAATCGCCGTCGCACGGCCAGCTCCGGCGACGTATCGCGCCCACGATTTGCCAGCATTGACAGTCTGGACGCGTCGGTGCTTGCCCATGAAACTCCCGCGGGGCGTTGCGACTTGACCACTAATCTGCGTCGACCTCTTCAAGGATCGCTCTATCCTCGGCCTCGGGTAGTCGCAGGACAGCGTCAACGACGACAGCGCGGCACAGATCTGCGAGCTCCTCGTCGTCGAGGGCTCGCGCGTCTATGAACGCAAGCCTTCGCAAGAGACGAAGCGACGAGTCGCGCACAATGGCGCGTCGATAACCAGGACGTTGCTGGTCTGCTGCCAGCAGCTCGCTGCTGAAACGAACAGCTAGTCTGCGATCGCCACCGATAGCCCTGCGCTCGAGAATCTGGTTCAAGTCGCTTTCTGATAGGCCCCCGAAGACATCTTCGTGATCGATAAAAATCAGCCACCTCCACCAATAGCGCGCCCAGGTGTGGCGCGTCAGGTCGCTGGCGACCCATCGCTCGATGCTGAGGGGCGTCTTGGAGCTAGCCCAGCGCCATCTGGTGACGTCCGGCAACGCGACAAGAGCCATGAAAGACCACATGTCCCGCGACGAGGCCTCGCTCCACGAGATGTCGATGAGTGGACCGATGAGCTGAGTCGCACGACGATCGAATTCGATACGCCCGCTCGGCTTGATCGAATTCGGGAAGCCGTACTCGCTCGCGAGACCCCGCACTTGCAAGGCGAGATGCGCTATGTCTTGCGGAGCCACCCGAAGACCGACCGGCGCGAACACCTGACTTCTATGTTCGGTTGCGGGCTGCAGGGAATCCGCAGCCGCGAAGAGCCGCTCTGCCTCAGCTCGAGGAAGTCTTGGGTAGAGGTAGGTCATTGGAACTTCCTCCCGTATCCACCGGATCGAACTGCAGCGCTTACGAGAACTGGCAACAACGAAGACGTCGCCGTGGACATTGCCGCGAGCAGATGCGTGTCATTCGCCAACGCGAGATAACTCTGCAAAAGCGAACCCGTTGACTGGTCCGCCCATTCGGCGGATTCGAGTTCGTCTCTCCTTGCGACGGCCTCGGACACCATGAAAGCACCCAGCTCCGCTTCGAGGTTCTCGTTGAGAGCGATTTGGCGGGGATCAGGACTCGGTGCTCGTAAAGCTGCACCAAGCTCGCGATCGCGGGTATTGATCAATAGCTGAACCGACCCCAGCACAGGGAGGGTCAGGTCGTCTGGAACTTCGAGTGCCCAACTTGCGTCGGGCGGATAGGCGGTGCCCGCAAAATCGAGTTCTGCAATGGGAAGCATGGGCCCGCTTCCTTCGAGCACGAGCGGCGTCTCCTCGGAGAACAGGACTGATCCGGCGTATCGGGCCACCCCTGGCGGCCGTTCAACCGCGGCTTCAGACGCTGCGACAGTCGTCCTCAGCAGCAGTGATCCCCCCACCCTGCTCGCTGCCAGCTTCATCTCGATGGTTTGGTCCGCTGTCAGTGGCTCGCGGTACCCCACCTCCACCATGAACGATTGAACATTGATCCAGCTCGCCGTTAGGACGAGTCCAGCGTTGGGTTCAAGACCAACCTCGGTCAGGAGCTGCTCCGGATCGCAGGTGACTCTCTGCTCGATCACGAGGTCAGTGGACGAGTCCCAACCTTCGTAGTATCGGGGCAACTGGTCACCGTTGGGAGACAGTCGCCACCCTCCAAGTCCGATGCTTGACGATTGAAGGCGCCGATAGGGCCAAAGCTCATTCGCCACTGACTGACCTAACGTCGAGACGGAACCGAACTACTAGCGAGTCGTCGTATTCGGAGACGAGAAGCCAATCCTTGGTATTCCCAAAGACTGCAATCTCGTCTCCTGGAAATAGGCCCGTTCTATCGTCCCGCGCCAGCCACCCCAGGACTTTTGGAGCCGGCGACCCTGCAGGGGCGGTCGCCTCGCGGGCGCCTCCTTCCACCACAACGTCTACGAATCCTTTGATCGATTCGACCAGATGCGGGGATTCGACCCGCACCGCAGCGAAGGCCAGCACCGCGTTCCCAGCTCGCTCGATCCAGGGCTCACCCACGAGCCTTGCCGCGGTCGGACGAACCGGTCCTCGACCTCCCGGGACAGGCTTGCCGGAACTGTCGGGATCTCCAGCGGGAGCGGCGCCAGTGCCTCGAGTCCCCGAGACGAGACCTGAGAGTCGATGCGATGCGCGACCAAGACCTGGTGAAAGCTCCTCTGGCCGCACCTGGGGCGTCGCGAAGCGGTTTTTGAGCGAGTTCTTAAGGAACTGCGCAGCTCCTTGCACGACTAGGCGGGCATCACGTCCGAGTCCTTCGGGATTCCACCCGTCATGTGTGGGTGGTTCAGCGGCCGCAAAAAATTCATCGGCTTCAGCAGATGCACGAAAGACCCCGCCGTAGCCAAACTCAGAGTCCAAGGGGACCAGACCCGCGTGGTAATCGACGATTAGGCCAGCCTGACGCATGCGCGCCACATGGTGAGGGCGACCCTCAAATGGGCAACCCGCAAGCTCCACTCGGGAGCCGGATGACGTGGCCACCTCAATCCTCACTGCAAAGTCTCCGACACGGAGCTTTGGATGCGTAGTTCTCACGTATGACTTTGACTCAACATCGAGGTCCAGGAACGACCGCACAAAGGGTCGCAGCATGGGGACGGTCATCGGGTCCGGAATGCGAATTTCGTCCCCTTCAAGCATCACCCGAAATCGCATCGCTTGCCGCCCACTTCCCACAACCTCGGGAAACTTCGGCCACAGGTTCCAGAGAATGGCAGACGCGAGATGTTCCGCTAGAGCAAGAGGGGTTGCCCCATCGCCTTCGTCACCTTCGTCGTTTGCTAGCGCGAAATCCAGGCCCGTCACCACGATGTTCGTACCGGTCTGGTCGTGCTCGAACGCGGGCAAGCCCAGTGCGACCGACGCGCTTTCGGCCTCCTCGCCGAGTAGCGGATCGATTACGCCGTCTTCCGCGATCCTTCCCCACCAATGCCGGCCCGTGTGCCTGACATTGTCATCGTCGTAATAGTCGCTGCCGAGCGCAGCCCCCATCAGCCGTCGTTCGCTCGCGCCACCGCGGAGTACACGCGTGTCAGCAAGGAGCGTTCGCACCGAGCTTGTCCTGTAGAAGATGCCTTTACCGAACCCGTAGGTGCCCCCACCAAGGGCCGAATCACGCGGTTCTCCGACGTTTCGTAGGAACTGGACGAAATCGTTCTTTTCATCTGGCCCTGGGCGTTCCGTCGCTCGAATAGGTCCGCCCAGCCCCTGTGTGCCTCGGTCCGACACGACCAGAATCCAGCCATCCGGGTCCAGACACTTATCGAAAGCGTCGATCGACGCGGCAGGGGGTGAAGGAAGTAACTGGTCGCGCCAAGCGTGTGAACGTTCGCCTAGACGCTCGAGGCGGACGCAAAAGTCGACATCTCCGGAGTCGTTTCGTGCGTCCCAACTGTTTTGCGCGGCCTCTCGGATCAGCACTGTGAATTCGTCCAGGTCAGGTCGCCCAAGCTGCTTCAGAATGCCGGGGGCCGTCGTCGAGCCTTCCGCATCGAAAGCCTGCGATTTCCAAACGCTCGTCACACGGCCTCCGCGATAATCTTAGCCAAGGGATAGGGGCTCATAGCATTTCGCAAGCCATCCACGTCCAGGTCATACTGCACGCGTGGAATCGTGCGCGTCAGGGGAGCGCGGACCGTCTCGCTTGTTAGGGCTGGTACGGCTTCGTCAACGAATACTCCGAAGCTGTCGGCTATCGCGAGGCGGTCATCTAGCGCCGATGTCGTGTAGCCAAGCCTTGCTAAAGAAGCATCCAAGATTCCGGCCGAGGTCGCGCTCTCGATCGACGTAATCAGATCGCGAATCGTTCGTCCCTCCGCGCTCTCAATGAGTGTGTACACGGCAAGAACAAGTGGCTTATTCAGATCAGGCAAAAGCTGGCCAAATCCGTGGACTGTGATTGTCGATGCAGCGACACTTGCGGCCTTAACTTCAATGCACGCCTGTTTTAGTTCGAAGTCGTGAGCGCTCCCTTCCGGGCCCACCCAGGCATCAACCATCTCAATTCCGCAAAGCTCCACGCCCGCTTCCAAAACCGACAGTTCGGCAAACAGGCCGAACTGCTTTTCTTTGCTAAAGCGCGCGCTAGAGGCGGCACTAAACATCAAGCGCCAGTGATGCAGTGCCTCGTCGGCCTTTGCTCCAGGATCTGGGTCAGTCGACGAAACCACCGACAGGATGTCGAGAACCAGCTCGTCAAATACCGAAAACAGGTCAGCATCGCTGCATGACACATCGAGGTACAAGCTTGAGGCTGCACCAAATGCGAGCTTCCGAACACAGTCCCTGAGCGGCGATGAAAACTGCGACCAGGGCCGGGTCGAGACCGCGGTCGGGAAAAGAAGATGACGAGTGCCGTCCGAGTCGATCGCAATTCGAACGTCGGATCTCCCGAATGGTAAGGCTATTGACGCGATCGGCTTCGGGCTCGCCGAGGCAAGGACATACCAGGCTGCCGCGAGCTGATGACGTTGATCCAGTGCGCTCAATCCACCGTCTCCTCGACGCCCTCAGAGTCGTCTTGATACGCCGCCGGGTCTTCCGTGATCACATTCGTAAGATCTACGGCGACCTTCTCTGCTCTCAGCCTGGTCTTCTCTTCCGGGACGCCTGGGAATACGATTCCAAAGCCGATGACGGATGCTGCTGCGTTCATCGGCTCGCGTCGTTCTTTGGCCCTCGCCGTTTGCGGCTCACTCATCGCGTCGATTGGATAAAGGACCAACAACCCACGGTCGCGATGTGATTCATCCTTCTCACGGAGCTCGACCAGCTGCTGCTCTTGATATCCCTTGAGGGTTGCCGCTGGGATTCCCAGGTCTATTGCACGGTCTTCCTTATTCATAACGTTCTTCACGTCGGCGCGTTGGCCGTCCCCGCCTTTGAGCTTTGAACGAACCACCGCGTTCCATTCCCGCCCACCGAGTTCGATCGGCTCAACGCCAGGGGACGCCACTGCCGGCTGGACTACCGCGATAGTCCAGTGTTCGAGGCTGCCTTCATCCACGCGGTCCTTGATGTACTTCGTCATCAACCTTCGATCAAGGTCCGGAGAATCTTCGTGCACTCGGTAGTCGCGCAAGAACCGCGTAACCATCTTCCAGGGTACGTTCCGATATAGGGCTACGGGCCCGTTGTTGTCCTCGTCGCCGGCCTCGGCAGCTCGCTCCACCAGCTGGGACGCAGCGGTGAGGTTCCGCTTCAGCCACGTTGCGTCGTCGGGCTTGAAATAGCGGGTGTACAGACGCCTACCGCCGTAAGAAACGTACTGAGGGGCGGCCGCGCCCATCTTCGCCGTGATCTGAAGAATCGGATGAGTCCTGATGCGAACTGCGACTTCGACGGGAGTCAAGTCTTGCCGCTGGTAGTGGTCGATATCTTGGCGCATTTCGCGCTCAACAGTGACAAGGTGTCCGAAATAGCGTCGAAGCTCTTCGGTCATCCAGATACGCGGGAGATCCTCATATCCAGTCCTGTACCCAAACCATCGGCCCATTTGCATAAGCGTGTCGTAAGTCTTGGCCGACCGAACGAAAAAGGAGACCACGAGGCCTTCCAACGTGAGCCCACGCGAAAGCGTGTTCCCTCCTATAGCTATTGCCGTTAGAGGCTTGCCCTTTTCGTATACCAACCTCTCGTCGCTCATCGAGTTGTCGAGAATCACGCGAGTTTCGCCAACGACGGGCGTGAGGTGAGCGAGAAGCTCCTCGAAATCGTTCTGAGCACGGCTCCATTCAGACGCGGGAACCCGGGGCGATTCTTCCTCCCAAAGCTCTCGTAGCTCGTCGAGAACGAAAGAATCATCTGCCTCCAAAGAAGAAAGGACTGAGTCTCGAAACTTCTCAACCGGCGCTCTGAAGGCACGGTGCACGACAGTCGGGATGGCGGTATGCACCAACATCGTGCTGTGCTCGCTCAGTTGCCCACGCGCACGCCTGGCAGACGTTGCCAGCCAGAACCAAAGAATCGCCCGCCGCAACTCCGGAGTGAGTTGGGGCGCGAAGTTGGCGGCATCCGCGCGCGACTTCGGTCTCAGATAAGGCTCCTCGTCCACCGGGACGATTCGAACCATGTCGTAGCCGTCGACGCTTGCAGGATCCTCCTGAGGGAGGTCATTTCCGAAGATTTTCTCAGGTCCGAAATAGCCCTCTGGTAGAGGGAGACTCAGAATGAAGTCTTTGGGATAAAGATCCTCTGAGTTCGGGTCGATGAAGACGTTTGCAAATGGCGTCGCCGTGTATCCGATATAGGTGTGACGCGGCGTGATACTCAGCAGCTTACGAATCTTGGGGTTGATCGACGATGTTGCGACAGATGCCTGGTCGGCTTCGTCATCGATGATCAACACGCGCATCTTGGCCAACTGGGCGCGCCCTGACGAGGTGTCGAGCCATTCGATGAGACGGTCCAGGACTTGCGCGTTCTTCTTGACCACCGCGAGCACGGTCTGGGCGTTTGTAAACACCGAGACCGGCGGCCCCGCGGGAGGATAGAAGTCGCCATCTTCGTTCGTCAGAAGATGCCAGCGAGTCGCGTTTGGAGCGTGCAACTGCTCAGAGAGTCTGCTTTGTGTTTGCTTGCGCAGGCCGTTGTGGACCCCGGCGAGAACGATCACCAGCCGGTACTCGACATCTGCCATTTTGGCGATCACAGAGGTGAAGTTCGTCGTCTTGCCGCTCTGCACATATCCAACCACGAGTCCCTTGCCGTCATATACAGCCCGCTTGGGATCGGGAGTGTGCGCTACCACTTGACTCGAAGACTGTCCCACGCTCGACAACTTCACGTCTCTGTCTGGATCGCCTTCGAACAGCGTGGCGCGCAAAGGGTTCCAATAAAGGGCTTCCGCTATTGGACCGGGGTACCACGACTCGCCCCCAGCCTTGAGGATCGGCGGCCCGCCTCTTTCAATGCTTTCGATTTGCTTGAGGTAACGCTGTCGGAACTCCTCGGCGTCGGAGGGCGAGACGCCCATCACGCCGGTGACCTTTTTGACCGCTGCTTCCAGGTCAAATTGCATTACCCAGAGAGCAAAGAACTCGTAAAGCGCCTCGTCCAACTACGCCATCCCCCCCGTCGGTTTTTCACACACCATATCGTCATGCCGGCGAGGCGACGGCGAACGTCGGACCGCTGATTTAGACTCCAAGCATGCCCAACGACATCACGGTTCTCGATTTGTTCGCGGGCGCTGGGGGCCTCACTGCCGGACTCCACGCGGCATCCGAGCGATTTCGCACTATCGGGGCAGTGGAATGGGACACTGCTGCCGCCGCCTCCTACGAGGCCACGTACGGACCAGGGCTTGTCTACGCGGGCGACATAAAGACATGGCTCGACGACGAACGAGTGCCAGAAGCAGACGTCATCGTAGGGGGACCACCGTGCCAAGGCTTCTCGAGCCTCGGCAAGCAAGACGTCGAGGATGAGCGAAACTCGTTGTGGCGAGAATATGCCCGCACCATCCGCAGAGCCTCTCCGAAGTACTTCGTCGTCGAGAACGTGGCCGAATTCAAGAAGTCGCCTCAGTTCGCCCTGTTTCAAGATGCCACTAGCAGCGGACAAATGCTCGCCGACTACGCGTTCCGAGCAGAAGTCTTGAATGCGGCGGACTACGGAGCTCCTCAGCTCCGAAGGCGCACTGTTCTCATCGGATACCACCGCGACCTGGGTTTTCCCGGATTTCCCCACCCGACCCATTCCGCGACGCCGGGCGAAGACGGCCTGCGACCGCACGTCACGGTTCGCGACGCGCTCCGCGAGGTTCCCACAGCTCCCGATCGGGACGACGTTTTCGGTTCAAACACGACGTATTTTGGGGGCAAGACATTTGCTGGCCCCTTCAAGCGGCGGGACCTCCACTGGAGTCGCAACTACACTCCGTTGTCCCTCAAGCGCTTCGCTGTTATTCCAGCTGGCGGAAACCGAAGGGACCTCGAACCGTATCCGGAATTGATGGCTCCCTGCTGGGTCAAGCACAAGACCGGTTCGGGCGACGTGATGGGGCGGTTGCGCTGGAATCGACCGTCGGTAACTATCCGAACGGAATTTTTCAAACCCGAAAAGGGACGATACCTACACCCAGAAGCAGACCGAGCAATCACGCATTACGAAGCGGCGTTGCTTCAAGGCTTCGGCGAAGAGCACCGCTTCGTTGGTTCCCGCACGGACATCGCGAAGCAAATTGGCAACGCTGTTCCCGTGCCGCTCGGTGCAGCAATCGGCAGAATGCTTGCGGGCAAGCTTGCATAAGCGCACGGCGGGTTAGCGAGCACGATCCGTCGGTCGAAACCTGAAGCGGCCGCCCCATAGCCAGACCCACTGCCTACCCGCTACGGAATACCGCTGCGCGCCGAGCTTGAAGACATCGCTTGGACTTTTTTCATCAGTCAGATGCGGCCGCGCCACTCAATGGGAGCCGTCCGCATGGCTATGCGCACCGGGAAGGTCGAACAGGGTCGACTCCTATGAGTAGGCTGCCTCCCGTAGGAGCTGAGTGGCGGTTTACCGCTCGAGAGCCTTCACACAGCCTCGTCAATGCGTCCGGTCTCGTCGCACATAGATCCCGCCGTCATGACCAAGAAGCAGTCGTCGCATTGGATCTCGTGGGTACTGATCGCGGTCGTGTCTGTGTCATTGCGTCGCCAATCGCGGGCGGGAAGGTGCTCTCGGCAGTAAGTGCACAATGGGCCGGCCACCTCCTCACGAGTCTGGCGTTGAATCGCCCAATTTCGGTGAACGATACCGGGGCGTTCGGTTGGATGTCCTCGATTCGCGTGAGAGCTTGTGTCGCACCAACGCGCGCGGTCGCACGGTCGGTGGGCCGTGGACTGGATCGACTTCGGAGCGATGAGCTCGAAAATCATGCGAGAGCATCGGATCCTAGCCGCGACCATCGATGTTCTCCCGGCTTACGAGGACAGCCAGAACGGCTATCTGGAAGAGATGAGGCAGTTCGAGGCGGACCTGGAAGCCAGGTCTCGCGATTACTACTAGGGAAAGATGATAGCTGGCCTATCACTGGACCATAAGTTGCGGCTCAGGAAGGACAGTCATTGATGCTGGCTCGGCGAATCGAAAGTCAACACCCCTGGCTCCTAGTCATCTCGCCTCCGCCACAGCGCGGGCCGTCTCAACCTCGGATGCCTCCGAACTCTAGGCGAGTCAGGCGGCACCGGCCGCGCTTGTCTCCAGCATCGCGACCACGTCCTCGAGGCTTCGCGTGACGATGGTGTCGTATCTGGTGGGCACCTTCGCGTCGTTCAGCATCGCTGACCACGACTTCTCCGTGACCACGACATCGCAATAGGGTACGGCGATCGCCAGCGCCGTGACGTCGTTGAGGTCGTGGACGTGCCACCTCTTCTGCGGGTTCGACTGGCGGAGGTGACGCAGCTTCATCTCGACCCAGCGAGACGGCATGTGCTCGAGCAGCGGGAAAACGTTCTTGGCTTCTACGAGGCTCTCCAGAGGAACCTGCAGCTCCTGGGCAGCCACGATCAGGGGCGCCATGATGTCGGTCATCGCCGTTGCCGCCATCAGGTTCTCGAGCTGGCTGCGGCCGAGCTTCTCAGCCCATCCGCCGACGCGGTTCTGCTCGTCGACGAACCTGGTGTCGAGGTCCTTGAACGCAGGACCCAGAATGCGCGTGGCCTCCGGCATCCCATCCGGAGGCAGTTCCCCGAGGAGGATCATCTCAAACTTGCTCGAGAGCACTTCCTCGAGCTGGTGACGCATTTCGCGCGTAAGCATAACGCCGGCGAACTGCGTCGGTGCCGTATAGCGGAGTGACGGCTGATTGGTCGCGTGTGCGGCGCCCTCGCCGAACACTGCCAGGCCCGGAAGTGGCACGTCCAGCTCGAACACCTCGATCAGCGCTCGACGGATTTCCCAGGGCACGATGACGTGTGGCGGCGAGATGCGATACATGCCAGCCAGCCGCATCATCGTGCCGGCGAGCTGCTCCCGACGCGTGCGGTCGTGCTGCTTGCCCGTCTCGAGGTAATGTGCGGCGCTCAGCGGGAAGCGGGCTCTGCCCTCGTCGACGGCGCGCTTGAAGGCTTTGAGAGCCGGGGCATGAGCAGCGCCCTCAGCGTGGCTCGTCTCGGCTCGCGCGAGATCGATCCACTTCATCTGGTCGAGGTAGATCGTCAGCGTCACGCTACAAGTCTGCCCTTCACTGCCGACAACTCGTCTCGGCTAAATCAGCTCGACGCGCGCGGCTAAAATCGCGCGGCGGTGATCGGCGTCGCCGGCCGGATCGAGATCCACCCGCGTGGTACACCGCATCGGCCTTCTCCCGCTTCGACGCGGACGAGCCGCTGGCAGAACGGTTCAACTCCGACGCGGTCGGGGCGGGAGGTATCTACAGGCTGCCGTACTCCGGCGGCGGTGAAGTCCGGGACTCTTGCGGCACCGGAGCTCCCGCCGACCAAGGCGGTCCAGATCATGCGAACGCTCGGTCGGATCCGCGACGAGATCAGACTGCGGTATCCCGCCGACCTCCGCCAGCCGACCAGTCGGGCATCGTCCTCCGGCGGTGCAGACGAGCCGTGGGGCGTCAGCGGCGGTTCGCGTCGATCAGGGGTTTCAGCCACTCGTCGCGGATGCGCTGGCTGAGGGTGTTGTTGCGCGCCAGCGATAACAGCAGGTCGACGAGGTCGGGATCCAGGCGAACCCCGCGGCGTCCAGAAGTGCCGCCCGTGTGCCGGAGGATGAACAGCGCGCTCTCCTGCTCGTGGACGTTGCCACGAAGCAGGATCTTCAGCAACTCGATGACACCGTCAGGATCGGACAGGTACTGGTGCCCGAGCGCGACGTGGCAGGTCGACCGTAGGGCCAGGCCGAAGCGGCTTGGCCATGCGCGACGGTCGAGCCATCTGGCCCGCCGGAACGTCTCGTAGGCGGCTAGGGGGTCGGTATTCTCCGCGGTCTTCGCGGCTAGCGCATCCCCGAGATGCGTGGGGAACGGGGCTCGCTCATCGCGCTGCCCTTCGTCGACGCCGAGGGGGACGTCCGGGGCGTAGTCGAGGTCCGCGAGCCGCAGGAACTCGGTGACGGCGGCCACCGCCTCGGAGGGGCCGATCGCTGCCACGGTCAACTTGACCCACGCGCGAGCGAACTCGCGCGCCGAGAGCGCCCGTTCCAAGCCTTCCGCCAGGTGGAGGAGGAGCGAGCGATCTTCGGCTCGACCAACGTCGTTGGCTTGGAGTCTGCGCGCGATCATCGAGCGCATGAGCGGCTCGAGGCCGTTGTCGCCGATGACAGCGTAGGCATCGCGTAGCATCGCCATCCGCTCGACGAACGGCCAGCCGTCCTCGTCCGATTGGAGGCACAGTCTAAGCAGCAGATACACCTCGTGAGCGCTGCGCCTGTGGTCGCCTCGGTTTGGGCCTGCTCCGCCGGTGGCTGCTGCCAGGCCGGGGACGGCTCGGATCAGCGAGCGCCGGATTTCGTCGCCAAGCAGGAGCGCGGCCGCCCAGATGCCGGCGTTGTCGACCTCGGGTGAGCTGATGAGGCGGCCGATAAGCTTGCGGCAACGGTTCACGTATGGCGATGCCCAGGGCAGGGCCCCCACCAGGTGCATCAGGACGGCCTCGGCAAAGTCCGGTTCGCACCGTCGGAGGAACGTCTGTGTCGCCTCGGCTGCGACAAGTGGCGAGAACTTCGTTCCGAAGCTCTCCGCCAGGTTCCGGCCGACGCCGACGGCCCACAGTGCAGGGCTGCGCATCTCGATGAGACCGCCGCGCTGGAACGCGAGCAGTCGGGCCTCGCCGAACAGCTCGAGCGCTGAGCGCACCTCGTCGCGCCCGATCGAAGCGGACCCACCGGTCACCCGCTCGATGACCTCGGCGCGAGACACCGGCTGTCTGCCATTCGACGCGAACATTTCTTCGAGGCTCTCGCGGAGTCGATCGCATGCGTCCAGCTCTGCGGTGTTCTCGGCGATCCCCTGGAAGACAGTTGACCAGTAGGACTCCTCAAACGTGTCGGCGGCCACGCCGAGCCCCTGCGCGACGTCGACGTAGAGCCACGCGTTGAGCGGGAAGTCGAGAAGCTCCTCGCGCGCCAGGGTGCCGGCATCCACGTCGGCGCCGAGCTCGCGCTCGACGATCCGCGTGCCGACCCGGCTCTCGACGCTGTGGGCGTCGAGATCGAGCCACCCCGCGAGCATATCCGTGGCGCTCGGCTGGCGCTGCCCGCTGCTGAACTCCTGCCAGCGGTCGGCGGGCGACAGCACGCGGTCGAGGCGCCAACTGTCGACGGTCAGGACCCAGCGCAGGCGATCGGCCTCTGTGCTGTCGGCGATGGTCTGGACGACGTTCTCCAGGTCGACCCGGCGCAGGACGAAACGGTCGAAGTCATCGACGATCACGAGGCCGACTGCGCCGGAGGAGCGCAGTTCGGTCGTCAGCTCGGTCACGGTGCCGACTGTTCGCCGGAGCGCCTGAGTGGCCTCCCTGAGCAGCGCGTCGGTGAACGACATGCCGGTCTCTGGCAGGAGCCTCAGCACGACGACATCCGGTGCGGTCTCCTCGGTCAGTCTCGACGCGAGCTCGCCCAGCACTCGGCTCTTTCCGGCTCCCCATCGGCCGGTGAGCAGCACGGACGTCCGATAGCCGGGCGAGCGGGTTTGCATCGTCAACCACGTGACCGCCCGGTGTGCGGCCTTCCGTTCCCGCTCATCCTCGAGCCCCTCGCTGCATTCGGAGATGAGCCGAGCGGAACGCCGCAGTGTGGCGCGCACCGCATCGAACGACCCGTCGAGCGGGAGCGCCCGCAGTCGGATCGAGGCGTCCGCCCGTCCCGCTCGCGCGGCGGAGGTCGCGAGCTCCTCCAGGTTTCGGGTGACGTCGACGCGCCACTGCTCCGGCGGCTGCACCTGCCCGCGCAGCCAGGCCAACAGCACCGCTTCGAACTCTCGATCGCGGTGACGCGAGAGCAGCGACTCGACCCGCGCATCGGTGTGCCTAGTGATCGCGCGTCGGGTCTCTCGCGCGAGTTGTTCGTCATCCTCGTGCCGGCGTCGCCGTTTGTCATCCTTCGCGCCGAGAATCTCCCGATAGACGCCGTACGCGATAGCGCGGTCGAGCTGGTCTCGGAAATCCGGTTCGTCGAGGAGCGCGGTGAGGACTACATCGAGCACGTGGGCGGCCACGGCCCTCGTCGGCGACCCGACATTCTCACGGCCAAGCATCGCGTCGCTGAGGGCGCGGACGTCGGGGAAGTGCAGTGCCACGAGCTCCGCGAGCTCGTGGGGTGGCGCTGACGCCGCCGCGATCGCGAGGTCGACGCCGTTCGAGAAGTCGTCCTCGGGGACCCGTTCGGTCCTGGCCCAGCCGTCCAGCGCCTCGGTGGCGGCGCGGGCGGCGCGCTTGGCCACCCGATCAGTGCTGGTGCTCAGATCGGCAGCCAGCTCTATGCCACTCTGCGCGGCCGCTGTCCAGTTCGCGGTCACGACGTCGAGCGCGAGTTTCGAGACCCGGACGGACAGCTCCTTGCGGTCCATTCCCGTCTCCTCCGCCGCGTCAACCTGCGTCACCACCCGTTCACGAACCGAACCGGCCGGCCTGAACCGGACCGACCCGCCAAGGAGCCGACGCGGCGTAAACCAGACCTGGCGTTCACCGTACTACGACGGGCCAATCCAGAGCGAGCCTGCCGGCGTGCGCATCCCCCCGCCGACATCCTGGACAGTGTCGCCAGCCGAGAAGTCACCAGGTCCGCAGAGCCGCTTTCGAGTTATGACCCCCCGGCGTGCAGAGGTCTACGAGGCAGCCTGGCACAGCAAGGGCCTCGCAGCGCGCGTACTGAACGCTGGCCACGCCATCGCGCAGATCATCGAGCTAAATGGCTAGCCGTTCAAGCAAGGCTGGACCGAAACCCCGACGGTTGGGGTCCTTTCACGTCCGAAAGTGCGATGCGAGAGACGGTGCGAAGAAGAGAGGGGAAGGAAGTGGGACGACACAGAAGGAAACAAGGAACGAAAGAGAAGGCAACAGATCCGAGAGGAGACGGAGCGGACGAAGAGAGAAGGAAACGAAGGAGTAACAAGAAAGAGAGTCAATGCACGTAGGCACTTATGCAGTGAGGGCTTAGCGGAGCGTCGTCTCGTGCACTCATCCCGACCCAAGTTGCTGGCCGTTTCGTCAGCAACGCCGCGTCGAATCTACATGCGCTCGACGTGCCAACCCGACATCTAAAACCTCGCCAGAGCGGGCGCCTTAGCCTACGAACGAGTTGCCCTTGCCGAGGTTGCAGTCCGCACATAGGGTCTGCAAGTTTTCGAGAACTGTGAGACCACCGTGGCTAACCGGAAGGATGTGATCCACGTGGAGTGTGACTCCCTCCGACTGGGACGCACCGCACATTTGGCACCTGAAGTTATCGCGCCTCATGACCTTGGTCCGGACCCCTACCGTCATCAGCTTCCGTTCACGATCGCGAAGGAACTGCGCAGTTGACTGTCGCGCTCGCTCGGCTTGAGCTGCGGAGAGTCCTTGCTGCAACTGTCCAAAGTCCCAGGTGATGGTCCGAGCGTACGAGTTCTTACCCTTGGGGCTCGTGTACCGCACGGTCGAGGTGATCCTGGCCTTGGGCGTCGGACATGCGAGTTTTCGCCGATGCAGCAGCCGTCGCTCGATGGAGGCGAATTGCTCGGGACGGAGCCGGGGGTCGCCGCTCTTGCCGAGCTCGAGATGTTCGATGAGCTCGAAGTCGTGCTGATAAGACTTGTAGGTCTGAATTGGAACTGCCCGCAGGCCGATTGCCTGCTCGAACCACTGCTCGCTGTCGAGCACGGTTCGGCTCAAGTAGCTACTGAGATCGAAACGGTCGTATTTCGCTTTCGAGTCGACCCGCGCGGAGAAGTCTTTTCGAATCGCCGGGTGCTTCTGGAAGTGCGGCCGATATCCAGTGTTGAGCCCTTCCAATGCCTTGATCGCCGAACTCGCTGCGCGGACGATCCGCCCTCGTCGAATGGCGATTGCCGCCCACACGATGGCGCCGACTATAACGAGACCAACTACAAGGAGCGCAACTGGGAAGAAGGGCGCGGAACCGATGAAGGAGGGGTCGGCGATCGCTCCAGAAAGCGCATCTGGCACGGGGGGTCCAACAAGCACGCGCGGGTCTACTTTCGAGTCTACGTTTCAAGGTCCGCTTGCAGTCTGTCGGTCATGGCGACATTGCTGAACTCCCCAATCTGGGTGCATCACACCGAGACTCGATCCGCGATCAGAGCGCCTTCTCGGACACCTTTGGGGTGGGTCGACCTCGATGCCGCGGATCCGGATAACAGGCAAATAGACCGCACCCTCGCGGAAAGCGGAGGCAGCTTGTGGGGCAACTAGCTCAATCGTTCAAAGCTTGCGAAACAATGTGAGTCCGGCTCGATTGGCGTAGAACGCTAGGGTCGAATACCTGCCCCGGATCCAGCCAGTGCCAACTTGCTGAGAGCGAGCCTTCCACGTTTTCCGCCAACTCGACGATACGTTATGCCACGCGGGGGGAGATAACGGATGCGATTTTCGGAGTACTTCGCCGTCAGCCGAGAGGGCGACGACGATTGGTTCGACTGCGAGCTGAGCACCGACACTCCCCTGTACGTCGATCCTTTCCTGGTGTTCGAGGACGATGATCCATACTGGGCAGAGACGCGGCAGACCGTCATCGAATTCTTCGGCCTCGCCCTGAGCTTCGCGGAGGCGTCCGGCGGCGACGTGACTTCACCTCACTACCTCAAAGCCGTGCGGATGTTGAAGTTTCCCGAGCCGAGCGAGTTTGCCCTCGGACTCTCAATGGGTCACCCCAAAGGGTCTGGAACGGGATTCAAGTATGCCGAGAAGATGGCCGCTGCTCTAAGTCTCATGTCACAGCGCGGCGTAACCGAGGTGCAGCACATCCAGGCCTTCGCCTTATTCTGCGAAGGACTTGGCGTGGACCGTATCAGTGACATCTTCTGCGACATCGTGAAAGCGAAGTTTATCGAGTACACGCAGGCCGTTGCGACTCGCCACGAACTGGTGCTCCAGGAGGTGCCCGTTCGCGCCGCGCGATGGAACCGAACTACGGGACGCTGGGATCACATGCGCGGTCGCCTGCCCAAGAGCCCCGTGACACAGGAGGGAGTGCTGCTCGTACCATCGCGCTTCCTCAAAGATATTCCCGTCGTCACGCCAGACTCGTTCTGGACGTGGGCGGATACAGGAGTCGGCGAAGACCTCCGGCAGGAACTCAACTATGAGTTGAACGTTGCCCTCACGAAGGAGGACCGCAAGGAGGCTGCGTTCAAGGCAGCGTGGACGCATCCCGACCTTGTCATGGACTACCTCAACGAGGTCTCTAAGACCGACAAGGAGCCCTATGACATCGAAGCCGATCCGAAGCTCCTCGTCGAATGGGCTGAAGTCGGGCGCGACGCCGCCTCAAAGCAACAGCCGATCGAAAGTCTCAGCGACGAGTCGGAATTCGCCTCTTGGGTTATCGAACTCGCCAAGGAGTTCCAGCACGCAGTCGAGTAGACCGACCTCTGGAAGGCCCTCTGGGACGACGGTCTGCGTAAGTATCGACCCGAGAAGATCGTCCAAGCGATTGCAGGGATGCTTTTCGCGGCGCACTGCCGAATGGCTGACGTGGACCTAACCCGCGAGAGCAACCTCGGTCGCGGCCCGGTCGACTTCAAGTTTTCGCAGGGATGGCGGAAACGTGCCCTCCTTGAGGTCAAGCTCATCCCGAGTACCCACTTCTTCACAGGGGCATCGAAACAGCTGCCGCAGTACATGACCACCGAGCAAACTTCGGTCGGCGTGTACCTCTGCGTGGGATTCACCGACAAGGACTTTTCGCCCGAGCGGCTGCAGCCGATCGAAGACACTTTTCGGAAACTGCGGGAAGACTCCGGATGGACCCTGGCAGTCGTGTATGTGGATGCCAGGACAACCAACAAAGACTCGGCCTCCAAGCTGAAGTAACGACCACCGTCGAGAGAGATCAAGGTTCAAAAATGAGTTCTGGGTTCAGATCGTTGCCCGAAGAGATGAAGGCTGAGATCGATAGTCTCGGCACGGTGCAGTTCGTGTTTGGCGCGGTGCGAAACTACTCTGACCGGCTGCTGGCCGACTGGACTCAGCGCCTCGAACTCGAAGCGGTGAATAGCGACGAATGGGTTGGTCTCCCCCCAGCGTCGACAGGCCGATGGTCGACATGGAACGTGAACGGTCGCGAGATCGTCCGGAAGGACCTGCCGAAGGTCCACCGCTCATGGACGATCGAGGCCCCGGACTTTCAGGGCAGTGGAACCCATTCCGTCAGCTTCCACAAAGAGGTCTTTAAGAAGCAGCGGCTGTATGGCCAGCAGATTGAAGCTGCCGTCACCCGCCGCGCCGAGCCCCGGGACTCTTTGGTCGGCACCATCCTGCTGACCCTTAAGGCTCCATACGACGAGGACGCCGAGCAGACGTACCTCTACGCCGCCTCGCTCGCGAGGACATGGTTCGGCTCCGCTACCGCCTACAGCCTCAATGAGGCCGGTAGCCCGCAAGTTCCTGACCGTAGCGTGAGTTGGGACTTTCTTCCCGACGGATCGGTCGAGGAGATCCGTGAGGCGGTCGTGAAGAAGTTCGGCGGATCAGCTCCTCCGCAGGAGATCGAAATCATGATTGACCGGCTGGAAAAGGTCAAGTCACTCGCGCCCGAGAAGCGGCTGGTCGGCTCATCAGGGCTCCAGCGCTATATCGGTTACATGTTCGGCGACGATTTCGTGGCATTCGAGAACCCGCGCGTCGGCAATGCGCTGTACCTGATGTACGGCGACTGGGAAGACCTAAGCCAGCAGTCGCGGTCACAACTTCTTGCGTCCCGTGCGGGCGAGTTCGACCGAATCATCCATACGTCACGCTGGTTCGAAAAACTCCGACTAGCGGTCTATAACTATCGGCACAACTGATACCGAGGTCGGTGGCCTTCCACACTGATCCGGCACATCGTCCCTGCCTAGACTCAGCCCGGAACGGCCCCAGCTTGGTCGCGCCGGCTCGCCTTTCGGTGCGCTCGGAAGGCCAGGGCTGGCGCCAACTGGCTCTGGTCGCCGGCGACGAACCCAGGGCTCATGCCGACTAGCGCGCCCAAACGCGATGTCGTCTCCGCGGTGCTCTTTAGAGTTTCTTAGAGTTTTTCGACACCCTGTGGGCAAATTGTGGGCAAATCGTGAATAGCGAGCGTTATCTAATGCCGGAATTGCTGCGCTGACCAGCACTTTTACTGCGCACGAAAAGTGCGGGTCTTGCATTTCTACTCTAAACATTGTGAAGTAGGCGTTTCACCCCAAGAACTGCTCTTCCGATCGGCACGTTCACGCCGATCAGCGGCACAGTCCCCCACCCCTATTCGGTCGGCGAAGCAGCTACGCGAGCGTGAAGTAGATGCACTGGTTGTCCGCTACCGCGAGATCCGAAACATGCGGCAGCTTGCGCGGGAGTTCCGGATGTCCAGAACAACGGTAGCGAAGCACCTAGTGGAGCGAGGCATCGACACCTCGAAGGGTATGCAGTCAGCGGACGTCGAGCAGGCAGTGGCGCTCTACGCCGAGGGACTGTCGAGCATAGTCATCGGCAAGCGGCTGGGGTTTGATAACCTCACGGTGCTCAAGGCGCTCCGCGACGGGGGTGTCGCTATTCGGAAGGCGCTTGGAAGTTAGAAAGAAAAGAGCCCGCTCCTCAAGCGAACAGTGCGGCGATCCGAAGATCGGGCTCTTTCCGTCCGCGAGGTGCGGGCTTTAATGATGGGTGTAGCCGGCTCAGTCGTCGATGCCGTCGTGCAGCATGCAGCTCATGAGGTCCTCCTCTCTTTGTTCAAGGGCCCAAGGCCGGGTCAGATGACAAGAGCAAGCTCTTTCCAGTGAAAATACGAGTCATCGCTCTTGCCGAAGTCGGATTCCTGACGGGCATGGTCCGCGCAGAAATAGAAGTTGCCGCTGAACTGGGTAGCTCTCATCCACGTGGCCGGTCTGCCGCAGACACGACAGACATTCACTCCCTGTACGTACTCGACGATCTCTTCGATGAGATCAAGGATCGCTTGCCCGATGAGTTCGCCGCCACTAATTTGCAGGCGCGGGTCGACGAATGTATCGACGAACGCAACCGTGTAGACCAACCCGTGTCGATCCAATTCGGTCGTCACGGCGCTTACCAACTCGGTCTGACACTTCGGATCGAAGCTCAACAGAAGACCAGTCATCTGATCACCTTCTCTCTCGGTCAGCAGGCAATCGCCTGACTGCCTGCACGGTGCAGGGATCCAAGCTTCGAGAAACTCCGATCTCCACACCGCGACGAGCGGTGACTGGCATTAGTTATGAAGCATCAGGGCTGTTTTGGCAAGTCTGACCTCTGAGCACAACGTGCCTTAGTCAGGTGGCGGCCCTTGTTTCGCCAGTTCAATAATGATCTTGGCAAAGACCTTCGGATCGAGTTCTGGATGTACCTGACTGAAGACGCGCACTTTCCGATCACCAGCTATCCAAGTGCGTGGCCGCTCCCCCGCCGGCCGGACAGGTGTTGGATAGAGGCGCATGTTCAGGAACGGGCGAATACGCGCGAAGGCGCGCCCGGCGCGTTGTGGCAACGACGGCCGACGAACCGTGATGTCTTTGCGGTGCGCAACGACCTCAAGCGGCGAGAGGTCTTTGGTCAGCTCGAAGAAGTCATGAAGATGGAATTGCTCAGTTGGGGACAGAACGACGAAGGCATAGGCGCCACGCTCAAACCACTCTTCACGAAGAGCGGCACGTTGATTGAGATAGTCCAGGGTCGCGAGGCGCGGCATCGGGTTGCCGACTATGAACCTGAGCTTGTCATTCGTCAAGCGTGAGGGTGATGAGTCAAACTTTAGCCATAGGCGTTGATGCGCTTGTAGAAGTCATCTATTCGCTTCAGCTCTTTCTCCATTTCATCGACTGACGGAGCGACAAAGTTGACCTCTTCGCTCTTGTCGTGTCGTGGAGCCCACTTCGAGACTTGGCTGTACCCACTCTGGAAATCTGTATTGTCCTCGGTCGTGATTTGAGCAAGTAGCTTCACCATCTTCGGCCGCACTTCGGTGGTCCCTCGGTCTACAACCTTTCCAACGATGTCATTGCGTACAATTCGTTCCCAGGTCTCAGAAACCTTGCCTGCCCAGAACTGAACACGGTTGTCGTATTCCTCCGGCGTCAGACTCGATTGCTCCTTCTTGATCTTCGCGAGATCCTCTCGCAGATCCCCGATTCGCTTCTTCGCGTCCTTGGCCTTCCACGGATGCGTGTCGAGAACAGAACCCGGAACGCCTTTGTTATCCTTAACGATCGACCGCTCCTGGAGCGAGACACCAGATTCATCGGCGGCACGGATGAGGTCCCCGAGAAATGTGAGGTCGTGCGTGAAGACCACAACCTGACGTTTGTCGGCGAGCGCTGCGATTCGTTTCGCTACCTTCTCGCGACGGCCATGATCCAGTGACGTGATGGGATCGTCTAGAACTAGGGCGGACTCAGAGTCATCGAAGTTGATCTCGGTCAGGAGTCCCGCGAGCCCGAGTGCGGTTTGTTCTCCTTCACTGAGTACGTCGCGAACGGTCTTTGTGGTGAGTGTCGCTCCAAGCAAAGCTGGCTTGTGTCGAAGTTTGCCCTTACCGCCGCCCTTGTCATCGAGCTTCACGTGTTCGAGGCCGAGTCGGTCGGATTCACGCGAGAAACGATCGTTCACTTTCTCGTTCACGTGCGTGCGCGTGAGTGCAATTGACTGTTTAGTGATGGGCTGCGTCGAAATCCCATTGCGAATCGCAGTGATATCCCGGACGGCACGCTGCCGCGTAACTTCCTTTTTCAGGTTGGCGGTATGTTTTGCGAGCTCAATCTTGTCCTTGAGTTCGTTTTTTGCTTCTGTCGCCTCTTTGAGTTGCAACGCGAATGCTCCCGCATCAAGCTTTTCAGCCAGTTGACGGATGGCCTCTGCCCGCGTTCGAAGATCTTCGGTTCCAATTGATGTGAGAACGATTGCTGGCTCTTCGGTCTCATTGCGAAGGCGCTCACCGATCCGTGCCTTCGCGGTGGCGGCGTTCTCTAGCGCTAGTCGAAGCTCATCAGCAAGTTTTTGATCTTCAGATTCGATGGACGCGAGGGCATTTGTCGTCGCCACTGTGGCGACTTCAAGCTGCTTCAAAGCATCAATGGCAAGTCGGGCGAAACCTTCAGCATCGTTGGCTTTCTTCGCCGTCTGGTCTTTCACAAATGCGTTGAATCGCTGCAGTCGGGCAGACGCGTCGACGCCAATCTCTTGTTGGCAAAGTGGGCATCGCGCATCACTGCCCACAAACGGGAAGTCGTGCTCGTGATATGCAGCCTGCTGTGAGTACGCCTCGGCGGCTTCCCATAACGCTCTCCATGATGACGAACCAACGCCTTCGAGTGGCTCACCAGTGAAGTTTTCTTTCGACGCTAAGTCAGCAGCGGCACGAAGTGAACGAGCAGTGTCAAGATTCTCCTCAAGCCGCTTCGATGCCTCTGGGCTCAGTGCCGCGTCGAGCGAATCGAAATGGTTGGCGAGAAGGTCCAGCCCCGAGGCGACCTTTCCTAGACGGGTTTTTTCGTTTGCAGGGTTCGTCGATTGGAGACGGCCTTCCGCCTGCACAAGTACCGCAAGCTCAGCGTCCGCATCCTTGGGAAGCATGACTGCGGCATCTATCTGTTCATTCGTAGAGTCTGCATTGATGGACTCAGCGAACATACCTGCCGCAGTTGATGCGTGAAGTCCAGGTACCTCATATTGAGTTCCGGAAACCTTGGTGAGCTCTCGCTCCACGGCAGCACGGAGAAGATCGGTAGCGTCCACAAGCTGATCTAATACTTTCAAAGCCGAAGGCCGATAGCTCAGCTCAGTGTCGTTGGCGAGGTAATGATCCCCGCACGCTTCATCGTAAAAGTGGATCTGTGTCAGTTCCGAATCAGTTTCCAGCGGCCAAACGACGTTACGTTCTTCGCCATCAACTCGATATGTGAGGACCGCGCTCTGTGCCTTCGGAGCGGTGGGGTTGAAGGCGTTTGGCAGGATTTCCTGATGGTGACGTGCACCAACCGCATCTTTAACTAGACGCGCAAAACCCGACTTCCCGCTCCCGTTATCGCCATAGATAACTGTCAAACCGGAGGCCGCGAAGGCAAGCCGCCCACCGTCAGCAAGTGCATTGACATTGACGAGTTCGCTGATACCTACCAGTTCGACCCGCGAGCCGGCACTCACGGTGGTCGGGAGGTCCTTCGCCGTGAACGGCGCTGGAGCAGTCAGTTTCTGCTTCGCGACCAGGTTCGCAGCAATCGACTCGGCGAAAGCCTCATCAACCTCGCCCTCAGCGAGTACATGAGCACCAAGCGACTTGATCCAGTCAGGTCGCTGATTGAGCCACGAGGCAATTTCTTCTTCGATCGACGACATGACTCCCCGTTCTCGCACCCAGTTTCGAATATATCTTCTATTATACCTTCGAAGGCATGTCTCAATTGTGGTGACCTTTACAACGCCATCGGTACATTGCGATCGACCTCGACCCCTATGACGCTCAACAGCAATTCGGTCGCAAAACATGTACCGACCGGTCGGGACTAAAAACTGAAAGGGGGTCGGACACCTGGCGGGCCAAGCGTGGCCTGCGACGAATGTACCGATCAAATGAGAAAAGACACCTAATGGGTGCCTTCTACCTCTGTTACATTCTTATTGAGAATGATAACCATAATCATTTTGGTGCCCCTGGAGGGACTCGAAAACTGCGACCAGCGTTTAAGCGATGCTTGCGTGATGGCTGAACCCGCGGAATTCCGCGCTTTTTGACCTCCTGGAGATGACTGCGATCGCATAGGAACTCACGCGATTGTGGGCAAATTGTGGGCAAAAGCTGACTCTTCGTCTGGTGCGCCGTCTGTGATGTCTCAGGACATCCCTGACGTTTCTGCATCAGGACATCTCTGACAAACGATGTATCAGGACATCTCTGACGGTCCCCGATTCTTGCGTGGGCCACGGGGTCCGCGGGGGTTCCCGCTGCCGACGTATTTGGTGCCGGGAGCAGGCCAGGGATATTCGGCCAGGAGGGTGCCATCGGCGTCGAAGATCAGCAGTTGGTCGTCCTCCTCGACCCGGTAAGCGATCGCTCCGGCGAGGGTGCGGCTGACCTGGAACTTGGCGCCACGGGCATAGACAGTGCCGTTGTCGTGGATCCGGGTCATCCGGATGCCGTCGTCGCCGGCCGGGGCCGCCGGCTGCGGGATCGGTCGTGGTGGTTCGACGACCGGTGTCGCCGCCCAAGCGAGCGCCGGCGTGACCCGACCGGGGAGCGCTTGGTGCGGCCGCTCGGTGTTATAGATCAGATCGAACGCGTCGACCTGGCCCTGCAACTGCTCGAGGGTGGCAGCCATCGGTTGCTTGTCGAGGAAGCGGAACAGGGTCTGGTGGAAGCGCTCATTCTTTCCTTGCGTGGTCGGTTTGTAGGGTTTCCCGGTGATCGGTTCGACGCCGAGGGAGCGCAGGTAGGCGACCAGCTGTCCTAGCACTCCTCGTCGGGACGGGTTCAGTGCGGCGCCGTTGTCGGAGAGCAGTCGTTGCGGGACGCCGTGGGCGGCGATGCCTTTGCTGACCACGGCGATCGCGCCCTCCGAGGTCTCGCCCCAGGAGACGTGGGAGGCGATAGCGAGCCTTGAGTGGTCGTCGATGAGCTGGAAGATCACGCACTTGCGACCACCCGTGAGCACGTATTCAGTCGCGTCCAACTGCCAGCACGCGTTCGGCGCCGGATAAACGAACCGACGATACGACGCCCGTGGCTTCTTCCGCGGCTCGATCTTCGCGACACCCTGCTCTCGGAAGATCCGCGACAGGGAGGCTGTCGAGGGCACCGGGTCCATCCCGAGTGACCGCATCTTCTCGTGAACACTGATCGGCCCGTGGTCGAGTCCGGATTGCTCAAGCGCAGCTCGCACTCCGATAGCCCGCTGGATGACCTCGTCGGTGACCCTCGATGGGCTGCTGCGCGGCCGTCTCGACCGCGGCTCCAACGCCGCCGCCGGCCCATCCTCCGCCGCCCGTCTTCGGATCGCGTAGAACGTCTCACGGGAGATCCCGTGCTCGGCGCAGAACGTCGTGATCGAACCGCGCGGCGCATCCGGCGGCCACTGAACGATCGCGAGACGGACACGAGGATCAACGGGGTCAACACGGCTCATCCCTCAAACATTGAGGGCAAGTGTCAGGACCAACACCCGCCGAAACGTCAGAGCTCTATTGATGCAGCTTCGTCAGAGATGTCCTGATGGATCACAGTCTGGTGCGCCGTCGGCATATAGTCTCCAACCGTAGGCCAGAGCGGCGCTACCAACCGTCGTGATCTTGCTTCGGGAGATGAACGAAAGCCGATTACACCGAGCCTTGGACGACGAGGCAATGTCACCATCACCGAAATGTATGAGAAGGCTTCCTCGACATGCAAACGTGGCATGCCATGGGTAGCCACAATCTACTGACGCCTCGTCTTCGCCGGCGACGCGTGCGACACCGGCTAACGTTGCTATCCCCGGCAAAGCTTCGCCAGCCAGACGCGAAAATCCCGCGCGGCAGCGCGCGTCGCGAAGAACAACACCCACCTGTGCTGGCGATGCGATCAGTCGCGCTGCTGACCCTGACCGCCTGCTGCGGCGACCATTCGCTGAACGGGACCAGGGAGCAGCGCGGCTGTCGAGCTCACTTCGACCAACCGCACGAAGTTCGCCCAAACCTGTTGCCTCATCTGCCCTGCGGAGCTTCCGTAGACTCCTGCCAAAGCTTCCTCGACGTCACCAACGGCTCCCGGCCGTCTTGGCGCGGAGGAGGTTCGGTCTCCCGTTGGGTGGTCAGTCTCGGTCAGGATCCGCTCGACTGGGATTTGGGAGATGTCGTCCGGGTACTTCATTCCCGCCGCGTTGATAGAGAACCAGCAGCCGAGTTCGACGGCCCGTCGGGTCTGAGCGTCGTCACCTCGCCACCAGTGGAGTACGGCGCCTTTGATCGGCCTGCGCTCCAGTGCGTCAACTACGAGTCTGGGCGCGCCGGAACTATGGATGGAGGCGATGCGAGGCGCTGCCTGCAGGCAGCGGAGAATAGAGTGATATACCCGCTCCTGGTCCGTAAGAGACACCTTTGATCGCCCGTCCAGTCCGATCTCGCTCGCGAAGGCGGTCGAGGCAAGTAGCGAGCCGAACCGCTCGTCATCAAAGTCTTGTTGCGCAAGTGCAACACCCGGATGGCAGCCAACACCCCAGATCGTCACTTGGTCACGCCGCGTCCTCGCGGACTCGTACTCGTCCAGGGATCTGGTCGCTGCAAACACGACCGCGCCCAGCCCTTCAAGATCGGCTGGGCGCGTCCTCGGGTTGATGTGCGCATGCATATCAAGCGGGGGAAGCTGCGGCGCCACTAGAAGAGCCCCCGCAGTTCCTCGACGCCGCGCTGCAGAAGGGCAAACGCGTCCTGCGCCGCGTAATTCTTCGGCAGCGACATGGCCATCACGTCACGCGTACGCATGCCCCGGTCGACGAAGTCCCGCAACGGCTCAACGATCGACTTCTGCCGGACGAACAAGTCGTAGCGGCCGCCCGGATCATTCGCGAGATAGTTGGTGGTGTCGGCGACGCCAGCGGCGACGAATGCCGCTCGACGGACGAGACAACCGAAGCACACGCCACAAGACGAGCCGACAGGGGCACCGCTGTAGCGCGCATCAGTGTGCGAGCAGGAGTTCGTGCTGCTGAGGTACGTCGAGGCGGCGTCACCGCCAACGGCGTCCGCCACGCGGCGGAACATCTCGCCCTTCGTGAGTGCCTCGAAGGGGTTCTCAATAATGCCATGCCCGCCCACGCTCTCCATTAGGGCAGAGAGCTCGCGGAGGAAGCGCGGGTGGGTCGTGTGCGTCGACAGGGCGCCGCGACGGTCAGGGCCGAGCGGCGGGTTGAGCGAGGCGAAGCCGTTCTCCGCGATCCAGAGCGTTGAGCCAGCGCGCTCAGCGACGGACAGCCCTAGCGCCATGAAGAGCAGCGAGCGCGAGCGCGTCGACGTCTCGCTTCGGAACGACGAGCCGTCGAGTCGCTTCGAGCCGCGATGAAGATGGAACTGGTGGTGCACCTGCCGGATGCCCGGCACCAGTTCTGCGATAGCGCCGACAATGCTCTGCTGAACCGGGGAGATCGCGGTTAAGCTGTAATGGGACACGAGCGACTGCGAGCGGCCGGCGCCAAGCTCGACGGCGGAGAGCAGGGCGCCCGCAGCCGAGTCCGCTCCGCCGCTCAGGAGCACCGTCCGGTCGTGTTGCTGCTCCTCGATTGGGAGGCCGGCCTCCTCAGCCGCGGGGGCCTGCGTGAAGCTCAATGTCCAGAGGTCACCGGAGAGGAAGCCGAGCACCCGCGCTAGCTGCTCGGCGTGCGATGCCCATATCTTGGGATCCCCCACCTCCACTGTGAGTGCGAACTCCCTCGCGTTCCAGCTGGAACCACCACCTTCTCGAAGCACGGAGCGGTCGGCGGCAAGGACGCACAGTGCGATCCGGACGAGGTCGACGTTGCGTGGATTCACCACGCCCAGCCGAGCAAGGTACGGATCGATGCCGCCGGTGAAGGTTGTGCCGCCGGTACGAGTCCAGAGGAAGACCTCGTCGAAGCTGCCGTCCTGCAGAGCGTTGTCAGCGGTAGCTTCGGAGAGCGTGAGCAATAGCCGACTCATGACCTGACCCCGAAGATCTGCCCAATGTCCCGGATGCCGTTCTCAATAGCCTGCGCCATCTGCTGTTCGGTTGCGCCTCGCGGGTTCAGCGTCGCCTGTGCCGCGTACTCCGCCGCCACGTCCCGTATCTGGCGCTCCAGGCTGCGGCGCTTCTCAAAGCTGGCGTCCTTCGCATAGGCCATCGAGGACACCTCGGTCAGCGCGGCCTCCGCGATCGTCGTCTCGATCGACTTCCTGACAACGTCTTCCGGCGTCGGCGGATGATCCGATGGTTGCTCGAGGATCCACTCGACGACGAGCGAGACGATATCGCGCTCCTCGGCGTCCGCTAGTGTGCTGTCCGCCTGGGACTCGAAGGCGGTCTCGATGATCTTGAGGCCAATGGCGACGGGATCGCCGAGCGCTTGCAGCTCGTCGTAATCAAGGCCCGCCTCACGTAGTGCCTCCCGGTTGCCTGACGAGTAGGCCAGGGCGAGTCGTCCGGCCCGTCCGGCCGCCCGAGATACGCGTCCGACAGATCGGGTTGCGCCGCCTGACGACCGACCGCCGCCTCCACCGCGCGCACCACCGCCTCCGCCGCTGGGCCCATCGCTACTCCCGCCACGATTGCGTGAGTTGAGCAGCACGCGGAGTGCTGGCCCGAGGTCAACCCTCGGCGCCTGTCCGGGAGTTCCCGGGCGCGTCGGATCAGCGGGCTGGTCTGCCCCGTCGGCGTTGCCCGCGTCGGCACTGCCTGGCTCGCTCGTGGCGTCAAGCCATGCCGCAATGTTGTCGCGGAGGTCAGCTGCGTCCTTGCCGCCGCTGCCACCAAATGAGCCGCTAGTTCCCATTGCTGCTCCACGCCTCGTCGACGATGCCCACCGACGCCTGGAGCTGCTGGTCGTCCGACCCCACCTTCCAGACATCGAGCACCGGCCGGTAGACCAGCTGGTCCAGAGGTCGCAACTTGATAATCGTTGCCGGTTCGACGCTCCCGGCAGGAAGACCCTTCAGCGCCGCCACCACGTTCGGCTGAGTGGTGGGCTGCTGCGCCGCGAGGCGAAGCAGACTCTCGACGGTGAACCGCTGCAGCGCTGGCTGGTCACGGGTGCGGCGTCCAAGGTGGTCAACCAGGGTCTGGGCATCGCCCTCTGGCAGCAGTTTCAGGGTTTCGTCGGTGACGCCTGCCCGGTCGAGTTTGAGGCTCGAGGTCAGCGCAACCGCCAGGTCACGGAGGCGCTCAGGTAGCCCGGTATCGATGACCTCGATCTTGGCGAACGAGGCTGCCAGGTAGAGGTACCCTGAAATGGCCGATGCATCGAGCACTGGCGGGAGCTTCGCCCAGCGCCGAAGGGTGTCGCTGAAGTCGTCGTCGCGCGCGGGCTCCTTCCCCGTCTCGGACGCAGCGGGCTTCTTCTTGGTTCGCCCCTGCTTCGGCGCCTCGTCTTCGGACGGCTCGGGACTCGTCTCCTCGATCTCCTCGACGCGGCCGTTGGCGGCAACGTCGAGCGCGTCGAGTTTGTCGCGCAGCTGATTCGAGGCCAGCCACCCGAGCACGGTTTCGAAGTCGTGAGGGAGAATGCGCTCCAGGACCATGAGCTTCGCGACCGCGTCCGGCTCCAGCTCGAACCCACGACGTCGTGCAACAGCCTGGCGCACGTTCAGATCGTTGAGGAACCGCTTGATTCGTCGCGGGTTGCCGTGGAACTTCTCGTAGAGGATCGGGGTCAACCGCGTGGCCGTGACCAGATGCTCCGCGAGAGCGCTGCCCTCCTCAACCTCGAGGTCATCCAAGCTACCGCCCCCCATGCGCAGCTCATCACAGGTAGTGACGAAAGCTGTATACGCCGCCTCGTCGTCGCCGAGTTCGGCTTTCGCAAGTAGCAGGAAGAGATACGCCTCGGTGTCGAACCGGCTCAGCGCTGGAAGCGGGATCGTTGTCTGGACGATCTTGTGCAGATAGAGCTTGGCGGGGTCTTCGTCTTCGTTCTTCGGGGCCGCGGTCTTGAGTTTCTGCTGGATGGCTTCCGCCACACGGTCCTCATCGGCTGCAATGACGAAGGACATACCCTCGGCTGAGAGGAACAGCCGGATGGCCTCAAGCGTCTCAACCACGGTGTCAGGAAGACACCGATCGAGATCGTCAACGAGTACCACCACACGCGACAGGTGCGCCAGCGCAGGATCGAGCAGCAGCTGCCCGAACTCCTCGCGGAAGGCAGCCATGCCCTTCTCGCTTTCGAGGCTTTCGGGCTCGTCACTAACGAGTCCGAAGACGTCGTCGATATTCGGTAGCTGCAGCGTGATAGCAGTCCGCGCCGCCATCTTGACTGCCTTCGACCAGTTCACTTTTCGGACGAGCTTCTTGAATGCGTCGAGGCCAGCCTTGCCGACCGGGTCCGTCTCTTTGAACTCCTTGCTGAGCGCCCCCAGCACCTCAGAGATGAGGCTCTCCTTCGGGCCAACTGCCGGGTCGTAGAGCCACGGCTGAGTCGGGATGACGAGCACCTTCCGGTCACTGTCCTCGGATCGCTTGGTGATCTCGGCCTTGATCAACTCGAGGACGCTGGTCTTGCCGCTACCCCAGGCTCCCGAAAGCCCGATAGCCACGGGGTCAAGGTCGTCATCGAAAATGGCATCCGCGGCGGTTTCCGCCACAGCACGGAAGGCCAGCAGATCCTGGGTCGCCGGTTCGTCTGACCAGAGCGAGTAGGACGAGGTCATAGCTTCCACGCCCCCGGCACTGCCCGCGCATAATCGTCGATGCCAATGGCTTCGAAGTGGCGCTTGGCGGACTTGATCTTGGCGAGTTCGGTCGGTCGGAGCTTCGAGTCATCGAGCGTGCTCTTCGTCTCGCGGATCATGTAGATCCGGTCCTCGCCGTCCTCCTGCTTGATGATCGCCCAGTCGGGGTTGTACGGGCCGACCGGGGTATCGATCTTGAACTTGGCAGGCAGCTTCATGAACATCTTGATGTCCTCGCGCGAGTCGAGCAGCTCGGCGAACTGACGCTCAACGTCGGAGTCGAAGACGACATAGTCGAAGTCGGTCTTCTGGGTGTGCTGCACCTTGTACATCTGATCGAGGAAGCGCTCCTTCTCCTCCTCGCCATCACGCTGCAACTCACGGAGCTCATAAACCGAGCCCGCGATCCGCTCGTACTGGATTCCGTCGACCACGATCTTCGCCAGCGCACTTTGGAGGGCCCGCTTGGTCATCGCGATGAAGTCGTTCGGGTTGCCGATGAACTCGCCCAGCCGGCCGCTGCCGATCAGGATGTCGACAATGGTCTTGCGGGTGAGGGAAGTGGCCTCCTGCAATTCCGTGATGATGTCGGGCAGGTCGTAGCTGCCCTTGAGATCCGCCGAGCGGGTGCCGAGCTCCTCGCCCTTGGCGCCGCCTCGAAGCACTCTGACTCCGGCGCGAGTGACCTGGATACGTAGCGCTTCGATCTTCGGCGTCTCCCGGATCGCCCGGACGGCGTTCTCGATCAATTGCTCGCGCCCGACCTTGACGCGGTAGGTGGTCTTCTGGCTGATGGTCTCCCAGAACTCCTCGAACTCTGGATTCGAGTAAAGCTGCTTGTTGACCACTCGCGGCTGCCGCTTGCTTACCTGCTTGACGTATTTGCCGATGTTCGCGCGCTCGACCAGCTCGATGATGATCGACTCGGCCCATGCGAAGTCGACCGGCAGGCCGAGATCGAAGCCGAGCTGGTTCGGCTGGAACTTCGAGGTGACCGCGCCATCGTTGTCGATGAAGCCCTTGTCTCTGAGGTGCTCCCACACGAGCACGGAGCGCTGGTAGCCGAACTGGTGGTCAGTGAGTGCACCGTTCTCGTCCTGCAGCGGGATCTTCGAGAACTCGGCCCTGCGCACCCGGCCGATCTCGACTCCGGCGTCTTTATACTCACGCTGGAGTGCGTCCGCGAACTTCGTGTACGACTCGTTCGCGACGACCGTCAGCGTCGCGACCCCACGATCAGCGACGCGGGCGTAACCGTCCTCGGTCTTCGCGACAGGCAAGCGCAAACCACGTCCGAGGGTTTGGCGGCGCTCGGTCTCGGCACCCATCTCACGCAAAGTGCAAATCTGGAAGACGTTCGGGTTGTCCCAGCCCTCGCGCAGGGCAGAGTGACTGAAGATGAACCGCACAGGCTCGTTCTCGTCGAGCAGCCGCTCCTTCTGTTGCATGATCAGTTCGTAGGCGTCATCGTCGGCCTTTGTCGTGCCGGTCGAGTCCTGGAAGGTTGTCGTCTTGCCTCGCTTGATTTGGGAGAAGTAGGCCCGGCGAAGCTCGCTCGGCGCCTGAGGCAGCAGCTCCTGGTAACGCGCGGACTTCGCTCGCTCCTCGACGAAGACCTCATCGAACCACTGCACGAAGTCGCCGCTAGCGTCATCGTTGTTCGTGCCATCACCCAGGTAGCTGGCAACCTTGTCGACGAAGAAGAGGCTAAGTACCTTGATGTCCTTGGCGCGCAGCATCGACTCCTTACGCAGGTGCTCTCGAACCGTCTCGCGGATCATTTCCTTGTAAATCGCACTCGCCGAGGCGCCGATGCTCTCACCTTCGTAGAGAAAGCCGTGTGTGGTGAGATCAACGTAGGCGGGCTCAACACTCATCTCGTTGATGCGCCAGCCCTCATAGATCGGGTTGTTCGTGAGGCGCAGGTCCGACAACTCCTGGTGCTGTTTCACGCTGACGATGCGCCGCTCAAGCGAGCCGTCGGCCTTGCGGCACGACAGCTCCAGGCGGGCAGACCACGACGGTTCTCGCCGCACCTCGACGAGCTTGATATACGGTGTGGCGTCCGCACCCTGCTGAGCCACCTCGGCGACAACTATCTGCTTGACGAGTCCCAGGTCGTGGGCGTCGACGGGATCGAGCCGGTAGACGACGTTGCGCTGCTTCTTGTGCGTCGCGCTGTAGCGCAGGGTAAACACCGGCTCGAGTTCGCCAACCGCTGACTGCGACAACAGCGACTCCATGTTCTGCGGCTCGTCCATGATGACGACCGGGTGGGTCGCCTTAAGATAGTCGATCGGTCGCAGTCCGTTCAGCTTGTCGCGTGTCTGGTGAATGATCCGGTTATTCGCGTTACCACGGATCGAGTCGATCGTCATGATGAGGACCTGCACGTTCGTCGATGTGGCGAACGACTGCACCTCCTCGGCGCTCTTGCCGCTGTAGATCGAGGCATCGAAGGTGATGTCCTGCGGCTTGTAGAGCTTCTCGAAGTGCTCCCGCATGAGGCGAATGCTCGTGCTGACACCCTCACGAACTGCAACGCTAGGCACGAGGATTACGAACTTCGTGAAGTTGTAGCGGACAGCCAGGTCGAAGATCGTGCGCAGGTAGACGTACGTCTTACCCGTACCGGTCTCCATCTCGACGTCGAAGTCGAGTGCGTCGCCCGCGAGCGTCGGCGCGACCTCGAGACCGTTCCGATCCTGCACGCGCTGTAGGTTCGAGAGGATCAGGTCGCGGTCGAGCACAAGGCTATTACCGACCGCACCGACTTCCTGAGTGAGGTCGATATCGAGCGACGCCTGATCGCCGTCGGGAAGTACCGCTGCACCGCGCAGCGTTGTGACGAGCTTTTCTGCATCCTTGGGCTGCCCGTCGAACAGGTCGATCACGGACGCGACCGCATCCAGCTGATACTGCTGGCTAGCGTCGAACTGGAACCCTGAGCCGCTCATCACGCCGTCCAAAGCTCAATGCCCTTGCTCTTTGCGAGCTGAGCCAGGTTTGTCTTCAGTTCGTCATCGCCCCGAAAGGCATCCTCAAGCACGATGATGCGCGTCGGAGACTCATCGACGAGCGCACGGAGCTGCTCAAGCGTCGGCTTGACGTGCTCGTTCAGGTACGCCAGCACGGCGACGTCACCATCACGGTCACGAACAAGCCTCACATCGAGGCCACCCACCTCAGTGGCCGTGACAGCCTCAGTCAGCGAATACCCCTGCTTGAGCAAGATCTCGGTGAGCAGCGCATCGGCAGTCGCATCGTCGGTTGCGCTGTCGCGAAGGCTGAGCAGGTGCTGCTGGAGCGTGTCCTCCTCGACATCGCTCGATAGCCGCCACTTCGAGAAGTTCGTCTCGGCCAGCTTGTATGCGCGGAATCCGGTGTCCACCGTCTGAGCGGTGACCTCCTTCCTGATCTGATTACCCGCCAACTCAAGTCGCCGCCGTGCGACGTCGGCCAGCGTCGGGAATCCAGCCTTGTAAGCCGCAGAGTTTTCGCCAGTCGGTTCCGGCAGCTGCACTTGGATATGACGACGGGTTCCACCATCCTTCGCGTTCGAGGCCATTACTGCGTGTCCCGTCGTAGCAGAACCGGAGAAGAAGTCGAGGACGATGTCGCCGTTCCCGACTCCAGCGACCTGCATCATCCGCTCGATCAGCCCGATCGGCTTCGGCGTATCAAAAGGCAGAACGCCGTCAAATAGAGCCTTGAGTTGGCGTGCGGCATCGCGTGTAACGCCAACTTCCTTGCCGAACCATATCGACTCAACGGCGCGGCCTTCGACAGTGTCTAGGTAGATCTTTCGCGTGATCTTGGTTTCGGCCTCGTCGAAGACGATCTCACCACTTTCAATCTTCGCAGCCATCGTGTCCCTGCTCCACCGCCAGCCATTCTCAGGTGGATCAATCGTCTTGCCACTCGGAGTCTCAAGCGGGTAACGAAGATTGGGCCTGTAGAGGGCGTTGCGAACGTCGCCTGCGCGCCAGGGACCGCGAGGGTCGTTGTCGGGATTCCGATAATTGACATTGTGCTCGGCAGTGCGTTCGAGCGCATGCAGCTCGAACGCTTCGCCGCGGCGATAGCAAAGAAGCATGTTGTGGTGAAGGGAGACCGTGTTTGTGTAGCCCTTCGGCTGAATGCTGTGCTGCCAGACGAACTCACCCACGAAGTTCGACGCGCCGAACACCGTATCCATAAGCAACCGAAGGTTCGCGTCTTCGTTCTCATCGATGCTGACAAAGATGACGCCGTCATCCGTCAGCAGGTTTCGCGCGAGCTTGAGGCGCGGGTACATCATGTTGAGCCAGTTGGAGTGGTAGCGACCCTCGGTGTCGGCGTTGGTCGTGACCTTCTTGCCTTCTTCGTTGACCTGGCGTGTCCACTCGAGGTAGGTGTCGAGGCCCTCTTTGTAGTTGTCCGGGTAGACGAAGTCCCGGCCGGTGTTGTACGGAGGGTCGATGTAGATCAGCTTGATCCTGGCGTGGTAGTGCTTCTGCAGGATCTTGAGCACTTCGAGGTTGTCGCCCTCGATGAAGACATTCTGCGTGGCGTTCCAGTCCATCGAGTTCTCAAAGTCGGGCTTGAGCGTCGCCGTGGTCGGCTCCTGCGCCGCGCGGAGGGCACGCTTCTTGCCAGGCCAAAACAGTCCAAACCGCTCGCTGCTGTCCGCGGCGTCACCGTCAAGCAGTTCTCTGAGCTTCTCGACATCCACTTTGCCGTCGGCAATGGCCTCGGGAATCAGATCGGCAAGCTGCGCTGCCAGCTCGGTCTGGAAGTTCGGAGTTGTGGATGGTGTTTCGTAGATCTCGTCAGTCATTCGGGTGAATCTCTTTCAGGGTTTCATCAATTTGTCTGGGTTGTGAATGACCCATGGTCTATGTGGTGATCCGCCAGCGAATCGTGAACAGGTGTTCGGTCTCCTGGGTTCCCTGCAGCGACTGCTCGATCAGTTCGAGATACTTGTCCGCCTCGGCGCGGAGCTTTTTGCGCGTGTCCCGGAAGTCCTCGTCAGCCTCCTCGGCTCGCTGCTCCCACTTCCGAGCCTCCTTCTTGAGCCGTAGCTGCTCCATCGGATCATCGGCCTGCCGGGCGCGCTTGCGAGCTTCTTTCTCCTTGGCCCGGTACTCGCGGATGGCACCCTCATGTTCGGCTTTGCGGTCCTGCTGGTTGCGGTAGAGGAGTTCCTCCTGCTCGTCGTAGTAGCGAGAGTTCCGCCCCTGGACTTCCTTGGCCAGCTCGGCGCGTCGTGCGTTGAGATGCGGTATGAAGCGCGCCGCGGCGATCGCCACAGGCTGCTCTCCGACTGAGATGCACACCAGGTCGAGGATGTCCGCGACGTACTCCTCGTCCAGCCACCGGCCGTCATCCGTCAGGGCACCGGCCAGCATGTAGGACTCGGAGACGTCCTCGTCACGAGCCTTCATACGGAAGGTTGCGAGGTTCACGTTCAACTCACCGCTGCTGCCCTCGAGAGCCCGGATCGCGCTGCTGACGCGCTCTGACTGGCCGAGCGAGAATATCAGCTCGCGCGCCGGGGTCAGATGTCCCTTAGACGTGTCAACGACGTACTGGGCCAGCGGGCTCGCGTACCGATACTGGTGGGCGTTGTGGAGCGGCTGGGACTTGAAGAAGTAGCGCCCGGTCGGCGCGTCCCTGACCGGCGCCTCAGTCAGCACAAACACGCGGCCATCGCCCTCAAAGGTGGCGAACTGATCCAGTTCGTGCCGGGTTACCGCGAGAAGCAGGCGCTCGAACTTATTGAGCACCTCGCCGGACTGCGTGTCATACGCCTTCAGACGATCCTGGACGTGCGGGTCAAGATTGTCGAAGACCTTGGCCTTCGCACTGGCCATCTCGCGCGAGATCTCGCTCGCGTACCGCCCCTCGAGCTCGCGAAATGCGGCATCCAGCTCGTCGGCGGTTCTGCAGCGGGTGAGGATGTCGCTGATCGTCTTCTCGAAGTCCAGCCCGTCCTCGATCGCACCGAGCACCTCGTCGCTCGCACCGAACACACTGGAGAACAGCTGGAACTTATTCGTCAGCAGCTCCAGGATGCGCTGCTCGGCGATGTTGCCCTTGTTGGAGAAGTTAACTACGACCACGTTGTGCTTCTGTCCGAAGCGGTGCACGCGGCCGATGCGCTGCTCAACGCGCTGCGGGTTCCAGGGCAGGTCATAGTTGACGAGCATCGAGCAGAACTGCAGGTTGATGCCCTCCGCTGCCGCCTCGGTCGCGATCATGATCGTGCCCTCAGCGCGGAAGTGGTCCACCAGCGCCTTGCGGCGATCCACGGCGGCAATGCCGGTGATCAGGTCGCCATCCTGGTTGGCCCTGAGCCAGTCCTGGTAGATCGCGGTCTGCTCTGGCTCATTGTTCGAGCCGTTGAATAGGACAACTCCGTCGCCGCGCCCGGCCTCACGCAGGGAACGAGCAATGTACTCCTGGGTCTTGGTCGAGTCAGTGAAGATGATGGCCTTCTCCGGAGCGCCAAGCTCACGGAGCCGCTGGAAGCCGAGGTCGAGTGCCTCAGCGAGTTTGACGGCCTTCTGGTTCTCCGTGATCGAGCGGGCAAGCGCGGCGTATTCGCGCAGTTCCGCAACCTCAGCGCGCATCGCCTCGAGCAGCGATTCATCAAGCGGCAATGACGAGGCCAGGGAGCCATCGCCCGTCCCCCCGATCTCCTCAGCCTCCTCCAGCTCCTCGCTAGTGATCTCATCGCCAACCGCGAAGTCGGCCGCTACCAGGCCACCACGACCATCGCGGCGCTGTCCGGCGGCGACCTCGTCCGCCAGACGGTTCGCGATGTTTTCTAGCGTGCTAGCAACCGCATAGGTCGATGAACCGAGGCGCTTACGGATGATCAGGGCGGAGAGGTGACGCTGGCTGCCGGCGAAGGCGAACAGCTCGTCGCGCTGCAGGTACTCGTTAACCAGGTCGTAGAGCCGCGCCTCGTCGGGCGACGGGGTAAACTCGACCGTCAGTGGCAGGCGCTTGGTGAAATGGATGTATTTGTCAGCGTCGCGCCGCAGTGTGCGCTTCGAGACGGTCGCGACACGCTCCACCAGGTCGTCATCGCCACCGAGGTCACGGTTCTTGATGTACCGCTCGCGGAACGCATCGAGCGAGTAGAAGTAGGCGGGGTCGAAGATAGACACCAGGCCGTACAGCTCCTCAAGCTTGTTCTGCAGCGGTGTCGCCGTCAATAGCACCGTCTTGTGGGCCCCTCGCACGACGTGCGCCACCGCCTCAGCAGCCTTGGTCTTCCCCGTCCAATAGTTACGCAGCCGGTGCGCCTCATCTGCGACCACGAGATCCCAGGGCTTGAGCAGCGAGGTCTCGTGCCGGAGCGCGAACTCATAGGAGCAGATCAGCACCCGTGCCGAGCGTCCACCCGACTGAGCAAGCAGCGAATCCTTCGATTTAGTGTCGAGGATCGCAGAGGGGATCAGGAACTTTTCGTACAACTCCTGCTGCCACTGCTGACGCAGACTCGACGGCGCAACGATCAGGATACTGCGACGGCGCTCCGCCCAGTACTGCGAGATGACAATGCCCGCCTCGATTGTCTTACCGAGGCCCACCTCGTCCGCGAGAACGATGCCCGGTAGGAACGGTGTCTGAAGCGCGAATAGCGCGGCATCGATTTGATGCGGCTTTGGTTCCACCTGGGCATCAAACAGCAATCCAGCCAGCTTGCCGACGTGGTCGTTCGCGTAACTGCGCTGGAGCTCATGCGCGTAGTACTTCGCCTGGTAGTCGGTAAGACGCGCGCTCGACGTCTGAGCACCGTCGGCCTCGGTGGCCGGTGTCTGGGCCGCGGTATCCAATACACACTCCTCGGGGCCCAGGCTCGAACGCTACGAAACGCATGCGTTATGACTCCCCCAGGCTATCGATTCGAGCGCGCCGCAGCCCAGTGATGTACGCGACCTTTCGCCCCAGTCCGGGGGGGTACGCGTCCAGCTTTGCGCGACGTGCCCCGTAAGCCTGTGCTCGCACGTCAAAGGCGCCTCGCCGCAAAGAACCGAATGATAGATGAACCGGAAAGAGCTAGGGGGCGCCCGGGAGTCCGGGAAGCAACTTCGAGCGCAGAAGAGATGATCTTCCCCCGGTTCCTCGGACAGTTTGATGTGTCGTTTCAGGCAGCCAGGGTGACTGTCGTTGGGATGATTTTCTCGTAGTCCGCCGGGGAGTGGTAGCCCAGCGAGGAGTGCCGGCGGCGGGGGTTGTACCAGGCTTCAATCCAGGAGAACATCGCCGTCCCCAGCTCCCGCCTGGACTGCCAGGGCCGGCTGTCGAGCAGTTCGATTTGCATGCCGGACCAGAACGATTCCATCATCGCGTTGTCGTAGCAGTCCCCGACCGAGCCCATGGAGGCGATCAGGCCGGCTTCGTGGACGCGGGAGGTGAACGCCCAGGAGGTGTATTGGGAACCGTGGTCGGAGTGCATGATCGCCCCGCGGACCCCGAACCTGCGCCAGCGGGCCATCTGCAACGCATCCACGACGAGGTCTGCGGTCATCCGGGAGCCGATCGACCAGCCGATCGCCAACCGGCTGTAAGCGTCCAGGACGACGGCGCAGTAGACCTTCCCCTCACCCGTGTGGTGTTCGGTGATGTCGCCCAGCCAGAGCCGGTTCGGGCCGGAGACGTGGAAGTTGCGGTTGACCTTGTCCTCGCTGGTGGCGAGGTTGGTGCGGAACCGGAACTTGCGTTTGACGGCGCCGGCCCAGCCCCGCTCCCGCATGATCCGCTCCACGCGCTTCCGGCCAATCCGGAAGCCGTGGCCCATCCGCAGCTCGGCGTGCATCCGCGGCGACCCGTAGGTGTGGAAGAACGCGCCTTTCTCGGCTCGGAGCCGGGCGATGACCGCTGCGATCTCCTCATCCCGTGCCCTTCTCGCGGAGATGCGGTGTTGGGCCCAGGTGTAGTAGCCGGAGCGGGAGACCCCTAACAGCCGGCTGACCGTCGCGACCTTGAACCGGTGAGGGTCCTCAGCCGTCAGCTGCTCGATCAGTCGGAAAGATGTTTTGGGAGCACGTTCTCCTTCGCGAAATACGCCGCCGCACGCTTCAGGATCTCGTTCTCCGTCTCCAACCGGCGCACCTCCCGGCGCAGCCGGACCAGCTCGGCCTGCTCATCCGCGTCCAGGATCGGGACCACCCCGGAGGCTTTCTCCGCCTGCTCTTTAGCGAAGTCATCCTCCGCCACCCATCTCGAGAGCGCACTGTTCGAGACACCGAGCTCGCGGGCGACCTGGGACAAGGGTCGGTCGCTGATCCGGACTAACTCAATCGCACGAACACGGAACTCCCGAGGAAACCGTCGAGCCATAAAGACCACCCTCCCGGACCAATAAGGCCGATGCTAAGTGACCGAAGAACCGGGGGAACACCAAAACGAATTAGACATTGACAGTAAACGGATACGACAACGACAACAGAGAGAAAGGGACAAGAGAAAGGCGAATGCACGTAGGCACTTAAGTGAAACGGCCTCCGCTGGCCCGGTCCTGACGCGCTCCCGCGAGAAGCTAGTTGCCACGATCCGGGCGGCGTTCGAAACGAGCGCTCGACGTTTCCGTTCTGAATCGCGCGACCGGCGGCGGCGCGGAGCCGCAGCGGGGCAGACTGCGGTCTCGAAGTGCGTTCCGATGTGGAGTCGCGCGCGCCACCGATAAGCATGACTCGGCCATGAGGGATTGAGTCACAATTACCGGGCCTATTGCGGGCCAAGACTTGCGGGAATCAGTGGCTTCAGACTTGCGCGATCCCATGGAGCGGGAAATGGGCAAGTCGATGTGTGTCGTTGATCGACCGGCAAACGGGCGCTCTGTTAGCTCCTGGCGATCTTCTCGGATACGCCGCCGTGCTGCCCATCGTTCGCCGCCTGTCGCACGTGGGCCGCTGAGGCCTGACGATTATTGAGGGACGGCACCAGGTTCGTTTGGCGCCGCAAGCAGAGCGTCGCTGTACCGCTCTGATGCGATGCGCACATAGGACGGCGTAACTACGAATAGCCACGCCCCCGAAATCGCCACGGCTAGAACACCGGCGAGGGCAGGCATGTACCAGCTCACATTCCATAGAGCCAGCACGCTTGCGGTCGTCATGGCTGCCGAAAGAGCAACGACAACGGCCGCGATGATGAGAGCTGCCGGTTTGGCGCCGTACATGTTGCGGGCGGCTCCGTACTGCTTCAACTCCGACCACACGCGCGGATATCGGTCATGATCCCGGGTCATCTCACGGAGCCGTGCGACGGCCTCTGTGTAGATCTCTTCCGCTGCCGAAGGATCGGCAATCTCGGACTTAGCATCCGGGAGTTCCACTCCGGTCATCTGCGCGATTCGACGATGCAATCGTTCCACGCGGGATTGTGGCTGTGTCGCCCACTGGAGACGCTGCACCGTGGTGCTGCCGCCCCAGCTCGCCCAAAGGCGGTCCTGTATCTTATTCCCGCGGTCGCGCACCAGACGCATCGCGAGGAGATGAAAGCCCGCTGCCGCGAGTACTCCGACAACGGACCGGGTGAGGTTTGCGACATCGTCCGTCCGGAAGACGACCAGGACGAGGATGGTTACGGGCGCAAGGACTGCGATGGCGGGAACGAGCTGTGTAGTTCGCTCGTAGGAAGTGTCCGCCACGTCACTGGTCGGGCTCGAGCCAGGGCAGTGGTGTTAGCGATGTCCAGCCTGGACGTGAGCCAGCGTTCCGGCTCCATCGAATCGTCTGGCCGCGGGTGGCGCACACTGAGTAGCCGCGTCGTGTGAAGGCGTTTGCTACTTCCGGACGAGGAAACTCATCGGCCTCCTTTCCTACGCTGACGAACGCTGTTCGCGCCTGCGTCCGACCTTCCACCGGGCCAGCGAGCCGATCCATCACCGCTGTTGTGAGGTTGTGTCGCGATCCGTGGTGAGGCACATCGAAAAGGTTGGGCCGGCCGATCGAGTTCCGGAAAGAGCTGTCGAGATAATCCGCGGCCTGCTCGAGGGCAGGGGCGCCTGCGTCGCCGGTCAAGAGCACTCGGTACCCCTCCACCTGCAGGTCGATGAGGATGCTGGAGTTATTGCGCGGCGTCGTTCCGCCGTTGTCGGAGAGCTCTCCTTCGCCAGGATCGGTCGTGCGAGAGGTGAGAGCCTTCCGCACACTCTCCAAAATCGACCGCAATATGCCGCTCGCTTTACTGAGCGCCGACGTCCCCGTTTCCTGCTCTTCCAGCAATGCTTTGTAGTACGACTCGGACGGCCCCACGATCCGGATTGCGTCGGAGAAAAACGATGCGCCGGTGAACTCGCGCGTAGACACGATCGTGCCCTTGGACGAAGCGAGGCGGATGAGTTCCTCGACCTTGTCGGACGCCACCTCGTCCGAGGTATAGCCATAATACGAGGGGCGGTGAATCACAAGCTGCGTCACTTGCAGCTGTTCCAGGACGCCAAAGAGGCCGTTGATATGGTCTTCATCTGGATGTGTGCAGACCATCAGATCGATGCGCTCCGTACCGTAATACGTGCGCACGTGGGAGACGATACTGTCTGCAGTCGTCGCGAAGCCGCCGTCGACGAGCACAACCCGGTCCGTGCTGGTGCCCGGTTCGGTGAAGTGACACAGAATAGCATCGCCCGTGTCGGTCTTTTCGCCGATGGGGATGAACTCGACCTCGATCACGTGTGACCTGACCCTCCTGATCGCTTCGCCACGATCAACCTCAGCGTAGAGCCATCGGATGACACTCGTGCTCTCCTCGCAATTGTCGGCACCCCAGGTGTCGCATTACTTCGGCCGAGGGAGATGTTCGAGGACGCCGCCCGCGGCGCTGCCCTGTTGGGTTTGAGGGCCTTTCCGTCGCCCGATCGTAGCTCCCTCCCTGTGCTCCGTGCCGGGCTTTCGCGGCGTAGCCTCCTCCGCTGCGCTCCCCCGGTACTCCACGGTCCCGGCACTACGCCCCTCCCACTCGCTCTCAATCACCCGCCGGAAAGGCACTCAAAACGATCGACCCCAGAGGGGATGAGTGGGATGCGGGTATTCATCATCGACACCAGCAACATGGCATCGGAGCTGGAGGGCGGACTCCTCGGCGTGGAGGGGTCCCCGAACCCGACCGCGGCGGAAAAGCAGGAGTGCGTCGAGACAGTCAGCACTTACGTGATGGATGGGTGGGCGATCGTCGCCGACCCGCACACTCCGATCGGTTGGCTCGCCGCCCTCACCGCGGAGACGGCATGCGTGCCCTTCGTCAACCTCACCCGTCTCGCTCCAGGTGAACCCGCGCTGCAGCCTGCAGCACACCCTTGACTCACCGACCGGCGACTCAGCCACGCGGAGGGGCTGTCTTCTGTTGCGAAGCTCGAATGCTCGGCCACGGGATGCGGTCGGGCAGTGAACGGTTTCTGTGAGTTTCTGATTTGCGCGTCAAAACCTCCTGGCGAACACAACGTGTAGGTATGAGGGCATCGCTTTCGGGAACGGCACCGCGGCGCAGTTCGCCGTTGGCTGCGCCGGGAGTCTTGCCGGATTCACAGCAGAAGCGGGCTGCACGTCCCCCGTCCACCTCCGCTACCGCTACCGCTACCGCACGATCGAACACGCTGAGCTGCGGTCGTCTCAGACTCGCGTCGGTGGTTGGGCGGACGATGATCGGGCGGTCTCCTGACACGGTTCACGGTGTGGAGAAGTGGCTCGATAGTGATGCGGTTCCAGCGGGTTTCGGACATTTGAGCCATTTGCGCGCCAAAACCACCTTGGAACCGGAAGTTCGAAGTGGAAGAACCTTTTTGAAAGGACAAGGCTGTCCAGTTTCGGGAATCCCGAAGACAAGGCAAGCGGGAGGTGAGTTCAGGTGCGAGGTGGAGTAGCCAGATGGAAGCGGGGACAGCGGTCCCACGGGGTCAGGCAAGCGGTGGACTACGCCTTCAGCGGCGTCTGTGACGCCACCCTCACCGCCAAGACCGCCGAGGGTGTGATCGCCGCCGCCGGCTACGCCGACGCTGTGATGACCCGGTACATCGTCGAACACGGCGCCATCCGCGACGACCTGCTCACCCGCGACCAGCTCAAGGACTGGGTCGACGGGCTCGACCCGCTCGCCGGGGAACGCCGTGGCCGGGATCTCGAGTCGCCCGTGGCAGACCTGATTCTTGATGCGACGATCAATGCGCCGAAGTCGTTCTCGATCGCTGCGATGCTCGACCCCGACCTGGCCGCCGCGTACGAAGACCTCCAAGACCGACTCCGCGACCGGATCATCAAGCTCTGGCAGTCCGAGCTCAACGCCCGCCGCGGCAAGGGTGGCGTCATCCGCGAAGATCTCGCAAGGATCGAAGTCGTCGAACTCCGCCACGAACGCTCCCGCTCCCTCGACCCGCACAAACACCGCCACCTGTGGCTCAACGTCAAAGTCCAAGGCATCGACGGTAAATGGTCCAACATCGACACCCGCGTCGCATTGCGGTTCCAGAACGTCATCAACGCCGAGGGCGACCTCGCCTCCCGCACCGACCCCACCTGGATCCACGCGCTGGCCGCCAAGGGCTTCACCCTTAATGAGGATGGGGAGATCACCCAACTCCAGCACCTGGTCAGGCCCCTGTCGAAGCGGTCTGCTCAGATCGAAGCCAACAAGGCCATCCGCACCGCATGGTGGAAGGAGCAGCACCCCGGGCAGGAGCCCTCCCACGATGTGCTCAGCCAGATCGACCATTGGGCGTGGGCGGTCGGCCGCCCCAACAAGCCCGGCGACCTGAACGAAGACGGATGGGCCGAGCTCGTCCGGGAAGAGCTCCTCGCCGCCGACCCGGCGCTCGGTACGCATGGTTCGCCAGTTTCGGTGCCACCCGTCGCCATCGACCACCTTGACATCAAGTTGCTGGCAGCGAAGGCCGTCGTTGACGCGGACGCTCGCTCGACCGGCAGCGGCGGTCGATTCAGCTGGATTGATGTGCGGGCCGGTGCGCTCCGAGCTATCGCCGGGACAGGCGTTGTCGCCGACCGCGATGCGCTCGCGAAGCTCGCTGAGGAAGTCGTAGCGCGATCGCGCACCGTGACGCTGATCTCCGAAACGGACGCGCCAAAGCACGTCAAGCACCTCATGGCGGTCTCCACCGCAACCCTGAAGGCCACACTGGCCCAGAAGGTCGACGCGTTCTCCGCGCCCGGACAGATCCTGGATACGGACGAGGTCGTCGCGATTGGTCACGCAATCGAGCCTGACCGAGTTCTGGACGACGGGCAGCTTGATGGTGCTGCGGCCATAGGTGGCACGTCGAGCAGCGTCGTCGTCTCAGGCCCGGCCGGCACGGGAAAGACCACCATGCTCAAGGTCGCGGGCGCCGCTTTGCGGCGACGCGGCCGCAAGATGATCATCGTTGCACCAACCAAGAAGGCTTCCGCCGTCGCCGGACGCGAAACGATGAGTTCGTCGTCGTCCCTCCATCAGCTCCTTCACGATTTTGGCTGGCGCTGGGCAGCTGACGCGTCCGGGGCGACCGTGTGGAAGCGCCTCTCGATCGGCGAGAGGGATCTGGTGACGGGGGCAATCTACAACGGCCCACGGATCCGCATCGATCGTGGTGACCGCATCGTCGTAGACGAGGCTGGCATGCTGGACCTCGAGGCCGCGTCAGCCCTCCTCGATATCGCGCATGCCTCTGGCGCGGGAGTCGCTCTCGTCGGCGACGAGCAACAAGCGCTCCCGGTCGGGCACTCGGGTGCCATGGCGCTCTTCTGGCGTCGGTCACCTCAGCGTGTTGAGCTCACGACTACGCATCGATTCAAAGATCCCGAATGGGCGGAACTCATGCTTCGACTACGGGATCCCATAGACCAGGCTGCCATGTGGGGCGTGGCCACCGACATCATTCGTACCGAGCACGCTGTGATGGCAGATAGCGACCTCGCCGCGCGTGCGGCGATGGTCGAGGGATGGTTCGACGCCGCACGCGATCGAGAGACGATATCCCTGGTCACGGCGACTCACGCTGAAGCGCAGGAGATTAGCGAAGCGATCCAGGCCCGCCGGATCGCATCTGGCGCGATCTCCGTGGGCCGCTCGGTTTCCGGACAGGGTGGACAGACAATCTTTGTCGGCGACGTAGTTCAATCGCGTCGGAATGACTCAGTTGCCGACGTGCAGAACCGCCAGAACTGGATCGTAAAGACCATCAGCAACGACAGCGTCATCCTTGCCGCCAGCACCGATACGACCGACCTTCGGAAGGTCAGCCTCGACTACGCCGAGTCGCACATCCACCTCGCCTACGCCACAACGGTCTACGGGGTTCAAGGCGAGACGACCGACCGCTCCCTCGTTGGTCCGGGAGTTGACGCCGCGGGCCTCTATGTCGGTCTTACTCGCGGCAAGGAGCAGAACTCCGTCGTGCTCGTTGCCCCGACTGAAGACGCTGCGAGAGCAGAACTGGTCGAACTGATGCAACGCCGAACGGTAGAAGAAACGATGGAGAAGTCTCAATCGGCCGCCAGATCGGAACTGCGGCACGCTGCCCAGTCATCCGCTGGACCGATTGTCGAGGCTCCTGCGCGGCACGCCGCGTCAGTTGGCATCGAGTGATCAAGCTGACGGCTCTACTGGGCGAGCCCCGTCGTCCACAGTTGGCGGCCAAGGAAATTGACGCCGTCCAATGTCCCGCCCCGCGGATCGAACCCGAATATCGCGATACCCAGCTGATCGGCGCGATCAATCGCTCCGGGACGAACGCCGCGACGAACAAAGATCAGTCCCCGACGTCCGTCGGACGTGACGAGCGACGCCGCACGCTCAACGAGTTCCGAGCCGATGTTCCCCCGCCCGTTCTCAACCCACCCGAGGTAACGAGAACCATACAGATCGCAGAGCCGGTGCGATTCACCTCTGGCCACGACAGCGTCTATCTCACCGAGGTATCGCATCCACTCGGCGCAAAGCTCGACCGCTTCGTCGTCCGATGCTCCCCGCGGTCTTGGTTCTGGTGTCGCTCGCACAGGTCCAGAGTGCACCCATCCTCAGATAGCCGTCGAACCTGGAGTTCCTGCATAACGCCCCGCGGCGTCGTCGGTGGCGAGAGTTAGGTTCTGCGAGTGGGAAGCATCGACGCTTACGAGTCGGCCAAAGGCCGACGCTATCGCGTGCGCTGGCGCGACCCCGAGCACCAGCAACGCGAGAAGCGCGGGTTCCGCACCAAGCGCGAAGCCGAGCTCTATAACGCGACGGTCGAGGTAGCGATGATGAAGGGGACCTACTTCGAGGCGTCTCAATCCAAGATCACTGTCGGTGAGCTCGCCGAGGAATGGCTCGCCAACAAGGAACAAGCCCTCAAACCATCAAGCTTCTCCCCTATCCGCATTGCCTGGCGCGTCTACGTCGAGCCGCGGTGGGCGGCGACGCCGATCGGCGCGATTCGCCCCTCCGCGGTCGAGAAGTGGATCCGAGAACTGAGCCAAGGCAAAGCTGTCACGGTTCGGCTTCGCGTGGGCAACGCCGGTAAGCCAAGATCAGCCGGCGTCGTTCTGCGCGCGGTGGGGATCCTCGCCGGGATCCTCGATGTTGCGGTACGTGATGGCAGGATTCCAGCGAATCCGGCTCGGGGCGCGAGCAACCTTCCACGTAAGGGAACCAAGAAGCGTCGCCGGTATCTCACCAATGAGGAGGTCTTCCGCTTCGCACGAGCGGTGCCCGATGACAAGCGCGGCGTGCTCGTGTTGACATTGGCCTACACCGGCATCCGGTGGGACGAAGCTGTTGCGCTCACCGTTAACGACATCGACCTTGACCGTTGCCGTCTGGCCATCCACCAGACGGCGACAGAAGTGGACGGCCTCATCCACGTCGGACCGCCGAAGAGCTGGGAAGCTCGGTCGGTACCGTTCCCCGCATTCCTCGCCCCACGCCTCGAGCGGCTCATCGCAGGAAAGAAGCGTGACGACCTCGTCTTCCCCGCACGAGCGGGCGGCTATCTCGCGCGACCCGACACTGCCTGGAACCGGCAGTCCTGGTGGCTGACGGCGCTGCGCGATGCCGGACTCGACCACATGACCCCGCACGATCTCAAACACACCGCCGCCAGCTTGGCTGTGAGTGCCGGCGCCAACGTCAAGGCCCTCCAGCGCATGCTGGGGCACAAGTCTGCTGCGATGACGCTGGACACGTATGCCGACCTCTTCGAGGACGATCTCGGGTCGGTCGCCGATCGGCTCAACGAGCGGGTCCTGTCGGAGAGCGGAGGAAGCTTGTGGAGCAATTGACGCACCGCTACCTGAGCAGGGGAAGAGTTATACTCAATTGAGTATAACTACGGGGAGGTGACTGGGATGGCATTCGCGGATTTGATTCGGGCCGCACGCAAGGCCTCAGGATTCAGTCAGGCAGAAATCGCAGACCGGGCGGACACGTACCAACCGATCGTCTCTGGCGTGGAACGCGGCAAGCGAGACACCGGGGTCGCGTCCGCAGCGCACCTCGCGCGCGCCGCCCGGCATCGCCTCCTCCTCATTCCAACTTCCCACCCGAGCGCCGTCGAAACGGCAGCGCGCATTGCCACCGCCGTCCACGAGGGCAGCCGGGACGGGGCGTTCCGCGCACTCCTCGACCTCTCTGATGGGCTGGCCAAGGAAGACCCCCTGGTCATTGCGGCGCTCGTCGTCGCCCAGCCAGAAAGCACCGGCAGTCGAGATTGGGACGCCGCATTGTCCGGCACCGTCGCGTACCGGCTGCGGCGGGCGGGTCTACCCGCGGCGCTCTGGACGAATCAAGCGATTACCGAAGACGCTGAGCTGCGGGCCCCGCACCTGCACCCCCTCGACGACGCACCGGATGCGTCCAAGGTGCCGCCCGAGTTCCTCGAACGGGGCATCCTGATCGAAGAGGGAACGCTCGCCAGTGTCTGATCAACTACCTGGTCTTGACCGCGACTCGCTCATCGATGGACTGAACGATCTCATCGAACGAGTCCAAGCAGCAGGGATCGGTCCCGTCCGGATCAGCATCGTGGGAGGTGCCGCTCTGGCGCTCTCCCACGTCGACCGCCGCCGAACGGTCGATGTCGACGCACGCTTGGACCCGCACGACGCTCTCATTCGCATCGCCGAGCGGATCGCTGTCGAGCGCGATTGGCCGTCCGACTGGCTGAACTCCAATGCCTCCCAGTTCTTCCCCGACTGGGGCAAGTCCGTCGACTGGAGACCGCTTTACGACCGCGACGGTGTCCGCGTCGAAGTGGCGCCGGCCGATGCGCTTCTCGCCATGAAGCTCCGCGCCGCGATGGGGCGACCCGGACGTGACACCGCCGACATCGTCAGCCTCGTCGCCGAGCTCGACATCGAAAGTGCCGACGACGCCGAATCAATCTTCTCGGCGTACTACCCTGGAGACGCTCTGAACGACCGTGTCTTCGCACTCGTGGAACGTGCCGTGGCGCACCGCGCAGAATTCCAAGTCACGACGCTTCCCGAACCCAAGTTGGACCCAAAGGCGCCGTGAATCTTGGCGGTCTCCGACCGTGCCGCTCCACTCGGACGGAAAGCTCGGCGCGAACGGACTCCCACCAACGGCCCTTTAGCGCTCCCCCAGGTCTCGCAAGAGCTCTTGAAGAACCGACTCCTCTTCAACCCGAAGACGAAACTCCTGCATAGCGGCCGACAGACCGGGATCCCAGGGTGTCTCCCCCAGCGTTCCCGTGAAGCTCGAGAACGACTCCCCCTCCGCACACGCCGCACGATAGTGCTTTTCGTCAAAGCGCCACGGCAACCAGGGCACCCTTCGCGCCAAGGTTCGAGCGATCGAGATACCGCCCGCATCGAAGTCTCCGTGGTAGCGAAGACTGGAACCTCCCTCGATCAACCGAGTCAGTAGGCGGACCACGGCAGCGCCCGGCTGCCCGTTGACACAGATGAGCGCGGGGGCCGACCCCCGGAAGCGGTCTGCGGCGGAGGCGACGACTGCGGGGTTCTCACACACCCAGACAACCTCCGGGCAAACGCCGATGTCATCGACGGCCAGCTGCCGATAGGTCAGCACTGTCGGAAGACCCGAATTAGAGAGTGCCGCCAGCGCTCTGGCTGTCGGTGACGACTCGCCGCCGGGCAGTCCGAGAGCGATGACAGTGGAGGAGAGGTCGTCGACAACGACGCCGCACGCCAGCCATACTTCCCGTCGGTCGTGGGCGCTCGACGGGTTGGGCCGCCCGCCGAGCGCCGCGGCGAGGCTCGCCGCAAGCGCACCGAACGTCGTCTTCGGGTCGAGCGCGTGCGCATCCCCGAAGAGTCGCGCGGCGAGCACACCCAGGACCTCGCCTTCCGCGGGGAGCGCTTTGGCCAGCATCACGAGCTGACCCCCCAAGCGGATTGCCTCCGCCGGCGTCTTAACAGCACGTTTGAGCGTGCCGGTGCGCTCCGCCTGCTCCGCCCAATACGCGAGGTGAGGGTGCGCGCCGGTCACTTGACGCAGCTCCTGGGAGGCCTCGTCCCAGGCTTCACGTTCCGCACGGCGTTCGTCTGGTCCAATCACCGGCCCGGACAAGGCAACGACGGCGGACTCCAGCCCGTCCGGCCACGCTCCGCGACGCAGCTGCGCATCGAGCATCGCCAGCGAGACCGTGGCGCTGGACCCGGTGCGAACGGGATTCCCGAACAGCCGGGCGACGGCCATCCGCTCCGCGGTGCTCGCGGATTGTTTGGTGACGGTCCCCGTCAGAGAACCCCGCAGTTCGAGGCGAGTTCGCAGTCGGTTGAGCAACCACGCGGTGTCCGGACCCCCGAGAACCCGGCGCAGCCGCTCAAGACTGGAAGCACTCTCGCTCACCAGAGTTCACCCGCTGCGCCGTCGAGCTCGTCAACCGACATGCGCTCGGCTACCTGCGTGCGCTGCCGGCCATCCCACCTCCAGCGCTGCACATGAACGGCGTTAGCACCGTCGAAGCGCGTGAGCTGCGCGATGGAAAGCCCGGGAACCTGCGGATAACATCCCCACTCCCGCTCGCTGGTCATGACGACGTCGAGATCGAACTCCGCCAACAGCCCGAGGCAGTCGGCGCGAGCACTGTCGTCGACGCCCGCGAAAGCCTCGTCAAGCATGATCAGCCGCGGCGCAAAGCGGTTTCCAGCGGTTCGGTAGTGCGACGACGCGGCGGCGAAGAGCGGGATGCTCGCCGCCAGAACACGCTCACCACCCGAAGCGGGACCCGTCGCCGGTTTCCACTTTCCGCCCTGTTGACGCTCGACCGTGAAGCGGTGCCAGCGCCGGTAATCGAGCGCTTCACCGAGGTGGTCGTACCAGTTACCGCCCTCGTCCGCATCACGGACCTCCGCGATCCGCGCCTGCAAGAACGCACCCAGAGCGGTGCGGTCCTCTTCGCTCCAGACATCCGCCGTCGTTCCGAGGATCCGTCGCGCATCGGCAAGACCTCCCGGACCGTCCGCGCGCGGCTTCCACAGAACCCGGAGGATCATGCCCGTGGAGGTGGGGCGGGTTCGCAGTTCGTTGTTCAGCTGAACGCTCTGCTGGTCGGCCTCCCCGATAAGCTCCGAGAGCTGAGCCCCGACCTCGGCAACGAGGTGAGTCTGGATGATTTCCCGCTCTTTGGCGTTGAGCAGACGCTCGTGCTCGTCGATACGCTCGCCCAACTGAGCCGCGTGGTCGACAAGCAGCTTCTCCTTGCCCGATACCGTGACGACAACGCGCACGCCGTCGTCGCTCGGAACGTACGCCGCCTCGTCCCCGTGCCGGCCAAGCGAACGCTGGAGCTCGGTGAACTCGGTGTGAACCTGCGACAGCAGCCGGTTGTATCGTTCGACCGACGCGTCGACGTTCGCGAGTTCCGCATCGAGCGCGCGCGCGAACAGCACGCCGGAGGTCACCGGCCAGTGCTCTCCTGCAGGTTCCGCCTCCGCCAGTTCAGCTACGCGTGCCAGCCCGAGCGCTGTCGTTCGACGCAGGCCCTCGACGGCTTCCACGCGCGCGGCGTTGCTGCGCTCCTGGTCCCTTCGCAGTACGTCCAGTCTCTCGCTGAGCCGGATGCGCGCATCGCTGAACCGACGCTCCTCCCTATCCAGCCGAGACAACTCTCCGTCCACCTTCTTGATGCGGTGTTCGTTTTCCGCGACGCGTTGCCGATGGAGCTCGACGTCACTGCCTACAGACATCCGCAAGGCGTCGGCGTGCGAACGTTTGGCGATCAGTTCGGTATCCGCCGACTCCTTCTCTTCGGAGGCACGAGCAGCGTCCTGCCGAGTCTGCTCGGACCGTTCCGCGGAGCGCACGGACTCCCTCACGGCGGTTGCGAGCCTGTCCAGGTCATTCCATGCCGCCTCGGCACGTCGCTCATACGAGGACAACGCCCCATCGAGCGTTCGAATGCTCGCCGAATCCGTGGGAAGTCCGAGGACCTCCGCGTCCAGTCGAAGATCTTCTGCCGCCGACCATGCGCGGTCTGAGGCAAGTCGGAGGACCTCACGAGCGGTGGCCAGCTGCTCCTCGCAGCGCCTCACTTGTTGCGCAGCGGCGTGAGCGGTTCGGTCCGCGTCCTGCAGCGCTAGCGGGTACGGAATGGCTGCTTGCTCGCGCTGGACCGTTGTTACACGTCCGGCGATCGCGGCCAGGACCTCCTGGAGGCCGGACCGTTCGGCGAGGAGCTCGTCGCGTTCGCGGCGTGCCTCGGCCAGCCGGCGCTCGCGCGCCGCCAATCGTGCGGTCTCACCGATGAAGCGTGCTGTCTCGGTGGACCATGCACCGTAGGCGGATCCGAGGCGGTAACGGCCGGTGGTACCTACCCACACCGGCCCGGGATCGGCATCCGGCCCCTCGCACAGGGCAATACTTCGAAGCACCGCGGTGACCGTGGCTTCCGTCACAGGAGAACCCGCCGCCGGCTCCGCGATCAGGACGTCAGCGAGAGTACGACCTGGCGCGGGTGCCCCGGTCGGGGTAAGAAGCAGCTGACCATCTTCCGCGGTCCGAACCGAACCGTCGGATACGACGGCAGCGGTGAGAAATCCGCTCGCCTCGAGCGCCGCCTCCAGTCCGGTACGAGATTCGTCGTCCACCTCGTCGCGAAAGCTGACCGTCCGCCACAGCGGCATCGACTCGGCCGGTGCGGCTCGGTGGGTCGAGGGCACCTCAGGCTCGACGGATTCCCCGGCCTCCAGCGCCTCGATCTCGGTCTGAAGGTCGCCAAGCCAGCGCTCCAGTTCCTCCATGTGGACCGTCGTGGAGGCTCGCTGCCCTCGCAGATCGTCCATCACCTCGTCTGCGGACCTGCGAAGCGCCGTGACAGCCGGGTTCTCACCGGCCCGAGCCCGGACCCAATCAGCCAACTCTTCAAAGGCGGCGTCGGAGATCGACAGCTCTGTCAGTGCGGCGAGCGTGATCTCCACCTCAGAGAGGTAGGAGTCGACCGCTTCATCAACGGCGGCGTCGGCGACGGCGCGCTGCTCGATCGCATCCGATCGTCGGCTTTCCGCTTCGGCCTCGCGAAGCGCGTTCTGGGTCACGGCGACCTCGGCTTCGGCTACTGCTTTGAGAAGCGCCGTCACTCGCTCCAGCGCCTCGCGGGTGCGGCCGATGTCGGCGCTGGTGGCCGCACGATCTTCGTCGATCGCTATGGCCAGCTGCTCAGCCGCCACCTGGAGCAACTCGTCGTGGCGACGCGCGACCCCAGCAGCGACGCCTGCCTCATCAGCAGCGCGGATCGCGTCGTGCGCACGCTGACGCGCCTGGTCGGCGCGGTCGCGATCGGCATCAGCCTCCTCGCGCGCCACGGCGAGCCGGTCTTCAGCGCGGTTCTTCGCAGCGCTCGCGAGGTCAGCCCGGTCGTCTGCCTCCTGGGCTGCCTTCACTGCCATGTGCAGCAAGCGCTCGCTTTCAGCGTTCTCGCTGTCTCGCAGAGCCTCGCGCTCGCCGCCCAGTTCGACGCGTTCCTGACGCCAGACGGCAAGCTGCGTTCCGAGGTCCGCGAGCTTCTCGTTCACCTGGTCGAGTTCCGCGGTCGCCTGAATGATATCCCGGCCATGGCGCTCGTATTCCGACTGATGAGCGCGCGGCGGATCCGCCTGACGTTTGAGCATCACTCTCGCGTACTCCCGGTAGTGCTCCAGGAATCCGCGCACCGCCTTCTGGTCTGCGACGAGCTGTTTGACCTCGTCGCGCTCCTCGTCGAGCGACCGCAACCCATCGGCCACAGCCTTGATCACGTCGTCCCCGACCGGGGTGAGCGCTCGCGTGAGTGCGTCCGACAGTGCGGCCTCGCTCGGCTTCTTAGACAACTGCGGGGCGCGAATCTGCAGCAAGAGCTCGATCAGTTCCGCGTACCGGCGCTCCCCCAGCCCGAACAGCCGCTGATCGACTGCGTGCCGGTACTCGCCTTTGCTGTCGTATACACGGCCGGTGCCCTCGAGCACGGACGCCAGGCGATCGCGCCCGAGCACCAGTCGCCCCCTATCAATGAGCTGCAACTGCTCACCGACTCGCTGCTCCGTGACGAAGAACCAGTGCTTGGTGATGGCGCGGCCTCTTGCGGCCTTGAGCCCGAGTCCGATGGTCGTGAAGCGCGGCTCGCCGTTCTCGTCGAGGCGCCCGAATTCCAGCCAGCTGTAGCCGACGCGTTCGTTGTTCGGGTGCTCGTCCCCGAGGAGGAGGTTCCACTCCATGCGCTTCTGCCGGTCACCGTCTGGTTCGACTCGTTGCGGCGACAGGTCGCCGTCGAACAGCAACGGCAATGTGAGCGCGAGGACCTTGGACTTGCCGGCGCCGTTGTTCCCGCGCAGAAGCAGGCGACCGTCGACGAACGGGAATTCCTCGTCCTCGTAATAGAAGAGGTCGACGATCCCTAACCGGAGCGGCTGCCAACGAACGCTCGTCGGGGCGGCCAACGCTGCACCGGTGCCCGACACGGATGCAGTGGTTTCGATTGTCACAGCTTCGGATCCCCCAATATGGTCGGCTCAGCGAGGGCGAAGCGGTTGAGCGCTGGAAGCGCCTCGACCGTGTCCTCACAGCGAGTGATAAGACGCAGGGCGGCGAGCCGCGCAAGCGCGACCTCCACGAGTTCAGGTGCCGCGGCAAAATCGCGCGCCCCGGCCCTCCAGTACTTGGCGAACTGAGGAGCCCACGCGCGAACCGCGTCGACGAGGCTGTCGACGTCGTGCATCACCTCACCTGATCGAGCGAGATGCTCGGCAATGAGCAGAGTTACGTGCCCCTCAGTCCCCTTCTCGGGCATGCGCACATCACTGAGGTCGTCGTCGAAATCCACCATCGCAAGGCCTTCCTCCCGCTGTTCGGGAACCAGACCGGTCAGCTCGGTGATCCGACGACAGATCGCGGCACGCTGACTGCGCAGGTAGGCGTTCTCCTCGTCGGACAGTTCAGCGAAATAGATCACCGGATCGTCGAGGAGCCGACGAGTGAGGTGGTGCCGCAGGCGACGGTTGCGCAGTTCGTCTGTCGGAGCAGCGCCTCGATCACGCATCCCGCTCAACCGTTCGTCGAGCGTCTGGCCGCCGACGGTCGATGGGCCACGACGAGTCACGAGTAGTTGCGAAAGAGCGCGGCGCGATACGTCGTAGAGGGCATCTCCGGTTTCGCGGACGAAATCCTGTTCATCACCGACGACGCGGGAGAGGACTCCCCAGTCCAGGAGCAGTTGGACCGCCGCGACCAGATCGCCACGCTCCTCCCGGCTGGTCAGCCTGAAAGAGAATCCGGCCGAGACCAGCTCGTCCGCGCCTCCCGCCAGGATCACGTGCTCCGCCAGGCGGCCCAACGCAATCTGACTGTCGCTGCGTTCCAGCACCGACAGACACAGCATCAACAAGACATACCGCCGCCGTGAGAACGGGGTTGAGGACGCCTTCGTCGCGAAGGGATGAGTCGCATCGGTGACCGTCGCGGGCTCGCGATCGAGGCGCACGACCTCGCTGTCCCGGTGTAGCACCCAGCCGGTGTTGATGTCGAACCATTCGGCCAGGTCGCCGGCATGACGGCGAACCAGCCGAAACCGGTCGGCATCGGAGGAGCGGATGAGCGGATGGCGCAGCAATAGCCTCGCAGCGCGCTGCCGGTCATCGATGCTCGAGACGACGCTCATGATGCACGCTCGATCGCGGTCAAGTCGAGCTGCTGTCCGGCGGTTTCACCGAGGTCCGTGATACGCACCAAGTGATCAGGACCCCACAGCGTGCCCGATGCCATCTCGAGAGCCACAACCTCGTTCGAGTCGAGCTGCGTGAGTTCAATGTGCATCATGCCGTCACTGGAGGCGGTGCTCACGGTCCGCTCGCCACGCCTCTTCGCTACGAGAGCGTCCCCGAGGAGGGAGAGGAATAGCCCGAATGAGGTGCGGTCGAGGCCCGCCAGTGCGCTCAGTCGAACCTCGCCACGGGTGGCCAGTCGCTGTCGGGCCTGCGCGATCTGTTCCGCTTCCTGCCGCACGCGCAGGGCGAGCATCGCTCGTTCCGCTGAGCGGTCGACGACCTGATTCGGTCGCCCCTTGCGCTCGTAGCTCCCCGTGCGTCGAAGCTGCGGGGAGATCTCGACCGGCGGCGCATCCCCCCAGGGCGCTCCCGCCAGCGACTGATCTTCGTTCCATCGCTGCCAGGTCTCGGGATCGACCGTTAGATGCCGGGCCGAATAGAGGCCGAAGGCCGCACGCGCGAGTCGGTGCCGGTCTTCATCGCTGTCGGCCTCCTGGAACCACACCGCGAGCCTCAGATAGTCGGTGGAACGATCGGACCGGCCAGAACGGCGGGCGTGCACAGCTTGAACCGCGCTGAGGAGCGTTGGAATCGCGGCGAGTGCCGCCATCCGCAGCAGCTTCGCCTGGCTGTCACGGCGCCCGTCGGAGAGGAACCAGCCGTTCAGTCCCTCCCAGCGGTTCATCCAGACGGAGAAGTAGCGGTCGTATTGTTGGGCCACTTCCTCCTCGTCGAGCATGGGCGCGTCAGCGAAGGAATCTCTGTCAGCTAGGGCGCGGAGTGCGCGCTCCACGGGCTCCGGGTCGGCGTCGCGCAGCATCGCGGCGATCTGGGGTCCGCGCACGGTCAGGTCGCGGATGAATCGCTCCAGGTACTCCACGAGTCGTGACTTGTAAGCAACGAACGCGTCCTCGTCGGTGTCGGTGAGATCGATCGTCCGCTGCAGAGAGCTCATGAACGCGCTGGCATTCTCGGCCAGCTCCGTGAAGCGTGTCGTGAGTGCGGTGAGGCTCGTCTGGATGAGCGCGACATCTAGCTCGTCTGCGCTGATCAGACTGAGGAACTGTCCCAGCGTTGCGGCAATGTCCTCCAGCGCGACTGTCTGCAGCGAGCCACGCCGCCCCAGCGCCTCATCGAATCGTTGCAGGGCAAGCTCGGCCGCGTCGCCGGTCCGGCTCAGCTGGAAGAGTTGCCGCTTCGAATAGAAGTCCTCGACCTGGACAACCCTCCCGGTATCCGGGGTGGCGATGAGGTTCCCCCACTCGACGAGCGACTCGAGCGCGGCCGTCATCACCTCGATTGTCGGGACGGTCTCCCCCACCGCCGCCGACCGCCGGAGCTGTACCAGCACGTCGTCCGGGCGAAGATGAAGGTGGAATCGCTCCTTCGATACTACGAACGCGCCGAGCACCCTCCGGTACAGCTCGGCGTTCGGCGCATTCAGGTGACTGAACACACCGAACTCGCTCGGCGAATCGGGATCCATACCGAGTTGTCTACCAGTCAGTTCCGACATACCTGTTCACCTGGGTACCGACGGCCCAGCCTGAAGTAGCAGACCCGTACGGTGTCATTGCTCACGGACAGGTCGATCGGCTTCATTCACGGCGGTCCCAAGCTGTTGATCGCCGCAAGTGTGTGGCGCGGCTGACATGACACGAGCGTAGTGCCGGCTCTGGTACAGAGCTTCCCCGTCTTCTGGGGCCTTGCTGCGCTCTGTGTCGCTTGCTGCGTACGGGGGGCTGCCATAGCGTGACGCCACGAACCGTGTCGTCACCCTCAATATTCGGCACGGCGGTGGCGCCTATCCAGGACTGAGGAGCGTAGTTAAGACCCCGCTCGGCAGTCCGAATCGATGGCGGCGAGTCAGACATGGAAGCTGTGATGGATCTGGCCTGTTTTGATCTTTGCTTGCAGCGGACCGCCCAGATTGGAAAGATCAAGACGATCCGACGACGGATCGCAGGGGAAGGGGACAAGTAACCATGACCGATCCGACCGGAATACCACCGACGCCCATCGGCCAGGCCGATGGTCCTGAGCAGGGCACCGACCGGCAGCTACTATCGGATCTGCATGGCCGGTGGGTCGGAGAGGGCATCAACACCTTGTGGGTTCCAACGCTCGATGCTCCCACACCGGCTCCTCCGACCATGTACAGCCCTGAACCGGGTCAGCCATCCAAGCCGCTCCCGCGATTTGTCTCATCCCGTACCACCGAGACGATAGTGGTCCGAGACGCATTGGGCTCCGTACCGAATAAGGGAGGCGGGGACGACTTTAGCGAGTTGGCCGCGCCGTACGAGCAGAGAACGTACGACGAGAACGGCAATTTGATCCACGCTGAGAACGGCTTCTGGCTAGTCACTCCGGCGACGCAACAACCCGCCGCGGCCGCGACCGTCGCCAAGCTTTTCTCGATACCTCACGGAACTGTGGCGATCCTGCAGGGTCCGCTGCCTACCAGAGAGACCGGCCAGAATCTGGTGGGCGCCCTCGACACTGCGTCCGTCATGCCTACCAGCATTCCCGCGGGGCTGGTCGAGCCGAGCGGTCCGCTAGCGCAGGAATTTATTGACGACGTTGCGGCCTACATCCGGAAGCGGATCGACGCTGACCACACTGGCCTGCTATGGCAGTTGGCACTGCAAAGCACCGGCGTCGCCAATACCGCATTTCTCGATCAAAACGCCAGGGTCAGTTCCGTCAAGTCCACTGTTTGGATCGGCAACCTGGGAATCAGAGCTGACGGGCAAGGCGAGCAGGCGGCATCGGTACTCGCATATGTGCAGACGGCGCTGGTGAACTTCGATGGCATCGACTGGCCGCATGTCAGCGTCGGTTATCTCACCAAGGACATGGAGTTTCGTCCCTGACGCGCGAATGCACCAGGATGGGCGTCCCACTTTCCTCAGTTCGACATCATTGGCTATCACCGGCTGGCGACGGCGTAAGGGTAATCGATCGTCGCTCCGGATGCGCTCGATTGATGGATCACTACTTTGAACTGCCCATAACCACAAGCTTCGACCGCCGCGATCTATAGTCAACTCGTCCAGAGACAGCCGACGGACGTTGGTCGGCGCCTTCCACTCCGAATCACTTGAGACGCAGCTCTCAGTGCGAGCCGAGCTGGTCGACAGGTCGCTGACGATCCGACTGCCGTTCAGCTGACGATCGCTGGCCACGCAATCGCCTGCTTCGGGTTACCGTCGTGCCGGCTGGCAAGTCATTCTGTTTCGCCGAGGCGATTCGCGACCAACTAGCTGGCCCGGACGAATCGTTTGTCAGTTCTGGAATCTTCCAGCGCCCCTTAGTCTCTAAGCTGATCCCAGTACTCTTGCACTCTCCCAGATGCTCTGGTACATTCTCCAGAGTGCTCAGAAGCATACGAGAAGGAACCCTTATGACACTTACGCCTCCGGAACTCGCGTCTTCCGGCTTTCAATATGTTCCGGTGCCGAACGAGCACGTGACCACCGTGATCCGATTTCTGGCTGAGTTGACGGACGTCTCGACCGGCACACAAATACTCGGCGCGGGTCTCCCCGAACAGAACAGCGATGGGTGGACGGAGAAAGAGCTTCGCCGTCTCGCTGAGTCAGGTGGCCGCTTGTACGACGTCATCCGCGCCATCTACGACCACCTCGCGGCCCACCCGGGCGAGTGGTTCGGCACCGATGAGCTTGCCGAGCAAACTGGCGTTGAGCTGAACTCAGTGCGAGCCCTGCCCACCCAGACGCAGCGATCTTTTAAAGTTCACTTCGATGGACGGACATGGATCGGCGAGGGGGAATGGGGCACCAACTTCACTCCCGCACGCCGACCCCAGATGTACTTCAGCTTCTCCCGCGAAGTCGCCGAACGCTGGAAGCGCGCCCGCTCCTAGATCCTCGGCTGCGGCCCGCCGAATTCTTCTTCCGGCGGGCCGCTTTGCGTGCCTGCTAGTTGAACGCCGAAGAAGTGCCACTGTGACGCGACGGGTCGTGGTCGGGTGCAGGCCTTCGCGGAATCACGCTCGCGTTAGGCCCCGCTGCAAGGTCCGATAGCGGGACATCACACCTCCAACTCCGTCGTCGAAGGCCACGGACAACTTGAGCCCAGAACGCGGGACGCAAACCGGTGCACTGTCATCTCCGAGATGCTCTTAGAGCTTCTTAGAGTTTTCAAGAGACCCTGTGGGCAAATTGTGGGCAAATTGTGGATAGTTCACGTTATTCAGCGCACGAATTGTGCCCTTGACCAGCAATTTTCCTGAACCGCGAAGGTGCCCCTGGAGGGACTCGAACCCCCAACCGTTTCCTTAGGACGGAACTGCTCTTCCATTGAGCTACAGAGGCTGGCCCACCGAGTCTACAGAACCCCTCCCCTCCAGCCCGCAAAAACACTCCACTATTCAGTCTTGCTATCTACCGGTACTCATGCTTACTATGTACCGGTAATCAGCAACACTGACTAGTTGGGAGGGTCCCATGGGCAAGCAAGAGACCGAGATGCTCAAGGGGACGCTGGAGGGCATCGTCCTCGCCATCCTGGCGCGCCGGCCGGCCTACGGGTACGAGATCACGGCGTGGCTGCGCGATCAGGGGTTCGCCGACATCGCAGAGGGCACCATCTACGCCCTCCTGGTGCGCGTCGAGCAGCGAGGGCTCGTGGATGTCGAGAAGGTGCCGTCCGAGAAGGGACCGCCGCGCAAGGTGTACTCCGTCAACGCCCGGGGTCGTGACTACCTCGAAGAGTTCTGGAGGACGTGGGGCTTCCTCACAGAACGTATTGCACAGCTCCGCGAAGGGGACAACTGACCATGGCAGCGAAGTGGATCGAGGCGCTCACGGGCTCCCTCGAGCAGAAGAAGCAGTACCGGCAGTACAAGGCCCGCCTGGAGGCCCTGCCGGAGCCGTACCGCGGCGCCGCGAAGGCGTTCGAGCGCTACTTCATGTACTACGGCGGCCTGACCGATGGGGACACGCTCATCCTGATGCTCGGCGACTTCGCCGACCTGTGGGAGCGCGCGGCCGTCGACGGGACGCCGATCAGCGCGATCGTCGGGGACGACCCGGTGGGCTTCGCCGAGACGTTCACCCAGTCCTACGGCGGCACGCAGTGGATCGACAAGGAGCGGGCACGCCTCACCAAGGCGGTTCAGGAGGCGGAAAAGGAGGAGAACCAATGAGCGCGACCATGACGGACTCCGTGGCGATCAGCGTCCGCGGCATCCAGAAGTCGTTCAAGGATGTCGAGGTGCTCCGCGGAGTGGACTTCGACGTGCAGGCGGGCAGCATCTTCGCCCTGCTCGGGTCGAACGGAGCCGGCAAGACGACGCTGGTCCGCATCCTGACCACGCTGCTCCGAGCGGACGCGGGCACGGCCACCGTGCGCGGCCTCGACGTGGCCGAGAAGCCGGGCGA